>Ga0210059_1000913_pt1 | contig 42020 bp, 20 predicted proteins | sample Ectturendosymbi2_FD_188042 | JGI IMG/M metagenome (GOLD analysis project Ga0210059, IMG submission 188042) | Ecteinascidia turbinata endosymbiont from Florida, USA - Sample 2 (SPAdes) (version 2) | ecosystem: Host-associated > Tunicates > Ascidians > Unclassified | place: Key West, Florida... | reverse complement strand
TGACGCTGTCATTCTATTTCTGAGTCTTATGGGAAATACAAATGTGTGCTGTCCCAACCCATGGGACGTTTCCCATGGGATTCCCATAGGAATGACATTCCCATGGACAAGCCTGCCAATGGCAATAAGTTCTTTAAATAGCCGAGCTTTTCTGTTTCAGCGCTGTTACTCATTACAGGATTGAAAGAATCACTTCTCGTCACACACTGTAGTTTTTAGCGATATGTGTGTGATTTTTGCACATATGTTGAGTATAGTGGTGCTCTCGCCCTGTTGTACCTCATGGCAAAAGTATTTTTTCAGTTTTCGTAAAACGTTCTGGTGAATAATTTTCTTAACCCACAGTAGTTTTGACAGTTAAATGCAATAAATTAAAACGCAGAGTTGTGAATTGCGCATTGTATTTAAGAACTCTATGTTTTGCATCTTGTATTTCAGGGTATAAACCTTTGTCCTTGTGAAGCAAAACTTGAAATTTCAAAAATTTGCGAGAGAAAATTTGTTTTATAACCAAAGGTATTTCGAATTTACGCCACGTAAAAGCTGTTTCTTTATGAGGTTGTCAAAAACCTGGACACAGTTCTTTCAGCGCTTCGAATTCTTCATACATTTAGCTATTCTAGTGTAGAATCCTGTAGCTACAAGTGCAGAATTCGTGGAGGTCATTATTGCAATAATTTCATAGCAGGTGCTCGTATCACTTCTGTCACCGGAAAATTAGGAAAAAGAGGTATCATTTAAGAAAAGCATCTTTTGCACTAAACGAAGATCAGAATTACCGGTGGTTGTGTTCATTAGCTACAAAAATAGAAATACTTTTGTAACTTATTTCAGCGTGACTTGAGTCACACACACACACCCTATTCGTCAATAATTTCATCCGACTTTAGTTTGACAAACGTCAGTGGTGTTCTAGCGCTATCCGGCCCAAGTGCAATCTGATAGTTTGTTGAAGGGTGTGCTACGACTAGCTCTTCTAATGTTTCGTTTGCATAAGGTTTACCTGCTGTGTTTACGTCACGCCTGGTGAAACACCCTCAAGCAAATGGTAGGGGGCCTGTGTAAACAACCACTGTCTCTAGGTGGCGCTAGAATAAAACTAAAGTTTTATGGAAAAGACCGCAACTACAATCTGTAGGATCAGACAACTGCACCAAAAAGAAAACGCCAGCGGAAAACTATTTGGTTTTGATCTTCATACTGTATAAGAACATAAAAACTAAAATCTGAATAATATTTCTACAACGTATAAACACTCCCCTCCTAGCAATCAGTATCACAAAATTTTAAACGAAAAAATTTGAAGCTATATACACTTGCATGGGCAACATAGCAACTGCAATGAAAAAGTACAACGCTAAAGTCCTCAACGGCAAGGAATCCATTGACCCAGAACAATGCAATTACCAGGAGGATGAATGCCCACTGTGGTAGAAGACAACAGAAAAAAGCATTATCTACCATCCAGCGGTGAAGTGCGAATCAGAAGTGACTACAACCTTGAATGGTGTGTTTGTGATAAAACGCACTCGTGTGGCTCACGAGATGCGACTTGTTTCTTACACACACAAAAAGATTGTTTACCCTTGAAAAGGTATAGACAAAAGAATCGAAATCAAGTCAACATGTCAGCACAGGACAACATACGTACATAAGCACGTTTTTCACCCTTTTGTTTTTATTTGATGTTGTTCTCTGTTACTAATTTTTTTCTGATGTTCAAAATTATTGCATTTTTCCACTTCTTTTTCCTCTTCACGTGAAACGTCTTCAATTTAGTATTGATTTATGCCAGCAACAGGGCTGACTGAGTAGTTGGAGCATAAGGTCTTTAGGCTACCTTTGTGTCTCGATTATGTAGTTACACCAATTTGCAGAACTTCTAAGTCCTCAACCGTGTTTTTCATTTTATTTTTTATTAACACGAGAATAAACTTTTGTGCCCTTTGGTGTTTCGTTCTTTTTATTGCATTTCTGTTATTTCGTGGTTTGAGTGGTCGGAAGCAGACCACCATCTCTTCCTGCGTTATGTTGCATTTTAATATTGTCTGTTAGGTTAGATTATGATTAGCTCATGGTTGTTTTGCAGGTTTGTGCACGATTTGCCCGATTACCCGCAAAATCTAGCAGGTCGCACAACTAAATTCAGAAACTGGTTTTCATAAACGTTTTGAAAAAAGCCATCATTTTCATTTGTCAGCTTTGATTCAGGTCTATCTCATCACTAAAATACAAGTTTTACTTTAAAAATTCATCAAATTTTTACAATGCATTGATTTGTAAGACTGGTCTGATCTCTGTGAGCGTGCCGGTGCAAGCACTCTTGTTACGTTTTAGTAGCAAACTAGCGCGATATCCTCAGATAACAGACGTAAATTCTATTTTCAACACTGCAAGATATGCGTTATCGTGGATTACACAGTGAAAAGTTTTCTTTGCATGATGCAAATTGTGTTTTTCAAACCGGAGAGCGCGTTTTATTAAAATGATTTTTTTAAATCCGCTGTAAGCAGTTAACAGTTGAATCCATTTCTGAACGAGAAAAAAGTGGACAAGATAGCGAACTTCGAACAAACATTACCAACGGATTTTGCATTATTTACCCAATACATCTTGCCTGTCCTTCAACATCGGAGCTTGACGCGATTGAGTTGGTGGAAAATAAATCGTGTGATTGTGACATACAAGTATAGGGACGACGTCGATAATTGCAGGGATATTCACTCAATTGATAAAATTCGAATTTCATTCGCCATTTGTCTACTGTAGACTTGATAGATCTATCCTGTGAAGTACGAATTTTCTACATTGAACTATCAAGAAAAGATCGACTTCAGCAGCAGCTTCGTGGCAGCTTTAACCAAAAATGACACAACAATGAGCCCCCAATTCTACAAATGGCCATTGAGCGATGGCAATTCCTGTATTATTATTACTATTAATGGTTTATTTTAGACACAACGGTCCATATCACGCTAACACAAATTAATTGATTAAGGTAGTAAAGTAAGCCACGGGTTAAAGTAAAGTCAAGTCTTTCAGGACGGAATTATTTCATAACAATGCATCATCAGGCTGGAGTTAATTTTGAAAATGTTGACTGAAGTAAAATTCATGGACATTTTGCTAACCGGGACGCGACACCGAGACAGACATTTAAATCGGAACAGTCCCGGTCAAACCGGGTCGTATGGTAGGTCCAACCTTAACCAAAATCTAAAACCTAAACCTAAATCTAACTTCAGGTTCATAAAGACCATTTGCTATTCCTTCTTTTCACCAAAAGCGACGCCCCCCCCGAAAAGTGCCGCCCCGGGGCATTGCTCCCCCCGCCCCCCCTTGTCGGGGCCCTGTCACCACCAAGTCAAGCTACCCGCTAACAACGATCAAAAACCTACACATCGCGATAAGCAGGGAATTTCCAGACTGACAGTCAGCAAGGAAGGACTTGATAATAGCAAAGAGATATTTGACAAACCTTCACAGGAAAGCTGCCACAAATAGAAGCAGCAACACAATTCAAACGACCAGAAAAGTCTTTGGAGGAAACGCCAGTGAAAGATTAATTAATACTGCCCACAAACAGCACGGCTGCAGAAAACATCAGAAAAGTATCTCCAAAGCTCACAAAAAACACTTCCCAAGAACAATTGGCATCATAAAGTTTTGAACAAAAGTGTTTTAAGCGTTTCGCATGGGTTCAGTATGGCAACAGTGGTGAAAAAGCGCAAAACGTAAGTTCTCAATAGCAGCGAAAATATTGATCACCATTTAATCCGAACTAAGTAACAGAGTTGGAAACAGGGATGCATTCAACCCAAACTATATCCGAAGGGCCACGGAAACATAAGTCTACGAGACAGAGAATCTGGGAGAGCGGCTATCTCCTTGGCATTGCAAATTGTGAACATCAGACCATTAAGGGCGGTATCTGTAAATTTCTGGAGCAAGGAGCTGTTTTTTCAGCGGAAATGAAAAACGTCAGAGTAGACAGGGTAAAGACAGTTTCGAAACCGAACGCTGAAGTTTAAATATTATCAGCTGGTTTCTTCAAAAACTGTGCAAGTCAGACGACTTTAAGGAATATTTCGTTTCGGAAAAATGTGATTTTTCTGTTTTTTTCGCTCTTCACTTGACTTTTTGAAACAACTCACTGAATCCACCAGTTTTCTATACCTTGGTCAAAAAATCCTGAGTCACAACTTGGGTGAGATACTAGGACAGTGGCAAACTTTTCAGGCCACACGGCTTCTGCCCCTTTGATAATATGCTTCGCTCATAAGCCTATGCCGGTAAAAACGGCTTCGTGCTAAAACTTATAGAAGTTTTTTGAATGCAGTCTATTGCAGTGAAGTGAGCAGAGAGACAGAACATTATCTCTCTCCTCTTGTTGCAACCTTTCCACATTTTCTGTTGCGGCAAAGTTTGGTTTTGCGCGCTCTGTGTTTGAAGGCGTCAGTGACAGGAAAGCGTGTTCACTCCCAAAACCAACGTTGCACCTTCTATTTAAATCCTGGTTTTATCACATTCTTTGATACGTGCGAAGTTTTATTTTCAAGGCTTTTACAGGTGCTTGAAAAATCAAAATGCACACTCTTTGCAAAACCTCGCAGTAGCATCTGATTTAATCTTTTGTCCGAGAGAATAAAATGCTTGTCCGCACGAGCCGCTCACATGCGAATGAAAACACAGTGCAGCATGACTTACTTCTCATGTGCACCTTGCTCCTTGCAATCACTGGCTCTCAAGCAACCTTAAACAGACGTAGCTGAATAATTTTATATCCGACAATCTGTTTGTCAGTTGCTTTACGGGGCATGGCAAACTCTGACCTGGGTAATGTTTGTTAGGCCTTATACAGTATCAAGCTAAGTTTTGGGAAAAACAGCAGACCGAACTGCTCGACCTACACTCGCAAAAAAAGTCTTAAAGCATATGTACAAACTCAAAATGTTGTATTCAAACAAAATTTTGTATTGTATTCAAACAAGCTTAAAAATATTATTTCGTTCCACCACAGGTCAATGCAGTTTTTTTTCACAAAGAGTAGATCTTGCAAGTTTCATGCTTTTTCAATTTTGATAAGTTGTTACCGCGTTTTTGAGGTCTTGCACCGATTTCCAGAAGGAAACGAGCTGAAACAACGGTTGCTCGAACATCTCTTCTGCAACTAGTGCTATAGCATTTTGATATTCCAACAAAAAATAAAACTTTGAAAGGTGTCTCGTTTACCGTCCCAGACAGATATAACACCTGGATGTTGAGACTGAAGATCCCACGAAAAGGGCGACTGACTGTCTCAGCCCTTGTTGGCACCAAAGCGTCAGGACCTATTTACTTTTTAAGACGGAGTTGCCTTATTGGAATGTCACTTTATCAAACTACTGTGGCATTTTGAGAACAATGCCTAGGGCAAAGGACGATTTGTATCACGTGAAAATAGCGCTTGAAGGCCAACGTCCAGTCTTTGATCGATCCTAATATAATCGCAAATCGTTTGACGCACTCACGTGAGAAGGCGTCGCTACGCAAATCCGTGGCGCATAAAGCAAGGGAAACCAGACTTGACAAATAAAATGTCAGTCCACTTAACGTTTCTTTTTAAAGATACATAATGAGGTACACCAGTTTCTCAAGAACTTGTTTTGCTTTTTTCGTTATAACATGTGGGAAATATGACGGCGTTTTTTGAAGTTTCATACACGTCGTCACGTTTTTCCTTACTGATGAAAAGTAAAGAAATATCACTTGGAACTTGAAGTGCTCAAGTTAATGCTCATAAGCAAAAAATGCATCCAAAAAAAATGTAAAAAATGCAAAAAAATGTAACTCTCAAATAATGCCACTTTTAATATCCCTTCGCAGTGCAAAAAGGTTCTTTTGTTTGCGATCAAAAGAGTAAAGCAATAAGTTATGAAATATTAATCGCATAACGTGTTTCCAAAATGTGCCGTCCAAAATGTACTCAGGAAACACCTCGTGCTTTTTACGCTTGGTAAGCGTGGTTTCGCTTCTTAGATTGTCACACTTCAAATGTCAGTTGTGCCGTCACAAATATTTGTATGCCTTATGATACCATCAAAATGTTACGCATAGGTAAAAAGCATCCAGACTTTGTTTCAGTTTGTTGCTAGATTTGTTGGTAGCAGGAAAACAATCATCCAACTTAATGATTTTTGTTTAAAATAACCTGCATGTATTATTAGAAATCACCGGTTGTTCTTATTCTTAACTGTTAACGTTACATATTCAAAACTTTTTGCAGTAGACACGAATTTTCATCTTGTTTTCTCTTCCACTTACTTAATTTTCGCTAAATCGAATAAACAGCGTTATAGGTGAGTTAAGGGGATTGTTACAACCAGTCAAGTAGTGGTGAAATTTTGGGGATCTATAATCACGACCTGAGATGAATATTTTTGGAATTTATGGATATACGGTTAAACCGGGCGTATGCTTACCCCAGCAGGCTACTCAGCAGTTTGGGGTGTTATTTTGATTCTCCAAAATTTGCTAATGACTCTTCAAACTAGCATTTGTTACTACATTGTCTTCAGCAGTTGATAAGGCGACCCCTTAAGCAAGTTAAGGACACTGCGAAATCACTGTTAACATTCTACAGCAAAACGGTGGGGGTAAACATGAGCCTAAGAATACCACAGTTTAAAAAAGTCTATTTCAAAAGATAAATTTTTTCAGAAATTCGGGACAATCACGTCAAAATCACGTTCACCATTTTCAACAAACGGTGATATGTTTTTAATTTGGTACAAAGAGAAGTTGAAAAACAGTTATCATTTCATCGTACGCCACAGGGCGTCATCTGTTTTCCACATCACTTCCAGCCATGCATATACCGCTGCTGCTCAAAAACAAGCAGCCGATGAAACAACGCGGCGTGTTTTCTTGAATTTTATTTTGCATTTATAGGTCGAACGCTACAAAAAGTTTAACTTTGGGCTCGTTTGAGCTCATTATGTTTTGACGGAAGAATATTTTTGGCAACTGGCAGGTTTGTCTGGGGATGGTTCAAGGTAGGAAAGTTGAGACACAGCAGTTAATTTTCAAGAAGTTGCTTTGTTTCTCGTGCTCATATCACAGGTTCTCGCGTAGCAATAGGTCAACAGTGTGCGGTTGTTACCGAAACCTTTGCAAGGAAAATGTTTGTAAACAAAGAAGCTGTCTTGTTCTCTCTGATAGCAAAGGCATACACGTTGTACCTCTGGTTAGTACATACCTGTAGCTTTCGTTCACATCGTCTCTTGTGCTTCTCTTACAGGACGGCGTTATCAAGACCGTCTCGCACAGAGCGTGCAGCATTATTCCGGCCCGAACCAAACGTCGTGTGTGGCAGTTGGCCCAGGAAGTGAGTTGATTTAAACCCAATGCAAGCCTGATAGGAAGGGTAGCGTAGTGCAACATTTCTAAAAGCAACAGAAGTACACATTATCGACCAATTTCACTGAAAAAAGAAGTACCGTTTTGATCACAGCCGTTTTATCTTCTTACACAAGCAGTGATCGATAACACAATAGATAAAAGCGATGCAACCACACAAACACAATCAGAACCCATATGCAGAATAAAAAATTTGTTTTGAACGCTATCATTTCAAATCTCTCTAAGTTCTGACGCAGTTTTCTGTCGCACGTGCACGATGACAGCATCAGCAGTTCAGCAAAGTGGTTTTACGCAAGGAAATGTCAGTTGTCCGTGTCGTGGTTAAAACGATAACGTAATGAACTGATTGATAAGTAGTAGCGGAATGTGTAGGTCCAAAGGCGTCACAATTTTCTATCTCAATGGTTTTTAACGTTTTCTCTACCACGTCTCCCTTAAGTAATTGTCCTTTGCCTCAACTCCCCACTGAATTTAAATAAGCTTTGAAAGCAAATGTAATTACTGATGAATTTATTGATCAAGATTTACATGTGTAGACCCTGGAAATTTATTGACCCCCCCCGGTGAGGCGCGTCCGTCCGGTTAAGAACCGCTCTTCTATCAAGACATTATTGAAGAATAAAGGTAAAGTGTCAAAAATGAGGTAATGGTAATAAGTTGTAGAAAAATTCGAAACCATTCACGATCAACCAAAAGAACAGATTGAATTGTCTTTTTGAGTCATTCCCTAGTCATTTGGACGGCTAGCTTGACTTAGAAGAATCGAGCAGCAATTTTGATTTGTGACGTTATCTTTGTTTTTGATTGATTTTCAACTATTCACGCTTTCTTGAAAATTAGCATCCTGTATTGGGCTTAAAGAAAAATAAATTGCATAAAAGATTGGAAAGAATGCAAAAATATTTTCAGCGCTTTATTTGATGTGAGCCATTCTTAGCCAGATCGTTACTCAATGTTAGGTGCTGCCTGATGGGTTTTTGCCTTCCAAAGTTAGTGTTATTGCTCCAAAATAGTGGCAATTTTAAAAATATGTTTTCGTTAGGAACCCTCGTTTCCTTGTTGTTTATATTGAAGTGTTCTACCTTTAAGTTCTTTAACTGTACAACAAAACGTCTAAAAGACGTCCAAAGTGTTGTTTTTGGATAAAGATGCTGCACTGCCAGTTCTTTCCATTGTGCTGTTCTTTGTTTTCGGCAAAAATTTTAGTGAATTTTCAAGTTGAGGTACGTATTGAATTGGGCTGCATTACATGACATCTACGTCATCACAGCTTGCTCAACTTTCACAGGTCATCTTCATTCGTTCTGTATAGTCTTTGTTAAAGAAATAGTAGCCCACAGATTTTTTATGGCAAGTTAATTATGATATTGCTTCGCCGATTGAAGAAATGAGACATTCAAGATTAGTGCAAGGTTGTGATAACCAGGGACATTTCAATATGATGCGGCCCCTTCCAAAATCACAAAGAGTCAATTTGTGGTAAAAAAGGTTATTAAAACTTGCAAAATATTTAAATTTGTTTGGACGCAAAATGTTTTGGTGTGAAGGTCCCCTCCTCAGAACCTTGTCACAAACCCGTGACAGCGGCGGGCAGTCGGGGGAAGTCCCCTTAAATTTTTGTGCCCAGAAAATTTTGTTTTAAACATATATTAAAAACAAAAATCTTGCCTGCTAAAAATATATTGCTCCCAAACCTTAAAACCTAGCTAAGGGCCTGCCTTGTCATCAGGGGGTCAAGGTCAGTTGGTGCGACACTGGTTGTAATCAGAATGGAAGTTACGAGTGCGGTGGCGTCCATGTCTGGCCTTTCGCGTTCAATGTTGCAGGTGACCTGAATCAGAAATATCGTTCGTAGTAGGCGTTCTCTCGACTTCGTTTGCTCGCGCTTTACTGGTAACCCATGATAAATTTTGCGCAAAACAATCCCGGCATCGAATACTCTGCTAAAGTACAAGTCGCAGACTTGTACGCCCACGACCAGGCATGTAGGAAACTTGACGTTTAGCACTGAAAGCAATGAATGCTGGGGCTTTGCATTCAAACGCGTTTATTACAACCACTAGCGTACGGAGGGGGGAGGCCACTGTGCCATGGCCAGCCCCTCAGACCCTAAAAATAAAAAAATGTAAAAACAGTAATGTCTAAAACTTGCTTCCACAATGCAAAAAAATGCGTCTTTGTGTAATTTTGCAAAATTTTCCCGGGGACATGCCCCCGGACCATCTAGACTGGTCGTGCTTTCGGCACTTTCTCTAAAGTTGATTTGTGACGTCACACGATTGTGACGAAACTAGCCCCCCCTCGGAAATTTTCTGCGTACACCACTCATTACAACACAAACAAACAAAAACTATCAGGCAATTTAATTCCTGGTCAAAGAGGAAAGTGGGGTAATCTGCCCTGCTTCTCTATTTTTTCAGCAAACCGCGACGATATCGCTGTAACGTAATTTCAGAAACAGTTTGAAAAATAACTTAAACGACTGAACAGAAAACAGATCTGCGGCAAAAGCAACTGTGTTCTAGTGCTTCCATTTATATTTTAGGGAGTTTAAACTTAGTTTAGGGGTTTTAAGACCCCAAAATCTCCCCGTGGTGACACATTCGGTGACATAAACTCACTCAAGCATCTGGCAACCCTGATTCCTGGGATTATGCTGGACATTTTGCAGCAGATTTCAAGTGGTTACCTTTCCAGCTGATCTAGCTCGATTTTGGGGCGCTATTTAGGGCATCTAGCGGGGGCCCCTCACCAATTAAAATGTCTGGCATTGGTCATTTAAGGTTGCTGGGATTATGCTGGACATACTGCAATAGGTTTCAAGTGGTTACCTTTCCAGCTGATCAAGCTCAATTTTGGGGCTACCGTTAATCACCCCTCATGACCACAACCACGAGGTGTGTCACGGCAGAACATCAGTTCCTTGTACAGGAAGCCATACCACATAACGTAATACCATTAGGAATTGTTACCTTTCCAGCACTTGGACTTTCTGGGCTCCCGCTCTATAGGCATGCATCATTGCATATTGGTACAGCGAAGAGGAGACTAAGAGGTTGTTCTTACTTGGGGATTTGGTCGTAAGCACATCAAATGTGCAATGAAGGACATTGAATATGCTACATATTTTTGTGTACGGTAGCTTCTCGTTGACTCCGAAGAATGTTGAAAATGGAATGCAACAATAAAAAGTCAGGAAGTCACCAAACCTCTTGGTACGTATTTTACGATTTGATATTACCAGGTTGTCAAAACGTAGCTTGAGAAGTTCTGCTCCGGAAACGAATATATTTAGCTAAAACACTCTACCGTTTTTGATTTTTTTAATTTATTGTAAACTGTATATGAATTGCTGATTCTGCAGTCTGAGTTTCGGACAATAGCAGTCAAGTTATTGAAAACAAGTCTTAAATTCTGTCTCTGAACTGATTGGAATATCTTCCAAGATGTAATATCTTCCAAGATGTATTGGAATATCTCAGGTGTGTAGTGCTAAAAATAAGTGTAAAAGGGCACTCAAAAATTTAGCCATTTTCAAAAATCTAGCCAGCACATCAAACATATGTTTCAATCAGCATTTAATGAAATATTCACTTTCATTGCACTACAAACGAAAACATTCAGTTTCTTAAAGGTGCTACGCAAAAGATACCTTGTCATTTATTCATCTATGCGACGTCTGAAGCCATACACAGGAAATCTGAATAAAAATACTCATCTTCAAGCCATGTTACTATAAAAAAAAGTCCGTGAAAACGTTCCCACACCCAAAAATGTGGGAACGCCGTTCATACATGTTCTCACCCCACTACACCCCTGGAATATCTCTTCTAAGATTACACAAAAAATAGAAGGGTGTTTTAATGAATACGCAGCGAATTGGAATGCCCATAACTCTTATAAGATTACGCAACATTTACGTAAACTGAAAATGTCTTAACCGCAATTTCTGCACTAACGCTGTGTTTTTGTGTTACCAAATGCAAGACATGAACCAAGAAGCGAAATTAAAAAGTCAAGAAGGTATTGAGTAGCGGGACGTCACTTGCCCTGCCACGACTGATGCAAATGCTTAGTTATCTCCGAGCTTTCTCTTGAAAGGAGGAAAGGAGATTACGCTTAAAACATGAGGCCAGCTTGTCTGGTACTATGTGGTTAAAGGTCTCCTGGGTCGGTTGAGCGGTTAAGATTGCTCTGTCATTTGAGCGTTGAACATTTTCAGCGGTAAAGCGTAATTTTGTTGACAGGATTTTTGGGGCAAGAAATAAAATATTTGGGTCTCTACATACCCTGATCGCTATCGTACGATAAACTGTCTTGTAAATTGCCACAAATTATGAAGCAAGTTACATCTGAAAAGGAATTTGCTTACAATAGGCTGATGAAAAGGGGTAAAAGTTTTGAAGTTATTTGGAGGAAATTGTTTACAAATAGTTCATAAATTTTTACAGACCTTTTCAACAATTATTAAAAAAGCCATAATTTATTTTGAAACGTAATTTTTTCTTATTTTGAATTGCATTCAACAAACCAAAAATGTCTTTTTTTCGTAATTTTGTTGACTCACTGAAAGCACTTTTCTAAGAGTTTTCTACACCGGTTTCATATTGCCTGAAATTAATATGCGTACATATAGCTTTATGTCTGACCGTCCCAAATATTCGTTGTACTTACTTTATCAGTAACATTGCTAAAGACACAGAGACTTCATGGAGCGAGGTGGTACACCCAAAAGCCTTTAACAAGCCAAGCAGTTTTATGCTGCCACACGTCAACAGGTCAAACGTGAACAAAAGCGCTGTACGATTTTTTGAGCGCTGTCGTCATTTCTTCTCTGTTATTCATTCGGATGTTGTACATGATAAACAAAGCAAAATTAGAAATGTCCAGTTAAAAAGAGCCCGATAGTTGTTAGTGCACATTAGTATGACAACTTAAAATAAACAACATTACAAAGATATTTTCAAAGAAATGTCTGCGAGTGCTATGCTGCATTGTGATACGTAGCGGTAACAACCGCAGATGAGGACTCAGATAAAGCACAAGTAGCGCATGAAACGTACTTGGATGAAAATATAGGCTACTGAGGCAAAAATCGCTTTCTGAGTCATTGATTAGTCGTCGGCGCGTTAAAAGAGATCCAACAAATACCTATACATTTTCGAACAATTTTTGACAGAAAAAATTGGTTACGTTTTTCGTGAAAAACCTGCAAAATTAAGTACAATCCTGCAGAGCAAACCAGAGTGGCTTTTGACAAACAGTGATTAACTGCTAACTGCAAGTCATCTCCATTATGTAGTGACGGCAATCTATGTTCAGCAGTGAACTAACACAGATGTTAACACGGTGTGGAGGTACAAGTGGAGAATCATGAGGCAAGGCTAACCTAAATAAGATGAAATAATGCTTCTTAATTTGGGTCAGCCTTATCGCGATTTCTACTAATAAAGAACCAAGTATATTAGTTTATGACAGCACATCTCAAACACGCCAAGTTAAAAAAATCTACAGCTTTATTGCATTCTCGAAGTTGCGCTTATCGTTTTCTCCACATTTAACTCTTGACTTTGGTTATATTAGTGGATAAATAATGTTTTTGCGTTACTGACGTCTGCAATTGTGGGATATTTTGGTGAGCGAACAATTAAGTCAGCTGTTCTGACTGCAGCACTTGTGAAGTGAAAATAGTAAATCGCTAAGCTAATCATGTTTTAACAATCCCAGAACATTTATTATAAGGTAGCCTCTAGTGATTTTAGCTGAATCGGAAAAAAAGATATTTGCGTCACTTCTTGGCCACGCAAACCTACTTGTTTAAACAACGTACATTTGTGATTTTTAAACATGTTTGCAAACCGAAAATAGCTTTGCACTGACTACCAACAGTTTAGGCCAAATCTTATTCCTTTTGCAAGTTGGCCGGGAGTAGTGATCAACTGAGGGTTTTCGACTCTGTTCAGCTGCAAAAAATTCTGCTCGAGGTCAACGTTGACTGACGTGATGTAAGCGGCCAATGACAAACAACCAATTCGAACCGGAGTTCCTGAAACGATACTGCCTCATCCACTACGATGGCAGTGAAAGCATTCAAACGTCTTTCAGCAAAATTCCTTTAACTTAAGTGCGCTTCGATTTGAGCGCAGGAGTTTAAACAATCGTTTGAAATATCTGGTGCCAAAGCTACAGTAACAAATGCTCCATTAACGACACAGAACCTGTCATTTGCGTTAAATTTCGTGCTAGTACACTACAAAGTAAGATCGGCACTATTGGCCATTCTACGGTTTATTTAGATTTTGTGATACGATACAGTATAAATCGAACACTCTCGGACTTGAACAATGTTGGAACAAGTTATTTATCTAGCTATTTGACACAAAATGCTTAAATAGCCCTGCTCTTCTTTAAGTCGAAGTCAGCATTTAAAAGCAATTGCGACAACATGAGGTCTTGTTTTCGTGACAAATTTTCCTGGTTAACGGATTTTTTAAGAAAAGAATCAGATGTCTTTCAGTCACTTATTTGGTATTTACTGAATATTTTTTTTCTATGCAACTTTTCCGGTTGACTTATCTGTGATGTTGTGAGATACCTCTGGCAAAGAGTGGCATATTATATGTGCAGAGTGCACACCACGAGCTAGTCAAAAACAATTTAAAATGAGAATTTTGGGTTTATGAAGGTGTGAAAGCGAAACATTGGCAGACATGGGAGTGTTTTTAGAGTATGGTGTTGTAACAGCGTCATGGCTCCCTCGTAAGCAATGTTCTTTCCCTTCGTCGTGAACTTCTTTTGGATTTATGTCATCTTCTTGCAGGGAATTTCTATGAAAGAATGAACTCTTTAACGGGTTTTGAGCCAATTTTTTAGTTTTCGATGTGAATTACTGGATGAAATTGAGTTAGTAAGCACAAATTATTTGTAATGTAGTCTTTGGTAATAATAACGCAGTAAAATCAAAGGTAAAATGTTTTTTTGGTCAAAACAGAAGCCAGAACTGACAACAAGCTCTCGCATGCAAAGAATAAGATAAAATTTGTTCATGACGTTTGCCACACAATGCAGTATTGATCGGAATCTTTGCTGTCATTTCAAAAACTTTTTGGACCACAAAAAGGTCCAACACTTCTCATAATTTTTCACGAAACACTGGAAGATTTTTTTCTATATATAAAACAATAAACAAAAAGGAAAAGCATTTTCAAAGCAAATAAAATTTCATCATTTTAATTTATCTGATAACAGTCCACAGCGCTAGAAAGAACCAGCATATGTTCTTTCCTTCATCATGAGCTTTCTTTGGGTTTTTCATATGCGGTCAGATATCCATATCCTCATTGATTCTCCATATCCTAGCAGTTTTTGCGATAAAAATAATAATCAATGAATCAGAATCGCCAAAGTTATCACCACTGGTTGGCCTAAACAGTTTTTAGACCAGCTATGTCCAACCGAAATTGCTTACTCAGCCAAAAATTATGTCAATATCTTAAACAGGGCCGCACATTGAATGACATATAAATGAGGGCCACACATCCATTGACTTACTTTGATCTTAGCAAATTAAAATTAGTTTAACCTAATCTGCTGAAAGCGTTCGAATCCTAACTGCAATGGGAATGGCTGCTTGGCACCTTTAACCACTCCGTAAGTGTGATTTCATGGGCACGTGTAGTGTCAATGCAACAAGGGTTGAAATCAGAAAACTAATAAACAGTTTTGCACCAAGGTGTCAGTGAAAACATGGAAATCTTCCAGCACGCATAGTACAGACATGATAATGTTATACTGAAGACCACCTACATCAAAAATGTCAAATTTAATATTATCAAAATAAAGACAGGTTGTCAGTATGTAGGCTACTTATACTACAGCGAAAACCTAGACTGGGCCGCCCAAAACCTCCGACGTCCGCGTGCCGCGGGTTGGACATAGCTGTTTTATGCTAATGAGCAACACGTACAGATGGGCAGATTACTTTGATCATTAACTGTACTGGTTTTCTGCATTAGAGCAGAACCACAATTCGGCCAAAAGCAAGTTAGGCATGATCAAAAATTATCTTTCATATTTCTGTTTATACTTGTGTTTCTCGTCTCCTCTCCATTTCTCTGGTTCTACTCGTTTTTCCTGTGTGCAGGCGGCAATTTTCTTTCTCAGTCGGTGTGGTTAAGTGCGAAATCTATTTAACGATAAAGAACCAATCGCTGTGTATGTCTCGACCACAGAAAAGATAGCCTGCGTTTGGTTCAACAACTTGTTTTCTTGTTGGTTTCTCAGTACTTGTGTCGCTCAGCAAAAATTTTCTATTGTCAAAAAGAGCAGGTGAGTGATCTTATGCGAGATTGCAACAATATGTTCACAGATCTCGTTCCCTAAGCATGTTCCATCGGCAGCTTGTTTGTTTTGTTAATGTGATAGCGAACAGTTGACACAGTCGAGGATTGTTCAATCGCGGGCAGGTCAGGTTTGAAAGTAAAACTGCACCTGCCAGATCGCAACTTGTACAAAAACGCCATGCTTCAAAACCTACTGCTGGCGGTCTGAAGTTGCAACGCTATACTACAGGATCGTGTATTTCTTTTACAAAACAACATGGCCCCATTCAACTTTAAAAACAATTTTATTCTTGAACAAAAATGTTCATAAAGCTTGGCCTAAAACTGTAGTGCGTATACAAGAATTTGCCACTTTCAGATTTTCCTGTTCACTGGGGTCTTCATCATGCACTTAATTGGTTATCTACTGCGTGCGACCAAACTCTAATAAAAATCAGCACTACAAAGACCTAGGTATATGGCTCTCTAGAAACCCTAAGTAAGTGTACGCTGCAAGCAAGCAACAATGCACTGCAGCAGGTAGAGATGTAGTTGAGTACCTTTGATGATATTCGCGAGTGACGGAAAACGGAACAGGGAGATTGGTACACAGATCGTTTTGATGAAGCAAATGCAGTTTTGCGTGAGCTTTATCGCTCTGTGGTCACAAAACGGGAGCTTTCAAGAATTGAAAAGCTGTCAGTTTTTTAAAGTGGTCTTTGTTTCGATCCTCACCTATCGTCATGAATCTTGGGTAATAACTGAAAGAGTTATGTCGCAAGTAAAAGCAGCAGAGATGGGATATTTGTGAATTATTCACGGTGTGACACTTCGGACAAAGCGCGCAGCTATGAAATTCGTAAAACCTTGAATTTACAACCACTTCTCAGCTACGATGGCTCGGTCATGTGATCAAAATATCCCAGGAAAAATTGGCGAGGCAAGCGTGCTGGTCAAGGACCAGGTGACGTGATTACATCCTTGCTTGGTTCCGTCTTGGTGTGGAGCCAGCAGAAGTAAATAAGAATGATGGAAGCCGTGAGGTATTTCGAGACCTTCTAGAGCTGCTTCAACCGCGACCATGTCCGGAGGAAAACGAGGATGAAAACGAATGATGCTAATGAGTGAATGAAATCCTGTTCAGTGTTCGATATGGTTTTAGCTCAAATCGTGAGTAGAATGATTCATGCAACTGGAAGAATGTAACAAGCTCTCGCATGCAAAGAAAAATTTGAATGTGTACATGTCGTTTGCTACACAGTATTGATCGGACATTCCCAAAGACGTTTTGGACTGTAAGCCTTGACAGCCTTAAACTCCTCAGAATTTTTTAGGAAGCATTGAAAGATTTTTTCAAAATGTAAAACAGTGAACAAAAATAAAAATATTTTGAAAGAAATTAAAAGTTTTGTTTTAATTTGTCTGAAAAGGGTCCACAACGCTGAAAAGAACCATTTTATAGGGAAGCAAAGTTACTTTAAATCTGGTGTTTTCGCAATTCATTTGCGTATGCTTAAAAGCAAACTACGCACAATATAAACGTAATCTAGAGTCACTAGACCAGGCATGTGCAAGCTTTTTTACTGGCGGGCCACATCCGAATTTTTGAAAGTTATCGCGGGCCGCATCAATTTTTATTGGATGAAACTTTATTCATTCTTCAAAAATTAGTTTAAGTGGTCACTCAACAGATATGGAGTATTTAGTGTAATTTCGCCTGTTTCAAACTACCAGCCACATGCCGGCGACAGGCCTGTTGAAAATCTGTGAATTAGATGAGACATATGCAAAATTACTGACAGTCTCAATGGCTACATTTCGCGACAACAAACAAGCGCTATACGGCATTTTTAGTATGTTCTTACAACTACCAATCCACCGCAAAACAGCATCACTACTCATGCAAAATTATTGTGTACGCTGGAAGCAGCCAAAGAAGCAAAAGTTGACGCTCTCATCTTCACAACACATGCACATTATCCAAGTTGAGATGTAACTTGTTAACTGGCAAACTTCCTGACATCAGAGCATTATTTAAAATTGTTTCGCCGTCCCAGAAGGCTTGTCCTTTCTCTGCTGTTGCTTCACTAAACTTGAAGCTCAATTCAATCCAAGCTGAGTGTGGTTTTTGTGAAGGGAAATCATTTTCTGTTGCCCGTGCATGACATCTTCAACTGATGGGCTTTATCCACCTACAACTGACTTAAACTCCCTTGTATTGTTCTGAATGCCTGGAGTTGTAATTCCGCTTGATATTAAATTCTTTCAGACAAGTGATGTTATTTCGACAAATCAAGCAAAGAGCCCTTTCATTTTGTTGAACAACAAAATACTTCACAAACAACTCGTTGTTAAACATCCGCCTTTCATGACGAATTTTTCGTTTTTGCAAACACGACATGCTTCGCATAAAATTGCCAATCTTTGAGACTAAATTACAGTTTAAATTGTTGATTTTATGAACTGGAAAACAAAGATTATTATTGTCATCGATTGCCAACCTTTTCAACATCCTCTTTCCCTTGTCCTGCAGCGAATTTTTCTCTTTCTGCCTGCATTCCCAACCCAACACTTGCACAGCCACAAACATCACCATCATAAATCGAGTTAGTGATGACTAGGGCAAGTTTTTGTTGACCTAAAAACTAAAAAAATTGAAATAAAATTCAGAAAAATTGTCTTTACTAATCTAACAAAATTTAGACTGAATAAATGATATTTATTGAGAATTTCTTGAGATTTTATATTAAAACAAACAATTATTAAACGAAAACACAAATTCTCAACGAAACTTGCGACACAAGTCTATGTGCTATTGCGAAATAAGTCTAAGTCTTGCGATATAACATTGTAAGCCAATCACCAGGTGGACGAATTAAAGTGTAAAATAATGTAATGTTATGCATTTTATAACTAATAATTATAAAAAATGACTTTATTGCCCTATAAAAAGAATATTGACCTAACGGTGAAAAATTGACTTTTTATTGACCTATCAATTTAAGAAGATGAAACTTACTCTTTCTATCCAGAGTTCTTGCAAAAAATCAGGGCATTAAAGCTTACTGCCAAAAAATTGACTTTATTGAAAAAACTTGTCCTAATGACAACAGGCGAATCAACTGAAATCCTTGCTAACTACACTTCTCAAGCTAAAATCAAATCTAATAGCTCTCAGTTCGCATGAACAACTGTCTGCCAAGTCTTGACGAATTGTTCAAACAATTTTACGCAGCAAAGCCTCTGCAAGTCTCGCATTTGGATCATAGAGAAAAATTTTACATCACACAGAGCTTAATCTGGGCTGTAGCGTAACAATTACAAATGGCGCGAATATTTATATTCGCTTCGTGGTGTATGGTTCCCAGGTAATTAAAAAATGTTACAGTTCTTTGTTCCTGAACTTCAAGGGCTGCAAACCTCTGATCAAGTGCAAAAGCTTGTGGTAAATGATTGTGAAATGAGTAGTACGAAAAATTGAGGAATATAATTTATTTGAAATACCATTTCAAGATCATGAACAAAACCACGCGGGCCGCACCAAACAACGTGGCGGGCCGCGGGTTGCATATGTCTGCACTAAACCTTCCATTACTTCAGTAAAAAGAAACACTCTTTCAGAAACCTGCTAAAGGAATAGGCAAAATGAAAATGTAAGCTATTGAAGGGTTTTTACGAAAGTATGCTGTATTTTGATAAAATGTTTGTGTTATTGTATGACCCACTCGTGTTTGCCCTATGCTTTTGACAACTGGAGTGAGCCCAAAATCTGATACCTTTTTGCATCATAAGCAGGGATTAGCAGATGCTTGAAATTCTAATGACCCAGATCAAGGTGTGTGCTTCGGGTTCACTTGCACAACAGTAATTGCTAGATATGTCGCTGCGGCCACGTTTTCCACCTAACCGAGAAAAAGGTGCCGGATATTCTGTTGAGGAAAGCATCTTTCATGCTGCACAATATTTAACAAAAGCATCGAAATTTAATACCAGGCAAGAACTCTTTTTCTGTATGTATCGTTATTTTCTTTAAATTTGCATGAGCTTTTAAAGCTGTCACTCCTGGAAAGAAGAGGAGCGACAGCTTTTAAAACTCTTTGGACATGTAGCGACTTTCAACAAATTTGTTCTCCCCTGCTGCTATAGTTATGCGCAAAGGCTTGAACTAAGCAGATAGCAGCAAGGCAAGGCATTCCACGAAATTAGATTGAATTTGAACGAGCTTTATCAGAGTATAACTAACAGCTGACATTCTCAAAGACTTCCTTGTGTATAGCTGCACTTCTAGAGGATCCTGCTCGCATTTAATTTGGCTTTTGGTTGGAACAGACCATTTTTCCTTTTCCTATTATTCCAATGAAATTAGTTCAGTTGTTTCAAATTGAACTGTTGGTGCTTGACATTCCACATTGTGGCGTAGAATTATGTAAGTTTCAACTTCGTTCACAAGGCTTCAGCCGGTCTCATGTTTAACTCACTTCTCAACGCAAATGTAATTTTTGTGTAGAAACGCAAAAATATTTGTCCGCACCATCTGTTTTGAAAAAATATCAATCAGCACTATCAGGATGATCTGAGTACGGGCGCAAGGGAGTGATAACGCAATTAATATCTCTCAAAATATCTGGCAGGTTGCAGCAACTGTTGGTAATTCTTCTCTCTCCACACTAAAGAGCAACCAGGCAAAGCAAGCTGAGGAAATTAGTATATAATCATGCTACGTGTTTTAACCGGCTTTCGCCTTATTTAAATAAAAGAACTCATCTCACCGACCTTTTCTGGGTTTTTGACAGCAACAAAATTTTGAGGCTGAGATTTTTCTATTCGGAGCAGTCGGTGACATGATTGCGACTTTATGAAGTTATTTATTTATTGATTATCAAACAGCCAATGATGGCAGGCCAAGGCCTGAAGAGGTCATTGGCATAATGAAGTCATTCAATATTTAACAAAAAACAACCTGCGTTGTGCAGACAGTGTGTGCTTGTACTATGGACTTCGTGTCTGATTGCAAAATTAAATTATATATATTATGAAGGGAAATGGCTGCAGACCACTTGGACATGCCCTGTCACAGTCCAACAACATGAATGTAACAACGGCTCTGATTAACCTGTGATAGCATGCACACAAGATTCTGGACAAAATACAGAGGTTTGATGGCTAATAGCAAGTTAGGATTTGCTGAAAAATAGCAATCTGCCTAAAAACAATAAGGAATCGTCTGGTGTAATTGTTTCAGTTACAAACGAGCTACCACAACAGGTTACTTTTTGCCATGATTAAAATAACGTAGAACCCAGCAGTAAAATACACTGACAAAGCAACCTGAAAGAAATTTGTAAAAACAGTAGCGATTTGCACCATATGAGGCAAGTCATACTATTACTACGCTTTTATCTTATAACATTAAACTTCTGCTCAAAAATAGCCTTCGTTACAATTTTGTGGTAATTATGGAAGATTGACTCGCGGAGGTTTTCTGTACGTCTTTCTGCAGTTGTTTAGCGGTTTGCTCAGTTAACCAGGGTTGCGGCTGACCCCCCCTTTACGTTTTTTGTTTATTTTATTTTATACTTAAATGTTAGAAACCTGTGCTTCCATGACTTTTCCTGATTTTCAGACTAATGGAATGGTGCTAGAATTATTTTGCAAAAATGTCCCTGAAAGCCTATATAGGCGTATAGGGGTACCATGCCACCCATTGTTACCTGATATGCATCAAATTTCGGACAGCTTACGAAGCTAACATTTCAATGCAATTTTAAGTGCAAAACCTATTTGGCCAGATATGACCACCGATACCTCATATGTGAAGAACCTTCCTACACCATGACTTTTTATGAAAAAAAACGGGTGTGACACGTGCATGACGTTTTCTACGCACAAACAAAAAAAGCCACTTTTTTGGTGGTACCCTGCCTAAAATATGCATGATAATTACGTTTCGCTGGGTAGATAAAATTTTGTTGCGAAAGTGATACAAATCGACATATGGAAGTAAGGAAGTGTTTTGGTATGGAAATAACGGATGTCACGTGTCCCAGGACGACCTATGCAAATTTGGGGTTGCGTTAGACCCTTGGTATCCTGGATCGGGTAGCATTTTTATGGTTACCTGAGCAGGGTTAACGGTTTATTTTAAAAAATCCAAAAACTGCATGCTTTTTCACAGCAAATTGTTTTCTATGAAAGAAACACAGTTCTTACAAAACCACCTCAGTTTCTTTGACACCAAAAGGACTGTATAGGTTTAGCAAAGGTTTAGTTTATAGCATAGCAACGCGGAAGCATGCACTGCTATAATGCACTCGAAACTAGGACGCCGAAAAAAACAATGTTGTTCAGTCGAGGCGCCCCAAAACTTAGTTGAATCAAACCCAGTGCCGCAATGTATAAACACATAAGCGTCGCAAATATTTAAATATTCTTTTCTTTATTTAATGGTATATCTTGCGTTGAGCTGCACTTGGGAGTCCGTGCTGTTTGTCAAGGGGCCAACATCTTCTCAAATTAACGTGCCTCTCGTCTTCAATCGCTTCACTACAGATAAATCTATGTTTGAGTTTGAACACTTCCACGTCATCTCTGCAATGTCTGTTACTATCTTCCGAACTCCGGGATCTTCTTGTCAGTTTCATTACTTTTCATATAATGGCTTTCTTCTAGTTGATACATCTTCTGTTCTGGTTGGTTTCCACTTCTTGCTTGCATATACCTTTAGTGCGAAGTCCATGCACTCTGTACTCTAGACCAGGGGTCACCAACCTTCTTGAAACTGAGAGCTACTTCATGGTACAAATTCATGCGAAGGGCTACCAGTTTGATATACACACTTCTGAAATAAACTTTGCTAAATTTGCCTTCAATTATGTTATCATGAAGACAAATTAAAGATATTCATCAATGTGAAAAGACAGTGCAACCGATTTTTTGACCTTAAAATTTTAAATTTTGTGTTTGTAATTTACAAATTTTGACTTGATTTTGACCTACAAATTTCCTGCGTTTGCAACTGCAAAATAATTCAGCCTTAGGTGATGACGTTAACTGAGAAACATATTCATGCACTTAGTATTTCAAAAATAAAAAAAATGTTTTTTAACTTAGGGGATGATATATTGATAAGTATATCAACAAATAAAGTAGAGTCAAACCTGAGAACACCATGAAGTTGAAACACTATATGCACAATGGATTGAGCTTTTACCAAATCACTAACTGTAAGACCACGTTTATTGCCTTAACACATCTATCCTAAATGATATTCAATCGTCCAGTAGTGGGCAAAACAACATTATGACGTCCAAAATCGCAACAAACCCATTATTATTACAGAATTGCAACTAAACTTGCAAAAGCATATCAATACATGTTGTTGTAGTTTCAATAAAATATCGATAAAGAGAAAAAAACTGTGCTGCAAGAAAAGTTTGACCCAACCATAGATTTTGACCTCATGATAAAGTTTGACTTTTTTTTGATCTAATAGCTTGGGATTCCTCATGGTATGAGCGTGGAATTTGGTTTGTGGACGTTTCATAAGCTTTAGAAAATGCAGAAAAATTTGACTTTATTGACTTTTGGTTGCTTTGCTGATCATGTTTATGCTATTGTCAGAACGACCCGCGGGCGACCCACGTGGTCCATGCGGGCGACCTGGTACCCGTGGGCACTAGGTTGGTGACCCCTGCTCTAGACCTGCGCTCTTCAACCGGTGTGCATGGTGCACCCTAGGGTGCACCAAAATATGCGTGGGGTGCACCACTACGAAAGGGTTTACAAGGGTGCATCACAAACTTGTCACACTAAACAGATACTTTTTACAAAAACTTTATGTAAGCAAAAATGAACCTTTCAGAATTTAACCTATACTTTGCAGATTCAAAAGCAATGGTGCTTAAAACCTTTACAAACACGCCGAACCCTTACGTAGTTTTCTAAGCTTTGCTGTGATATAACCACGTTTTCAGTCATGTTTCAGATGACCTTCGTCGAACCCCTGAAACGGCTCCATCGAACCCTAGGGGTTCGATCGAACCCAGGTTAAGAACCACTGTTCTAAAGCGTGGTGCGTAAGCATCAGACTATGTCAAGCTAATTGCTGTAATTGGTTGATTTATTTCTGATTCATAAGCAACAGACAATGAGCCATGAATTATGTACCTGAGTTACTGAATTAGGACATTTGCTTATTTAGGCCAGGGTACTTACAGACATGGGCGCAATTAGGTGAGGGACACGGGGGGCTTGTCAGTAAATAGGGTGCATGAGTTCGTCAAAACATCTTTAAGGGTGCACTTTAACAAAAAAGTTGAAGAGCACTGCTCTAGACAAGAAGGTCCACCTTATTCCACTGTTTCAAAATACAGTAATTTCTGCTCACGTGACAACGGTGACGTAGACAATGACAACTGATATATTCCACTGCATCATTTCAAAATACACAAAGCATGATTATTCAAAATTTTGAGAGAAAACGGAAGTGATGACATGAATGAGTCCATAGCTTAGAAGCATGTCTGCTACGCATTAGTTCAAAGCTGAGGTTATTGAAATGGAACCAGCGGGCCATCTGCTGTTTGTGAGCATGTGTTGTGTGGCCTACGAAGTACTTTTTGAAAAACAAGTGTTTACTGTAAAATGTTTTCAGATTAAGCACACGTGATAAATATACTGCATTTTTTCCTGAGCAGCCTTCAAAGTAGTGCAATCAGGACCAAAATTTATCTATAGGCTGCAACTCATGCTTTGAGTCGGCTGCTAAAAATAATAAGCAATTTTTTGTCACAGCGATGATTATCTAAATTAGGGATACGCATTTCTTAACCTTTTTGGTACATGAATCCTAGGTTAGCAATTAAATTAAAAGGTTTGAAATTAAATTAATGCTCAAATGTCAATCTATTCTTATATAAACTATTTACCTTTGCGTCCGTTAGTCAAAAACACTTCGATCAAGTTTTACCATTAGTTTAATCTATTCAAAATGTTTGATCATAAAACACCCAGGAAATTTAACTGAACATGAATACTAAATCATAACCTACACACCGTCACACTAAATGTAATGCTCATCTGGCCCGTGGGTTTAAAAGTTGTTTAAAGGTTTAGTAATTTATAAAATATTCTACAAATGCACTTTATTGACAAACACGGGCTACAGCATGCAGCGTATAAACTTTCAAAAATTGGGAGTTTCATAAAACGGTAAAATTTTGCAGGTTGTGATCAGAAATGCGCTAAAAATTATCTTACAGTAAGTAATTCATTTGCTGTCTTACTAGTTTATGCATTCCAAACAGAAATGCGCTAAAACGTTTCTTACAGTAGGTAATTCATTGCTGTCTCGCCTACGCATTACAAGAAACAGGGCTGTTTATGACTGAGCGCAGGCATGCTGCATTTGCATAGGCATGCTTGTCCAAACGTTACTGAGAAGAAATTGGTTGTTTTTGCAAACTTAAAATGCCTAATCAAAAAAATTCGAAATTGGCAGCAATTACCGACTTTGTGCCACCCCGTCTATTTGCGGCGATGTCTTGTACCATGAACTTTCATGGCATTTATCGTATAATTGGGGATGGAATGACTAAGAAATGATATGCCAAGATATAGTTAGTGAATTTTGTTTTTCTTCGTGCCTTGCAGTCTCTTGTAGTCTGCTTTTGCAAATCTTCGTGTCACTTAAAACACAGGGGCAAACCGAAGACTCCTTTTCTGATAAAAGCTTCCGGCATTTCAGATCGTATTTCATCACGACTTGAACTTTACCCTTGTTTTTATGACATGGCACTTGATTTATTGCAACTTAACCTTAACAATTCAATGGTCTGACAGTGATGGAATGCAAAGAGTTTTTCAAAATACTTTTCATAAGAAACTTTTCGATTAACAAATTCCTAACATCTATATTTTGATTAATATCAAGACAAATTTAGTGAGGTAAGCTATACGTACGATCGGTTTTTCATAATATTTCTTACTGCTTTTTCAGATTAAAATTTTTCTCGTTTCCTTGATAGATATGCATAACACAACTGTCATCAAAGCAGCAAAATGCATAAAGTTTAGAATTATTTCCTATCACGAGGTAAGTTGATTACATGTTTTATGAGTCTGACAACTGCCACTAAGCAAAATCTGTACTTACGGAATGCAAAACTTTTGTGACAGATAAAAAACTATCATAGCTCGTGAGCTCAAACTAAATTTTATGAAAACAAGGCACAGCTGTTCTTCATGTGTTTAAAAATTTCCCATGTGGCAAAGATAATACTTTTTAACCAGCTTCACGGTTAAATATATTGTGTGTGTTTCAGGATTTGTCTTCACAGCAGGGGTCCGCGGGAACCAGGTCGCCCGCACCGGCCACGTGGGTCGACCGCGGGCCTATTCTGAAAATAGCATTGTTAACCTATGACTTGATCGGTGTCTTCACATAGATGAATATCATTAATTTTATTAATGATAACATCATTAAAGAAAATTGAGCAAAATTTCGATATCAGAAATATGTATCAAACTTGCAGCCCTTCGCATTAATCGGTGCCCAAGAAGTAGCTCTCATGCAGTTTCAAAAATGTTGGTGACCCCGGCTCCTGCTTTAAAGGTTGTTTTAGCGATCAAAGTTAACGTATTTCATAGCGCCGTTACGTAGTTGCGTTGATTGCATAAGCAATTGTTAGGCATGGATGAAGTGCTTGAATCATGCTTGAATTGCACCTGGATCTTACGCTGTCATGCCCCACGGTTTTATTCAACTCTTCGTGCTGTGTGAAATTTAACTGGTAGGTTGTTATGTAAACAGCTTACTGAAACAATTCTCAGCAGCAAGTAAGCGTTGTCGGTAGAATGAGCTTTGCGCACGCAAGTAGAAAGCGTTTCATCCACATGCCGCAACATTCCCATGATAAAACAATATCTGATATACAGTGTGAAGTCACAGACAACATTTTACGACGCGACGACAGTTACTCGAAAATATCCGAGCGTGAGTTATTTGGCTGCAATGTGAAAGAGGTGTCGGGATCTAGTGCAAAAATGTAATACAGTTCACTTGAACTTGGGTGATGAAACAAAGGCCGATAAGCACCACACTGGAGCAGTAGGTGTGAAACTGATATACTGTATTTGTCATGCTGGATTGCAAAATATATTTGAAGCAATAGATTTGCTTGGCTCTTACACATCAACGTGCTTACAGGGCGTACCTCGGCCGTGGAAATGTGTTGCTAATAAAACTGCGAACTTTTTCTTTAGTTGTCATTGTCATCAACGACTGTTAAACATTGCTGTGTATTCCACCACTAATACTTTTATACTCAACCCATAATAAAATTAGTTTATCGGATACCAACCGTGTTTAGCATTATGTAAAAAACAGATGTTGTGTGTGTTTTAATACTGTGGCGCTCCATCCCTGAAAGTACTTTGATATGTTTGCTCAAATCGTTTCTGGGAATTTTTCTAAACATTTGGTCAATCACAAGCTTTTGCAAAGTTTTATGTACTTTCTTTTATTTTTATTCATGCTATTTTTAATAAAAACATGATTTGTGCAAATCCGGCAAACTTTTTCGTGATTGCGGCGAATTTTCTCAAGAACATTCTTTGATTTTGTTTTGGTGGTCAGGTACATTGTCATGGTTTCAGTTAGTTGTTAGAAAAAGCTTATATTTAGTGATAGAGGACAAAAGCAACGATCGTGAAGTTAAGGTCCTTGATGTTGGTCTCAAAAATGGATATTTGCATGAATGTTGGAATATTTAAAATACTATGAAGAATAAGTCCAACCAACAAGAGAATCATTATAAGAATTCCAACTTTGAGTAAAATTTAATGTTTCGGTTTTTACCTTGGTGTTGGCAACATCGCAAGACGTGTGTGTTTTTTTGTAAAACTTGTACCGAGACCTCAACTGTGCAAATGCAGAAAGTGCTCATGATGACACAACAGCAAAAGATTTCATTAGTACTGAGTGACTAAGTCTGGAATGCTTTTTTTAGCTGAGTCATCAGCGGAAACAATCCATAACAGCATTTGACGTCATTCGTCATAGAGAACATAACTTCAAAATACGCCATGGTCGTTTTTTGTTTTCCTAGTAAAAACATTTCATGAAATTGATACTGCCCGCACTCCATTAAAGAGAACTTTCTGGCATTGCAACACAAATTCTCCAAATCGAAAAAACATTTTATAGCTATTGTCACCCCGAACCGTCGGATGGTGTGATGATGAAAAGCTTGAACTAAGACATGAGGTCTCAATTTAAACCGTAGCTGATATTTTACATGTCGCAGAAACACGTTAGCAAAATCTCCATACTTATAGAAAAGCTCGTTGCTTAAAATGCCTTGCAGTTACATTGCACAACTGAAACCATAAAAACAAAAAGTCCGCTTTCATTTGGTGCAAACGTTTTAGCAAGCCTGATATTAAAAAGTTTAACTAACTCAAAAATCTTATCAAGTTATAAATTGTTTGATCAAATTTCTGCAGAAAATAAAGTCATCTTCTGCATGTGAAAGCAAAAACTGTTGAGGTGTCGGAGATTTTATGAATGATAACAAACCCGAAAAGTGAAAAACGGATTGTAATTTTTGTAGAATTGTTTAGCTTGAACGTTTTAACATGCCAGCATAGATATCTTTTTACCAAGAGTAAACAACTTTGCGTTAAAGGTTCTTCAGAGCTTTGCGGTACTTGAAAGTGCAAAATTTGTAAATAGCAAGCGTGCCGGCTTGTAATTTGTTTTTTGTACATTGCTTGCAACTCACTGGCCACTAGCCTATATTTGCAAGTCAATCATGTTTCACTGTGGCGTGGAGCAAAGTGACTCATTTGACAAAGTTGTTTTGCTTTGTCCAGAAAGCGTCAGGAGCAGCGGCCACCATCGTCACATTCCAAGCTGTCTCAAAACCGACCGAAGCAGTTTTCTCCCTAGTGGTTTCATTGATCACATCCGCAGCTTTGATTGTAAACATGAGAGAAACACCTTGTTTGCACATGCCAGCTCTGTGTGTGGAAAGCGCGTTCCGTCTGCACCGACACGGCGCACATCGTTTCTATAGCGGTCTGTGTTTTACGTAAGAGAGTGCGGTCGACATTCATCCGTTTTTTGCGGCGGGAATGCTTGTCGCATTTTTCTTACCTTTTATTAGGGGAGGCGTGTGAGTTTGCGTTTTTTGGAATTGAATATGCCATCTCTGTTAAAAGTTGGACCAAAATTATATGAATCTGGCGTGGAAATTTTGAGATTTTTCTATTGACCGCCATACACATTTAACACCTTTGAAAATAGCCTTTTTTGGGCTGAAGAAGTATTTAAACAACGAAATAATTCCATTAATCTACAAATGTGTCCTGCATACCACTGAAGGAAGGGCAGAGCAATGGTTTTAATTGCTTAGTGGTTCAGATGATATCTAACTTTCTCTTGGTTTTGTTTGTCACTAAATGGCGTTTAAGTAGGTGAGCAAGCACTCTGGGTCTCACTCTGGGTCTAATGGACGTAGAAAAACACCAAGTGGTGTCTACACCACCATTTTCCATGGTGGTGAATTCAAATTTGAAATTGAATTTGGCGAAAATTTCGCACTGTGTTGCTTTTGCTTGATAACGTTTAAAAAGTATGTGTTTGGTGTGGATCAGCTATGTCCACCCCGAGGCCCGAGGGCCGCATGCGACCCAGTTGAAGGTTTTGTGCGGCCCGGTTTACCCGCGGCTCGCGAATTGCATGCGACTTTTTGCCCGGTTTCATGGGGCTCTTACGTAAATACCGTGTATAGGTGGCAAAGTTTTGTACCATTTGTTCACCTTGAAACCCGGGGTGCGACTTACAGAAGAGATGCGACTTATAAATGCATTATGTGAAAGCGTGCTTCGTGGTTATGTTGGTGTGTGATATTTGCAATAAGCCTATATCTGAGCAAAGTTACGTGTGTGAGTGAGGAAGAGATTGGGGTGATGTCCATGTATAATGTGCATGATGTGGCTCTTTGCGGTAACACAGCAAGAAATGTGGCTGTTTGTCTCTCACTGGTTGGCCACCCCTTAACTAGACTTTGTTCGAAATCTAGGTGATGGTCTGAGTGCTGTGTTTTATTTTTCTGCTACATGAAGGAGACTGCCCGCCAAATTGTTATGGCGCAGCCGTTGAAGCAGGGGCGGATCCAGCTAGTAAGGTTAGGGGGGACGATTTCAGTAAGATTTGGTAGTTAATCAGGGCCCCGACAAGGGGGGGCGGGGGGGGCAACGCATCAGGGCGGCACTTTTGGTGAAAAGAAGGAATAGCAAATGGTCTTTCACGAATGAACCTGAGGTTAGATTTAGGTTTAGATTTTGGTTAAGGTTGGACTTACCATACGTCCCGGTTTGGCCGGGACTGTCCCGGTTTAAACGTCTGTCTCTGTGTCCCGTCCCGGTTAGCAAAATGTCCCGGAATTTCATTTCAGCGAAAGTTTCAAAATTTAACTCCAGCCTGATGATGCATTGTTATGAAATAATTCCGTCCTGAAAGACTTGACTTTACTTTAACCCGTGGTTTGGGGGGGCGGCACTTTTCGACTCGTCCCGGGGCGGTACTTCCCTATGTCGGGACCCTGTAGTCAATCTCACAACGGCGTTGCTGCTGCAAGAGAGATGAAGTATACTTAACAACACTGCTGTGACAAAACAATGGACGGCAAAATGGCCTTATATCGCGAATGCTGTTTTCAGAATTGTACAAATTATCGTGAATTAAGTTACTTTCGAGCGATCGCCCCAATCGCCCCCCTGGATCCGCCCTCGCGTTGATGTAAACAAATCGCTTTTACCTGTCAGCTGTCATGCACAGTATTTGACCAAAGCGAAGTCTCAACTATATGATGCGTTTCCTTCCCAGATTCTTTTTGATATACCTGGTTTGCGTATGATTATTCGGTTCGTTAACGAATATTCCTTTGAAATAAAATTTGCTACTGGTCAAGACAAAACTTTTGCTAACTTTCTCACTAATGCAACAAGTGCTACAGGTCCCACTGAGCAACGATTGGTTGCGTCTGTTACAACGTTGATTACTATACACCAGAGTTCGAACATAAGTCTTGCAATTACACAAAATCAGGGACGTTGGATCACAGGAACATGACGACGTATTTTCCCTCCTTCCCTTTGAGTTGAAGGACAAAATTATTTTTGCGAGTAACAGCAGCATCGGCACTTTGATGCTTCAGCGATGCGGACTTCAAAACAATATATTGCAACAATTTAAGCATCAACAATTCACGAATACTGTATCTGCAAGTTTTGATCACACAAGTGTAGCCTATTATGTAGAAATCAACCATCATCGTAACTATAAAGCTTTTTATGGCTGAGCACACCATTTTAAAGTCATAATCAAAACTTCAACCGACTTGGCCAAACAATAAGAAAAGATGTAAAGCAGAGCGGTCTCTACTAAAAGACCAGAATCATCCTTTACTGAAAAACTGTACTGTACCATTTTGAAATCAAAAAGGACATAGTTTTTTAATTTCGAATCTATACATTATAAAGCGTCTATACATAGACTTTCTCAATTGTTTCGAATTCAGTGGCAAAAGCTTTAAAAAATTTTCTAAAGGAAAAAGTGGTACAAAAATTCCTGTTGGGTGCACGTAGCATTGTTGTTACAATTTGAAAAAAGACAAATGATTTGTTGAAATATTAAACAACTGGATCCTATTTGAAATACAGACTTACAACTTTGCTGTGAAAGACGCTAGACACACATTAGGAAGAATAGAAAAGCAGAAAAGGAAAACCTAATCATACCCAGACAAACGACAACTGACCAGTAATTGCATTGCAAAAACATATTAGTGATAGATTTAAACAGGGCGATGAATTTTGTTGATCTATTTACATCCATTACGGAAGTTGATAAGTATGTGAATTCTGATTTTGACGTAAGTACGAAAACTAACCATGGCAAATAAGATATTTCCTAATTGCCATAATATATTCAGACTTCAGCAGGATTAAAAGAGCTCTGTTGTAACAAAAAAAAGCTGCACCACTGAATTGGACCGCTATGCTGGTTGCAACCAATTTTTCGACGTTATATTTAGTGCGTTGTGGGCTCATTTTCAGATTAGTAATTTGGAACGATTTTGGGGTTTGTTTTTAGAATACACTTTTATTTCAAATTATAGTTTTTACTAATATATTCTTTTCAATAGAGGTGTACAATGGTATAGGTGTCAAATAAAAATGATCAAAATTAGTATGCCAATTGCCAAGTGTATATATGGTTTGGTCCATCTTTTGACTGACCAAGGTCACAAAAATTTCGGATTAAAACCCCTTTTCCTGCTCTTAGCAACAACTCGTTGTTGCAGAACATATCAGCTGCCCGCACTTCACTTATCCTCATTTAAAACCTTTGTCTTCCACGTTTTTGTCAGTCGCACATACACATTTGCATTTTTTTGTTTAACACCTAATACCATCAATATTCCCATACATAGCCTAAAATGCCGTCTCGAACTAAACTTTGAAGTATTTAAAAAGCATGTATTAATGACATGCTGTCAAATGATTAAAACTGAAAGATAAGACTGTCTTGTGCGCTTCGTTCGTTTCCTGCATTTAAAATGCAGTTGTTAAACCCCCGCAAATACTACAATAACATTCTTTATCGGTTGGAGCAAGACTTTTGTTTTCCAGCCTTTTACGAAACAGATATACGTGGCTCTCATCCCAATAACTTCACACTAGGAGTGCCCAACCAGTCCACCGCGATCTAATGACAAACTGCGGTCTGACCCCAAGTCGACCACGAGCAGTGATAGATAAATGAAACGTCTTCTACAGCCTCTTCCAATTGATCGTGTGTTTGAGAGAGCGAGAGTTTGCGATATAATGTCTAGGATAGTAGTGTGACAACAAGAAACAATGTCTTGAGGTTAGTTACCGCTTAGTGGAAACGATGTGTGGGTTTGGACTGGTAGATTTCGGAAGGCTGGTTAATTTAAAAGTAGATCGTGGATCATACAAGGTTGGCTATACCCTGCTTTGCAGTGCAATGCAAGAAATGCGTCGGCATTGGCTTTTACACCAAAGCTTTGCTGTATCCCCATCTGGTCGTAACGTTTACCCTACAAAAGAACCGTCTAACAGTGCTGCCTGTAATAAAATCTGCAACGACGTAAAAACAAACTAATAAGCCTAAAAGACTTGTCTCTCTGTCCCGGAAGTCGAATAACTTCGTTTCTGTGAAAATTCAAATTATTTTGCATTTGTCATTCCTTTAATTTCGTTGGAAGCAGGGGTGTAGCGAAAGGGGCACAATGCGCCGGGCGCCGATTCACAGGGGGTGACGAAAATTCCCAACAATATCGTAACTACTTTCGTCAGTACGGTAAATTTATTCCCAAAAGACCTCAGGTTCAAACATGGGGGCGCCAAACTTTTTTCTTGCCCCGGGCGCCATCTAACCTCGGTACGCCCCTGGCGGGGAGTGTTCATTTAGAATGTACTTCAAACCGTGGGTCGATGCTTTAGACCTTAGAGAAACAGTCAATCATGCAAAGACTAGGGGAGAGTGAACCTTGACTCAACAAAAGTAACGTTTGCACATTTAATGTCCGTCTACATTAGCTGCATGGAAATTCTTTTTTCATTAAATATCATGCTCGCTTTTCTTCTGGGGAGGATCGCGGTGGAGCCAGCCCAAGGAGGACTCGAAATGCCAAATGCATCGAAATACCCCACTACCAACCCTTTTGTGTCCGAAAAGTACGTGCAGTAGACCCCGGTTGATAAATCCACGGATGATAAATCCGCCGCTTATTAAATCCAAATCAAGTTGGGACGACAGAAAACGCCAGTTTATAAATCCAGTATTCATTCCAATTTTTCTCAGGTTTTGTTCGCCGAACTGCTAGAATATTTCATGTAGAGAGTATGTGTTTTGCAAATGAATTGCCTGTTGAGCATTTTCTGAAAACCGTAACGTGCAGTGATTGAACAATGCATACTGTACATGACTGTTTATTTAATTCCAATTTTTGCTGCACCTATAAATCCGCCGCTTATTAGATCCCAAAACGTTTGGCATGGAAGTGGATTTATTAACCGGGGCTGACTGTATTGCGAAGTTGACTGTTGAAAACCTTTTAGATGACAAATCAGAAAACGCATTGCTTCTAGATGTAGCAGGAATGCAATTGAGTCGAATGGACGTCCAGTTAGCGTTCTTACAGTATATCCTATTTCATACCTTACATCTGTTTATGCAAATAATCGTACATTATAAGCAACGCCAGCCCCAAATTGCACTGCTGACTCAAAAATTTATTCTCGAGCGCGGGTTTCCAAAAGTAACTCATGGTATTGTCTAGAAAGAGTTTTCGATTCGCCTGGCGTAAGGTGATTTGGAAAGTACGCATAGCGCATTCCTGGAAGTGGTGTAGCGCCATTACAATGAAGAAAAAGCCAATTCGGAAATACCGTGCCGACAGTCTTCCCGGGTACATCAAAAGCTTTAGGAGACAAATGTACCATGTTCGGTGAGCTGGCGAACCAAACTTACAAGTTACGGCGAGCAAAAACCGGTGCAACAGCGTGCCCGAAGGTGCAGGTCACAAAGCAATCTTAGTTGCAAGAAAAATAAACAATTTTGCGAAGGTATGCGCTCACCCATAAGCTAAAAATAGTTCTTCGAATCAATTCCCAGTACTCGTGGTATCAAGGAATGACTACCACGCTCATTTTATCTAAATACTGTAGAACGGGTGAGATAGAACTCCTCGTTGGCCAAGACACTGCCGATACAAAATAGGTTTAACAGCAATACCTAAACATAGTCATTTCCCAAGTATTGCAGTGAAATTACGCAAGTGACAAGTGTTACTCACTACTGTTAAGTTGCTATCGCTAAATTTAGACAGGTTTTCCAAAAAAACTTCCGGTTTCTTAAATGTTATTTCATCACCTCATACATTAAGGGTAGCTATTTGCAAATTTGTTTTGTTTCAGCTATTTTAATTTTCACAAATTTTCACACACCTCACGTTCAACGAACTTACATTGCAACCTGCAAAATCTCTTACACTCTTTTAAATCTTTTGATATTCGAACAACATGTGAGCAAACTGCCTGCAAGTAGCAGGTTGTTGAAAATTTAAGTGTAGCTTTAAAAAGAACATTATATGTGGAAAGATTTCTTTCGCTAGGTTGTCATTTTATGCTTTCGTTTACTTTGTTTCAAGCAGAAAATCATACTGCCTTAACCAAGCGAAGAAGAAAATACAGAATGGGTAAAGCTAGCCTTACAAACGTTTGGTCATGGTTGTCCAAACACTTGAAAGTTACAAGATCAAGTCCAGTCTTGGATTTACGCAATTGTTTTTCCTTTTTATTTATTGTTTTATAACCGTAATTGCGACAGGCAATCGGGCCCTGAGTAAATTTCACCAATTGAAATGCCACAGTTGTTACTCGTAAGGTCCACACACACCATTAGAACGACTCACGCATGAGATCAATTCAAAAAGAGATAGAGTGGCAGCAAGTTCTTCATTTGATGTTTAACGAAAAATTTGCTTTTCTCCTCTTTTTTTCATAAACGCCTACTGCACGGTTTCGCTTGCGTAGCCAGACTTTCCGTTAAAGAAAATTCCTTTTGAAAATGATTAGGCCTACTACTTTTCTATTTCCGTTGTGGGGCCAAAGAAAATCTTTAACTTATGAGATGTTGATTGTCTAGAGCTGTTAAGTTTTTTGTGTTGAAGAAAACCTCTTAATCGAATTTTCGACCAAAATAATTTTGATGAAATCCACAGTGATTGTTGATTTGAAACGCTCATAATCGATCAACAAACCACCGTTAAAATATAATGTCCAAGATGCAAACATAATATTTGACGGGAACCTAAATTGCACAAAAAGAATTAGTTTATTTTTTCGTGACAACAAAATTTAGAAGAATACAAGAGCGGCTTCTTCAAATATGAATGAATTTCTTTCAAGTTTGATCGGGAGTGTTTCCTATCCCATGTGTCGTTTGATTAGCAAATCCTGGAACCGATTTTTTCAGAGCAGCATGCGCACCTTTTCTTGTTCGAAAACAAATTGCTTTCACTGAATAACCCTTCTGGATAAGCTCCTTATTAATTAATTGAACACCCTTGAGATTGCTGTCAACGACCTTGAGGGAGCGGATCCAGCTCAGGTGCCCGATTTTGATAGATCGTCGATAAATACACCCATCGATATTTTTATAACCCTGCTGACGACAACGGAAACAAGCAAGCTGATTGTGGTCGAAAGAGCAAACGAAACACTGCAGGGCAGGCGTGTCCTTGAATGCCCAGACGGCAACGTCATCACAGATCAAAATGGTGGAGCAGAAATAACCTAAAGCACTCACTCGTAAGTGAGCAGTTGCGTAATACAGTAGCCCTTGACAAACGTTAGTTTAAAATCGGCTCCGATAATACAATCGTCGGGGTCATCAATATAGACGAGGGTGCTTCCAGGACGGAATTCAATTCATCTCTTCCTGAAACAAGTGGTGTTAGTCACATGGCATGAGGTTCCTGGTCAAACAAGTGCTTATATTTGCAAACAGCTTTCAACGAGCCGCGACTGTTGGATTGCTTTGTAAGGGGCAGGTCTGCTTGCAAAGCTTATGCTTTGAAATTGAAGTGACTAATTTCTGCGAAAAATCAATAATGGTGGTCGCTTAAACAGGCTTATCACTTTGCCGCGTTCGAGGACGCTCATTGAGTGTGTCGCAGTGATCATGTCTGTGATAGCGGGAATGACGTTGCTGTTCGTGACGCAATCCTGTTCGCACGTGCTTCAAACTCTTGGCGAAATTCAATGCGCTCGCGCCGTCGCGCCTTCACTTCGCGAAAAAAGGGGGCACGAAAAAATACTTTACCAAGCCAGTCATTTCGTATATATAGGGGCTCCTGGTCCGTGTGAGGCATAACTAACTTAGTCGATAAACCAGCGAAGTTGTGCCGAGGAAAATTCCTCTGTGAATAATTTCTGCTTTTTACTGCACCACTGTTGCAAAAAAGAAAACAGGCAAGCAAAGTCGATTGCACCAGAAAAAGCGCAGCATTTTGAAATCCGTCGAAACATTTTGGGGAGTTACAATGGCGAGCAAAGCCCTCTGCGTGGTTTCAACAACACTCGTGGTTTGTTTTCTGCTGTCTTTCACAGAAGCTGCTTCAATAGCAAGGTGACTACTCTTGCGGTGTTTAGCAACGTACAAGCATGTGATATTTGCAGAAGCATAAGTGTGAAAAGTGTTATTGCTTTCTCGATTTTTATTTAGAATTTGAACATTTACAGCTCTCAGACTACCACGTATCTTCCTTGATTGTTGTTGTCTTCACCTGTAAAGTTTTCAGTCTCTATGCGCGCTTTTCTAGAGCAATATTTACTAAATCGTTTGGCATTCTGTTGCAGAAACTCAGATTACGCAAAAGCAAAGGCAGCCAGCGGCGCCGATGAAGTCGCCGACGAAAGTGCTCGAGTTTTTCTCAAGCGTCTGCGGCGATCTCCCGAATCCAGCCTCACCAACCGGGATGCCCGAAACAGGGACCGAAGAGCCAAGGCCCAGTTGCTGGACACGTTGTTTGGGTAAGGGGACTTTTTCTCAAAATTTTCAGAGAACAAAGTCAAGTTCTTAAAATGTTCTTAAATCTCTTCTCTATACGCTTGCAAGCACCATCAATATGTGTTCAAGGGAAACGTTATTAGTGTTGAGACGTTTTACATCACAGTGTGATTGATCTTGCGACAACACAAAGTGTGTAATGCAAAATTATGTTTGAAAACTTTCTTTGTAAAATTTTTCAAGCTGACTTTACGTTATGATATCAACGCAACACTTCCAAAAATTATGAAAGATTTCGCCTAATGGTCATTTTATAGATAAAAGGCCTAATTTGAAATGCGACATTGAAAAGATTAAAAACACTGTGGTACAATATTCATTCTTTAACATGTCAGTGTTCGTTCGTGCAAAAATGTCTTCTTCGAATGGCATCAATACTATGAAGGTAATTCATAGCAACCTATTTACAAAATCGCAATTTTCTTTTCAGATCTGAAACACGTCATCACTATTTCAACGCTTGCATTGATCTGTTCGTTGAGAAGCACGGGCATCATCGCATGCTAAGCGCAGTAAAACACTGTATGCTTACCATGCCATAATAGAAACGAGGTGAACAGAGCCACCCTTTCTTCAAATCTTGAAAGTAAAAACTGTGAAGTCTTCGTGCTGCTCGATCTAGTGTGGATTTCTACTTTCCAAGGCGGTGCTTGTTGCCTTTTTGACATATTCCTGTTCTCACTGCCTTTCGTATTTATTTTTTTCTTTATCTGCAAATTTTCTGAATATTTTTTTGTGTGAAAAAACATGCAACATGAAACAAACCCCGATGTCACGACTGTTCTACTCAACTTTGACCGACAAAGATTTTTAGCTACCAGCAATATAAGTCCTGGTGTCCAGTGGTTTCATTCCATTTCAGTTTATGCACCACATCCTGCATCCGCTAAGTATTTACCCACAGAGATAAAATTTGTAGAGTGACATTCTAAATTAACGATGATGTGACCAGAGTTGAATGTTCTTCGTATCGCCAACACCAACCATGTGGAGCAAGTCTGCGCGACTGGTTCAAGCTTGCGTCAAATTGGCACATATTTCTGCAAACGCATAGAAAACAAAGATAGTATCCAATGCTGATTACATGCTCCCCACTTTTGTTGACATGCTCCCTGAAAATACGCGACAAGTCAGATGGTCTATTGGATACAGGTCTGTGTTTTTTCCAACCAAACTCTACTTGCGTGGCACTGTCCAGAAACAAAGTTACACACGCATCATGTCGCGTTCGCCGTTTTCGTTTTTGTTACGCGCGTTTGTTTCAAGTCGTGGTCTGATGCTTGTCTTGCAGAAAACAAAATAAACCTACTCAAAACCACTGAAGGTCATTGCATGGTGCTTTTCTTGCTCATATAAAGTCTGTGTTTGTTGCTGTGTTTTTTAGATTTGGAGTGAAAAGTGGCAGAGCAAGTGCGGTCTAAACCAGGGGTGCACAACCTGCGGCCTTCGATAAAAGTTTATGCGGCCGTGCATATGTAATTTAAAATAAATAGACTTTTATTTATTTAACGACAATTTTGCCACAGACATTAGCCTGACTACAGCAATCTTTTCGTGTCACGACGAGCTGATATAAACAAAAATACAGAATAAGAATGCGAATCTCACACAAATGATGCACAAGCTTACGCGGATATTGTCAGAATCTTACGCAAGATTTAAGAAACTCATCTACGGCGCAAAACACAGCCACCGAGTTATGTGATGGCTCATCATCAGGCAGGCCACATAAGAATAAACGCAGCAACTCAACGTTATTCAGACAATCAAAGTGCTCAGGTAATTTGTTATCGGCTAAATTAAAAATTTTACAGACCATATTGCAAAGTATCGCTCGTGCGGCATCATGAAATTTACAGTAAAAGAAAAGGTGAGGCGCAGTTTCAATATCACCGCAAACGCAGATGCGATGAGATTTTTTATTGATAATGGACTGTGGGCAAGGCGAAGCATACAAAAACGAGGATTTACTCATTAACTCCCAAAAGGTGGGGGTACTATGTTTTGCAACGTGGTAAAAGGATTTTAAACGATTCATGAAATTAGCGTGGCTTGGAGAAGATTTATTTTTAAGTGAGAGAGAATTCCAAAAGCTACAGGCCTTACGGATAAAAAAGTTGAATACCACAGATTTTTAAAAAGTGGAATCTGAACATCTCGCTCTAGATTGTGGTGCAAAGTGTAGCGAACAAATTCACTGAACGATCTAAAGAGACTTATAAGGAATGGGCAGGGTACCAAATGAAAAAGTATTTTAAAAAGTAGCGGAGCATAGATATTTCTTTACGACGGTATAACGTTTTAAGGTTTAGATCAAGTAGTACATCTGAAGAGGATGTACTTTTTAAACAGCCTAATATGATTTTATCAGAGGAGAGTTGCGCTTTACCTGGCAGATGTTTGTCGCTATCGGAGCCGTTGTCATGAGAATGCTTCCATAATCAAAAATCGGTGATAAGTTTGTTTTGTAGATTGCAAGTAGAGGGTGGTGAGGTGAGGAATTAGAAAATGAGCGAAGACAACTTAAAATACAAATTATGGAGGGCGTGCATTAACAAAAACTCTATGTATACTACGTGAAGATACTTAGTAGAAAGACAGCAAAACAGACGTGTGAAAGCAGGCTAGGCTCAGTGTGTGGAGGCAAAACAGAAACATTGCAAGAAAATAAATACATCTTGAACTCACTAAACATTACGAGTGAGACAAGCAGGTAGACCCGCTAAATGCCCTCCATCGTCTTCGAAAGGTTTTGTTAAGTCTAGGTATTTTCACACGCTGCATGCAGCCATCATGATGGGCACTTCAAACTTGAACAGTATTGTAGGGTGCGTGCCATGGAATTTCTGCACGGCCCATAAATTCGGTTGCCTCTGTGGCGAGAGCAAACTTCACTGTTGCCTCAAAGTAAACAGTACTTCGCTGCATCTTCGTGCAGTGAAATTAACAAAGCCAACTTTCTCTTACTTGTGCTATTATTTCTCTTGTGCGATAGTAGGCTATAGCGCAATACACGGTCACATTCCTTTTATGGAAGACTCTTATTTTCAAGATTACTGAATGGCAAAGATTTTTAAATCCTGTAGTCGGTGTCACGTTATGCTGTGAGTGTGTTTTTAAATAAGGCTAGAATTGATGTCCTGTGGAAATTGTCAGAGCACCATGAGCGTAACCTAATAAAGCTGTCACTTTGATAGCACAGCTTGAATACATTTATGTTCAGCAGAATCCAGACAAACAGACACATGCAAACTGTCTGACTCATGCAAAGTCACGAGCCCTCCCCTGGGCATAACATTTCCCTAGGCCAGAGGTCTCAAACTCAAATTGCTCTGTGGGCCACATGAGGACTTACAAGGTAACTCACGGGCCGCATAATGACGCTGACACAACAGTAGCGGTACCTGAACTTAATTTTACATCTTATTTCCTGCGGAAGGTATCATTAATTATAGGCAAATCATTCCTAGCCGTCTCTACGTTCGTATTAATCGATTCTAGCCGTCTAAGGAACTTGTTCACTCGCTAACTGAGCACTTTTAAACACCGGTGAATAAACTAACGTAAATGTTATTCATTTCATTCATTTTCATGCTCGCTTTTCCTCTAGGGAGGGTTGCGGGGGCAATATCCATAGAACTTGGAAAACCTCACGGTCAACAGCAATTTCAGATAGATCTGCTTGCTCCACACCAAGACGGGACCAAGCAAGGTCGGAGATGCAGTTACTCTCCACCTAGGCCTTGGACGACGTCTGGGTCGCTTTCCCGTGAGTTTAGCCAGCAGGGCTTGTCTCACCAGTCTTTCGTTGGGCGTTCTGGATACATGACCCAACTAACTTCAGTTGTGTTCTCTCAATTAGGGGAAGTGGTTCGACATTCAGGCTCTGCGAATTTCACAGCTGCACACTTTGTCGTGAAGTGTCACACCAGGGGCGTAACGAGGGGGGCTCAATGCTCCGGCGCCAAATCACTGGGGGGCGCCGAAATGTCGCAACAATGTCGTAAGTTTTTTCTTCAATGCAATACATTTACTTTCGAAATACCTTAGGTTCAAATATGGAGGCGCCAAATTTGTTTTTTGCCCCGGGCGCAATCTAGCCTCAGTACGCCCCTTTGTCACACTGTGGACTCTTTGCAAAAATCCCATCTTTGGTGCTTGCACCTGAGTAAATATTCTTTCGGTCATAAGCCAAGATTCATGACCATAGCCATAGGTAAGGATCGGAACAATGACCGATATAAAAACTGACAGCTTTTGCGGTGTTTGAAAGCTCCCGTTTTGTCCACAGACCGATAAAGCTCACGCGGAACTGCGTTAGCTTCACCAATCAGTGTATTCATCTCCTGGCGCTTCGCCTTCCATCAATCGTAAATACCACCCCTATAGGTACATGAACTTCTCCACCTGCTGCAGTGTATTGCTGCTCACTTGCCGCATACACTGCCTTGGGTTTGTAGAGAGATGTTGTACCTCGGTATTTTTAGTGCTGATTTTCATTCCGGCTCGGTTGCACGCAGCAGAAAACCGATCGAGTGCATGCTGAAAACTGTTGAGAAGATGCTAGCAGTACCAAATTGTCTGCAAAAAGCAAACGGTTGTTCCTGAAGCTCCCGACTGTGACGCCTTCG
>Ga0210059_1000912_pt1 | contig 42024 bp, 18 predicted proteins | sample Ectturendosymbi2_FD_188042 | JGI IMG/M metagenome (GOLD analysis project Ga0210059, IMG submission 188042) | Ecteinascidia turbinata endosymbiont from Florida, USA - Sample 2 (SPAdes) (version 2) | ecosystem: Host-associated > Tunicates > Ascidians > Unclassified | place: Key West, Florida... | reverse complement strand
CCAGACGAGTACAGGTTTGCTTGCAACGAAATGGTGGACATTTGGAACACATCTTGGGAAAGCCATAAATTGACTAAAAATCGACAGAAATAGTTGAAACTCTGGTGAATGGTCTTCCATAAACTGAGTAATGTGTGGTTGTAATTTGAAATAAATAGCTTTTTAATCAAAGTCACAATTGAAATTTTCATGGGTACACATCTTTTTGGGTCACCCTGGTTACATGCCCTGCTAGTTCAGCATCTACGTAATGGAATTTTTTCAACGTATGGTTTTGCATGGTCCAACATCACAAACAGCTTGGATGCAAAGAAGACAGAAAAATTGATTAAAATATACCGATTTTGCAGAGCTGAAGAAGATAACCAGTAGAATTTACTCAAACTGTTCGAATTATTCTTCTCTTTTTTTAAGTCCTTCAAATTTCATTGCTGTTCATTTTGTTTCATTAAAAAATGTAGGACTACAGTTAGCTGTACAACTGTGCTGCTTATTTTATTTTTTACTTCATGGTACATTTTTCAAAGGAAAACTAGAGTAGGATTTTTGGTGAGTTTATTGGTTTTTTTAACTGGACTTATAAAAGAAACTGGTGTTTTTTTTGGTTGGGTCCAATTACATCAACACTGAAGATAATTATGGACGTTTAACTGAATTTCTGAGCCAAATTTCAAAACTGTCCTATTTGATTTTATGATGCATCACTAGTTTACCGTTTCGTTTTTTGTGCTAGTACTGTCGCACACCTGTGCCTGCAATATGTGCTTTGTTTCGAGCTTCGTGATTAAATGGCATTTCTGGCGGATTGATCATAACGGCTCACACAAGCCCGTATCTTTTCTTTCCCCTTAGTAATTGCACATATAACAGCCACATAATAAAAACGAAAATTTACTTGCGTACTTCATGCGCATTCTCAATTCGTGTGCAGTTTAGCAAGTTTCAAACTGTCAAACCTGGGTGTCCGCCATCCCAGCCGCATACCTTCTGATCGATTGCTATACGACGAGACATTTGCGCAGCCTTGTATTTTTGCAGTTGTGAACTGCGCTGACGTAGCACTGAGTGTGTTTTACTCCCTGTTTTAACGCGTTGCCGGATATTCTTGCAGTCATGAACTGCTCTGTCTTACGAGACCGCTGATAATTTATGTTCGTTGCAGTGACACATTATAGCCTACAACAACGAGTACAGAGAGTGCGTGTAGAATAATATGCACAAGGACGCCGGAGAATGGAGGCATGGCGAGAGCATTTCCCCCTCTGCCCTTTCAAAAGAAGGACAACGGGGCGGAGGTGCCTTTTCATCATAGTGTAGGAGCAGGAAAATTTTTCGGGTGTGAAAGATTTTGCCCGAATTTACCCAAACTTGCCTGAAAAGTTTTTGTGCAACTTTTGCCCACAAATTTTCTCCCACAAAGTTCATGAAGACCTCTTTTTTGGTGTAACCACCAAAACAAGGTTTTCATGTGTTTTTATGCGAACCTGGGCGCCATGTTTTGAAGTCAAACAACGTTGGGTGCCATTTTTACCGGGATTTTAGGACTCTTGCCCAGATTTTCTTTTGGGCGTGCGCTTTGAAACCCCTACGCCCCCACCCCCAACACCACTGCTTTTCACAACAGTATCACAGGTTATTTCATTGTTTATCAAGATCGACTTGAAACAAATTTATTGCAGCTATCCCGGCACCCAGAAAATTCAGAATGATTTTCTATAATTTCTGTCATTATTTTTGAGGTCAACATTGTTGATGAACAGAAACAAACATAATTGGTAACGATTTTTTTTATATGTTTGCATTGCCCTCAACGGTTTTACTGCTTCCGCTTCCCTACAGAACCATCGCGAGAAAGTTTTCAATAGGGGGCCTTGCGTCTGTTCAGGGGGGCTTGACATTCTGAAATTTGATAAAACTCCATCGATCTATAGTGCTTCATAATTCAATTTGGGGGCTTGGAGCTTTGTTTGTGGGTGATAAGCCCACAAAAGCTCCCCGTTGCGAGGGGACTACTTCCCTACCTCTGCACCGGTGTCCCTGAATATGCATGTTGTGGCAACAAACTCCACCAAAACGTTGGTTTGCAAATGTGAATATGACGTCATATTATGACGTCACAAACAATGTATTTCCAGTAACAATGACCACTATACGCCACTGCTCAATACTAGAATTTGGTATGGGGGCATCCAATCAAGCAGTCGCCCGGGCATCACCAGACCTCTGCATGCCACTGCATCCTCTCTATAAATAGAAATTCGAACATGACATTAATTTTGTCAATTTTTATGACTGAATTTCAACTGCTTTCAACAGGGGTTTTCATCTTGTATTTTTTGCGTTGTTGTTTCTCATAAAATTACCAAAATTTGTGAGAATTGTTCTACTTATGTCTTCATTTTACATTGTGAACTAACTGCGTAAAACCTAAATCTCGCTTGTATCGCTGAGGTATGTCAAAGAATCATTTCAAAGAATTCAACCTCAGCTAAAGCTTGTTGTGGCAATGCCCGGAGCAATAACTCACAAGCATTTGGTTCGGACCCCATAAGGACAATGTCACTCATCTCAAGCGACATCGCGGCCGAAGGTACAGGTTGCCAACATAAAAAAGCTATAAAATTACTGCTGAAATTAACAATAATTAATTTGATCCTTATGGTTGCGCATTTTTTCCAAATTAGGACATATGTGATCGAACGTAACATGCGTTTGAAAGATTCGGAATTATAACATCGGGCTCAACCTACTTTGTTCTGGTAGTAATCATCCGGGTCTTTCAATGGTTTATTAGCACAAGCTGGAAAAAGGTATTCTTCATCGGTGGTTGCCAGATGCTCCGGGAGACGCTTTCCTTGTTTCAGCTCAGATGAAGGGGGTTTCTCACGACCCCCAGCCACACTCAGTAGGCCTTGCATCAGTGATTTTCTGTGAGCCATCCTCCCAAGAGCGTTACGGCGGTCAGCCACTGCAAAATGCACAAAGTTGGGATTTTAATGAACTGCAGCTCTAAACTAATATTTCAGAGAAATTCGCTTCCAATTTTCACGACCGGTTGATCGCAAGTAGTCTAATTTCAAAGTTTGCGCTTTGCAAAAATTTGTTATTGTATTTGAAAACGTTTGGCGGTTGAATCAAAGGCTTACCTTTCCCTTGATAAAGTCTCCAAGTTCAAAAGAAACTTCTGCTAGACCGAATGCACTTTGACTCACTTGGGTGCGATCAATATAGAGTGGCTTGGCCGAAAAAAATGTTTTTCGTGCAAAACTGTGTCTCGCACCTTTCTCCGGTAAAGACAGCAGGTAACTAGTTATTTTAACGGTATCGCATTTATCTCAAGCTACACTTTGTATCCAACTGCCACATTTTGCTTGGGTTTGCAAAGAACCTGTTTTTTATGAAAAAAATGATTACCTCCCATAAATTTTTCATGCTTTAGGTTGTAATGGAATAGTCAGTGCATTTTGTCGAACTAATAATATTCATGAAGCATAACGCTATGAATGCCCAGCTTGTTCGCAAGAAAAGGACTTAAATATGATACTTGGTATTTTGATATTAGGCTTCAATAAACGGCAACCATGTTGCTCTTGAGATGCCTGTCTAATAAGTTAAAGCATGCTCTGTTGGGTCTTCTGCTAAAATAACTTCATTCACGCAACGAACAGTTTAAATGCAAACTCAAGGGAAACTTGCATGAAATTAAACAGGTTTGCAAGAAACGAAAACCATCAGGTATACTTTTTTGAGAACACGGAGAAGTTCCGGCAACTCTTTTGAAATAGTTCATTAGCATTAAAATTCATTTAATCAAGTTTGATGCTGCTTTTGGCTTTGCAACGCTGCCTATCTTTGCCCGTAGCTGCTTCGAATAGCGCAACAAGATACAGAACGAACTGCAAGCCTTACATCAAACCCCAGCAAGACGCAACAGATTACCATCATCCGCTTGCACAGCCCTCCCGTGGCCTGTGGCGCACTGGTTGAATAACTCATATGAGTAGAGCAATTACCGTGTTGGACCGACACAAAGTGCGAGAAAGGAATTTTCAAAGAACAAGCTGAATCGACATCGAAATTTGATATTTCTGACATAGGATGCCGGAGGCTCATCTGCGTGGACAGTGAGACTCCGGCATCTGAAGCTAAAGAGCAGTTGAAATTCGGTAGTTTTCTTATGGCTAATCGTGCCGACAGAAAAATACCTCTTCCGCACATGCCCGAAACAACAAGTAAATTGTTTCATTCAAAGACCTTCCTTCCTTTGAGGAAAGCAAAATTTCGCCACGTGCTGACGACCAGTATTATTTTTCTGGTTGAAAAGCAAGAATATCAGCATGAAAGCTTTACTGCAGGTCACCCATATCGTAATAAGTAAAAATGTAACTGATTTCGAAAATGTTTTCTACTTCGCATAATCACACAGATACAGAAAACTACAAATTGTTTCCTATTTTGCGTTAGAACAATCCTTGTTCACCAATTGCATCTTCCGCAGTCATGCCATGATTGTAATGTCATTTACAAATAACTCACAATGTTTTAAATCACCACCGTCATAGTTTTTGGTTTTATGAAGTCATCAAGCTTTTAACATGTTTTGTTCTAAATCAGCAAACAAAGGTTTTTCGATATTCTTCAAACTAGACGTAGTGAAATCTTACAGGAAGTTTTGTTTAAATTTAACCGTAAATTTTTGAAAAATGGTATTGTTCTATCTCATGCACTACATATTTATTTCCACCTTTATGTTCTCGAAATGTGTCAATTATCCAATGCAGAACTTGGGCTGCTTAGCATATATTACTTCGTTTAGCGGTAAATTGCAGCATCTCTGTAATTTTCACTTCATTTAAAAAAAGTTGGTTGCAGAATCATTTGCACGCAAACGAAAAGTTTATTTTACTTATAAGGTGAGAAACACAGGTCCAATGTTTTACTATTTTTGTTAGGTTTTCTAGTGCCCATTGTTCCGGTGACATCTATTCTCTGTTGTTCCACCGCCAATGAATGGAATGTGCGAATGACCGCTTGCATGATAAAAAACAACGTGCAAAAATACTGATTTACAGTAGCATTTGCAATCAGCTAATAGCAAAGACGACATCAAAACAGCAAAATCAAACAGCCTTTTAAGTTCCCTGGTGTATTGCTTTGTGAATCTGCAGAGAGAATGCAAGACGTGCGACGAAATCGGAGATAGGAAGGTAGATATCTTTTTCCTTCAAGTTTCCCCGAAGTACGACAAAGAGAAAGCAAGCTTTGCACTTGTAGAATATTTTTGTTGCGTTCCGAATACGCGGAGTGCAGTGGTCTTGTTTGGCCGCTTCAATAGTTGGATGACGTCCTAAGTCTGCTTGAGATCTTACTTCGACTAGGCCCCGTTGTGAATGTTTTGCTGCTTGCAGGAAAACCAAGTACGATAGCTCCAACAACTGGGTCTGATCAAGTTTGGGGCTGTATGCCACAGCGAAGTTTGATTTCCACGCGCAAAACTGAACCACGATGATGAAGTCCATGAAAATGAGGCCAAAAAATGTTTTATCTGGTTATCGGTCGACAATGACTTGCTGTGGAAACTTTCCAGTATGTCAACAGCTTCTTTTCCCGTATTGTAAATTCGAAAGCCGCGTGTCTCATTTCTTTTCTTCTAATTTTGGCAGAAACGTTGCACTTTCCTTGCCTTGTCGCACTCTGGCAAAGGTCGACGCCACCTCAATCACGCGAGTCTTTCCAGTGACTAGATCATACTTTTGTAGGAATGAGTAAAAGCTGTTTATGAGCATTTGTCTCAATGTCGGAACAATTACTTGCAGTCTGCGAATGTGGTTGTTAAATACATTATCCTTGAATTCCCGCAGACAGAATGGCAGTTTGCAGGAAGTGTAAACTTTACTTATAAACTGCTTCGAATAGCACGGTTCTGCACCAATACTTCAATAACGGAACATTCGCCCGCTAAATGCTGTTGTTAACCTGCTTCAAGTTGATAGCGTAGCAAGATATGAATACCTAGTTGTGGCTAAATTGACTAGCTGAGACTTTCGTGAAATGGACCATGCAAACTAGCCAAAATTGCTGCATAGGCAATTGTCCCATTTGTGCAATACTATCTATTTCCAATGCGACACGGTCGAGCTAACAATACATTTTTCTATGTCTAAATAAAGCAACGGTAGAAAATGGTAAAGATTCAGCAAATTTAGTCCAAGTGGTGCTGTTCAAAGTGGATTAACCTGAGAAAAGTCTTCATCCATAGTGCAGCATTTCATTAATTTTGTAGCATTAGAACAAAGGAATAGAAAGTGTTTACTGGCGAGTTGTATGGGTAGGCGATGGTTCCGATATGAGAGAGTATCAGCATTTGGTTGAAACAAGCTTGAATTTACGTGATATTGCTTTAAACGTGATTGGACTTACTTTTCATTTAAACAATCTTTCATTGGATGTTAGCAAAAGGAAGCTGACGACGAGAAACTATTCACAAAGCGGCCACGATTTTTACTTCATAGTTACAATGAAAATCATTGTTTGCTTGCACATTGTGCTTCATGAACTAAACGACTGTTTTTGGGATTTGCTTTCAGTAACATTTTTTCTGCAGTTGTGTTTTTCTGTGCATAGTCTAATGTTTTATCACCTGCTTTTGATTTTAAGACAATATAATACTGTGGGTTGTAAAATAATTTTTTTTCTTGATTTTTGCAGTTAAATTGCTGAAAACACGAGCAAAATTGCCAATCTTTTTAAAACTCGGAAGTGGTGAAAAAAGTGTTATGCACGTTTTTTTGCATTCGGAGCTCAAAGGTTTTACTTATTTGCTCATACAGAATCATCTGGAATGGACCTTCTTTATTGCCTTTAATATTCTTTAATATTGTTTAGTTGGTACGATTACCTTTCGCTTTAAAGCCTGGCACTTCCAACCAGTTAGTGCCGTTGCTTGTCTGCTGCGTGTGACTGCAAACATCGGTTCTGTTCAAACGGTTTCTATCTAACAGTTGGAATACTGTTTTCTATTCTTGCTTTAAAACACAGCAGGAGACAAGCAATGAGTATATCTTCGCACAAACGCTTCTATTGCCACACAACTTTTGCCTTCTGCTTTGAAAAGGTAGGTTCTGTTCAGGAATTGTCAGAGCAGGAACAACTATGTGGTAATGCTCGTAGGGTGGAAAAAACTCGAGTCGATATCCTTTCATTGATGCACAAAAAGCCCAATGCATCTGTAGCATGACACAAACGTCACTCATTCAAATGAATTGCGATGGCTTATGACAATCGCCTTCCTTTGCATGACAGGAAACACTGTCGTTAGCATGCTATAACTGCTGACGAAAACATATAATCTGTCAGAAATTGCCACAGAAACAAAGAGTAGGACATAAACATTGCTTTGAAGGGTAATATAATTCTGTAAAGTCTTTCATGTATTAGTTGATATGTAATTCGAAAAAATCTCTGAACCATCTTGAACTATTCAGAAATTTTTTAATACTCTCACTTCTTTTCCCCGCAAATCGTAAAGGCATGTTGTCCTCGGAGGTACTTCGATGTTGAGAAAAAAGGAGCTTGCCGGTGACTTCTGGCGTACAGAATCGAAGTTGTTTTATTCCAGTAGGTGGCGTTGAAGGTGGGGTCTCAACAACAGGTGGACTTTCGTCTTCAGTCTGCATGAAAAGTCTTGTGGTTTCTACATTTCGCTTTCAGAAGAGCGTTTTCCTTTACTGCAACATCACGCTAAAATTGTACTCATACTTAACCACTGCACCTAAGAACCAACTCAAATACCGTGACCGAAATTCTTTCAAATATTACGAAGTCTCGCAGTCTCCAATATGACAGACCAATTAAGTGAACTGATGTTTGCACGCAACTATCATTTCGGAACCATTTTTGGTCAGTGTTCAAATGACTCTTAAATCTTTATTGCCTAATAAAATATTCATGGATATTTTCTTTCAGTAATAAGTTAACAGTGTCAAGTCATTTGTGCAAAAAGTTAAATGACTGTGATCAACTACATGGATTAACTGCAGATTACGATGGAGCCGCATTTGTGCGAAAAAGATGTTTGTTCTGAATAGACGATGCGCAACTTTGCGGATGTCAACTAATTAAGTTGCAAAATGTTTACTAAATGTAAGGTGTACCAGCACAATCAGACATCAGCTGCCTGGTTTTTAGTGTTTTCAGGTAATTTTATGGAAGCGAGGATAACACTTTATTGAAATAGTTCAAACATAAAAGGACTAACTTAGTCTTTTGATAGAAAGGCAGTTTGCGTATTATTTGCTGAGACAATGTCGCCGAGATGGAGAACGTCATTACAAAAACAGAAGCTTGGGCAATAATGTTCTATCGATTAAATGATTCACAAACGTTACAGGAAACAAGGTATCGATACTGGTTCCCTATCAAACGGCCAGTATCGAAAAAAAAATATCTTGGACCGTGGACGGAAATTAAGGATGGCGTAACTCATCAAGCTACAACAGTCAGGCAGAAATACGCGGCACCCTGACTCATTATTATATTTTGTAAAAGGATCTGATAAACAATGCTTAAAAAAAGCTAGAAAAACATAGGTTGTTGCAAAACGTCGCCGCAGTAGCGCTGAAATCAGCTACAAAAACGGAAAAAATTACCATTCAGGCAACTGTTTTAAAGGGTGTTAAAATTATTTTTGCTTAACTGCATCACAACACCCAAAATAGACCACGATTTGGCAAATCAATTTTGAAATTTGGGGAGACTGGCAAACTCTCCCAAGGCTGTCGACTGGACAACGTGTGCAGCGTTTTTTATGGTGTGTCCATGTGTGTTGAATATTGGGGATAATAATACTTACGTTTATACCGATTAAACCCAAAATATAACTAACAAAAATGGAGATTTTCGAAATTACTCTACGTTTAAACCAATAACTAGCAAGCACGGAGAGATCGAAACCAAAGTGCAGCGTGTTATGCTGAACCGAGAAAACTTTTTCATCAGTTTCTTGACGTTGAATCTTCAGCTGCTTTGGTCGTAGTAAGGGCCCTTTGAGATCTTCTTTTACGTTTGTGGGTCTAGCCACTGCACCTAAGAACCAACTCAAATATCGTAACCGAAATTCTTTCAAATATTACGAAGTCTCGCAGTCTCCAATGTGACAGACCAATTAGTTGAACTGATGTTTGCACGCAACTATCATTTCGGAAGTATAGCGAACTCCGTCATCAAAATTATTCGCCTGAGTGGTTTTGCTTACGAGGTCTCTTTGAACCGTCTTGATTCCTTTGCTCACAGAAAACAAGCTTTGCTTTTATGTCATGGACAGATTTTGCGTTACATGTTCTTATTCATTCTTCTTTGCAGTTCCAATGACTTATGGCTTTTCAAAGCAATTTTTACGGTTTAGATTGTTTTCCTAGATCAAGATTTTGCTGCTGAGCAAATCAGCGAAACATCATGAATGGCTGCATGGCACGCGTGCTGGCTGGAAGAGTACTTTTGCTAGAATCCACACAGAAATAAACGAGTAACATGAAAAAGGTTTAAATGCAATTATTTAAAGCTGCAATTGGTCGGTTCGGGTATCAAACAGCATCACTGATTTTAAAAGTGTATGTAGCATTTAGGACTGTAGTAAAAGTATCCCACATGCTAACAACCTGTCCTTAATAATCTTGAACTTGACATTTTTGATGCAGGTGGTCCACGGTGCCTCTTTATCATTCCTGGACCATTGCAGTTAGGATCAGAACGCTTTCAGTACATTAGTTTAAGCTAAATTTAGTTTGCTAAGGTCAAAGGAAGCCATCCAATATACGGTCCTCATTAATATGTCATAGAATGTGCGGCCCTGGTTAAGACAACGACGTAATTTTTGGCTCAGTAAGCCATTTGGGCTGGACATAGCTGATTTAGGATTAGGCAGTTTATCGCAACTTTTGTGTCGGTATCAGATGTAAAAATAACGCTGTTTCATTGATAGTTGTGCTGTGCTTAACTTGGTAATGTCAGCTGCTCAATGAAGCACAGGAGGAACACGCAGCTTTGTCTAACAATTCACACGGCATCAGTGGCAAGAAAAATGAAGGATACATTAGGAACATGGCGAAAACAGCATGCTACGTCCATTCTTTATTTTCATCTGCCTGAAATACACGATTGTATTACAGAAAAACGCCTACTGCATTTGCTGAAAAAAACAAGAAGCATCGCCATATCTATTAGGAGTATATTTTCGTAGATATTCCGTAATTGCTAAATCCTTGTTGCACAAATACGGGAGGCGCGTTTACTTACGACTTCTTCGATTGTGCTTTGTCGTGTCAGAAGGCGCTCAAGTCTCACTCTCTCTCTTAGGTAGAAGCGCTGCTCCGCTTCCTGATTGGCTTTTCGAAACTGCAAAAGATGTACATTTGAAGTCTCAGTGCATTGCGTATAAAGACAAACTCTGCTTCAGTTTTCGAAACCATTGTTGCCCACAACAGCAATTGCAAGCGTAATCCAGTGAAAGGCTGCAATGGCGAATCAGTAAGGCTGGCAACACCCTCGGCAGATGTGAGGTCAAGTACCAGCTTCTAGTTAAAGGCTCATGAATCATTGCCGACGTTCAGTAGCAGTACATGATAAAATTTCGATAAATCAAAATAAATTGACCTTATTTCTAACATCATCACTGGTAACATGAAAAACAAACAAGTGGTATAGCAACGTTTCAGCTGCTACACCTCGACCTTCGTCATTTCTTCCGTTCTATTAGAGAGTTGAAAAGCAATAAGCAAAATGTAGCTTTTCATGAATGTGCGTATTGATGGTCTCTTATTCCTAGCTTCAAGAAGCAAAAGCTTGAAATATATATTAAAGGTTACAAAAGCGCTTGAACATTCCAAAACATCTCGAGAAACGAAGGCCATAGTTTGCAAATATCCACACAAAGATTAATCAAATTTTAATGTTGAAAAAACCTAATAGAATATACAACGTTCCATGGATGCGTCACATCACTTTTACAGTAGATGGATCGCCAATACGTGGCGTAACTGCCTGGTACAAGCTATGTTTGCATGAGACCAAGAACCGGATTCGAATCCATTTTGTAATTTTCTTGTCACTTACTGCAATACAAAAAGCGTGAGCAGGTGAGTGAGGTGTGTTTGTGAAAGTTTGGATTTAAACACTCCGACTCTTTTTTGAAAAACATTTCTTTTAATAGACAACAAAGGAATGATTTCCAAAGGATTTGAATCCATTTTTAACACTGCATGCAAGTGCTGCTACTGCTGAGCAGGGTTGCAGAGCCGGCGGTAAAATCTCCAACTCCGACTCCGGCTCCTAGCTTCCAAATTTTCCGGCTCCGACCTCTCCGAAATTTCCGACATCGACTCCGGCTCCCAACTCCGACGCCTTCACGTACCGTGAATGAAATTTGGCTGTCAACAATTTTGTATAGGTTAGGATTCCTAACTTAGAAGTGCAATGTAAAAATGTTTCAGTTCGACTTCAGGAGTCGGATAAAAATATCCGCAAAACCTCCGACTCCTTGCCACTCCGACACCGACTCCGCAACCCTGCTGATGAGGCCACGATCGGCGTAGTGTCAAGTGTGAGTTCTGCTTTCAAAGCATTCCTTTTCGTCCATCGCTCACTGAGTGGGATAGAATAGGTCTTTAGTGACTTGCGGTCTCGTGACTTTTACTGAACATGCGAATGCGACTGTTCAGCGAGTTTTAAGACATGAGGCCTATTTGTGTTTGAGCTGCACTGTAAAACTGAGTTTTAGCTTCTTAGAGTTACCTCAGATAAGTGCTTCTTATGGCCGAACTGAGCTGTCAAAATAATCATGAAAACTTGAAAACTTTTGTCACATTTTTTGTGAAAGACTAAACAAGCGCCAACTATCTATAAATAGGGCAACCAAAAGTAAATAAAGTCAAAGTTTTCTGCCTATTTTAGATTTTATGAACGTCCACAAACAAAATTTCACGCTGATGTCATCAGTCATTCCAGAGTTATTAGGTCAGAACTAGCCAAAATTTATCATTAGGTCAAAATTTCTTTCAGCACAGTTTTTTCTCTTGATCAATATTTCCTTAAAGCTACAACAGCAGATGTTGACATGCTTTTGCAAGTTTATTTGAAATTCTGACATAATATTGGATTTTTTGCGACTTCTGACGTAATAATGTTGTTTTGCCACTACTGGTCAATTGAAAGTACGCTTGGCGTGGTAGCGCTTGATGTTGAAATATAACAATGCAGAACTTTCTCAGTGACTTCAGGAGATTTTTTTACACTGGATATTTCTCTTGTGCGGTTAGATTGATTTTCGTCTATGGTTTTTAAGCTATGGTTTCACTGGGTCTTTCACACTTTTGATTTTTGTTTCATTTCAACAAAAAAAAGATTTTTAGCCTATTGGTTTGATTTTTAATATGTTTTGTATTCTGCGTTTCAATTGCAAATGCAGGAAATTGATAAAGGCAAAATTTGTAAATTATAAAGTCACTTTTTTAAGTTTAAAGTCACAAAATTGGTTTACCCATCTATAACTTTGAATCAGACGCAGTCAGTGACAATAAGCAGAGTCACTGGAGAGAACTGCTGTTGGTGAAAGATAAAGGCGCTGATCGAAAAGCAGGTAGGCTTTGTCGTTTCTTTTTGTTTGGAAATTTCAGCATATGAAACGTGAGAGCGTTAATCGAAGCAGCAAATCGAAAAGCAAACAATTGGAAGACGCTGCGCACACAGCATCTGTTACACTGGCGAATTTAAACATCGACCAAGGTCCGTCGGTTTTTCACTGAAGCGCCTTGTCAAATCCTGCAGCCCGAATTCTGCGAAGGTTGCGCAGCAAGTTTCATGCGCAAGGCGGGGTTTCACCTAGAAAGGGACAAGCAAACCTTGCACGACTACTGAAGTAATCGCTTCGACGACTGAAATCCTAAACTCGCGGCCGTCCATGTCGCTTTACGTTTGTATGCTTGTCGCTTCTCGTTAACAAGCAATCGGGTGAGGTAACTCGCATGGTGATGTCACAAGCGCGCAGGCAGGGATATCGGATGAAAAGATTATGCAGTTCTTTTGCTTTTCGCAACAACACCAGCAGGCAGTGAACCACAAACCGCTGGATGTCAGTTTTGTAGGTTTTGTGCTGAACCATAACTGCCTTAAAACGAGCGCAAGCCGTTGTTTTTGTCATGCAGTTACCACTGCCTGCACGTGAATGGCGTCTTTGTAAATTTTCGCAGTCCGATTACAATTTCAACTCTCAGAACAATCCTCGAAAACGACATGCCTTTGATCAAAATGAATGCTTATTTATAACACGATAGCATTATGCATGACCACAGGGCCTACGAGAGGGGGTACGAGAGGTACATCGTACCCGGGCCCGGTAGGTACGGGGTCCCGGGAAAGTAAAAGTACGAATGATCTGTTTTTCTGTAATCAAGCCTAAAATTATTAGATTAACCCAACTGCCAGTATAAGAATGAATTTATTTGTAAATATTAGCATGACAGCTGATTCTGATTACTATACAAATAAGCTATACAAGTTTCGACGAGGGCCCAAGAAAATAAGGGGGCCCGGTATCGGTTTTCGTACCCCTAGTAAAATTTCTCTTGGAGGCCCTGCATGACCTTGAAGCAACACAAGGAAGCTGAAGAAAATAAAATTGGATTTACTGTTGCAACCACGTTTTCGTAACTTACGTAACGTTTTAGTTTCGTCTCTATGTTGCTGCATAATGGCCTTAAAAAGTGTGGTTATCTAAAAACGATAAAGATTCATATGGTGAGCAAGTATGCAGTATTTTCTGGTGTTTCTGATGTCATGATGCTGTTTAGAAACACAATAGTTTTTAGCGATGAGCATTTCCTCATCGAAAGCAGAACATGAAGAATTTTGCAAAGTAGTAGATTCGAAAAAGTAGTTGGTTGCTCTGCAAATTTGACAGGCGTCAAGTAAGGGTTCTACGAGATTTGAAAGCAACGATTGCCAAATTGTTGTTCCATGTCATGAATCTGACCATTTTCAAGTTATTGTTTGCGCAGATCAGGCAACAGCCGAGCTAGAACCAGATGACAATTATCGCAAAAGTGCGCGAAAGTCACAAAAAAGTAGTTTTCACCAAACCTAAAAGCCATCGACAGGCTAACTGCAAGGCTTTAAACGTATGACCTCTGCTTTTCATGTCACGGCACCTTTCACACTGGAGGCTCAAGCATCCGTTATAGTCCATCTGCCTCAAACAATGGCCGAGTCTATTCAGAAGTAAGAGCATCAAAATTTAATGATTGTAGTTTATCGCTATTGTGTAGATACAAGACTTTGGAGATCATAAAAAAGAGCAACTTTCGTGAGTGGGACAAAATCAGTGTAAATTTGGAAGGTATCGCTTCAAAGACAATTCTTCGAATAAACTTGACTTAGGCGTCATCCGAAATCAAGTTGGTATATTTGCAGTGGCCGCATAACGTAAGCCCTCCAAACTAAAACTTCAGGCAATTGTTCAGAGAAGCAACCAATTGTTTTCTTTTTTTGATCAACTAAAATCTAACTTTGCTCCTAAACTCTTAACTATCTCAAACCTAAATCACCCGGAAGAGCCGTAGATGAAAAGCAGCTCCCGCAGAAAACGATCATTGAGTAGAATTTAACAGTTGGAAATACGTTATCCATCAGCACACAGTGATAAAGAAAACCACAAAAAGTTCGTTCAGCATAATGTGGTTTGGCAATACTGTGACTTTTTCCATCAATCACGTAAGCCTGCATCCGTTTAATTAAAAAATTAAGGCTCGGATGCATAACGTAGCAGGAGAATAGAAAAAGTGCTTATTCAATAAAAGCAAATGAATATCTCTCATATCAGATCGTACCAAATTTAATTTTTCCGCCAACTTTCATTAACTGCAAAAATTTGAAAACATTGGATCTGCGGCGTGGCGGCGAAATACAGCTGGATAAGATCAATACTCCTCTTAAAGCTATAAGCGACGGTATTCCCTCCAGCAAAACCGTGGATATTTTTTCAGGAGTTATAAAATAACAAAATTTCGTTATCGATAGACAGACAAATGAAATATTGCCAATCAACAAACATTCAAGTCATGCTACGAATCGAATGTGAAAATCTTGGCGCCCAATTCCCGTTGGTATACCCTGCTGACCCACGTGAGTGAGAGAATGACTTGCACGGTACTTCCAACTGCGGAAAAATGTGTGTGGTCAGCAGTGAGCGACACTATGCAGGAACCTCAAAGGGTTAGCGCAGGTGCTGGTGAGAGAGCATTGGCACCAATCATTCACTGATGACTCACTTTGCTACACAGAGGGACAGTTAGTCACTGTAAGTTCAATTCCTCGTGTTGTGACCAAACGGAGTAAAGTAACACATAGGCACGTGTCGAGTTTAGCTGAGGTAACAGCACACAGAGAAAGCATGCCAACAGACACTTGTGGTTGCAACTTTAATTTGATCGCAAGACTACTTGAGGCGAAAAACTTTTAAGGTGTTTTTTGTTATCCTTACTCGCTGGAGAATGTCTTGAAAAAATGACTTGAGCTGTAACCATGCAGTTTAGCGTCAATATATTTCTATCATGATTGTGCATGTTTGCAATGAAATTACCATGGCTGTTTGTTTCAAAAATGTATCGAAACGTAAGAAAATTACTTTAAATTTATAACAACAAAAAATACCTACAAAGTTTCATTAACGCTTACAGATGGTTTGCATACTTTTAGAAGATGATCAGAAAATAGATGGATGACACTCATTCGCATGCCATATGTGTTCTTGAGTCTTGCTCATGAACAAGTTTTTTTCAAAGATTTGAAACATCTTAGCTACTTTAGTACGACCCATTTTTAAACAGTGATAGGTCCCCAGTACTGAATACCTACCGTAGGCTGACTGAAAATGCTTCGGCGTTTTTTGCATATAAACCAAAGCATAAGGTTTAGTGAAATCTCACTGTACAATCTTGAAGCAAACAGAAATACCACACACGCAGATAGCAGTCAAATATCGCTTGGTGCTTTTCACATGGGACATATTCTGCAAGCACTTACGTTTTTTTCTATCAACAAGTTGCAAAAATACTCGCATTAACAGCAATTGTGAGAAAAGTCAAGTGGAGATTCGAACAGCAGAACTTTCTCGTTGCGAAAGGAATAACGTGACACACGCTGTGCCAAACTTGCAGCGATCAAGTGCGACGATCTTAATGAACATGCTTTAGTCAGGAAAAGCAAGAATGCAAATAATAATCTGAATACGAGGTATGATGTTGCAGTGAAAACGTTGAACTTACCAAACCCAGTTGCCCCAAAGTGTTTCTGCCCCAATCCATCTCCTATCAAACGTTTACGTGACAAATAATAAAGCAAGCTCCTAATACAACAGCGTTTTGCAAGGAGCAAACCAGGAACGTGGTTTAACAAATGAAAATTTAGAACAGATTTTAAATTACAAATCCTGAAAGCCTAGTATGAGCTTGATGCTGCAAAAACTGAATGAATAAAGTGGTGCTGGTTAGTGCCAGAAGAAGCAATCAGGCCGGCGACGAATAATTGATGAAATCTGTCAATTACCAACAAAAACATGCAAAATAGCTGTACCGGTGTATCAGAACTTTGTTACCGTCGACCAGACGCTACCTTCGGACAAGGCTATTACGGTTCCAATAAAAACGTAGCGGCGTTTCATCTAAATCAATTTTAAAATCGGCCGTAAGTTGCGTTAGCATGCAACCAGCGCGTTGCAACAGTAACTGGTCACCACTAAGGTGATGAAGTTGAATCAATCATCAAATTTTTTTATAGAAAATCGATTTTACGTCACACTATGCATCCTCACTCCTGAAATCTTAGTCAGATAGAATCCTTATTCAATAAAAATCGTGAAAGCAGAGTCCAGACCGTTGATTCCTTGAAAACTTGCAAATATCTAGAGCTTTCAACTGTTGCACTTATAACCGTCATTCCTTTTAGTAGTTTATTTGCTTTTCTAATAGTGTCATATTTGTCTTACTATTCGCTTAATTTTTATCCCTTAGCATTATGAAAATATTGTCTTCATACTAGCAAGGTTAAAAGCGTTTTGGTGGTCTGTTTGGAGTTGCTCCTCACTAACAAATAAGCTTAGCCGTATTGGCAAAAGACTGTGTTTACAACACTCGAAACAAATCTGTGCTAAGCACAACAGCACAATGATTTTATTCGTCACAGAAAAACGTTGTTCATCTTTGCAACAAAAGTGAGCTCTTCTCGGCTAAATTATTGAAATAACAGCGCAAATTTCCCGGAAAGCCTAGTAACAACCAAGAATGAGCAGCCTCATCATATAACTAGAATGCAAGAAAATGCTAACGTCCAATCGAAGGAACAATAACAGTCCAGAGTGAGATGGCGAACAGCAGATAGGTGTGGCATTCGAGTCTTTTCTTGACGTACTATCCTTGCCAGGGCAGCAATGACCAGCAAAAAGTTAAATTATACCTTCACATAGCAGTTTTAATAATTCACAAACTTCATCCATTTTCTTTATTCTAACAACCCACCTGTTTCATTGTGTGATTAAAACTAACTGACAACTCTTTCATACACGCTGCGAACTGTAAAGATTTCATTGCCCCGTCAATCTTTGAGCCTTTGTGAGCTTTTATCAAAAGCATTATAAATGACATGCGCTTACGCGAAAACGCATCTGATTTTTCAGTTGAAGTTATCCAACCGTTTGCAAAACAATTCTTCAATTAGGCAAAATTATTCCTTTCACCATTCCTGACGATATACTTCGACAAAGCATGCGACTTACACTGACAGTGAGCCAAAAGATTTTTTGATACCTTCGGAACTGGATATGCCATTTCAAATGTGATCATTTGGAATCTCTATTTTCACACCCCAACACTTTTTCCGAAAATCAGCAGTTCACAATGACAAATGTACATGAAAATACATGCCCAACGTATGTTCCGACGTAAACCGACCTCGGAGCTCAATTGCATTGTAAAATCCCGGGGGGCAGTGGTCACACCCAGCAATTAGTACCTGTTTTCGTTCTACTCAGCTTATTTTGCAAATGTAAATTTCACCCCGTACAAAAAGTTTGCGTCAGTGTAATTGACAGACACATAATTTTGATAAGCTTCAGTTAGAAAATCGTGATGACAACACCACCATCCTTTAGTTGGTTGCAAGTTTGAAACGCATTTCGGGACCGCTCCAAGTTGCCCTTAGCATTGCTGTCGATGATAAGCCACATAGAAGAAAGCTTTTAACTGTAAATTTACCTAAAATTTTTAAGTAAATGTTAAATTACGTTGCGGCTTCTCAGGCGAAGACATTCCAAGCAAGTACGAGCGTTCATAACTTTTTCCCTGGTTACTGGCTAGGTCTTCAAAACACGCAAATCAATGTTTATAACGAAAGCAGGAGATAGAGGAGTGTTGCTAATTGTTAATGTCACGCTGCATGTCAGCGTTCTTTAGACTTCAAATCCCGTTACACGTAGTAACATTTTGAAAGTGTGACGGCTGGTAAAACATTAAAAGTGCTTGTAAACAAAGCAATGTTAAAACTGTTCGGCGTCCGAACATGTGATGATCTGACAGTCCAATTGCTGAAAGTTTCTGTAACTGTGTTTAAAAAGCCCCTGCCTCAGTTTTCTTGCAAAAATAAGATTTTGATGTGCTTTTGACTTTGTTACATACATCGGATGAGCTAGCACTGCGCCATGCAGATGTAAACCACATTCTTTTCGCTTAGATCGGTTACTAAATGTCCAGCGAACAACCGTTGCGCTCTCAGATGGCAGATCCAGGTCATGTTGACTTTTTCTAGTGAAGAGGAAGGAAAAAAGTTGATAATCATTTCCTTGTCCTGATTTTACGTTTGCACAAGGCACTTTCTGAAGACGAAGACTCAACCTGCTAAACAAGCACTTCTCACAATTTAAACGCAACGGCTGAGATGTGACCACCACACAGCGAAGTGGAGCGCTGGCAGAGAGCAGTAGACATTAAGACAAGTTACGTGCGTGACCCCCAAAACCACCGTCAGCGTTTTTTCGAAACGTTTTTGAAGATTGCCGAAAAGTGTTTTTACTAAAAAAAAAATTATAATTTTTTCACGGAAAATATTTTGGCAGAAAAGCAAAGTTGTGTTGATCAGCCTATTTTTAGCAGAATTTCAATATTTTCTAAATAACTTCTCCGCATCAACATGACTGAAAAGACCGTCACGTTGTTACCAAGTTTCAGGTAGAAATTTACCGAAGAGGAACAAAACTAATCACGTTTCAAGTAGATGTCTTTGAGAAAGCAACGCTGATTTTAAGTGAACAATTTATCAAGTTGTTCTTTAAAAACTGCAGTTAGTAACGTAAGGTATACTTCTATGTTCCAAACTGTTCAATAAAATCACATCACAAGCGGTCCAAAATCAAACCTGCCCCTAATATTGCTAGTAATTGTTTTTGTTTGTCATGTAACCAGACGGTTTTAGATATTTTTTCAGCTTTTTTCAACTGCCATTTTGCAAAGTGTCTTTGATAGACTGGTCTGTACTCAAGGATACCTTTTACCCTTATAACCCTTGTACACATTCTCTTGTGCCACTGTCTAATAGCTGTTTACCTATTCCTGAACCGTTAAAAGGTTTCGCAAACGGAAAAACCTGCTTTCGGATTACAGGCACAACACAGAGTAAAGACTGAGGTTGGTTGATTATTAAATTCACAGTTCTCCATTTTCACAGCATTCTTTTTACCTTCTGGACTGTAAGAATCATTGCCAAAAATACCCCTGTTTTCATGTAGGCTTTAGTGACATAAAAATGAACTCGAAGCACCAGCAACATTTTGCCTAATGTACAGCTGAACTAATTTCTTGTTAAACACCATCAGGTCACAGCTTAAGGTTAATCTTCAATCGCTTTTATACATGAAGACTTCTAACAACAACGTCTTAGTTGGGTTGGTAGATAAACATTGAATTTGTCACAATTACTGTACACGAGTAAAGTAAGGTCTATGGTTCGTGATTTACTTGCACTTGACATACAGGTTGATTGCAAAGAATAAGATGCTGTGCGAAAACTAATTTGAAGCTTTGTCACATTGCAACAAACATGAAAATTATAAAATTTTAATTGCGTTGTTGGCAACATAATGCCAAAAATACATCACTAGACACATAAAATAAGGTAGTCTTTGCATTTATCAAAGCGCAGACTTGGTTTATCTGGATACGCAAAGCAGAATTAGAATCGGAAAATTTGTGTTCAGTCTCTCTTACAAGAAACCGCATTTCGTTTAATATGAAAATGGTAAAGTTTACGAACTGATTGCAGTTTTTATTGCACTACACATCTCAATGCAGAATTGCAGTGTTGTGAGAAAAACGAAAATAACAGGTACAAGAGAACGAATGGACGAAAAAGGGTAAAAATACGAAATAACTTCAAGTTATCATAGTCAACAATGACAAATGGCTACTGCATGGCGCCAGAAAGCATACTGGGCTTTCAGTTCAGTTAATCAGCGTCATTCCTGGCTGTTCACAGCGCCTCTCGTTAGGATGTCCATCAGTACATGAGCGTTTGAAATGCAGCTACGAAACAATGCTTTGGTACCCTGTCACTTGGCAAATTCCATGAGCAGTAGGTAGTAGTTCATTGCTAACTCGTAGTTTCAGCGTATCAACAGCCAAACAGCTTTTTCATTCACTTGATTGCCGCAGTTGAGATCGGATGGCTTTCAACCACGATGAAATTAAAGTTGTTTTGTTTTGAAGTAGCGCAAAAACACTTGGAACAGCGGAACTAAGCCGATATTTTTACAAATTATCGTTAAGAAATCCCGAAAGAAATTTTCAGATAAAAAAATTCATATTTTTAGCAGACACAAATTTTAATCTTCATATACTAAAAATGTTCTCGCTTGTTTTAACTTTACGATGTCCAAGCACTTTAGACTGGCATGCAAAATTGCTTTTTGTCGCACGAAACATTACGAGGCAACGTTTTGATCACAAAACAATGTTTAATGACGTGTAAGTTTCCAACAACGATTGATGACTTATTTTCGCAGCAGCTTTCTCTTCCTGCGAGTCGTCGGCCTCGCAGTTTACCTGTGGTGTTGTCATGAAATCCACAAGGCCTCGAAAATATTAGCAGCTGGCCATGAAACGACACGGACGCCGCGGTTGTATGAGCTGATAAGAAGACTCTTCAATAAATGTATGTCACTAAAACGTGGAATTGACCGCATACATGTTGGAAAGGCTGCCAGGAAATAGTGCTTTGTGCACCCTCAGAACTTTTTCAGTTGAATTGAAAGCTGTTCCTGAAAAACTGTAGGGAGTGCTTTTATCGCAATTCCAAATGCAACCAATCTTTGATTACTGAAGTTATTGTACAGTTTTGGAATTAGAAACAGCATCACAAAAGGCCCCGGAAGTAAATTTAATTGGCGTTTTTCGAAAAGGTACTGTAGTTTAACACACATGCGATAACAATGGGAGGTTGTTACTTTCGAAAGCCACGAATCTAAACGCACTCGTCTGAGACTTGCTGCTCCAGTTTTTTAGTTACGTAGTGAATCAGCCTCTGCGCAAACACATCCTACAATCGACATCAATCATATTCCATCAGCCCGGTTCCACACAACGGTTGGGTGGTCCGCAACAGGTGAAGAGGGTTTAGCCAGGCATAATTTGTCTTTGTCCACAAAATTATCATTTAACAACATATATATATTTTTAAGCTAATTGCATTAAAGCTCTTCAGACCACAAATAAGCAAAAAATAGAAATTGATTTTGAGTAGGAAGTTGAAAAAAGATCTTGCTTTGTCCATGATATTTCAAAAAAGAAGTCTCGCTATTAGTTTTATTGCCCGATAACCTGATGTTCAGAAAAATATTTTCCTGAAGTAGCAGATGACGCAAGGCAGATTGTCTTGATACCATAGCGCGTTGTAAAAATAGTTTTTTTTATATTTGCACGATGCAGATCATAGCTTGTTAAAAGTTTGATTCATTTGGTTGGCACCTTTTGAAACCAGATTCGTTTAGAGGTAACGTCATTGCGAATGCAGTGCAACTCGACGCAATATAATGTTATTCTTGACTTAGTTTTGTTAGGAAAATACGCGTTTTTGATGTCACTTTCCACATGAATGCTGTTGACTCTGCAGTAGCGAAAAGTTCGTCCCATATAACCCGCCAGCAAGTTAATCTTGACGTAAAAAATGAAAAAATCTCAAAAATAAACGGTTGCTGTTTTTAAATCTGTGAGGTTACAGCCTTGCTGTACTTCCAAGACGTTTGCAATTTAGTGCCTCGCCAGCAATTCACATGCTATGCCAAACGTTGACAGAATATAGTGAAACAATGATGTGAAAAATGAACTTATATTCCTACAAACATCGACAAAAACTGATCGCCAAACCATAACGCAGTCTATTTCGAAAATTGGAATAAAATCAGATCAAAGCGCACTTTTAACTATTTTTGCACGTTAGTTGTGACTTGAGAGCCTCGTGAGTTTGCATATTCCAACCCGCTTCCCATTCTAGTAGTTTTCTAAAAAAGGGTCTAACGCTACGAACAAAGAAAGCAAAATGGTAATTAATCAGCGCATGCTCTAAGAACAACTTTTTTTCAATAGTCCACTGCAGACCAATGCAAGTGGTACAAAATTCAATGACATCTTTGTGTACGTTAGTGACGATTCAGCAACGATTGCTTTGATTCCCTACTAAAGCTCACGGTTGCATTTGATGTGTGGCTTTTGGTAATAGAGAGGGGAGGATATTGTAAGCAGGTTGTTTTGTTAACCTCTTCTCCACCAAGAAGTTGTAAGGTTGTATTTGCAATTTACTAATTCTTTTTTCGGCAGCTTATTGAGAATCATTGTTTTTACAGTTCAACGTTTCTCGGTGAGAACAAGTTGTTAATATTTGCGCTTATAACTCATCAGCAAAATAAGCAAGAGATCGATCTTCGCTTGGGTTAATCTCTAACGCAAAATCCAAGCAACTCTAGGCTGTTCATTGTTTCAACAAATTTTGCTTGAAACACCTCACACTCCTCAGTAATATTTCTCCGTAGATATCTGAATCTAAGCGTTTAAACCAGACTAATAGAAACATAAAACCTGCTTCCTTTGGACTTTAAAATAACGTACTCCACCAGCAGAAAAAGTTCTTGAGATAAATGTATCTATGTTCTTTTGAACCGCTAAGTCAGTAAACCAATTCCTCGATCATTCCTTAAAATACTGGATCCAACTATCCTAAGCCAAAAGCTGGTCCATTGTTGTCTGTGTATGCCTATAAAAGAAATTCACAGCAACCACAAATTATTTTGTACATCCATTCTATTAAGAGCAAAGACTAGCATTGCATCGGTTTGAGTCATGCGCTATAGATGTAATTCTGTAGGTCAACGATAACTTGAGGAAAAGAACAAACTGATTAAAACGTCGCGTTCGGGCTATTACGTATGTAACGCAAAAACAGTAAATTAGGAAGGTTGAACGATCGCTCATAGATCAACTGATGCCATTGATGTTTACAAATGAAATACAGAGTCTGTTACATAAACGCAGTCCTGTCGCAGGCAGTACATCTCGCTATGACGTTAAATGTGGTTTAAAACAAAGCGTACAAAAGCCCACTGGGGTTTCCGCGGGTGGCGTGTTGTCATCAACAGCAAACATGCTCGAGTTACAGTAAATAGAAACAAAATGGATTCCATGAGAAGCTGAGCTCCCTCTCTGACCAGATATAAGCAGCAATGGAACATTTGTTGATTAAATTAATTTCTTGAGGATGTTGTAAAAGTCACTGCCCTAATTTCATGTACTATCTTACCTGATTTTCATCCAACTTATGTTTGACAAGAAAGGCGATTTACTTATTACGTTAATTCGCAATCTCATGTGATGAATAAGAAAGGAAAATGCATGTTTTTTCTAAGCCGCCTTGTAGTCACAAAACCACACTTTGTGTGGTATTGTACTTTAATTATGCATTGCAACTTCATGTAACAAAGACATCACACTCTCACAGTAACAGTATCAGTTGCCTCTGTATTCAAACAGCTAAATTCTCTAAACCGCAAGGATCTGTATCGTTTCATTTGCCAACAGTGTTCAACGACTAACTTTATTGGCCCTATTGAGACCAATAGCCTGTGGATTGAAAGCTCGATATAAACAAGAACTTCAGCCAGTGGATTCATTCCCAGCAGAGTGCTATGAGAGCTGCTGAAAGGCCATGAGTTTCTTTTAAACAAACTGACATGCGCTTCAGTATATTTAGCCGCAGCGGCACGAAATTCGCATCCCGCGAAACATTAGGTTTGCTTGCGTTTTTCAACTAAGTTGTAGGGATCCGTGTGGGAACAACGTATGGCGGCACTTCCACAGATTTGTTCACACAACAACCAAGCAGCAATCCGTGGTTGCAACAAGACTTGCTGAACCCGTGAAGATCCTCTACCTTTGATAATACTGCAAACAATTATCCCATCAACTAGTAGTCTAAAAACGCAGTGACAACCTTATTTTTAACTCTATCTCACCAGTACAGTTAAATTCTACATACCGAATGACGCTGATTTGCAGTGCGGTGATGGCCACTGCACAATTGGATAAATTCAACTCGTTCCTGAATCAGGGAGTTTTCGGTAAAACATTATGACAGCTATATACCATAAACCTGTGTGATAGATATGCGAGATTACCGCGTACTGTTGAACTGATGGAATAGTGTATGACTATCTGTTTCTACATCGCGAAGCATCTCAAGTTTAACTATTATGTATCTACACTGCGAAGCACCTCCGTTTGCAAAAACCGCTTCTCACTCAATCACGCACTAAACGCAATGGACTACCTTTCTCAAGGTGATTCGAGCATGCTTTTTTTTAATAAAACTGGATCAGTGCAAGTTTGAAACTTTCTTGTGTTTGCTGTGGCACCGCAGCAACGTGCTTGTTATCCTCTCTAGACTTAATCAGGGATTACTGACTATACGTTGAACAAATCCAGCGAAATGCCTTCCTCTTCAGAATCTATGTTTTGATTTAAGCACCTTCACTATTTTTCCTGCAAACGGGTCGTGGTCGAAGGTTGTCGTTCTTCACGAAGGCTGTGGATTTCCTCAACATCCCGTGACTTACATGTTGTGCAATAAATGATAGCATGGGGACGCCTTGTAAGACTAAATAACGAAAAGAATAACCTCGCTTGATCCTGTGCGCAAATACTGACAAGCACGGGGTTTGGGGTGAAATCTCAATGCGCATGCAATGTCTTTTCATTTCAGATACGTTTTGTACACTTTTGCCATCGTTGCTAAAAAGCAGTACGATCAAAATCTTACACAGTCTTAACTCTACGAGCGCCAACGATCGTTTGTTTATATGAAACTTTACGCCGCTAATTCAACATTGCGACGGAATGCAAGTTTTTTCAACGAATCTTCCGTTCAACTGTGCTTAAACGCACGTGTGAGTTGCGAGAACAATGCAAAAAATAATCCAATCGCCAGTGCGATGTGTCCGAAAGCACTCCGTTCTGGCGAAGCCAACCCATTCTGAGGTGGTGCAAACATACCTCGTCTACAGATCTATGACCCAGTACAAAGACTGACGGAACATCCGGCGAGCTGAATTGGTCAATAGGTTCAAATTGAAAGCATTCGTTTTTTTATATTGCCAAATTGGTAAGGTCTTGAAATGACTTATCATGACATCAGATAGGAGCTTTAAATCTATAGAAAAAAGAAACTTGCGCATATTGCAGGCACCTTTAGCGAGGATCGGATAATTTTTGAAACAGAACGTTAGGGCCAGGTTCCAGTGAAACTTGGAAATTGCCAAGCAGTTTTCTAAAACACATCTAATTCTTCAGAACAGAAGTTGTCACTATGGAGCAATGGAAACTTCCGAAACGTTGCTCGCTGTGAAAAGTTAGTAAGTCCCGCCTACATTTACAACACACTGAATCCAACCATTAAAAATTCAACGGTTCAACTATAAGTTGCATTTGGAAGAAAGAAAACAACAATTGATATCCTAGAGTTTTGTATACGATTTATGTGTGCACACAAATATGTTGCACACGATTTCACTGCGTTGCCTAATCATTTTAGTTAAAAGGTAAAGCAATTGATTCCATAAGTTTACTTCTAACTCCGTAATTTCCATTCCCTTTACTGTAAAAGCATATAAAGACGGTTTACAACTACAGCTAGATCGAACTAATAGCTGGAAAATAACCCGATTTTGCAAACAGATTGAATATTGTCGAACTTGAATACAATGTCAACAAACTTGAAAAATGATCTGTTGCAATCAGAAGGGCGTAAGTTGCAACCAAAGCGAACGGGACAGAGTATCTACAGTAGTTTTGTTATAACACAATTTTGACAGTGTGTTTTTACCGATTTTTTTTGGTGGTTTACTCAAACCAAAAGCCACGCCTTATTATTGCTGCAGCATAATAAAAGTCATGCAAAGCTTTTTCCACAGAAGCTCTGCCCAGGCAACCAGCGATCAGATCTCCGAGGAATGCAAATTGAATGACCTCTCCTGTTTCAACGAGACTTTCCTAATCCCTCGTTTGTTGCCGGCGCTGAAGTGACTAAAGCCTGCAGGCATTTTACCTAGAAATACGGAAGACAGTGATTGGCGAGGGCTGAAACTCAAACGATGATTAAACAAAATGAACTGCGACTTTAGGCATCGGAAGGTTTTTTTCCAGGGGGGGCAACAGTGGTGCCCTCTACCCCCATTTCCGAACCCCTTAACTGCGACCAGCATCAGCTCAGCATCAACTCTTGTCTCATTACAAGAATAAAAAACGCCAGATGAAGTGGTCCACACCCTTCAATTTGACCGCCCAAGTTGCTACACGCGTCACTCTCTGAGTCGTCAAACCCCAAAGTCCTGTGGTGCAAAAGAAATATAATAATCTGTGTGAACAACCGTTGACCAGTTCTTTCAAAGTTTACACTACGCTCATCCAGACGACCAAGTCGCTTTGAACTAGCTATAAAGCTATGGCAATTGTTGCGTTTCTGCAGTAGCTTGCAGCGTTGCACATTTTGGATTTTGAAAAGCACCGTTGCAAATAAAAATCGAAAAGTTATTTTTTTAATTCGTAATTGGTTTCCAGGGTATCTCAGATCTGAAGGAAGCCCCTTCGTGTGCAACATTCATACTACTAGTTCTGAACAACAAACTGAAATCTGCGATGAGATTTTCTAAAAGTTTTTAGTTTGCATTAGTAGCTAACTTAAACACAATTGAAGAAAACGTTCGGGAGAGAAAACTAAAAATAGCAAGTTTGGAATATGTTGCGTGTGATCACATCAGTATTTTTCACAACATAAGCTTGATGAATGAAAACTTGATCTGATCTGCAAGGTTTTATGGACTTTTTCTCCATTTATTTGAACCTGTTTATATGGAATTTTGATTAGAATTATCCCAAAGGTACATCAAGTTGCTTGCTGAAGTGCCTTATGGCAAACAGAGAAGCAGAAAGCCAATGATTTATATGAGTTTCTGAACTGAATAGAGGCAAATGAACTTGGAACGGAGTTGATTTTCTGTGTCACAGAAAATAAACTTTACAACAACACGTTATCAGAAAATTGTTGTTCAACGCGTTAGGCTGCAATTTCTGACTTTTCCTGCAGTAACCATCGGCAACGAGAGTGAGCAAACAACAGCATACGTAACCTTGGCCCGAGTCTTCACGCCTCTGACCTCAAAAGCTGCGAGATGCTGCGAAGCCGCGCAGCGCTTGTTTTTTAGCAGCTACTCCTACACACCACCTTAGCAGCACAGAAAAAGGTACTGGTGAGGTTGCACTACAGCCCTTCGAATGCGAGCGATTGTCTATGCGACCAGCGCCTTTGCATCCATGCAATGTTTAGTCTAATTAGCATGCCGCTTGGGACTGCAACCCTGCCGCAGCACCTATGCAACAACCTGTTACTCTACGCTCATTTCAGCGTTAAGCAATTTGGCTTTTACGCCAACTTTTCGGGTCTTGTTAACCAACATCTTTGCTATGGATCTTGCAGCGAGGTCAAACGTATTCATAAACATGCGATTTTCGTGCATGACTTTCACCCGAAAGTAGGTTGAAAAAGCTTCAACTTGCTGATAGGAACTCATCTCCCCAGGGAAAAAAGCGGAAATTGTCTTTTAAAAGTATTACCACAGACAGTATATTCGAAAATACCCAGTCCACTAGCAACCTTCGAAAATACGCTAAGAGGTGGTTTAAACAAAATTTGTTAAAATCATGTTTTTACTACTACTACACCCCAGAATAATCAAATGATTTTCATGTGCATATAGGTTTTCTTTAAAAGTAATTATTTCGCCAACTTGGCAAAAAGGTCTATAGAAGGCCTATACAACTGACATTTGAGTTGTGTGAAAACAGCCAGGGAAGCGTGATCAAAGTAAACTGCCTTGTAAGCATAGGCTGCCACTCGGTATGTGACTGATGTGCATGATGCGAATGCCTTGGAGTTGTTTAACACCTGCGCAACCTAAGACACATGTTTAGTTTGTTCAACTTCATGCTTAGGGGTAGGAGCGAAGTGGAAGGGATGCAACTAGGAAAATACTGATAACGTTGCAACGTCTTTACTGCGACGCGGGGTACGGTGCCAAGGAACCGAACTTCTCAAAAAGTACAGGAAAAAGAAACTGCTGTGGTTCACTCAATGGTAATAAATGCAAGCGTACAAATTCAGTAAGCATATTTTGCGTGACTGTGTAAGACATATTTTGTGATTACCTCCTTTAAGTTTCGGAATTCAAGCCTTGGTCAGGTATTTTGTGGAGTGTATGATCAAAGAATGCTTTAAATTTGTCCAAACATATAATTTATGTCCTTGATTTTATTCAGCTGATAGCACCTTTGAACGATCAAAATATCAGTAAATTACAGCCCGTCCTTCTAACACTTACGTGATGACTGAGTGAGGATCGTTTTTCCTTGTAAGAATCACGAATCAAAAGATTTAGTGACAATGAGATGCAAGCAGCATCTTGGTTATGGTCTCAAGTTCGGTACTCTTCGTCAACTGGGAATTACTAGATTGCGAAATTCTTCTCTTCTACAACCTCAACGTCCCACGCCGAAGTTGTGCGAAGGCAGTGTAAAATGTTGTTGGTGCTAAGCACTAGGGTGTCGAAATCAACAAGCACCAATGGCAACAGCGCGTAGAGTTCAAAAACCTGCGCGATCCCGTACGCTAGAAAGCAGCTGGTTTCCCTTGCGGTGACAAAAGTGCCCTTTACCCAAGCTTGTTACGGCAGTTTTCACTTAACCACCTCTGTAATCGCTCGCTATATAGCAGGTCGCTGCAACAATTCCATTTGCCTGGCAAAGCTTTTGTGTGTAAAAGCGCAAAGAACTGCGCACACGTTGTTGCCAGAGACATCTGATCGCATGAATGGTTGTGAGGAAGAAATCAGATGCACTCAATTTATTGAAAAAAATCAGCAACAGCACTAGCCTTGAAGAGAAGAAAAATTTACTAAACTTGACATATAAACTGCAAGCTTAGTCCGCATACAGCATGCATGTGCATTCAAAGTGGATATCAATCGAGATACCCAAACAAGCGGCGTTCGAGATTGGCTGGTTCCGCTCCTATTTTTTATTGCAGCTGTATTTGATGGCGCCACATATCTGTAGGTTTCAAAGCTCACTCTGAGCAAGTCAACCTGACGCCTTCCTTTAAATGACTTCCACCTTTCGTGGCTAATGTCAAAACTTTTACCAGACCTCATCACCGCAATTTGAAAGCTCGCCAGAACGCGCGAGCCCCTTCCAGCCAGTCCCGTAATGCAACAAAACGCGCCGTAGGTACTTTAGGGTAATAGCTTGGCAAACAACGCTGCATTCAATACACCTTACGAAGATTTGTTGTGTCGCAATCTCATGAAAATTGCATCGAGAAGACATCTATAAACTTCTCGATCAGAGCAATAGCCTGCGAGTGATTTGCGATGAAGGTAAAACGCAAACGTGAGTCCTGTTTATGACTGGTTGCACGTTGACTGCTCAATTTCCACGCTAACCACATTGATGAAGCACGCATTTCGACTTGCACAGTTTCAACAGGTCGCGTTCAAATCTGTTAAGTGGAAAAATTATGGAGAAAAAGTTGAAGAATTTTGATAGCTACGATTGCTGGCAATGAATTGTTTGAAAATTGCCCGTGACTGAAAGTAACGACGGGATGAATCACTGAAAAAATAGTAGCGATAAAACTGCCATTGTATTAAATCTACTGCATTGGAAAATTAAGACGTGCGCCAAACCAAAAGACGCCAAAGGGTATGTTTTCCTTTCTATTAAGTTGATGTTTTTCTACGGTTGCTTTACATGTTTGCGTAAAAACGAGCCGCGGATGATGGCGCTTGTTATTGCTCATGTAGAAAAGCTCACTTGAAGCAGATTTCAACACAAAGATATAAAAAACTCTTAAACCTTCCGTGTGAATGACTTGGTGAATGAGTTCGCACGTAAATTAATGAACGTTGTGTCAACAAATTAGTGTGCGCGTAAGTCGGTAAGGGAGCAAAGTGAGAAGCTTCCTGTATTTGTTTGTTTGTTTGTTACGATACAGTATAGCAACGCGGGATCAAACACTACTAGAATACACTCGCAACTAGGACGCCGAAAATACCCTAAAGTTGTCCAGTCGAGGCGACCCAAACTTTTTGAAATCAAGTACAGTGTCATCATATTTATTATTACCACTCGTCGTCGTTAAATAACTATGATTTCCATACAGTGACATCATGCACAAACACATGATAAGTGTCGCAACGCAGAAACACGATACACAAAAGTACACAATTGTTAAAAAAAACAAGCAAATGAAAGCATTACACCACTGGAGCAGATAGATTCAACCCCAAAAGGCATGTAGCTAAACATGGCTAAGCAAAAACTAGCTTGATCACAATGTGAGAAGAGACAATTCCTATGCTGTTTGCTGAATACGACATGGGACAAGGTTTTCATACTCTATTTTTGCCCACAGCTCAGTCCCTGTGAAAGAATTTATTATTTTTTCAGAATTTGTAGGAACTCTTTGTATGAAATAATTTTGGTTGTCAGCGAATCTGGTTTTGTAAGAATGAACACCAGAAGTACTTTGGAAAAAATGTCATAGACTTTGGGCAACGAACCCTGATGTGATTTGTGCACATTTTTGACAAAATTTTGATGATTCAAATCGATAGATATCATTTAACTTCAACGCATCAAAATTTTGTAGAAAACAGTAACATGACAACTGTAATTGCTGAACGCCATTATTCTTAAAATATTATTACGCAAAGCATTAGATGGCAGCAGGACGAGATTGCGGCTGCATTGGTGGCAGAACCTTCAGATTTCAGGTCATAAAACTGTTCTTTCACGCAATAAATAGCTAACAGGAAATATTTTAAAATAAATACAAATGTTTTTGTTTTTTAGGCCCTTGTATCTCCAACACTGGCATGACTGTACATTGAATAGGAAGCGCTTCGCAAGTGTTGTTTCTACTTTTCTTCCATGTTTATCCCCGGCATTTCAGAACTTGATTTTCCATATTTTTTTGCCTGGAGGTTAAGCCTGAAGAACTCAATTGTCAATTAAGCTATTCGACTTCATGTGTGTGATTTATATGAAAACTGCGCCAAAGTTGCCTCATGCAATTGTTACTGAAATGAAAATGCTGCAGTTTCAGTTGAAGTAGGTGAGTTTGTGCAATTGTTGATATTCAAAGAAATAGTTCCCTTATTATTTCATTTTAAAACTGTTTTTCAGTGAACAGTACAAAACTTTTTCTGAAGCAGTGGTTCTCAACCGCGGTTCGCATACAACTCCCAAGCACCATTGTGCGGCTCTCAGCAGTCTGTCAATAATATCATAAAATACGACTTCGTTCTGCAATAAAACAAAACGTGTCAACTAACTTCTGTTAAAATGTGTTTAGTGCGGCTTTCTTATAAAATGTTAGGTCTGGATTTGGCTCCGTTCAGCAAAAAAGTTTGAGAACCACTGTTCTAAAGTAAGAATTGTGCAAATTATAGCGAGGAACGCTTGCGAAACTGAGAGAATGGGGTAAAAATCAGTGCTTCAAACTTCCTCACCATGTTATTTGCTTCGTTAAGACCGCTGAGCTGCTAGATATATATTTTTTTAAATGTTGTCATTGATCATTGTTACGCAGTGAGGTTATTTGCAGTGCTTCGCTGCTTCTGCAACTACAGTAAGAGTTTAACACGTTTTGCTTTTTGACGTGCGTCGAGCTACAATGGCACACTCAGGGCAGTGGCGTAGCCAGCCCAAAAATTGGAGGGGCAAAATGTTTGATTTTAGGCGAGTAACGCTATTTTGTTTATAAAAACGCCACTCAAAGCACAAAATGACTATATTTTCTAAAAGTTTGGGGGGGCTTGGCTCCTTTGCCCCCCCTGGCTACGCCTATGACTCACGGTTGTGAAAAGGTTGTAGTTTATGGAAGAAAGCTAGCTGATTTTACTTTTCATCGTTGTTTTCAAGATTAAAGCAATACGTAAAAGCAAAGAGAATATTGCTCGCCTGCAAAATACTCCTGAAATTTTATAAGTTCACCGTAATAGCTTGCAAGAAGGAATCCATTTGATGGTTAGTGAGGAAAGGACACTTGATGAGATTTTCTGTAAGTTTCATCCGAGTCAAAGTTCTTTAACCACAGCAGTGGTTCTCTGTGACTTCACGAATTTTCAAAAAGCGGGCAGATACTGCACAAGGGCGGAGTGTCACCAACAAAAATCCTTATAGTTCGTTGCAAGACAATAAAGCAAAGCCCAGCAGGCGCAAGAAAGAAAACAGTACGCACCTTTTAATCCAAAAATATTGACAGAATACTCCTTGTGTTGGCAGATAGTAATCCACAGTTTCACCAGCCGTATCCTTTGTGAGAAAACGTTTACAATCACGAAGTTATTACTGTTTTCTAAAGAAAATCTGTCGGCGGCGGACGTTCAAAGAAAAGCAAGAAACAGTTTCACGTTTAAGCTGCAAATCTCCCTCAGTTCTCCGAACGTCAGAAATCTTTTTTTTAATTTTTTTCTTCCAACCAATACCAATATAACTATGATTGAACTAAGAGCTTTGCATTGAAATTTTCAAATGCAGCAATTAGCCCTGCAGTTTGTGTACATTTCTCAGCATTAACCATATAGCAAAATGCATTTACTAATTGAGTTTCTGCTGCAAGTCATTAGCCAAAAGTTGAAATCACTTTGCCGTTCACTGCAAATCAAAAGCAATATCATTTAGCAGCGTGCATTTTGCAATGACTGTTTTTGGTAATGAGATAATGCCATCGTTAATAGTTGTTTGAGCGGCTTGCACGGCGCGAGAAACAAGCCTTGCCTCACTTGGTTTTATATTCATTATTACCCATTTTCTGGGAAATGTTGCCTGAAAAGAAAAAGAAGAGACCTGCAAAACTTGCAAAAACTATGTGAGTTTAGCCAATGAATTACGAAGATAGAAAAATGTGACAAAAATGATTAAAACCCTTATTAAGGCTGTTTATGTGGTTCGCACATTGTGCTGTTTGAAAGTTCAAGAGGGCATACCGCTGCTTACAATGTAGTCTTCCCCCAAAAAAAGTTTTAATTGCTCTTCTTTTTCCTTAAAAAAAGGACTAAAAACACACTGGGGCCATCTTTAAAGATGAATAGTATCTTATCTATTCAATTTGTATTTTCCGACTGTCACCCACAACACTGCTTGAAATAAAATGTAAATTGCGGAAGCTTTATTAAACAGAACACATCGCAGTGGGAGGTTGCAACAGCTACCACTATATACACTAGTTTAAAGCGTCTTTGTATGTAATAGTTGCTTGCATTTCGCAACATGGTTTTCGCTTCGAAAACATTGAATCCTTGCATGAACTTCCTTTCAAAAATTTGGTTTCGGTATATGCATATCTCTTATATCGAGGAGTTGCACACTTTATAGTTCTGTCTTTACAAAATGGACTGCAATGGATGTTCTCATAAGGAGGGCCCACTGCAGTTTCATAAAAACTCCAATACTGGTCAATGTTTCGCTGAGATTTCGCGACTGCCCCTTGTAAACCGACGCAAGACATCAACTGCATATGGCAAAGGGTATCTTCTCTGATGATACTGACTGCTGTGTGTTTAGTTAGGGGTTTTCTCTTGTCCACATACTTTAAACAAAAGGATATTTTTTGAAGACAGGTGACATTAAGACAAACGAACCGAGTAAAATCAATTTAGTAGTTTAGATTAGCTATAGTTTTTCCCAAAGATATAAATGATGGTTTCTCAAGCATAGTAAGTGGAAATATGTGCATTGTGTTATACTACCTAGGTACTGCAAGTATTGAGCAGTACCCTTACTGAGAACAAAGGATGCCTAAACGATTCATTTGGGGATAGGTGTCGCCAAAAGGTTGCACAGTACTAAAGCAAAATACAAGGTAATACACTGACCTTTGCAGTCATTCAGGAGTATAAAAATGAAAAGATTTTTTCCAATTAATTCTTTCCCGTTCAATAAATTTGACAACGTTACTGTATATTTAAAATATTTTATCTTCTTGACCAGGCATAGGCGAATCGCTCTTGATATGTCTCGTTAAAGCGCTTTGTATCAGAATCAAACACATTGGACCCCATCCATCAAACGTTGGTGCTGCGCAGATTAGACCCAAGTTAATACTTGCCCGTAAAGGCAGCTTACCGTATCTTTTAGTATAGCCGATGTCGGTAGATGAGCCGCTCAACTAACGTTTGGGAAAGTGCTGACTTGACCGCTCCAATGCACAGGTTAAAGAGTATGTATATCTGTAAGGATCATAGTTATATTTTTAGAAGGTAGTCTTTGAAGATTTCATTATATTGCGAAACGTTTTTCGTTTTAGTTCATTTTCGTGCAGTTATTGCAACTCAGCCACCTCTGCAAAGCTTTTTGATATATATCTCACAGTGACCAATAACCTTGCACAGAAGAATTCAACACTGGTGAATCACTGCGATGTAGCTGACTGAATTACTATTTGCTGAGTTCATCTGCTATATGAGAAAGCAACAAATGTTGGTTGATGGATGCTTGATGCAATGCAAATACTCCCGAAAAATCCGTTTAAACTAAAATAGCTTGCAAAAGTTCTTCTTGCATGGTAGCATTTTTCTTCCTCTGTGATGCAAAGCTGCATTTGATTCTGATGGAGGAACGTAAGCAATGTGAAAATAACGATTGTCACTTATTCAATTCAAGCAACTAGTCTCCGCAAAGGCAACGAGCTGAATCGATCAGCAAATTTTTTCGTATTGAAATAGAATGCTAGATTTGTGATATTTGTAATATCAAATAGAATGCTAGAGAATGCTAGATTGACGATGCGTGGTATTACATAAAAGGGATTTCCTATTAAAAAATTGCTGATCGATTCAACTCCGTCGCCTCTGTGGAGACTAGTTACTTGAATATAGATATGTGGAAGTTTGAATCGTTGCAACGTGAAGAAAAAGAGCCCGCCCGGCTGATTCATCGAAAGCTTAGAAAAAACTTAAGAGTTAAGAGTTTTTCATTGTTATTCAATTTAAATGTAGAAGATTCCAGCTACGATTTAAAGTCAGCGGGGTTCAATCATGATTCTTAAGGAATTGAAGACTTGGGATGAGAGTCTTACCACTGCAAGGCAATGTCTACTGCAAAAAGATTCTTCGAATGAATTAACAGTTGGAAATATGCTTTGAAACTTTCTAGAATGTTTTCAGAGTAACATATCTTTGTTTACTTACTGTAATTTTGTGATAAAATCTAATATCTGCATTTTTACACAAGCAGTTGAAAAACTGCATTTGACAATGCTATTTTCTATAAGTTTCTATACTCAGCCAAAACTTACAGAAAAATGGAGAAAATTGTTGCAAGAAAAAGCTTGATGATCGCATTGCGGCTATGTACAAAATATTCAGCTTCCACCTTATCCTGCTCAGACTATCTGATTTTTTGAAGATCTATATTCATAAACATAACATTGCGGCAATTGCGTCCTGCAAATGCATCGAGGATTTACCGTTAGTAAACAATTGCATTGAATAAAAAATATGCGATTTTTCCGTAAACTTGCAAGCAAACTGCTTCTCAGAGTCAAACAGAATCTTGATTTTGTAAGAGATGTAATGGCCCCACAACCATTTGCAAGTTATCAACCATGTGGATATTGTAAGTCTGCAATGTTTTGCAGGGAAGCTGTCCTTTCTTAAATGGCAGTCTTACTGTACGAACAAATACCTGGCGGAGATTACACTTAGACAAACATTTTGGTATTTGGCTTGTACCATTAATGATTTCCTGAGTTCCCCCACAACAAATTGTGGTGTTTTGCAACCAACGCGCATGCTGAACGCCTGCGAACAAGACACAAATGACTGCAGAGAACACAAGTCAGCCTTCAAGGTTTTCCTGCGAAAACCAAGGTATTCGAAACACATCACTTTTCTGTGAAAATCAGAGGTAAACGAGACAATTCAATTCTTGTTATAGCACACGCCTGCAGTTTTTGCACTCAAGCATGTGCTTCTGCAAGATAACTCGCTTGTTTTCGCAATCTCACATTCATTACTTAAGGAATTCCTCTTGTGCCAAACAGCGCTTACTAAAAGGAGTCAAAGCTTCACGGCATGCTGCGAGTCGAAAGACATCTGGATATTTGTCGTCTCAGTGGTTGCAGTGTAAGTGCACTCCGGAGATAATAAGGGTCGTGCTGACGACTACAGAGATAAGGTACGCACGTCTTCAGCCAAGAAAAGACGCTCCAGCTTTGCAAGTGACGGTGGTCATGTGTTTTACTTTCAAAGCTTGTGTGCAGCTGCTATCTGCAAGACACGCTGCGATGGTCTTCTGATGGTAAACAGTTTAAAGAAATGGATGAACTGGACCATTTTAAAAGTTTTTCAAGTAGATCTCTGTGACTACCTACCGTTGCCTTGCTCTAGTTTATGTTTTTTAATTTTTGACATTTTTCTTTTTTCATTTTTTATGGCGCTTGCGTCGTTTTACGGGGTCAAATTCAAGTTAGTACGTTTAGTAAAAGAATGTGGCTGGCATGAAAGGAACAAAAATCTGATGAACTTTCACAGAACCGCAGTTTTTTATTCCGATTGAAGAGTGAAACATATTAAATGATTGTACGTTATACTAAAAGTGAGTGTCTGAACAATGTTACAGTAAGAGGCAAGTGTTATCAGAGTAACGTTACAATGAAAGTACTATAGTATGAAACGCAATATAATGTTTTATGTATTATTGCATTTGATGGAAGGAACAGAATGCAGATTGGTAAAATGTTTTGTTAATAAGAAGGGCATAAAACATTCAAAAAAATTCGGAACTTTAGTCAAGTAGCAGTACACTTGTAGTTTGCAGACCAGTGGTGTATCTACACCAACGCTAGGATGCGTCAGCCTTAAAGTCTTTGTCCCAGTTTCATCCCGAGTGGGGCGATCAACTTTTGATTAATAAGCACTTGCACAAAGCTTTTATCACCTAACAAATGCATTCGTCTCTTCTTGTCCCTACTTGATTTTGTGCGGGTACTGTTCATAACAAATAATTTTTATGGTACAGTGGCAAGATGTACCGGCCAAGTGGCATATTGAGTTTACCAGGAGCCACTAAAGCGGATAGGCCAGGTTCGATTCCCGGTCAGTTCAAACTGAAGTACCTGAAACACGGTATTTGGGACGTCGTGCTTAGCGTAACTTAATGGGTGTGTGCAGGTAAGGTTGAACGGTGCTTTGATGCCACTGACTACCACCACTCATTCAATACTGTGGCCCCCGGCGCAGAGCAAGATATGCAGAAGTATGAAATCACAGCGTATCGGCATATGTAATCAAGTACTGTATATAATCAAGTACTGTATCTGTATGCCCAGGATAGTTTCACCGATGCAAATTAAGAAGGTGCTGGTCCATAGGAGAAAGTTTGTGCTAGCAGTTATTGCTCACTAGATATGAGTGGAAAAATAAAATGCACAATATTGCAAGGCAGGTTTTTTTAAGGTTTGACCTTGCTAACCGCAATGATGTATGGTTTTTCAGAGGCCGCAACTATTTTATCTGAATACTGAGATATTTGAAAAGCAAGGTTATGGTGTAGCACATTTTTGATGGTGGTAGTAATGCGAGTTTCTACTGTAGGTCCAATAGTATATCCGGCGTACTAGAATTTATCCATTGTAATTATTCAAGGAACACACACAACACGTGTCAGTTTTGCGATATCAGATTTTATAACACAAAGTGACCTCATTCGACATCACAAATGCTATTTTTCCACTTTATTTTGCGCGTTTCGTGATTGCGTTTGGTGTCTAACTACTGTTTACTGCCGTTTGATAATACCAACATCTCTTCTCAGCCCTAACATCAGCCTCAGTTCACTGGTTGCAACAAATACAGTAGAGCAAGTCATTTTATTGGCGCAAAAATACACACATTATAAAAGATAGGAGTTACATATATACATCAAAACAATGATAAAGTTCCTGCATAAAAAGTTTAAAGCACTACATTGACTCTCCACAGCTTCATATCACTGCAGCAATGAGCCTTTCGACGAAACTGCACGAAATCCGCACTTTGCTCATCCACACATGTTCTACTTAAGAATTCGTAAAGGATGAAGATCAACGTCACTTTTCAACTAGGTTTCTCGATTCAGTCTCATTAACTAGCACTGCGGTGGTGGCGGCTGCAGCATGTCCACAAAACCGATTGTAGCAGATAACCATTTTCCAGGTGCGTTCGAATTACGATCGCTGAGGATTTTTTTCGTGAGTGCATGCTGTCTTGTATCGTTTGCCGACTCCGGACACTATCGGAAATTGATGCTAGACTTGAATCCGCTGACTCTCGAAGGACTCCGAGTTCGCGACATGCGGACTGTCGTTGGCGACAGAGAAGGCGGCGCCGGAGACGGGAATTCACTGCCAGTAGCTTCCGTGGATTTGTCCCGCTCACGCATAAATCGAGAGCAGCGTCCACCTGGTTCCACGCTGGACACACTCGAACGGACGGAAATTCGGGACGTTCTGCCGCTGGAAGAGCCCCCGGCGGTGTTTGGCTGTTGAGCAAATTTCGAACCAGTTCGGCGGAGGGCAACAGAACTTCTACCAGAAAAGCGCTTCGGTCTGTAAAAACAAAAAGATAAATATTACCAGAAACTGATGCGTCGGCAGATGATCAACGCGCCGACCACTTTTGAAAACGTTCTCTTTTCGGATCGCATACATTTTTGACGGAAGAGAATATGGTTTAATGTTTGCATACTTGTAAGCCATTGTCCTTGGGTACCCAGCACCACCAGTGTTCATCTTGAAGGAAAATAGATCTTTTCCACACGCCGAGCGAATGCACTCTGGCATTGGTGGCTCTTGAACTGGCTCAATTTCGAAACAAGGCAACGCTTTGTAAATAAGGGGAAGGTTTTCACTCCATCTGCGGGCACAAAAATCAAATCACGCCGAATGAAGTCTCGATAAATAATACGTAACACCAGATGTCTTCGGCGTTGCCGTTGCATAGAAAACTGTATCAGACTAACAATAGCCACGTTTTTTATCCATGCACCTACCAATTACCTCATAATTATGGATCAAAAAAGCCCAACGCCAAGACGAATAAAAAAAAATTATATCGCTGTTTTGATTTTTGAAATATTTTTGTGGCTTGTTCTTGTGGTTTGAGACTCAAGCTACAAGTTCGTCTTTTGATTTTGATTACATTCCTTGACTCAAGCCACAAGTTCGTGTATAAACCCAATTTGGGGCTGAAGTACACCCTGTGCCTCGTTATAAAAAAAGTGCCGTGGCTGAATCGCCCAAAACTTAGTTCTTCGCTATATTGCATGACATAATGAACACATTGTGGGGCTGGTTCAAGTTACTGTAGTGTCTGACTTTAGAGTCATAGTGCAATTCCATACCAGCCGATTGTTCTCCCACAGGCGTTTGTTTATCGGCCAACGATATTTTCAGTTCTTTCAGTATTTATATGTGGCGCGGTCTACTGTGCATGCTGTCACAGTTAAACCTATGTGTGCGTGTTTAATCACCGCTAAAATCGGTAACGAGCGTTCTTTGGCTACCCGCACGAAAACCGCGTCTTTTCCCTCTGGGTATAGTGTTTCCGATTATAGGGAGCATTAGTTACACTAGCGCTTTAGCGTCTTTAGGCATACCACACGCTGTAGTTTTCGTTATAGCCAATACAGGAATATGGGCTAAAACGTTTTGAAAAGCAAGAAACGTTTTTCCTATTATGAATTAAAAGCGTTGTCCTTAATGGTATCGAGTGTAAGGAAGCAGTTTGTGGATATGGTGACGATTTGTGGTAAAAGAAAAAATAAAATGATACAATACTACAAAGCAGTTATTCCTCGATTAAGAGACAAGTAACCTAAATCAAAAGGGTGCTTCGCTTGTGCTGTGCAACCTTGCCTAAAAACCTGTTTAAACGGAAGATGTTAGATATTTATCTACCTCTTGATTAATCTGCACAAAAGGATATCCTTTACAAATTATTTTAAACCTTTGCGTTTTTTTCCGGAAACTGAATGTCAGAGAAATCCTCTACCTATACTTGCAGGTGATGCATAGGCGTAGTCAGGTGGGCCTAGGGAGCATACCACCCCAATTTTTAAAACGTATAGTCATTTTGTGCTTTGAGAGGCGGTATCCCCCCAAAATAGTGTTATTCGCCTAATATCAAATTTTTTGGCCCCCCCAATATTTTTTTGGCCACGCCCAAATTTTTGGGCTTGCTACGCTACTGAGGTGATGCCACGATGCCATACAGTGTCGCAGGCTGCTGTGAGATAGACAAACACAGTTCAGGCCTTCTTTAGGCCGAAAAGCTATCTTCGATGTCCTGTGTCAGCAGGGTGACCTGGTCTAAGATCGACCTCCCGTGTCGAAAGTCCGCTGGCTCATGTGGGAGCAGTGTGTCGATGATTGTTTCGACACGCGCGTAGATGAGTCTCTCGAGAATTTTAAAGGTGACACACAGCAGAGATAGAGGGCGGTAGCTGTTTGGGTCCCCCAGTGGCTTTTCTGCCTTGGGACTGCAACTATTAGTCCTCTTCTCCAGATCTTTGGAATTTTGAGTTGACGTATGTAAGAAGCACGGAAATCGCAAAACCATGATTTGAGAGCCGGCCCGGCGTGCAATATGAACTCCGGGAAAACGGAATCCAAACCCGGAGACTTTCCTGGCCTCAGACGCCTGAGGGCGACAGCAAGCTACTCTGGGTTGAAAGGGTCAGAGATACTGTGTCCTCAGGTGTCAGGACCTTCCATAGGTCGAACAGCTGCTTGTTGATGAACCTGATGGACACCTGGGCCGGTCCTGTGTGCCCCATACTTCACGAGTTGCGAGGCGATGGAGTTCGCCGAGACGGAGCACAGGTAACAAGAGCGTCCAGACCTGCCAGTGAGTTCATTGATGGTGCTCCACGCCTTGCGACTAGAGTGCAATAAGTGGATGGAATTGACAGCTTCCTCCCATCGCTCCTGCTTCGCCTGTTCGAGCCAGGAAAGCACGGACGAAGCGGCTCTATTTGAGTCAGTCCCCACTGGGGTTCGGATGAAGGAGCAATAAAGGGTCTCGCACTCTTTGTCCCAACATGGCACATAGTTCTTGCGACGGCCACGTGGGATGCATTGTTTGACCGCAAATGGTAGGCTCTCACAAAATTCCTGGTATGCCTTCTCGATGTTTGTTGTGTCCAGAGGTGACAATCTCTCAACGGATTCACCTGTAAGAAGGCAAAAGCGCTTCCAATCAGCCTTGCGAAAATTCCAACGCTTCACCGGATCGCTGTGGGCAGGAACTTTGAGTCTCGGTGGCGTTGTGAGAGAAGGCCGGTGTTGTGACCGCGG
>Ga0210059_1000911_pt1 | contig 42039 bp, 30 predicted proteins | sample Ectturendosymbi2_FD_188042 | JGI IMG/M metagenome (GOLD analysis project Ga0210059, IMG submission 188042) | Ecteinascidia turbinata endosymbiont from Florida, USA - Sample 2 (SPAdes) (version 2) | ecosystem: Host-associated > Tunicates > Ascidians > Unclassified | place: Key West, Florida... | reverse complement strand
CCCAGAGCTTTCAATTCTTCGCCTGTTCATCGTCATAGAAATTTCCTTCATAGAGGTTGTTGCGTTCTTCACATGGTTTTCCACATTCCACATCATGGCTGCAAAAATATATAAAATTCAATTCCAAACATACTCAAGACATGCAAAACGAGGATATTAATGATGAACCTGAGATGAAATGTTCAAAAACAAATGTTTTTAATAGATTTCCACTTTCCCTTCCACACTCAGTACCTTACACACAAGAACAACGCCAAAGCAGATGCCATAGTTGCGTTATGCAGCAGACTTTAAACCCACAATAAATCTGCATTCGCTTCATCGAAAATCCAAACTGAAATGCGATTTCACCATTTAAAAAATGCCGAAAAGACCTCAGACATACGACCTGGTCTAAAAGTTCATTATAATGTCCCAGCAATTATCATTACAATTTAAGTTAACCCTGCAAATGAACATTAATATCAAAATGAATTAAACGGCTCAAAAATGGTCAAAATCAGTTCTATTTGGTCACATATATGCCTAGTAAAAAATGTTTAAAAGAACAATTTTGCATAATGGCGATATATGGCATAAGGGTTGTGGGACACATATGTCCTTCTAGGGGATTTCTCGAAATTAATTCATGGTTGCATATATAATGAGATAGAACAGACTACTTTTCAGTTATTTTGGGCTTACTCTGCAAGGTACAATTTAATTGGACAAATAGAATGGCAATGTTTTACGTAGAACTTGGGCCGGATTGGCAATTTTGCCATTTGTGAGAGGCCAAGCATCAAAAACTATAACATTGGATGCGAGACGTACTAAGCTACAGAAATGCCAGGCTTGAGGAACGGTAAATAGGGTCACTTTGCAGTCATACATAAATGCCAATAACTACACTATGCAAACCAGGCTCTCTTTCTTGCAAGACGAGCTCTTTTACTGGTATTGATGATTGGAACAAGGCCAAAAACAACTTGTCGAAATTCCAAATTGCTGAGCATTTTTCCATCTGATGCGTGTGCTTCACTGTAAACAATGTGGCTGTGTACAGTTGTTGGCTTTGTTGCAAACTTCATTCCAGAAAAGAAGTCATCATACTTGAGATTTGTAGCAAATTGTGAAATGGTGAAATTTTAGTAAAATTAATACTCTTTTCAGGAAGGAAAAATACACCGGATGCAAAGAAATTGCCATGCAGCAATTTATTGCATTAGAAACTGTGCTAGGGACAATCGCTGATTGAGTTTCTTTACACGTTGAAGTGCTTCAAAGTTTATTTACCAAAACAATGTTATCCTAGTGATTTAAAAAATCAGCTTGCCAGCATGCAAAGCAAATTTAATCACTTTTGTACTTGTAAACACCTGCATTTGTGATTTTTATGATTGTAATAATCTGGTTTATATTTGATTTGTCAATTCAATTTCTTTCGCGACACAAAAATTACATTTCGCGACCCCAAATGGGGTCGCAGCCCATGGTTTGTGCAGCCCTGGTCTAGATAACCTTTCAATGTTTCACAGTTTTAAATTTATATGTGTGAAATGACTGCTGCTACATCGTTTGTTCACCGAAATTCAACATAATATTGATTGATTTTAAGAAACCATTAATGAGAAATTAGCGATAAAAATTTGAAAAATATTTTGTTTGCATTTTTCTAAAACCAACAGCATGAATGTCTTCGGGTTTTTCTAGGTTTTTTTCCTCGTTTGTCAGGGATATCAATAACATTCCAATTCCCAGTGATAAAAAGAATTATGTCACTCGTTACCTCATTGCTGGTATATGACTGAAGCTTATGTTTCATCTGATTTCCCTTTTCAAATTAATGTTTCATAATGTGCGCCGAAGTCAACTCACATTCATTTCTACAGAATGCAGTGAGAAAGATGAAGTGGAAGACTCCTTTTCCTGTGGCACATTTAAACTGGACATACTTCTATACCACCCATGTTAATGTGTTAACATTTTCCTTGCAGTGTTACGAGTTAAAGGAACATATTCCCTGTCTCGTTTAAACCCAAATTTTTGCAGGTGTTCAATCTGTAGTGGTGAAACTAAATTTTAGATATATACTTTTTACTTGCGCCAACTATGTGCAAACAAGGGAGTAAATCAAAGCTAAAATATTACTGAAGTTAAAGGGATAAACTGGTGAGAGGCGAAAGCCTTTTTTTCTCGCTTCGGCTTGGAAACGTCAAGTCGTCATGCCCCCTAGTTAGACGATTGATCCGCGCTACTGCAACAACAAGGTTGACCCTTTAACTAGTAGGTATCTCCGTGGGATCGTAAAATACAACGAATTCCTAATAAACATCACGACCATACACCACCTGACACGCAGTAGGCTCAATTGGAGGAGGAATATACCAAAGTTGTAAGCGAGGTCTTGCTAACTGTCATAACACTGCAAACTAGGGAAGGCTGCAGACTGCGTGGAAATATGGCCAGAAATGCTTTTATAGCCTTGAACAGAGCGGTTACGTGGCTGACTCGTGTGTGGCAAGTGGCCTGATGTTCTGAAAAGGCACCACATCAATGGCGGATCAAGACCAGGCGTTCGGGGGCAATTGTATAGGGGAGTGCTAAAATATCTTCACTTGTTCAAATACTGCAGAGTTTCGATGTCAATCGTTTGGTGTCACACAAAAAATTGTTACCTTTTTTAGGCTAAGAAAGTTGTGATTTTTTGGCTGAATTAGGCAATCTTTCAGGAAATCACCACAGTTCAAAAGTACTTTATATCAATTTCAAATCTTTTGAAACCGGTCAAAAAAGATGAACTGCCATTTTTCACAAGCTACACAGTAAATAACAACACTCATATCCCAAGTATCCATGGCGTAGGAAGGATGTTGCACGGAGAAATAGTGGGTTTTTGAATGGGGGTGGCCGAAAGGATTGCTTCCAGAGAGTATGAACACTATTCCTTTTGCCAACTCAAGAGAAAAAAATTTTGTACCAAAGCTTTAATATGAGAACATCACATTTCAAAGTCCTGGGGGTACTTGCCTCCCTCGTTCCGACGCCCATGCTGATAACTACAAAATATATTCGGAAGTTGTACGCTAGAACATGCCACGCGCTAGTGTTTTACACTGTTTTGGTTATGCGTATAGCGATATAAAAAATTATGTCTGAAGAAACGTACTCCCGACCTGGTTAGATGTAGAATGATTCTTCTTACACTGACAAATAGCAACTCAACCCCTACGGTAGGAGTCGAGCACGTAAGCAAATGGCAGTCAAGTTTCCAAACAAAGCTTGTACATTTGCATGTACATGGGATTCATATTTATTGCTGCAGCAACATTTCAAAAACAAAAAATGAATTAAAAGCATTTGCTGTGACATTACTCCCACGGTAGGAACTATGCTGCCAACCGTGAAAACGATCCCATAAACGCATGATAGATTCACATTTGGCCTGAAAATGTGTTTTCTTCAATCAAGTTTAATACTGCTTCACATTCTTGGACAGTGGATTCCTGTTGTGAGGAAAAAAACATCAATCTCACTAGTCAAGATATTACAAAGAAGTTATATGCGACAGTGTTCAACAGAAGCAAGACCCCGACAGCACAATGTCTAAGAGTTTGCATTAGACGTCCTTAATAATCCCAAGATTTTTGCTTGTTGTGTGTCTGTCTATAAACATTTTCCTCACTTTTTCAGTCAGCACCACCACAAACTCCACCACAAAAAACTTTAAAATTTTTACCAGGGTGCACACCCTTTTCGTTGTTGCCGGTGTTGGGGACCCCTCACCACAACATAAAGAAAACAACAACACAACCTCTAACCAATCATCTAAAGTAGAAGATATTCCTACGACATTACAAGTCAAAGATTTTAAATCAACAGGAAACTGTAGTAATGATGACGCATCAATAGAGGAAAAAACGTATAATGACATTGATCCTCATGCAAACGTTAATTCATCATTAGAAGATCTAAAGGAAGAAATCACCTTGCCTGAAAACAGAAAGATTGTTGATGATGATGTATTTTGTCTGCAGACTCGAGGTCCATAGATCAAACACACACTTTCTGTACAACGCAGGTTACAAACGTTTTGCAACGGCATTGGAGGCTGATTGACAGGTTTACAGACATTTACTACACATAACGTTTTGCAGCGGCGTTGGAGGCCGAACCACAGGGCTACAGACATGTTCTTAACAATATTGTTTAATTGTGAAGTACTGGATATCAAATACAAATTTATTAGCAGTGAGACAATACTTTAACCAAACTCGAGAATGAACAATCAAGCTAGATGGAAACAAAATCCTTTTCCAAGATATAACCATTTGGATTCTGTATTTTGTTATTTGTGTTCTTGTTTTGTGTATTTCGTCTTGGACACTTCACATCCATAGTGTATTTATTGCTTTATATATGCATATGTGTTTTGCTATGCATAATAGACATACATTGTAAAGATGGACAACAGAAAGAGAAATAATTCAAGAAAAATTCGACGTTTGACATGAAAAATGAAATAGAAACACTGGAAATTTAATCCTGGTTTATTTATTGTATTGAAGATGGTATTACCAAAAAGAAGAGGTGTTGAAGTGGGAACATTGTTAAGAAGATATTAAAGCAAGTAAAACGATGAAGTTACATGTACGTTTGAAAATACTTCAAAACCTATCGGTCCAAATATTTGTATTTGCCCTATCTCTCGTGTACATTGTAAATGTTAAAATATGCGAAGATACAGGCAAGCGTGATGAAAAGCACGTACCATGAACTCAAGTGCATAATTACAGCCAAACGCTCATATTCACTGAGAAAAAGGTTGAACAACTTGATGAAGTGAATTACTGTTCCTTGCTGGAGTTAATTTATAATATGTCCATTGAAACATGTCTTCAAAAAACTTCACAACTTGAATGATCCATTGCAGTTACTGCCTGTGTAACAACGTACAATAAAGCTGCAACTTGCCTTTTTCAGGAGTAATCTATCCAACATCACAGAAAAGCATGCAATCTCCACAATCAACGAATGTTTTTTCATTGCCAAAATGTTTCAGTCATTTTTCGTGACTTATTCGTATTACAAACAAACGCTTCAGGCACGCTTTGCGAAAACAAGATAATAAACTTGTCACTTCGTTCGGGTCAACCCAACGTCCATTTTTGATTGCACGTTTCGCGTAGGTAATGAGATTTAATTTTTGATAAATCTGATGGTAGTTTTTTGAATGCCATACTGAAACATAATTTCATTCCAAAAATTCAGATTAAAAGTCGAAAGATGTGTTAATCAATGATTGCAGTAATTGTCATGTCTTCTCTGCGACCAACAACCAAATTAATCATTTATTGCAAAAGCATACTTTTAACGTTTGTGCAAACTGCTGATAGACAGGTACTCAAGTGTTTTTTGAGAACTTGGTAAGAAATATTTAAAGTGATGGCACTTCTGGTGATCACAAAATCATGTTAGTTGAAGAAATTTACTGATTTAAAATAGGTTTGAATGAAGCATTTAAAAAATATCTTTTCTGAATTGTGCATTGCTTGCTCACAGCATAACATCGTTGATTAACTTTAATATCGTTGCAGACATAGATTTTCAGTCACGCTTCGCGGGTTTCAATTGCAGTAAAATGTAGTTGTTTAAATGCCTGCTGCCTGATACCTGAAAATATATGTTTGTCAATTGTGGGACCTCTGCTGTAAACAAATATTTTTGAAACACGATTACACCAAGTTTTACATTGATTTGTCTTCAGCATAAAAATTACTGTGTTTACATGGCGCTTTTCATTGTGGCTAAATTCTGGCTTTGTTTCTACAGTATTGTAGCTTTGTTTTTGCTTATCATCCTCCATATTGTGGCTTTTAACGGCTTTGCTTACGAGGTGGTCCACAGCCGCAAAGCCATCATGTATTGTGGCCGACGTGCAGGTCGATGTCAGGTGGTAGTCAACGTTGTTCACAATTTTCAGATGGCAACAGTTGAAAAAAACACCTATACTAAATGCAGTGTAAACACAGTAATTATGTTTTCTAAAATACGAGTGGTTTTCAGCATCAGGTATGGAAAGTTTTAAAACCAATTGATGTCATAGCTTCCAATATGCTATGTGTGATTTATCAACTACCGGCAAACTTTCCGAGAAATGCACAATCTAATTTGCTTTTCCATGTACAGTTGTACATATGTTTGCTTTGTCGAAATGTTGGACATTTCTCTGAACCATTGCTTTCATTAATTACATTGAGTTTGATTAACGACCAGGCATTTTTGTGGTGCGGTCGTATATTCTTTGCTTTGTTATGTTTGCTAAATGCTGCTTAGTATCAGTTGCTCATGAAGGCTTTTACCTCCTGTTGAAATGAGCACTTTGAGAGATGAAGCAAAGAAATGTGAGAGTATTTTGAGAACGTTACGCCAGAAGCACCCAGGAAGCACAAAAAGAATGACAACAATCAATAGTTTGACGGCTTGAGAAGGATCGAAACAACGCCTCGTTGCACACAAGTGTTTTTAGCCAGATCTCAATAATCTAAAGCAATGCTTTGACTCCCACCTTTTTTTCTATCTGGAATCGTATGGATCTTACAACAGGTCGATCTCATAACATGGTCGCACTGCTCACTTTTCCCAGTTAGTTCACTAACAAGCCTAATGCACATGGTCAAACGAACAGTTAACGTCCAATAAATATTTTAAATCCATTTCCATCATACCGTTAGAGGTTAGAAACCATTGAAGCTTTCTGTGGCTTTCAGCAAGTAATTAAGTAATTAACGTATTACTATTAGGCTCGGTGTTTGATTGAAAGACTGAAGGCAGAAACGAGCAGTGCCGCCTTGAAGTTTTACAATTTGAAGCACATTGGATTGCAACTGTTCTTTACAACCACTCCTTTTTCATGTTTTCATTGTGGACGTGTTTTGCTCAAGCTAATGGGTTTTAACTCAGTCGTCAGTAGAGGATCACAGATGAGCGAAAAAATAGGTTAACCATAACATAGAACAGGGTAGATGTTAGTAAATACCAAATCCCTTTACATAACTGTTATCTTGATTGATGTGTACGCGCAGTCCTTCAATACTAAATTTCGTGGAGTTTGTCCACAACCTGCAAGCATACAGATAAAAACCACAAGGAAGGAAGCAGTATTTTTTCACTGCAGTTGAGCATTGTGCAAAGATAAGGCTGCTCTCTGCAGGGAGTGATTTTACTTGTTTGTGAATGTCATTGTCATTTTTCGCACAAGTGCTGCGAACGCAATGCTTCGCACAGATACAGCAAGCAAAAAGAGGTCACGTGCTGCGATCACTCTATTGTTGCTTGTTCGCAAGAAACTACCTATATAGATAGCGCTATGGGCATGAAAAAACGGTTTGTAGGTCATCCCTTCTTAAAACAAAGCACGAAGCGCGTACGCCATCGATCTTTTCGAAGCAATGCCATCATGTGCTGATTTCCTCACAGCTGTCGCCTTCTCAGAAAGAGTGCGAGACTAATCCGAGCTGAGAACAAAAGAACGCAGCTGTTTGCAAATGCAGTACAATTGGCTGAAGAAAAGTCAATAATTTCCATCACAGATGTCACCCCGATGAGTACAACAAATGTAGGCCACGAAAGAAAAATCGTTACTATCTGAATGTTATCAAAAGGTTTTCTATGCAGGCTTGAAATCGTCCCGAAACATTTTGACAAATTTAAGCCCGAAACTTGGCCCGAATCGAAAAAGCCCGACTTACAACTGTGGAAGCAAGCAACAACAGATATCACCCGTGACATCATTCTATGAACTTTCTTGACTGGTCGTTCCTGGAACTTGGCGTTCCTGGAATTTGACCAACTGTGAAGCAAATAGGCACTAAACAACATTTTTGCATGAATTTCACTCGAAGAAAGTCTGAATAATGAAGACAAATTTAATAATACACTTGCAATCAAAACCAAGCAAACATATCTGCAGTAGCATCACTTCACGTTAATAAAACACAAGTGTTGCGATCGTAGAGTGCATAGCTTCACACTGTGGCAGTAAGCAACAACAGCTTGTTGCTTGTTCGCATCACTTGCAGATGGGTGCTCGTCTTAGCTCACATTCTGTTCGTTATGCAACGTGAATTAAACACCGCGCCGACCGGGAGATTGCAACACAAGGATAAAGTAGTGCACCCAGATATTTTACTTGTTTAGCGAAATCCTCACCCGTACCATATCGATTGGATACATGATGTTTATACGTTTGAAGAGAAAAGGCACCCAAGCTGTTTTTTTGCATTTCAAAGCAGTTTCAGTTGCAGCAGCAGCATATTCGCAACAACTATTCTGAAAATGTTGAAGACCGCTGATAGTGTATATCTCAATCAATGTGCTTCACAAAATCTTCGTTTTCACAGGCAGCAAGATTCAGGAGAAAGATTCAGGATGAAAGGAAGTAGTCTCTCGTAGCTGAGATTTAATGATATCTTCAAATGAAAAAGTGCGCTTTGCACACGTTTACCTTGACATCATTTCACAAATCGTTTTATGGTGTTTTGAAGTTAATGTTGTTTGTCCTTTTCCAATGACTGAAATAAGCATTTTTTGTAGTAAGCGTTGCATGGGGTTTTGTTTTTGCATTTTCGTTTCTAACAAATGACAGTTTTTGAAAAAGGCGGAGGAGAATGCACAGCATCACACGTACAACCACACCCAGGTAGCGTTTTGCGTGCAGCATTGCAGAGTTCGCATTTGCCTTAGCGCAAGCACCTTGGCACTCGTGAATGTGCTCCGATGGCAAGTCAAGTCAAGACAAGCGGATTTTGCAAAGACATCAAACTAAATGACCATCATGTTCTTTTTTCAACTATCAAATCTACCGTTTGGATTACTAGTTTTTGAGCATAAGAAAAGGACTGAATGTACATTTCGCAGAATTTGGATGACCAATTCAATTCAGTTTTTTTTGTAACCCGACCGAGCACAGAAGACTTCGTCAGGAATACAGGGACTGGAAGCGATGGCCGTAGTTGTCATTTAAGTCACATTTCTCACAAGTTCATGTAAAACAACAAAATACAAATAAAATACCATAGCAGAATAAACAACAAAAAAACAAAAAAAAACAAATGCAAATATCAAGATGTTGCACTAAGTAATCAACACCAAATGTTGAACAACTCAATCTCACATTGAGCTCAGTCAAACCAAGTCCAGTTTGCACTGTAGCAATCCACATCCCTCAGTCTATGAATCAGCCATCCCCACAGCAGAAACACCGCTCAAAAATACGTGGTACTTCTCAAAAGAATCAATATCGCGAAACGAGGCCGTCTAGGAAAAACGACAACAGTAGCTCGCAGCCAACCTCGTCATCATACAACAAATACTTGACATGGTAAACACAGTTGGCTGTCAAAAGTTTTCACATAAATACATTTTGGAAACACTTTAACCGTCAAAAGTCCATTCCAAATTGTATTTGGAAACACTGTTGTCCACACAGGACGAGCCACCGCGGAGAAGACAAAAACTATTCTTTTGTTGTAAAAACGAAAACTTTTCGAACGCAAAGTTAAAAGTTCCAGTCGCCACCATGTGCTGGACGCGTTTGTAGCATTTCAGTTGAATCAGGGAAGGTAGCGTGAAAGTACAATGATTTGGAACAGTTCATGGTGGACGTTACAGAAGTCTGCGCGGTGTGTTTTTATGCGAATTGTGTCGTCAAATAATTACTTTACTATTAAATCCAATTACTGTGAAAGGTCTAGTTTTTCGAGGAATCAGTCGACTGCGCTCTGTTTCTTCTTTTTCCGATGATTCAAGCTCATTCAGTATCTATGATCAAGTAACCAGTCTCCACGATGTCGTTTGGATCCATCAGCAAAACGTTTAGTACGAAATTTGAAAGAAGAGGTTCATTGATTGCGCATTTGGCAAACAACGTTATTTCATTTTTTTAATTTCAGGTAATGCACTTCGATATGGATCCTGTTGTTGCGCTTTGTAGATGCTTTGAAATGTTTGATATATTTTCAAAACACAACAGAGTGTATGTAATCTAGAGGCTTTATTTTAAAGACTCAACAGAACCAGGAAAACGATGATTTTCTACCTCACTGCTTGCTTGTTCTCAGGGGAATTGTTGGCGTCTGACGTCATAAACAGACTGTGCTCTGGGGCGATTTTCTTTTTCATCACAGAAGCTCGCTGGTACAGACTGCGCAGTTAATCTGTGCACGAGTTGCGAGATGCGTTTAAGGAAACTGTTGAAGCGTCAGTCTTATCCTAGGAATGAAGAAGAGATCGGGAAAGCTTAGTTTGTGCACAGTGACGTTAGTTGGACTCGAAACTTGTGCACTGAAAATAATGAGCTGCTATTAATTTTCAAGGAGATGTATTACGGACCCTCTGTTTGAAAGATGGACCGAAACATGGCAAATCCCCACAAAGTTGTGGCTGTGAAGTTCATCACGACGCGTTGATAGATTTAGTGGTTACCACCCAGGAATATTGATACTCTCAGTCGAACCTGCAGGCAAAAAAACGGATTAATGCGGAGGGCTATCATTTTGATACACACTTGTGAAATAAAATCACTTGCTCAATTTACCTTCAATTATGTTATTATTGATGATATTCACGTATGTGTAAAGACGCTGATCAGTGATCACGTTAACCGGGCACTGTAGAACACATACGTCTTGCTTTAGAGCAGGGACCAACAACATAGTGCTCGCGGCCAACCAAGTGGTCGTTGCCTGGTGCCCGTGGGCACTACGTCGGTGATCCCTGCTCTAAAGCAAGAAGTATATGTTCTGTAGTGTTCGATTAAGCAAAAAGCAAATTATGAAGAACCTCAGATTTTTGCCAAATTGTTTTTTTTGTGAAATGCATTATCAAAGCAAATGCATATCAAAGCAAATGCATTGTCAAGGCAATGCATTCACTCATCGACTGCCAACGCCATATGACGTTTGTCACTGAATATCAGATACGTTTAACTAAACCTGATTTCAGTTTCCAAATTGCATTCTTCACTTTATTGAAAATATCCACCATCAACCACACACGCAGATGTTTTGCACTGCAAAAGGCAAGTCTTGAGGATAAGGCGTTAAGGATCCTCATGTATCAAAGAGAAAAAACAAAGAAATGCCCAAAGCACAATAAAGAAGTAAAACAATGGTACATAAGCACAAACGTTAAATCAAATACATAACAAACATTAAGTTAACACAGATGTTCGTGGGCAAGCAATGGGTGCAGAGTTGAAGTATGTACAGTTTAGCAGGTGAAGCATGCACATAGGTGAAAAAAGTAAAAGTAAGCGTCGGTTATGAGGCAGAGAGCAATGCAATAAACATGACGTTTCATGATGCAAGCATGTCACAAGGGCAAAAACAGTGTTTATCCACACAAAACGTGAAAAAGTAATAGAACTTCCCCATGACCCTAATGGAGTACCATCGTTGCATGTATCGTATGTCCCACCAGGCACATAGTGTTGCCAAATGATATTGAAGAAACAAAGTTTTAAGCAGATTACAAAACGTTTAGCAGCAAACAATAATCCAATAAATGTAAAATACATGAAAAACAATAATTTAGTTGATGAGCAGAGTATTTAGTTCTAGAAAGGATAATATTACATTCATTCACAATGTCATGACTTATGAGGTATATCTACCTGTCGCACAAACATGTTTGGCGTCATGACATTGACACCACAATTCAGCGTTACAGAAATGTGGGCCAAGGCATTAAACGACCTTTTTAATGTTTTGCAGGGAGGAGATGATCTGCAATACATTTCAGAATCGAACACCAGAGATGTTGAAGTCGCATCCTTTGGTTATTATTAGGTCATTATGTAATATTACATTTTGGTTTAGTATGCACTTGCAATTCGTTAATTAGGGTTGACTTTGTAATCAGAAGCGCAGTAGTGTTCTTGTTTTACTGTATAGAGTGAAGTATAATTTACACTGTATAGTCCAACACCGGCTGTAAGATTTCTTAGACTTCTTTCTGATACGTTTCAGCAACCGTGAATGATTTAAGAAAAACAGTGCACTTTCTGAATTCAAAATAAGATAGCTGTTTGTGATTTGTAATTTTGTAGACAAATATTTTTGAGCACTATTGTATTGCAGAGATTTCAAAAATGAAAGCAGAAGCGTTTTTCAAGTTACCTCTGGTTGCGTAAAAAAACAAGTAATTGAAACATGCAGAAAATCAACAAAATTTTCTCTATTTTGTTTGGTTGATACCTAAACAAGTGTTTTGCAACCGGGGCCTGGTAGCCCTACAGGTGAGCCACGAGGCCTTTGCTAGGGAGCCACAAGCCGAAGTCTTCACAGGTCTTCCCATCCAACGTGGTGAATCAAATATGAGATCGTAATAATTTAAACTGACCTGGACAGTGGGCTACAAGTGTTGATGGTGTCATTAGTATGGCCAGGAGCATAATGTTCAGCCCCTATGTCCTAGAGGTAATCTTACTGTCAGTTGATATATTGTTGCAGGGGGAAGTTTTTGAATGAGTAATTGACTTTCCTTTAAAATAAAAATTAGCCTATTGTTAAAGTGTAGCAATGACTGTGTACACTTATGTCATGGATGATATGACTGGAAACAATCTTGCTGCAAAATTGTTTGAAATTACCCTTCGAGGTAGCAGACGCGAATGGAATCACGGTGATATTCACAGATTCTTGATCAATAGCAGGCAAGTGTTTGATATCAACGTGGATACTGAGGCCCGATATCCAAGCAGGAGCTGCATCAAGTTTTGGATGGAACCATCTCATTGCGTAGCTGCAACATTTAATGATTTGAAGGAAAATCTCCGCCCTGGTTTTGCTGGACGTTACGATGGAATTGAACATTCTAAATTAAATTCGCGTTTAGCCAATCCGAACAACCCGCATTTCCAACTCTTTGTTCTATTTCGCTTTGAGATAATGCGGAGAGATTGGCTTGATTACCGAAATCCTCGACATCCTATTGGCAGGATGATAAATATAGCAATCAACATTGCTCTCCAGATGGACGAAAGAAGCGCATACGAAACCTTAATAAATTTTTTTATGGAGCCACAGGAAGTCGGTACACACTACGGTCAACTGCTTCAAAGGTAAACTATGTTACGAATAAGGCTGAATTTTCTGAACGTCGTTATACACTGGGTAATTTTGATATACTCCTCAAATTAAAGGCGGGATTGATCACACAGAGTTTTCATGTCTCCTAACATTCAACAAAATGCGTAAGTTGTACTATCATCCCTGCCAGCTATTGCAGGATATTTGTGTCTAGTTGCATATTAATACGAATTATGGGAAAGCATTGAAAAAGTTGAAAGTGCATGGTATTTTATATTTAAAAACAAATTTGTTGTAATCATAAGCAACGAAAACAACATTTGTGCGTTAATGTCATGTGCAAAAGGTTTTTGAATTGTGAAACTGCGCATTTCACTTGTTTCCCGAACAGGCGTCCAGCGTTGGAAATATTTTTTGTTGTTGTCCATCTTTGGTACAGGTATTGTTTTCTTGTTAGGTTCCTTCACAATGTTTCAGACAAAAATCTCTGCACAGACTTTGGTTTGTTGCTCGTTGTCGTTATTAATGCGGCGACGCAAGCAATTTCGAATTTGCAAAAACGCTTTCACTAGACATTTTTTTGCAAACAGGTTACCATCTCCATAATTTAACCTGGTTTCACGCCTTAGTGTCGCAGTCAGGCACTAAGCATGTGCATAGACAATTTGATGGCTATGGTCAGCAGATAAACGTGAGATTAGGTAATATTTTAGAGAAGTTTTGCGCTGCTAACAACGGGGCAACGGGAAAAACTGCGACACTGATATCAATAAGATATTATTTTAGATTTGTATTTCAACATATTTGGTGAAAAATATCATATTGAAAACAGACAAGATTTTTGATCAAATAAATAAAAAATAGTTTACAAAATATATTCACCTGTCGTGATATGGTGTTGGATTTTGTCCAACATGTGTTTTTTTTTTGTTTGGCTAATGAACGATGAATAATATCAAAGCTTCAATGAAAAACTCCACGTTTTCTGTAAGGTTTCCAGGAATCAGTTGTTTGTTCTCTACTGTCATCTTTTTGCAATAACTGAAACTTGCATATATCTATAATCAAGGAGTACTCGCCGCAATGGAGATAAGCAAAGAATTTATCGGCAAATATTTAATAGGAAATCGATTTCACGTAAAATTACGCATCGTCATTCTTGAAATTCGAAGCAAAACTTACAAGTGAAACGTTGAAAAGATGATGTAAGAGCAGAGAAAGCAAGTATTTTTTAGAATAGTGATTCTTGTTTACTCTAGTAAATTGCTTTCCTGCTGAATTTTTTTACTCTTGTGATTTCAGTTGTGCAGTTCCGTAAAGCGCATTAACATTTCTAGGGTAGAAAAGAAGATAGTTCTGAAAATGCTGATGGACACGTTAGAATGCCACATCTTAGAGCGTTTTGACACTGTTTGGTTTTCGCTGTGCCAGGATTAAAATATGCAATATTAATGTTTGAAAAGTCCCTGATGGTTGTGCTAATGTCAGAAAACAAGAAGCCTAATAATGGATTGTGACCTGAACTGCACGTATATGCTGCTAAAGCTTCTGATCTTTTTTGAACAACCTCTTAAGAGAGATCCTGTTGCTTTTGCCTTAATCCTGTTTGAAGTACTGGAGTCATGAAAACAAAGAAATTGATATTTTCTATTCCGTTGCAGTTGGGTTGGATTTTTAGTGGCATTAGGATCTTTTTGTGCAATCTTCTACATTGGACTGAAACAACTAACTAGCAAAGCTTTCATGATGTAAGAAAAGGTTTTGCATTTAGCTTCGCGAACATAAAACCTAAGGCACCCATTTTTTCTTTTCAGCTTTGATGCAACTAATCAACCAACAATAATAACTCAACCATAACCATAAACATAAACATTTTTCAGATATACAGAGGGGATCACCTTCTTACAACGTCGAAGAATTCAGTAACACGCAAAATGTCAAACCGAGGCGATTTGAATGCCTGCAACCAACAAGCTGTGAAGCATTCTTTGCGTGATCACATAAGATAGAAACTGTCAATTTGATATCAAAACTACGTGTTTTTGTGCTTGTGCATACAGCAACACCAAGAAAAACTCTTCCTTTGAAGGTCGTTTCCTTCCAATAAACGTTTTTCTCTAACAGCTGTTCTTAAACGTGACCCTTCATGGACCAAGGGTATTGGGTTGCTCTCGTTGAGCCCATTGTCGCATTTTAACGATTGTGACATTGTATAACTGAACAGTTTCTCACGGAACGCGGTGAACGGTTTGCCTGTACGGAAACTACAGCAAAACATTTTTCGTCTACACAACTTTCTGTCATTGGAAAATGTAAGTTTTTCTAATCAGAAACGAGACCGAGTCTAACTGATTCATCACGTATTGTTACTGTGCTCAGTCTAGTGGATCGGTGCGAGGTTGCAGTTCGTTAACAGCAGTTGATGATGTCATCGCAAATGCAGTGTCGCGTTTTGTTTTCTGCACATTGTGAAACACTGTTTACATTGTTTGCTTAGTCACACTGGCAACCACCGTCGTCGGAAGGGGTAAACGGGGGAAAAACCTTGGAATCTGAAATTTAACATTTTTGTGTCAATTTTCAGCAAAAATTGTTTTGTTTCCTTGGTTCGAGTGGTTAAAATGAAATGTTACCACTCTTGGCCAAGCATGAAAAAAATCTTTGTGATTACCCAGGAAAAACACGATTACCCCCACAGAACAAAATCCTTCCCACGCCCATGCTGGCAACATCTCTTAGTCTTGTTTCCGTTATGATCGCAGTATAAAACTTGTCGTATTTGTGCTGATAAGCTTCCTGCGTTTGTAATTAAGCAATTGCTGCATGGACCACGATATTACAAATTGCACTGAACTGGTATAAGGTTTAGAAAATGGCGAAAAGATATGAACTGCGCCTTGAAAACTTTGCGACCACAGCTCGTTAAAGAAAGGATTAGCACCGCATCATGTGATGCCGTTTGGGGCAATAGTGACGAAACAGTTGGTCGTGGGTGAGAAGTGGTTCCATCATTCACAATTTTTACGCTGCATCTTCGGCTGGGATAAAAATTTTGGTCTTCTGTTTTAGCCTCAGTTTCGGTCATCGCAAATTTCTTGAGCTCCAGCTTGGGAGTGTGGTTTCACAACCCTGCATTTAATACAGATTTCAAAATGCTTCAGTAATTTGCGTTGTGCGCTGTGCATTTCAAATGCATGACGTATTTGAAGCGTCTTAGGACTCGCACTGAATGTGCAAGAAATTAAACACAGCAATAGTACAGTAGAATAAAAGAAATGGTTCAGACTCAAGTTATTTAAAGTTTATGGTTCTGGTTCCGGCTCCAGAAGCAGACAACCGAAACGTATCGGGCTCCACATTCCTGTCGGGGACTAACTCTTAATACGAGAGGTGTGTTTTTGAGAAAGATTAATCTGCGCAACACATTTTGGTCGCTGAAGAGTGAAAACGGGCAAACGTTTCGTTTACAGCAAGTGACGCCTCAACCATAAAACCGATTCAAAACTGTATTATCAAAGCAAACACATCAGTGGGTTGTCGAACTGGCGAAGAACACGCCATGCTGAGAACAAAGTCTGACGATTTGGAAGGGTGCGTTTCCGTTTGTCATGTAAGGTTGGCTGACTTACCCTGGATGACCGTTCCTGGGCCCAGGGGTCCTGGCGAATTGTAACGCAGAGCACACTCAGCAAAAGTTTTGCAAAAATTGTGCGGCCTGCTGCCACGCGAGAGGTTTTCACTATCGTCAAGCTTGGTCATGGTGTAGTGTCTTTTCTGTTTCATGGCATGTCCGCTTGATTGCTTGTTTCAATGTTGATACCTGTTGTCTGATGCGAGTAGACCTATTTTGTGCGCCTGTACAGATTAAAAGTAACTTTCCTTTGGCGGTTTCGTGGATCCTGCTGCTTGAAAATACAAACGTTCTTTCAACACCTGATTCTGAACTCTGTCATAAAAAACGAGGATGCTATCTCAGGGCGCTTATCCCCGGACACCGCAAATGAAGGATGAACGTATTTAGACAATGATGAAGCATCAGTTTGCCTTCCAACTGATAGAGCACATATACATGAAAAAGTCTGTAGTACTGTTAAACCAAAAACGACAGTGACATTTCAAATTCAACCGTGGATCAAGAGCGTACTTTATATTTAGGTTTCCCGTTTTGACTCTGCAATTAGGGTTGCCAGATGGCAGGTATTTCATCGCTAATTTAGCATGAGGCCGGTAAGAAGCCGGTATTTAGATAATCTGTGCCTGAAGCCGGTATTTTGAAAATAAATGCATTGGAGTGACTCCAAAAAGAGGCAACGTAGAACGTCTCATATTATAATGATTTAGTAGTGAACCTTGTCAGGGTATTTCCTTCAGGGAAGTTCATTCAAGTTCAAAATGGGAACATTTTATTATTACTTGTAACTTAACAATACTCATAGTCTCCTTGTTTTCTCTGTTCCTTTGTTTAGTCGTACTGACCATCACCATACTGCTTAGTGTTACACGTGATTTGTATGACAATTTTTTGGCAATTAACCCTGAAACCAGCGCAGGTGGGTTTGTTGTCTGAACTACTGCAGGCTCTTCCAGAAGAATGCAGGAAAATCATAGAAATGGACAGGAAGATAGTAACATTGCAGCGACTAGTGAATCTTAAACTCCTTTGCGTAAAAAACAGGGATTGAGAAATTGTATTCCTAATAAGTCTTTCCAATTTTCGAATATTCCGTGTTTCTAAATTGTTTTGATTGAACTTTAAACAATTTTTTCAAGACATTTAGCACGAGGCAGACAAACGTTTGTTTTCACTGAATTGAAAACAAGACTTGGCGGTTGGTATTTTACTAGTTTTATATGTTTTCGTTTCACATGTTTGGCTTGCACATATAGTTTACATGTTGACGGTGATAGTGGAATCACAAAAAATACAAAAATCACGAGGCGCAACGAAGCACACGGAAGGCTTTGGACATGGATGCAGGATCACGCAAATTTTTGGGGGTGCAGAGATATTATCCTAGAATTTACCCAAATGTGCCCAAAAAACGTTTATGCAAAACGCTTTCTCCCGACAGATTTTCTGTAGCTGTTTATACTCTATATTTTCCTCTACCAAGTTAGCAGAGATTTGGAAATAGAAAAGTTGGTAATTGAAATTTGGTTCTATACCCAACTGAGAAAAAGTACGCTGGGGTGTGCAAGCATATTGCCGGAAGCCAGCTGGCTCACTATTCTTGAGCATCTCCCCCACAGTTATGTGAGGATTTTCTTTCGAATTTCATCTTTTATTGTCAGCAAGGAACCTCAAACGAAGATGAGGTAGGCCCAATCCGCTTGTTTTTCTGTAGACATTTGCGTGATATGTGTGGAATGCATTAAATTATTCATATTACGATTATGCCGTTAGTCTCACCACATGGTCTGTTCAACTGTACATATTGCAACATGCAACAAAGTGTGTGGCAAACAGTGCCGTAACGGGTGGAAAGGGGGGCGGAATGCCCCGGCAGCCGAATCACGGGGAGGTGGCAAGTCCCAATACTATTGCAAGTACTTTCTTCTTTACAGTAAAATTACTCCCAAAAAAACTTAGGTTCGAATCGAAAATGGGTTGCCAAACTTGTTTCTTTCCCTGGGCCCCATCTAACCTCGGTACACCCCTGATGGCACAATGTGTTCATCCAAACACTGCGGTTATAATTAAAAACAACACCTTCTCTATACTTTCCTGGCATGAGCTCTACTGATATGAAATAGGTGCTCTGCAGCATAATCGATTCCCACAGTCTACATTTAACAAAGCACATGATCGAAGTGCCTTCTTTCCAAAACGGCCGAGTGAGTTACTTGTCAACTCTCACAAACATTAACACGAAGTTAAAAGAAAATGCTTGTTCATTTTACATGCATTTCAATGTGTCTTCTATGACACAATAAACGTTTATTTGTACACGCAATAACAGGAAGTATAATTTCATTATTATTGTTAAAAAGTGTCGAAACTTCTTTGCCCACATTTTTGAAATTTTTCCCAAAATTTTAACAAATCAAAGCTATTGGTTTGCGCTTTCACCCCCAGCTCCTGTACCACTGGATTTGGTTGTTACACAAAGGCAATGGTGGTGAAACGCATAGGCCAAAACAAAGCACCAACCACTGCTGCTGTTGGTCACCGTCATACAGGAGCGTTGAATAATGGAGGAAAATGAAGATTTGTAAAAGCATCAGATCTTTGAAGTGATCATGTAAAAAAGTAGATGAAGATGCGCGTCCTTGTACAAAACATACAGATTGTTTCGATGGCAAAAGTCCTGACATAATGGTTTATCTGGGGTGGCCGAATACTTACATTTCTGGGTATGTAATGCATGGCTCGGTAGACATTGTTGTAGGGAACTTGCAAGCGTTTTTATACTAGTCTGTATGTATTTGCTCCACAATAGGCAAGAATAAACGTCAACAATAAGAGACGCCGGAAAAATACTAGAGATTCTCAACGTTGCAGGAAACGCCTAAGACTTCGCAACATGCAAGATGTGTTGGCAAAAGCTGATAAAATGATTTTGACAAATCATCTATCCAGTTAGATGATCACGACAGAGTTCTACTATGTAAAGGATTAAGATTTGCCCTAACACATAATTGGAGTAAGTCAGTTGAGAACGCGAAATGCCTCAATGCCTGGCAGCATGTCAAACGTACAGAATTGCATGCAGCGCTTGGAAATAAGAATGGTGTTGATTTTATGTTGCCAAGGCTTCTAGATCCGATAGTGCCAAAATTGATAGTGTTGACTTTGTGCTGCCAAGGCTTCTAGACCCGATAGTGCAAAAACTGATGAAGAAACCAAAACGTACGCGGAAATGTTCTTTTCAAAATTAAGGAACATTAAACCTTTGGTGTTAGACGCATACCGAACAAAGAACACTATAGAATGAAGAAAGAAAAAGTTTTTGCAAGCTGGTTAAACTAACAGAAGAATGGAAAATTGTGATCTGCCGAGCAGATGACGGGAAAAATATAATCTTTATATTACGAAGATTACGACGCAATTATGGCCAAAGAACTGAAACAGTTTGAAAAAATGGACGTGTCTGTAGAGGGATGCGACGCTTACCTTGAAACATTGAGAAAAGAATGCAACGGCCTTATGATCAAACTAGGGTTTCAAGATTACTTGAAATTTTTTCAAGGACATTTTGTTTTTCAAAGAGATACCGTGGGCTACTTTCATGGGCGTCCACACGGCAGGCCTGTAGCCCGGGGGGCATTCGGGGGCAATGCTACCCCAACATTTATTCCCCCAAACATCTTTGGCAGGTGATGCAGAGAGACAGTGACTGGTGATAACGATTGACACGTTGTTTCATACTGTATGAAAAGAAGTAGGAGAGAATCTATAGCAATGCTTCCGCTGCCACAAGTTTGAAAAATCCATTATAGTGTGAGATTGTGAGTGTGAGCAATGTGCCTGAGTGAATAGCTTAATCAAGCTACGCTTATGCAGGCTTCTCTTCACGCAGTATGAAACTACTTGTACGTGGTTTATTAGAAATACCTCCATGAAAGGCTTGTGGGAATACGTCTTAAGATTTAATTCTGACGTCTGAGCGAGTACTAAGTGCAAAGCGATATTGCTGAGGCGAGTTTTCATAATTCATCTGTTCAGTTTTCACGCCTACGTGCAGGTTTTCTGATTTTAATAAGTTCTTGAGTTGTCAGGTCAAATTCTCATTGTTGAAACAGTTTTTGCGAGAGTGTCTAACTTTCTTGCTTTTTCCCTGCTAATGTTGATTGTTCTTTGTAGAAAGTGCTCGCAAAATGGATACTAAGCCGTTTATGAAAATATCTCATCTCTGCTAACCGAAGTGTAACAAGCAATTCGGACAAAAGATTTCAAAAGTGAGTTCTGTTCAATCAGCACAGACTAAAAAGAGGACCTCAAACGCAGTTGCTGACAATTCAACTTAATTTCAAACTCAGTTGTGTGGAGTTCACAATGATAACGACATTTATGCGCCAATTCAGCAAATCTGTAACCAGACATGGGGTAATCGTCAATCGTGATCGATTACAATCCATTGCACGTATTTGAGTAATCGCAATCGATTGAACTGACCAAAAATGACACGTAATCGTAATTGATTGCATAGCAAATTTAATAGTAATCGACGATGACTTTCGCGATTCAACTGGAAAATCTTCACGCTACATCACTGTACGATGAACCGCGGTTGTATTTGAGTTTCCTCCTTTATCATCGTTTCTTTAACTATGTTTCAGGGGTGGCTGTTTGCCTGTCTATGTGCGTTAAATCCAGATAGTCCAGCGGCAAGCACAGCGTTTCTAGCTAATTCTCGCTTTGTTCCAGCTATGCTTTGTTGGCCGCCAGACGTAACGTAGTGAGTCTAGTCTGTTGAGACCTCGCAACAAAAATAGGAGCTTTTCTTGAAAACGGGTTGACACGCCGGCAACAGAATAGCGGGACATTATATGGAGAGGTGTTAGTTTTATTTATATACATTCATAGTGAACTTGAGAATGTAAGGGCTGGAGTAGACAATGTATATAATTAGTAAAGTAATTATATACAGTAAATTAACTTTTTTAGAAGATTAAGGTACTTTGATCCAAGTCCAAAGTACACAACATTGATAACTAGCATGTCAACCGTGATCCACCAGATACTGGCAAAAAAACTCAACGAAACCAGTGAGGTTTTTTGACAATTGACATTTGGCCCAATAGATAAATGGGCATCTATATTGGTATTACTATTCATTTCATTTCACATTAAAAACTGCATAACGCTATGCCGGCTTTCAGACAATACTAACCTGCAGTTACAAAAAATAGTCAGCAATTTTGAATTTGCTAGAAAACGAATTTTCAGTGTTTCTGGACGAATGTTCAAGCCTGATAGATGTCGTTTGACCAATAAAAGATTTGAAGCGTTGATTTTATTAAATGTAAGAAATATGTTGAAGATTTGGTAGTTTTGTTTAATCAATATTCAAAGTGTTACCGATTTGTTGCAGGGTAACTGACGGGAGGGAAGAGGTTTATTTTGACACCCCTGGCCAGCTAGGTGTAAAACCCGGCCCCCACTGAGCTTTATTTCGGTTGTAGTATTATTTTGATTGGGTTTTAGCAGGTTGTCGTCTTTTGCGTTTTTAGAGCAATTTCCATTGATTTGGGGTTTTAGTATGGCAATCCAAATCTGGATTCACCATCATTTCTCAAGTTTTTTTTTCTGAAGTGTTGACTAAGTCCAAGAGGACAGTGGGCGTCTTTCAGCTACGTTTCCCCTCACGCTCAAACCTTTAATTACGCCACTGGTTTGTTGACTGCACAAACATCTCAGTGAACAATCAATCTGATTTTACTTTTTCCGGGTGGTTGACCCGTACAGATTAGTAATTTCGTATAATGCATCTATTCATATCGTGAAAATGTACTTACACCAAATTATGCAAACGATTTTCTTTTCATTCTGAAGATGTTCAGCTCAAATATTTAGTGTCACTGTAACGGACATTATTTCTTACTGTTTTTGTAGCAGCCTCATTCTGCCAATGGGATTGAAATCCACTTTGATGTTTTGTTACCTTTTCATTGTTACGCAAGTTTATTTGGAGGAGAAATGGAGTAATCACATGATATGTAAACAACTTCAACATGATGACCATTTTTATTTAGTCCAGGGGTTTCCAAACTTCGGCCCGCGAAGCCATTTTATCCGCGCAGAGGACGCGAAGCCATTTTGTCAATGATGAAAAAATAATATGTTTACGAAAAATTCGCTGATGGCGGAAAAAAATTCGATTTGGCGGAATGTGACATATCCCGAAACAATCACATGACGTAAGACGCCCGGCACTCGACATGTTCTGCAATAGTTTATGTGGCCCTTGTTAAAAAAAGGAGACACCTGCAGTCATAAAATTACATTCTTGAAGATGCCTTATATTGTGACATCATAGTGTTGGAGAGAGAGGTGCGGAGCAGTGAGTTGGATCGGAACTTGTTGACTGTGTCCATAGCAACGCAAAATGATTTTTCAAAGCCGTTCACAGAAACTTAGCAGTTTATTCTTTCGGGTCAAGTAAGCTTCGGTTTTGAGATCACATGATTTAACATCTTCTGACGCAACGTGTTTTGCGCTCGTCTCTTTATGTGAACAAATGCTGTGCTTGCAAGAAATTTATTGTCTTGTCTTAGTTCGTAACATTTTCCACCCTACGTGCATCCTCAAAACTTCTTCCAGTCGAAACAGCAAGTTTTTCAGCTGTGAAACCAGGCCGAACAATTGAGCAATGAAAGTCACATCGTTTCGTTGGAAATGATTCACGACGCTTTGTTCAGTCAAGTGGATCGGTAAGAAGCTGCGGTTCGTTGATTGGTTCTGATGTTGTAATCACGACTGCAGTGGTGTGTTTAGTTTTCTGCAAATCGTGAAATACAGTTTGAATAGTTTAGCCGCGATGGCTACATTTTTAGTCTCGTTTCTGATGTCTTTCAGTCAGTTTGAAGCTTGTCTGATTTGTGAAAAGTTCTCGCGCTGATAGACACGTAGCCAGAAATTATGATGGGGGGGTAAACAACAACCAAGTCTTAACGTTTGATTATTAATGCCTCTTGTTTTTAGAGCATCATCCGTGAAAAGGTGCATTATCTGGCGCTTTTATTCTGAATTGTACAAAGTCTATTTCACGGAATTGACACATTTTGAATGTTTATTTTTAATAACGTTTCAAGCTTCTACTTTGGATGAAAGCCACCATTTGCTCGTAAAATCTCATGCAAGAACGCTTGTGAACACCTCGATAGCTTTAGTACAAAATATGCCGTATGCCTTTTGCAGCCAACATTGGAGTTGCAGTTGAACAAGACGTCATTGCGACCGCCATTATGTTTGCGATTTTATGTTTACACGCTTCTGATGTACACCAGCATGTTCAATCGAAGCCGAGTAGCGACATTGCTTTATTAAGACATTGACTCTCGAAGTTGGTCTACAAACCTGAGCACATATAAGACATGGATCTTGTCCGATTCTTGAGCGACTGGTTGACGTATGCAGTTGATAACGTAAACGCTAGAATACCTTAACGGGTTTGAAAAATGTTTGGATTTTATGGCATTAAATGCTATGGAATGCAAAGGTTACACATGTTCTCTAAACAAAGTGGCATATCTTTGACCCACGCAGTCCACACAAAGTGTAAAAACGGTTGTGTGTTTGCGAAAACGAAGCCACAATTGATTCTCACCACGGTTCTGCGGTAAAAATACAGTAAGAATTACTTGACGTCACAAATTAACACAACGGTGGGTTATTTGATCTACCCAGTGGTTCCCGAAGTATCGGTCAAAACCCAAACAAGGGTGACTAAAGGTCAAAAAATGGGCCTTGCCGAGGCAATCCCAACCGGAGTTGTGTATTTTCAACGTTACCACTGTTGTCTTTTTCGGTAGCGCAGGTAGTCTAGGTACTTGAGAAGAGTGAAATGCTGACATTAAAAACGAATTTAGCAACTCACTGCCAAAACCACCGATACAATCATTATTTTTTCATAAGTTGTTTGAAGCTTGGGTTGTTGTTTGTGGTGTGTTCACCAAACACAGAATTGGATAGCGCTCAAAAAAGTTTGGGAACCACCGATCTAGCCATTATAGTGTAAGCGGTTGAAGCTCTTTTTAATCCGTGAGTGTTAAAATAACAAAATCCAATCGACTGGGAAAAATCAAATTTTTTCATTGTAGTGACATCCTCATGCGCTTTATCGATGAAACAGATTGCAAGCTATCTGTTAGTAATGGCAGTGTCAATGTCCTCAGCACTTCCAAAATAGCGTCATAATGCGGCCCTAGGGTAGTCATAATGCGGCCTTGTTTTTTTTTATAAGACCTCGATTCGCCCCAGAGCAATTTGAGTTTGAGGCACCTTGTCTATGGCCTATTTGAGAATGGAAAAAGACTTCGAAACTAGATTGCTTATTAGCCAAAGTTTAAGCTTCTAGGTATATAAAACGTACATCGCCACTATTTAGTTTTAAAATTGTACGATGTTCGTTTACAAACAAAAACAAAAATATACGATGATCATTTTAAGGCTACGGCTGTTGCTGCAGACAAGGGTAAGATATACAGTATTTGTAGCACACCAGAGTTATCAGAGCGGAATTACTGCGATGGGCTTGAAATTAAGGTTATATCACCATTAGGTGGGATATAGCAAGCTGGTGCGCCAGAAAAAGCTGCGAAAAGCGTTACTCTTTGTTTTACTTTCGGCTAGTGGGTACAAGTGGTTAGAATAGATAAAAGTTCTTATTTCATTATCTCTGACTTCTGCACGGAGCTTAAACCTCAGGTAAATGTCAGCTATTACATGAATTCTCCAACATTTACACTATAGACACAACCGTTGATGTTGGAAATGGAGGAGTAAAAGGGGGCCTTGGCCCCTCCCTGCATTTTGAAATTTGTCATGTTCCTCTTAACATTTTAGCAAGTAAACTGTTTTCTTAGTTTTGAGTAAAAACAATGAAATTTCACCATTAATGCCTCCCAACGAAATTACTTGGCTTTACTTGGAAAAATCTACAATTGCCCCCGTCCAGGATAAAATTTTCCGACACCCATGTACATAACGTTTGATTATATCATTATATCATAGACAATTGGTGAACTATAGTGCTTTGATCAGGTTCGACTAAATGCTGATGCAATAGGTTCCGTAAGCAGTTTCGCTGAGTTGCACTGAAGAACCAGTGTTTCTTTGGCTTACACATCAAATGCTTGATTACCCTGAAACTTTTTGTCAACTTTCGGAATTGGGGGAGAAATTGCCCCCATTACCGCCCCCGGCTGCGTTCCTGCGCGTTGATCAGCTTCACGTGGGGACCACAATGTTCCGTGAGGCACAAAGCTAATGAGATTTAGAAAAAAGCAAGGATTGTCAAGCTTAAATTGAAAACTTTAGGAGTAATATTGGCCTGGCACCGAAATCCTTCAGCTAAACGTGACGAGGCAGTGAAGTGCGGGTGAGAAGTGATCTACGTGGTGACTATACTTGAATAAGGGCGGCATTATCTTGCGCAAGACCAACATGCGTCAAACATTTTCGTACTTGAAGCGATGCATGCGCCAAAACGATGAAAGTAGCGAAAGAAATCGGAGGAACAGCCGCATTTTACACGAAAAAGTATGTTCACGCCTCCATTAATAAGATTTGCAAATCATTTTACAATGCCACGTCCATTAAAGGCAAAAAGACACATCTAAGGAATTTTTCAACCAATGATATCTGAAACAAGCTAAACTGACAGAATTTGATGCTAAAGACTGAAAAGATTATTTGCAAAAATCAACGATTTAGTAGTACTACAGCAAACGTTACCGATTATGTAATGGCAGCATTAAAAGAATTGTTACTCAGAATTGAAAATTGCCATTCCAAAATATTTCTTGTACAACAATGAGAGTTTTAACAGCTGCACGTGTGAGAGACCACAGTACAGCCATGATTTGTTTCGTGCAGAAATGTAACTGACTTTGCTGCAACGCTGGTTGCCACGTATTAAGAAACAGACAGCGCAAAATTTAAATATGCAAGTTTATATTGTTTGTAAGTTACGTTTTCAGGCAAATCTTTGCTAAGTTTTTTGCCGAAGACAAAAAGCAGCATTATTGTGGAAAAGGGTTCTCAGATCGCTTGAAATTTTCTCAAAGATGTTTTATTGTTTTGCGAATATTGAAATTTTATTTCATGCCTACTTTGAATACCTTTGGATATTGCTGTATACCACATATTTACAAACAAACATTGTTGAACAACAGTGAGTAATCAACCACAATAACGAACAATTTTGCGACTGTTCGTGAACTTTCACAGATGCCGGAAAATACTCAAGGACAACAAAATGTTTTTCAAGGATCAGGGACAAACCTGTTTTGATAGAAAATTTAAGGGAAGTCCTCGACGCTCAAGGACGTCCGGCAACTTTATATGGAGTTTTGGGATGGCCAATTTTGCAAAAGACTGTCTTCAACCATTAGTAAACAGGATTTAATCAAAACATTTGAAAACTTTTGACTTAGCTATATACTGACCTATGAGCTCAAGATTTAGGCACTTGATAGAAATTAGCGTAGCCTATACATTAACCCTCATTTCTTGTAATGTTGCTATATTGTTGACCAAGCAGTCAATAATATCTATATTCCGCGACTGTTACACTTCACGAGATTGTGCAAAGTGTCCAAAGCAAAACTTGATTAGTGTTGCTTCGAAAACACCTCTGAAAACAAGATTGGGAACCTGTAATTATTAAGCTTCACATTTGTATCAACCCGATGACTATATTAATTCACACAAAGCTGCCCCCTCCCCCGCATTTTACAACAAAATTGCGCCCATGGATTTTATCAATCAAATAAAATATACCAAATATACCAAATAAAATATAACTACGAGTTCAATGAAGTGTAAAAGAGGGAGAGTTTAACAGAGGCACACAAAATTTAGATAGAGCTTCATTGTAACAAATTTCAGATCGGGGTACATTTTTACTGCATGCCATTATGGCTGAAAAATTAACGGGCAGTTTCGGGCTTTATATATTTTGTGGAAACCTCTTCTCTAACAGGTGGTTTAGAGAAAAGACTCTAGTGAGAGGTAAATCCTGACAGTGGCCAGGAACATGATGATTTCATCCGAATATACACTGGTATTTATTGTTTTATCGAACCTTGTCATTGGTTGAAAAAGGCTCCAACCCTTTTGTTATGGTACTGTATTCTCTGATCGGTAACAGGGTTGCCAGACACCTTTCGAGAATAAAAGCCAAACAAAATTTGAAAAAACACAAATCGGGTTAAAAAAGCAAAATTGTAAATAACCTGAAAATTAAAATTATTTGCTTGTTGCAGGACATTTTAGAAGAATAAAGTTACAGCATTTCCTTTAAGAGCATGGTCCAGTGAGGACGAGATCATCAAAAATATTTTGTGGATTGTGAACGGAGCAGTGTCATATTTATAATACCACACATTTTTTGCATAGGAACCATTGGTAGTGCAAGTAACAATCATTTCATATGAGACGCCACTCAAGTATTGTGAGTGTGAGAAAATAACAGAGTTGAGTTTATTTGGCGAAAATTGGGAATTTCAAACACGAGAACGAAAACTATAGCAATCACAAAAGCGCCAGGGAACAGAGAAAAAACGGAAGGCTATCGAGTCGTTACTCCTTGATTGGTGGATAAGGTCTAACTCTATGGGATGCCAAGTTTACATCGAAGTCTTATGCGTGAGAAAGAGCTGCCACTGCCAGATGATCAGCACAGTTGCGCAGGGAGTGCTGGGCCGCAACCGGTCTCTCTCGGTGGATCAGATGCTCAGATCCGCAAGGATCTGGCCGTGTCAGAGAAAGTATAAACCCAGCTAAAAGGAAACTCTGCCCGGGTTGTGAGTACCCTTTCGTATCTGGCTCTACAATTGTTTGCAGTTGTTTTGGAATGAGGATGAGTCATGTAATGCAGTCACCATATCCTTAGAATGGAGAGACTGGGAGCTCGTGGGATCGGGTATTCAGAAAGTCCCTGTTCGAAACTTCATCTATCACCAGAAGTTATCCGCTGAGTCTAACACGCTGCTCCTGCAAAACAAAACAATACCAGCAGCAACACAAGAAAACAAGTCACGCAAAATCACACAAAAAGAAAAGTATTTTCAAGTGTGAAAGTAACGGGAATATGCACAAGAGGAAAAATTAACTTTGCTCTAAAGAGAAATTAGGAATGAGGGCAAATGTGCGCAGTGCGAAGCATCGACACCATTTACTCAAACTTAGTATGTGGCGATTAGGATATCTCTGCAACGCCTTTTGAATGTAAATGAGGAACGCTCATACAAAGAGGGGTCAATATGGTCGCAGGTTTTGGGGCCAAGATGTTTCAAATATCTTTTTCCGTATTTATTTGATGCTGCTTGCTAGAAGAACGCTCCTCGTATATCACTACGGGTTGCATAGGAATGAATTTGATTCAAGGGAGTAAAGAGTTGCTTAAAATTGTCAGGTGGGTTTCCGGAGTGAATTGCATGCATAATCTTACCTACCTTCAGATTATATATGTCATCTACTTTAAGGAGGTTAAGATTCTCGTATAGTGGGTCTAACTTGGATTTAAAGGATTTAAGTCACAGCTCTCATTATTTTGTTGTGCAATACATTCAACCGTCGAAGGATCGTCTACCCAACTCCACCCCAAACTCCAATTGCATATTGCAAATAACTGTAGACGATGCTAAAATATAGGGTTGGAGTGCTCTTTCGCTTAGATAGTGTCTAAATCTATAGATATTCAAACACTGCGCGAGATCGTTTTCTGTGGTTGGTAATTTGGTCTGACCAAGTACAGTAAGTTTGTCATCAGTGTACACCCCCAGGTATTTCATGGAGCTTTATTGGGATATAATATTAATACAAAGTCGTGAAGTCGCTTACCCTGGGACCAATTAGCATGTAAGAAGTTTTTCTTAGAATCACTCTCCCAATCACTGCTTAGCTATCCAGAGAATCGAATGAGCACTTGGTGAGCAATTATTAATCAGTTTAGGGTAAGAATGTGTCACAAGTTTCAATATGAAGGGGAACCATGTGAAAAACAAATACAAACCCTCGTTGTGCTCATCCTGCAAGACGACTAAGTCTAGCCTTGTAAGCTGAAGTGAAGTAATCCTTGATGTACATAAGATTGAAACAGTATTGGCGTATGGTTACATTGTTCTCTGTAAGACAATTTTACGCGTGGCAATATAACTATTGCTAATGAAACTAATGGAGTTACTAGAAGAAGAAAAGAGATCTTCTTTTATATTTTATTTTCAGCAGTATGACTTTCTAAAATCAAACCACAATTGTGATGCATACATGGGTGTAAAAAAGGAAAGTAGTACATTTTTAAATGCATTTGAGCATCGGGAAAAACAGGCTCGCAGCTTGTTTGCTGCATAATATTGGCATCGCAGTTGCCTCTGAATGCTTTTGTCATCTGAGAGCTCAGTAACCAGTGCAACTCCCTGGTATTTGTAGTGGTTAAGAGACTTTACGTTTTGTCCGCCCAGTATCAGTAATGGGGTGCTAGGCCGTAGCATATATTGAGGCACATTCTGGAATGCTGCCACCAAGCATTCTTGTAACGCTAAATCAAATCATATTTTACTACGTGGCTGTTTCAGAAAGAGCAGGACTGTAGCTACACTGTGTGGCAAACACCAGAGATACCACCAGCCTAGATTAAATAAGGGCAGGTTGTTATGTTTCCATAAACTACATTAATCAGCATTCCCAACCGGAGACGTAGCCTATTTAACATAATCGCCTCGGTACAAATTTGACCGTGCCCACGGCCATGGGGTGACTGTGTTTTTTGCAGTCTTAGCCTTAAATGTCATACAAACAGCTCTTTTGCAGTTGAAAATAATCCCATGTAATTCTGCATAACGGTCGTCGTGACTGAACAGATTTTCTGCTCTGGCGTAATTTCCTTCCGTTGCGTCAAACGCATCGGTGGTGCGCACTGCGCAGCAGCTCACTTGCGATCAAGCCTCGAGATGCATTTGTGGAAATGACTGAAGCGGCAGCCTCAGCGTAGAAATGAAAGAGGTTTCAGAAAAGCGTAGTTTGGCAAAGTGATGTTAGTTGGAATCGAAACATGAGCACCGTGATTAATATGTGTTGATAATGCTGTACTTTGCAGGAACTAGTAAAAGTTTTAAACGAGGCCCGCTTGGTGAAAGAATGAGCAATACGCTGCAGATTTCTATAAACTGTGGCCGCTAAGGTAATCGCACCTCACCTGGCTAATTTCGGGGCGATCATACTTAAGGCTGCAGTAGACAGCCATTCCAATCAAGGTGTGCAGTGATTTATCTCGCAATAAGAAGTACATTTTCATGATAATTTTGCTAACGCAACGTTGTTCAGTTCCAGAAAATGCTCTTTTGAAATGCTTTTAGTCGGTTGCGGGTCATCTGGATTTGGACAAAGGCCTGCAGTTTTGCTTCATGGCAGATTTTCGCAGAAATGTATTTCAACATTTGTGACAAAATAACATAAACTTCAACGACAATGACACAGGACGAAAGGTTGAACCGCAGACGTATAGTCATCCTATTCGAGTCCGAAAACTCCAGCAATTGGCCATTCAGCCACCACCAACAAGTGTTCTATTTAGCATATTTCGACTTTTGGTGCACTGGACATTGAACTGTGTCAGCTTGTCAGGGCAGTAGATCAATAACTGTTGAATAGCAACACTAGTTGTGTCAAAACTATTGCTGGTCGTTGTTCTAAATATAAAACAATCGTAAGCTGTGGTTTTTGCTCTGAGGACAATGTATAGTACGCCACAATTTGGTTGTAGACATTGCATTCATTGTGCCCCTAAACTGATTTGTTTTAAATAGCACAAAACTCCGTTAAATTTCAATCCACACCTAACGGTTGTTAGCTTATGCCTCTGTGGATTGGTGGCAATATTTCCCCAGAACCTAAAGCTAGTAGGAAGGTACTTTTGCAGACCGCGGGGCTAGGGCCTGGACATATTAATGAGAAAAATCTGTTCTTTTCAAAGTTTGATTGTTTTCCTGTTTTGTCGGCGACTTCATTCTAAAGAGCTTTCCATTAACACATATTGAAGTCGTCATCGTGATAACTAAGAAATGTTTCTTGAATCGTGATCTATTGTTCTTATTATAAGTCATAAAACTGTATTTTCGTTGCAACAAATGAGCCAATGAACTTCATAAAGTCAATTTTCGCAAGGGCTAGTGGCCTCGCGAAATATTACCACCGGTCAGAGCTTTCTGTTTTGATCACTTCACAGTTAAATATCAGATTGATGCCTGAATGAAAAGGACGGTGATTCGAAGGCAGACTGTCTGCAGACAGTCCTTTTTCGAAACGTGTGTTATTCGAAGATCGCTACAGTTTACATAGCAAGTGTTTCTAAAGTTCTGCAAAGCACGTAGGCTCGCCGGAAAGTTTTACGTCACAGATCATTCGTCACGCTCTGTGTCTTCATGTCACAAAGCTTTCGCTGTGGTTCGCACAAGTTCGTAGCGTTAAAAACAACATCTAAAATTCACGCTCCACAGATTGATTTGCATAATTGCATCACGTTTACGAACAAAAGTTTAACAAACTCCAGTAAAGTAATCCATATTGTGACACTGCGCCACAAGGTGTACAGACATTCAACCACGTGCCATTTCATCACGCGACCAATAATCACTGACATTTAATCACTAGACCAGTGGTTCTTAACCAGGCGCGGACACAGGGGGGATGCAGGGGATGCATCTCCACCCCCACTAGACCTTAAAGAGGTGTTGACATGACACTTGATTGCATTAAAAATCATCGCCAAAATACGTTTGTACGTACTGCACATTACTCGCTAAAGATGCTAAAATCTAACTTATGCTAACAAAGTCAAAAACGTTTCTTCGTTTCATTAGACGAGCTGGCCTTGTTTATGGAACCTGATATAAAATAGTCAATGATCGCATGGGCATCAGCAGGACAGGGGATGCTAAACGGGCATTTTCCCCCGCCTGAAAATTGGTAAACGGGCATTTTCCCCCGCCTGAAAATTGTTCATGCAATATAAAATTACGTGGCTTGTTGCAGTAGAATACATCTATGCAGGCTTTTGGGAATACGTCTTAATCGCTGAGGCTAGTTCTTACATCTGAGTGAATACTGAGTCCAAATCTACTGTATATTTGCTGTGGCGAGTTTTTATAATTCATCTGGTCAATTTTGCAAAACCTGCATAATGATAAAATGTAGTAACTTTGTCCGAAGTCGTGTCCAAATACAGGTCTACTTAATTGTCCAGTTTGTGTAGCAAGGTTATATTGATCGCTTTGGACGAGATCCCAAACGTTTGCAGGTCTTGTTTCTAAGTCAGAGTTTCTCAAACGGGGCCCTCGTCCCTCTTGGGGGCCACGGAACTGTTCTCTCAGGGCCACGTGCAGAGGCCGAGCTGAGGCAGAGGCCAAAACTAGGTATTTTTATTGATGAGCAGGGGGCCACAAGTGTTGAGAGTCTCTTGAAGGGGGCCACGGCTCATAAATGTTTGAGAACCACTGTTCTAAGTGATACTGACAAGTCTTGCAAGCTGATCCAGCAATCAGTGGGAGAGCAACCGGGCAATTCCCCCCGAAATATTCAAAACATGCTCAGTTGTTAGTTCAGTTGAGTATATCAACTAGGTGCATCCCTGCTTGCTAAGTGAAATAGAGTCATGATATGTGTTTTCGTTGAAAACCATGGTAATCCAATGCTTCTTTCTTTATAAATCATTTCAATGCTTACTTGAGAAGAAATGCCCTGCGTTGAAAATCTGCAGATTGCACACTATGTAAATTGTCGTAATACTATATACCTGGCTATTGCTGCCAACGAAACGTTTTTTTGCGATTGTTACCGTAACATGGGCATTTTATTTGTAGTGTAGAAAGCATTAGCGTTTTCTGAACCTCCATTTGTATTGTATCGTCAGCAATGTTACCTCTAAGGGGCGCAAATACTCAGCACCACCAGAACTGTTGTGCAGTGAAATCTCATTCTCGCGCAATTGGAACATTCTAAAGCAATGGAAACTCTACCGAAAACAAGGAGCTATTTGAATGAAATGTGTGTTTTGTTCGTATTTTGATACGATTGTATATTCAATATGGAATTCACAAAGTTTGTAATTCATTGAAAACTCCACTTACTCAGCCCTAAAATAATTGTGCTCACCAAAACAAATATTTATTCAGTGTAAAATTATCTTGGAGGGAACACTGATCGTCAGCAATTTGAAAATGATAAACAAAATGTCGGCGTTACCCCTGGAAGAATTTCTGCGGACGACCGTGAATGATTGTACTTTCTCACTCCAGTTTTTTCGTACTTTCACTCATTACGAATTGTTTGTTTCTTTCAGTCTTCTTAATTTCGGTTGCAAAATAAACGCAACGAACCCGCTTCCTGTTATTTTTTCATCAAAATTACCTGCAATAACAAATGTTATGCACAAATTACTATGGATGTTGCAGACTATTCAAAACAACAATTAAAAACTATAAGGTTTCCCATTTCAAGAGCACCGATCTAAACCGCATCCAAGTGGCTATACTCTCACTTGCTGCAACATAGGCCTACAAGTTGAACAGCTCTACTGCGCTATGCTGGCTACTGCCACAGGCAATTGTGATGCAACAAACCAAAACTACAATGCGAATAAGTACATGTGGTCACGTGAACTGTCTGTATTATGTCGTCACGTGAACTGTCTATCTCGAGTCCTCGATGCACCTGCCCCAACGCCAGTGACTATGTCAGATCGTTGTTATGTGCCACTTTTGCTTGTTGGTTCCGTAGCGGTGTAGCGTTAACGTTTGACGAGTTTTATCACTCAAGCTTCTTCTAAACCAAGCTCAGACGTGTTTCCTCGTAAATGCATGTATGTGGAACTGTGGAAGTGATTGATTTGGGTATTATGGTCTTGTGAAGCATTGGGTTCATTGCAAATCGACATCGCATCCTCCCCACCAAATCAGCCTGTGTCCGCTACTGTTCTTAACCTGGTGTAAATTTACCCTTGGGGTAATATACATTTTACAAAGAGATAAATTTACTGAAAAATAAATTGCAGAAAATGTAAATTTCTATAAATCATTCTACACTGTAAGGGTTGGTTAATTTAATATTTTTAAGAAAAGAGCACCATTGAGTATATTGCGAGTAAATCTGCTAATCTTGTTCGATAAAAGTGTAAGATGTGTAAAAAAAGTTAGGAATCATTGCACTAGACAGTTAATCACGTAGACAATTAAACTCCCAGATATTTAATCCCTTAGACACTTTATCACTTCACAGATCAACACGCACATTTTTCACAATATATATTTTTTCAATTGTACACAACACATTTCGATCTCGTTCCTGGCATACATCCTGCCGCCATTTACTGCATCGCACAGAACAAACGTGTGAATGATCGCATGTTGAATGGTGTATAAAGAATGATTATTTTGGCTTCTCCTGAGAGAATACTGCTAGATTTTGAGAGTGCAGCTGTAAATGCTTTTAGATCAGCATTTCCAAGTGCAACAGTTACGGGCTCCTATTTGCATTTGACACAAAATGTTGTGCGAAAAGTTGATGCAACTTGTATGAAATAAAACTCCGAAAAGAATGACAGTTTAAGATGGGCTATTGGCTACTTACCTGGTTTAGCTGTGGGTCCTGCATCTGAGCATGAACAATCCAGTTGTCACTTGAAGGCGAGTGTTCAATGGTTTCAGGCTGAGAAAAGACTAATGAATGGTTGTTCATTGGATTCAATACATCACGTTTATCATTTGCCGCTGCATCGAACGTTTGTGTGTTTTGCCTATTTCGTGACGTAAACATGTAGAAAGGCCAGTAGTTCAAAGTCCAGGTACACAAATGTAAGAGACGCTTGAAAGCTACACTGTGGCTTAACTAGGCAAGGGTAAAATTTGTGAGTGTCATTCAGCACACGCACTCCCGTTCATTGTTATATTGGGCGGCTATGTGCTTCTATTTCATCAATCAACCATGCGCGCAATATATTGCGTTTGGTAAGTCGATTCTGCATCTGTGACGTGGTATTCAAGTAACTTCACTCCACAAGTGAAAGAAGCAAGGAATCAATCACAAATTTGTAATGGGAAATCGATTTCACGTAACATTACGCATCGTCAGTCCTATTATCTGCAAGCAATACGAACAGTTGTGAAACGTAGAAAGGCCAACACAAGTTCAGAGAAAGTAAACAACCACAAGACTGCAATGAAAAAACTGCGCAGACCCAACCGCGGCAAATAAAACAAAACCAAAACGTCTTGCTAAACTACAGGCAAAGGCTGAAGCCTCAAAACGTACTGCATAAATGACAAAAACTTACTAAAACTCAACGCCAGCAAACGACTAACACCAAAGAAAAAGTCGCTTTCTGATAAAAGTAACTCTTCGCAGAGCGAGGCTTCCGAAGAGCCTTGAAACAACAATCGTTATGAATCAGGCAACGTGTGTTTTGGTCGTTGTGGCAACCAAGTCTCTGCAGGCACGACGAAAAGCTCTGACAGACACGAACAAAAACACCTGCACACTGGCCGCGAAAACTGAAACACAAAAACGGTCTGTAGAATTGAAGTACATCAGCGTTCAGCGGCAGAGAAACAAAATGATTATCTTACGCGTGGGAGGATCATGTTTTGAATATTATTTTGTGCGTCAAGTTTGTGATACCACTTATCTTCACATAAATCTAAAGAAGGGAATCAGGTTCTTCACCAAAAGTAACGATGTAAGCCTCACGTATCGGCGGTCTGTTTACGTCGCCATGGGACTCTGAAAAGTGCCGCAACAAGGCCACTTTATCTTTGTTATTTTCATAAATTTCACATTTGGGTTTGTTCCAATTACTTCGGTGCGATGACCATCTTGTGGAAAATTTGTTCTTGGTTTGCCCGACATATTGTTCGTCGCAAATAACACAAGTCGCCACATAAATACCATGGTTTGCGCATGTCAATTTTTGGTTGAGTGGGAAGGTTTTATTTTTGCCCAGTATTTGTGAAACACATGGCACCATTGATTTGTTGTTTTCCATAGTTACCACAAAGTGTACAGTGGCCACAAGGACCCGACATGCCTTTGACATGCTCTTTCGTCTTGCTTAAAGCAAGGTGCTTGTAGTTAGTAAGTAATTGTCCAATTGTAGTTGATCTTTTATAGGTCATCATTGATTTCGGGTTGAGGTTTTTCTCTTTCTTTGTGAGAGTTATCAGGTGGGGAAAGACGTGGTAGTTGGGAAAACTTGCACATTACTTTCCAATTCACAAATAACAGTTAATATTAGTATCCATGCCTATCTATCAAGAATAATGAAATTCTGCGCTTTTGCACAACTTTGGGCGGGTGCATGAATTGCTGTCTTGTGAAGTCTGTTTTTTGTCGTGTATTGCGTCATAATGGGGATAGTTGATTATGCGCCCAAGCGTTGACTTCGTACAAGAACGCGTCTTCGCTTGTGGTTATAGAGAGAGAAAGGGACGCAGTTCGTGTTGGCAGTTTTCTCCAAGTTAGTTGTTCTTCAAATGAAAGTGCCGTTCAGCAAAAGTGAATTCATTGCGCTGTAAGTTCAATTCGCTTGTCAGAAGGGGTGTAGTGGAAATTTTATTGATGGCTGAGCTTTGCTGGGCATTTTCGCTTATATTTGTTGGCAACGACCCATCATTCACTGCTGAAGGTGGCGGGGCGAAGCCCGGGCAGCACTACTTGTTAGATCGGTTTGAATGGCGTACAAACATTGCATTTGGGCTCGCCGCTCGGATCTCCGTGGCAGAACGTCCTTTTCAGCTGTCGGCTTGCAGCAATTACGAGTGGTTGCGGTACGCTATCAGGTGTCCACCACAGCAGCGTGCTATAAGTCATAAACATGAACATAGCTAACGGACAAATGAGTGGTGCAAATGCAGAGCAACTCCAATAATTTGCCGTGTTATGTGATATTCAGAAAGCCATTTTACTAAAACATCTTCATCAAAAGAGTTGTAGCACGGTAAAATGAACACGATGACGTCACAAAACCACTGCTCAGAGGCAGAGGTGTCCAGGAGCCGGAGTGTCGGAGTAGACTCCGGCCGGAGTCTTAACGATTTTCGACAATAGGAGTGGAGCCGGAGTTGATTTTTCTAAGGAAGAGCCGGAACCGGAGTCATTTTATGAATATGAGGTTAGTTTGCTTATTACTGATTATTATTATCGCAGATTGTTTATTTTTACAAAGCATGTTATAATGTAAACTTCAAATGTGAAAACCTACTTCACAGGAAGTAAAAAAAATTAAAAAACATGAATGTAAGGAAGGTTAGGATGGTGTGTTTCATGTGTGTAAAGCTTTGGATAATTTCTTCTTCATGGTGATACGTTGAAAATCTATTGGCCAATAAATATTAGCTCACATAAAAAGTTTAGGTAGTGTCTCAACAACCATCTCCAGTTTTTCGTTTCGAAAGACAAAAAGACCGTATCCCGCATCCAGTTTTCTGCCAGATCTAAAACTGAGTTGGAGAAATTCTCACTACTATCAAGATGGTCGAGTGGGAATTAAGTGACTAGACAATTGTCAGTTCGTGTCATTCCTTTGTTGTATTTGAGTTTTCTTTTGATGTAGCCTATTTGCACAAGACTGCATGCCAAAATTTTTAGATCCCTTGTGATGAATATTTCGACAAGCAGACAAACGTCTACAATTAAGCTTTTGGACTAGGGTCAGGTTTAGCATTCAAGGTTAAGGTTTTGCGTTAGTGTTTATGGTTAGGGTTTAGAGTTATCATTTAAGGTTAGGGTTCAGTGTTAGTGTCTAAGGTTAGGGTTTAGGGTTAGCGTTTAGTGTTGAGGGTTAGCGTTTACGGTTAAGGTTAACGGTTAAGATTTAGGGTTGAGGGCATAGAGTTACGAGATTCGCTTGTGTGTGTGAGATTTTTACAGCCGTGGTAAGCGACTTGCAACGTGGTATTCACATTGTGCTTTAAAGTCTTTATGCCACCACACATACTATGTAGGTGCAGTGTGTTTGTTTTTTTGTTTTTGTTTAACACAGATAAGAAAACAGATGTGATTCTCATACAAAGCGTAAGCCATGTGTTTTGTCAAATATTTCAATTGTGGCTATTTCGGTTGGTTTGCCTGTGGCAGTCAATAATCTTGTTCCGGCCAGCCAAGTAGAGTTTCAACAATTCCTTGCAATTTAACGATTTTGTGTTGAAGGCAGCAACAAACGCAGTGATAGTGGGCACTCCAGTAATGATTTAGAATTTTTTACTGACCGTACTTTCAGAGCGTCATTTTCGGATTTTCCCAAAGTGATTAACGCTTTCCATTTTTTTCCTCGCAACAATGGTTGAGGGGTCCTCACAAGTGGATTAGCCTAGGGCCTCGCATCAGTTAAATCCGGCCCTGACTGTCTTGCACTACTTGATACGATGCATTTGTGTCATGCATGTTCCACTTTACATCCATGATGGCAGCATTCGCAATGCATTGACATGTTGAGTTGTTGGAACGCCTTTCTTAGCAAGTACAACTGAATAAATGATTATATTGTCAAACAAAATACTTATCGGTGACTTTCGTTTCAGTTTACAAATTCTGAATGCAGAAAACGCGGTCATGGCAAATGTTCAAAAATATCATGATTTGAATGGAAAGCTTGGTGAGGACCTTGTAAAAGACATGATGGATGTGACTAACAGGTGCGATTGGGAAGATTTCGATACTTATCGTTTCAGCATGATTGGTGAGAAGGTTTTTGACATTGAGGCGCACAACAACATAGAAGGACAAAAACGCAACGCCGTTGTCAAGTTCTGGATACGCAAAGACTGGTATGATGCACCAGAATATGATGACCTCATAAAATATCTGGGAAGAGGTATTGCAGCAAAGCTTGAAGCATTCTTAGATACGGAACTTGATGAAATGAATGCTGACCCGTGCAACCTGCGATTCCAAATATTTGTGTTGTTTCAATTTGAGATAGCCAGAAGAGTAAGAGGTGAGGACGAAGGAATCCCAGACCGGAGAAAAACGAAACATGCAATTGACATCGCTATGGATCTCGACACTCACGAAGCTTACGGAGTGTTGATCAACATGTTTTCAGCCAATTATGATGCAAGGTTGGATTACTATGAAGAACTTGTAAGGTATAGTCCTTTTTTCCTTTTTGAACTTCAGTGAATCTGGAAGCTATCGAAAATATGTGAGAAACTAAAAAATGTAAAACCTATGGTTATGTAAAGCAGTCATGACGTTAACAAACGTTGTGTTACAGATATGAATCTCATACACAAGAAATATTAGATAAAGTTTTGATTCCTTTGGAAAATCTCAACCAGCAAGCTTTTTTGAATTCCAATTTCAGATAGTCACATACCTCGCAATAGATTGTGTCAAATTTATCCAATGACTAAAATGTATCAAACTTTTACTTATCTAAAATTTTGCAAAAAATATCATTGCTCCAAGGCAACACGAAAGAGATTTCCAAAAACTTTTTTTCGCATTAAATTCCTAATGTTTTACGGTTAATGATGGGACCAACCATTACAAATGTTCAAAAATTTCGATTCCAGCATGTTCTGCATTGCATCGCTATCTGGATTTATTTATTGAAGGTTTTATTCGGATCCTTATGTTGAGCACCTTTTTATTCATCATTTCACAGTATTAATTCGTGTTTCATAAATGCCGGCTACAAAGCATCACAAATAACGTTTGGAACGTTATGCCAGCTTTTCTTTCTATTGAAATGAACTGCGAAAGCGGTGATTTTATTGATTACCCGAGTTTTCGCAGTTACGTTTCATACATGTTCAGGTTTCATTAAGAGCAATGTTTGTATACAAGCTGGGGCGAGAGCAAACGTAAAATGTCGTCGTTCCTAAAATTGCTTTTTCTGGTACTTCAAAACTACCTGACGCCAAAAATTGAGCAACGCCACCGACACACATTGACGGACACATACAGTTATGATTCAAACAGAGCGTTGGCAGAACGCACAAATAGTATGCGTTCGTAAAGTTGGCTCCCGTACTTCAGCAAGGGTTGACAAGACTGCTAGCTTTCTGGATGGTGAAATAGGTCCAATCAAATCCAAGAACGACGTAAACGGTACAAGAGCTGTTTCACACGAGAATGGATCATGCTTTAAATATTGATTTGTGCGCTACGTTTGTATTTGTGCAGTTTTATCTTTACAGGTATCCAGAGAATTAAAGCTGGTTTGTTTGATAAAGATAAAAGTGCAAGCTTCATGTAGAGATGACTTGTACAATACATGTGAAGATGATATCGCCAACGTAACGTGCAATTTGATATTTAGAATATGATTCCTCGAAATGTTACAGAAAACCTAGAACATAATTTTTCATGGAAATTTTAATTTTTTCATAATATATTTTCAGCGAAAATTTATCTACCACCCTGCCTTTTGAAAGATGGGCAACGAGGGCACAGGTGCCCTTCACATAACAGTATCATATTAATTCCATGATTTACCAAAATCGACCTCAAACAAATTCATTGAAGCAATTCGCGCGCACGTAAAATTCAGAATGGTTTTCCATAATTTCTGTTGTTACTTTTGATGTCAACATTGTCGTTAAACATGTCAATGGGAAAAGAATGACTGTTATGTTTGAGCATTTAAACTGATCTCAAGCAAACAGTTTAACTCATGGTACATAAAAATCCTTGGCGTCCGCACGGGGTAAAGGCAGGGTAGAATCCAGATGGCGATTGGGGAGATCGTCACCCCTGAAACTTGCGAATTAACTTTATTCGCCATGATTGCGTACATTTTGCAAAACAGCATTTGCAATACAACGTCATTTTGTCATCCATTGTTTTGTCACAGAAGTATTGTGAAGTGTTCTTTATCTTTCTTACAGTAGTGAACCTGTAAAAGGCGCGGATTTACCATTAGGATAAAAAGGCTTAAGCCTAGGGCCCCCGATTTTGGGCCCTCAAATATTCGGGAGTAAGGACGATTTCCAGCATTTTTGTCAGTAATTGTATTTATATTTTTGTTTTGTTTCAACGCATGTTGTGTTACTATGCCACTAACTAAAGATCTGTATATAACAGGGGTTTCCACACTTTTTGATCCGAAGGCCGCATAAGTTATTACGCAACTGTGGGAGGATCGGACATCTTGCGTAATGTGATTGTTTCGGGGTACAGTATGTAAAGAATGACACCTCAAACCTGTTGTCAAGGTTTTAATAAACTTAAATCTCGAACTACAGTAACGAACGAAACGGAAGAAAAGACATGTTAACAGTACTGCAGTAAATGCGAAAATGACCCAAA
>Ga0210059_1000910_pt1 | contig 42046 bp, 22 predicted proteins | sample Ectturendosymbi2_FD_188042 | JGI IMG/M metagenome (GOLD analysis project Ga0210059, IMG submission 188042) | Ecteinascidia turbinata endosymbiont from Florida, USA - Sample 2 (SPAdes) (version 2) | ecosystem: Host-associated > Tunicates > Ascidians > Unclassified | place: Key West, Florida... | reverse complement strand
TGTAGCTGAAAACCTGTTACTCTAAATTGTGTATGAAGGTCAGTCAAGGCCTTTCCCACCAGAAAACGTTTACAGTATTATGAGAATGTATTACGAGGAACAACGAAGAAAGCAGAGCTGTTTTCTTCGTTTGATAACACACACCTGTACGTCTTAGCAAATGTGTCCAGCGAAACTTAGAAATTTTAAAGCCGTTTTAGCCTGGTTGGCTTGGGTTAGCACTTCATTTGAGAAACAAACTAGGTCAGAATGTCAAAAAATCAGTAGAATGCCGGAAACAACTAAGACGTTCAAAACTTCAAAAACTGTTTTTCTATTTCCATAAAAACTATTCTTCAATTAAAATTTGAAACGGTTACCAGGGACACTGTGTCTGTGACTGCATATGTACGCAACATAGGAAACATGCACTAACGCATCACACAGTTAGCGCATCACACGGTTTTCAAACTTTATCTGCAGCACGTGAGGTACATAAAGTACGATCCACCGTGGAATTATATTCAAGGGTGTAGTGGGCCGGAAGTCGTGGTAACGACGTTTTCGCACCTTTTCATAGTAACCTGACTTGTTGATTTGTCTTTGTAGTCGGATTTCCTGTGTGTAGTTCTAGGCGTTGCATAAATGAATAAATAACAAGTTATCTCTTCCGTAGCACCCTAGCAGAGACTAGTGCTTCGGTGAGCTCCCACACTTCTTTTGTAGCACTACATCCCTGAGAATATTTCTCATAGTTGTTTACAATGTAGGATGTCGTACTGCAAAGGCAATATATCTTTTTTAATTTATATTCATTGATCACATTCTGAAATCCGCATTATTGATTACGTTATTGATTCCTGCCTCCTTTAAGTAACCCTTCAATTTGAGCATAACTTTCTTCATGCTGGTTGGTTCACATTCTTATTGTCATGTGATCCCTTATCAGTGCGCATTGTGTTCGGTTATTTGGAACATTTAATCTAAAACCACGCAGGAGAGCTTCATGCAGCAAAGGCATAAGTGTTACGCATGACACGAAACAGACTGCACTTCGATGAAAATGACGTTATCCTTTGACGTTATTGCACAGGTCAGGCACTGGACAACTTCCTTCACAACGAGCCAGGAAGATGTGAAAACTGACGATCACGAACCGGATACCTGGCTTGTTTAATAAAATGCAGCCATTCAAACCAAATTGGGAAAGAAACAATGCCCTTTGTCCACCACCATTTCTATGAATGGGACCTCTTCCAGTTTTATGAATGCCCCGTTTGCTGAAGTGATGAAGTCCATGTAAAGGCTGACTGCTTCATTGTCTTTTTAGCTCATTTGTGCCACAGGGGACGTCGGAAAAACTCACTAGTGGGCCGTGGCTTAGTACTCCCAGCATAGTGAAAACACAAAGACAATGCTTGCGGCTTTGTTAGAAGTCGTGCCATAGCCATTTAGTAGGGTCGCTTAAAGTGGCACCACATTCTCTCAATGAACATTCTTTTCACTGAAACGTAAAAGGACTTTTTCGTTCCTAATCGTGCAACAACTATATATGATGGGGCGACTCACCTCAACATGGAGTTATACAAGCACAAAATAATCCAACTATAGTTTAATACTTAGAACGAAAGATCAATATAGCCCACTTCCCGAAATTCACTTTGTAAAATGATCTGAAATGCAATTTCAACCTTTGAATAAACAGATGTTGAAAATGTTTTTTTAATGGTGTATCGACGTTTTTAATGGTGTGTCGACGAAAATAGTGTCTTGTTCCAGATGTCCTAACCGCAAGTTCATGTCCATCTTGTGCAAAGCCATATCCAAAAAATACGAAAGAAAGGTTGTGTTGTTAGTATTTTAACTCCGTAAGTCCACAGCAAAACAGCGACTTTGTAAAAATGGTGAACGAGGTAAGAGTAGCTATCTGGTGTGCCACACGGAACTGCTATTTCTACAGTAGTGCTAGAACGCGTTGGCGTTCCACGCAGGAAATGATGTAATGAGGAAAAAGGTGGCTTCATAAAACATTGGTACTGTTAATAGAAATGTGCGTATCTTTGCGCAAGATTGCAAATTGACACGGGGTTTATAAAATTTTACAAAATGCTGAGATACACGCGTTGCATGTAAACGCATTAGTGCTCGCTAAACACTAATAAACTGTGATTGATTGATTAAAAAAAGGAGAAAGTCTGAAAACTGTTTGTTAACTTCCAGTATGCTTCGTGGTTTTAGAAGGCATTGCTGATTTTCTCAACAAAAAGTAGCTTTACGATGCCGAGTTAGGCAAATATGGTGCAACCTCAGGCCCGAAACTTTGGGCGCAACCGGGCAGATCCCTGAAAATTGCAAAATCATATTTTGTTGTTTGCTATAACAAACAAGTCACAATCATTTTGCTCCCTCCAAACAAGAGTACATCAACATGTTACAATCTTTTGCCCCTTCCCCTCGGAAATATCAGTTGGTTGCGACCGTGTCGGCAAGTAACAGTTTTAAATATAAATCCGTAGTCTTTGGTAGTTGTTATCGTTTACAAACGTTTTTTTATTTGGAGTTTTGTTTGAACGTCTGAAGGCATAATTAAAAACTTACGTCTGCTGAGCTGATAATATCTTTGCAGGAATGTTTTTCTTACATAACCTTATCTAGCCATATTTCTAAGCACATTTCTCAGTAACAACATGCAACCAGACAACATTCACAGTAATAATCAGCATGAATACAGTAAATGTAGACTCAACAGTTGTCACTGAAATATTTCTGTACGGCAGCTATGCTTTACCTCAGGGGCGGATCCAGCCAGTAGGGTTAAGGGAGGGCAATTTCAGTGTCATTTGGTAATCAAGTCTCATAACAGCTTCGCTACTGCAAGAGAGATAAAGCATACTTCACAATATTGTTGTGATGAAACAATGGACAGCGAAATGGCCTTATATCGCGAAATCTTGTTTTGCGAATTGCACAAAATGTTGGTGAATCAAGTTACTTTCGCAGGTTTTTAGGGGAGAGATCGCCCCAATCCCTTCCTTGGATCCGCACCTGCTTTACTTAACTGGATTCTGCTTTATAGTTAAATTCGTATTTCCACGACGTCAAGGCGAACGTTAGATAAAGAAATAGAAGCGAGAAAATTCTACTGTAACACAAATTGCGCGGATTTTACTGAAATATTGTGATGAGCAGTAAACTGAGCACAGTGCGACCGCATTAATACGAGTTGAAAACTCGGTCTAGCTGAGTTAGAATACTCTCGTTGTAACTCTTCTACTCGAAATCCCAAACTAAGCAGAGGCTCAGATGCTGCAAGTTTTGTCTTACGGTTTTTGCTGCAAATTTGCCTCAAACGCCATTTCATTAAATTATATTTTCAAAAATTGCTGCACTACCCAACTTTGGCAGATTGAACAACTAGAATTTTTTTCAGCTTTTCCAAATTAGATTAGAATTAAAATTACTGCTACTCAGATTTTCGAAATTAGAATTGGAATTACCAAATCTGCGAAAACTAGATATTAAACTAAACTCCGAACTAGAATTACATATAATTAAATCAAGTTCGATTCATACCAAACCGGAATTCATTCGCATAATTATAAGAATGGTAAACATTCGCACGCCAAGATTGTCGCATTTCGCGTTGTACAATTATCCTAGGTGGCTGAAAACTCGTTCCGGAGGAATCGATGTCTTTGCCCTATGTTTTCAGCAGAGATGATCGGAATGTTATCTTTCGCGATCCGGATCCAACCCTGAATTTCTAAAACCCGGTCCAAGTCCAAACGTAGTCCCAAAGTTATTAAAATGTAACTTCCAATTCCAAATTGTGTCATAAAATAATAACAAGTCAATTTTTTTTCAACAAAACGCCGAATATCATTTCCATAAACTTGGTTCGAATCTGGTGCTGATCCTAAACTTTCAAAGTATTTTACAGCCCGGATCCAATCAAAGTCTAAAAAATCTCATCAAGTCTGGATCCAGTAAAATCCAAATCCTCTCTTCATCTCTAGTTGGTATTAGTTACTGTTGATCACAATGCCTACTGTATGATTGTGGCAGGGCACTTTCACCATTTTGTTGCGCATTACTTGCACGAGATACATCCTTGCATCACTTGCTGATAAACCATGTTGGGAAAAGAAGGATTTTCGGTAAAACTGGAAACTGGACTAGAGAAGCTATTCACAAACTAGATTAGAATTGTCGGCATTTCGCCCTAGTTCCTCTAATTACAGTAGACAACTGGAGTTATCTAGTTGTCCATGTCTGCTGATATCAGGGTCTTGCAGAGATCTGAGCCGGCAACTGTTTTATTGTATGCCCCCGTACCAATTCTATTATTAAGGAATGTGATAAATACAGGCGGTTCAATAACGTGAAAACTACTGTAGTGTGATCAAAAAACAAGTTTCAATAAATTAAATCCATGCAGCATGTGTTAGTAACCTTACAATAGGAAAAAGCATCTATTTGCAGCATTTTAAGTATCGAAATTGCACTCTTTGTTTTATGTCCACCTTGCCCGCCGATTACGTGGCATAATGTTCTTCATGGGCGAAAGATTCCCCGTTTTACAATAATTTTAAGCCTATCAATCGTAGATCCGCTGTGGTTGAGCATAGCCCAGTCACATACATTCGTACTCAACTTACAACAACTCAGCCCCGTGGCTAGGTGTTGGAGTCAAGCATTGAATTTTGATTTTGGTTGTGCATTGGTTTATTCAGAAAACGCGAGAGAGACATCGATCAACACGGTTAATCAGCCATATTTTACAGCATTTCTATAGCAATTTTGCTATGATATCGGAACCGTGACATCCGTTCAGCAGCAGTGATTCAATCGTGAATGCCTAATCATTGTAAATGCAGCGCTATTTATAGGCGAAACGAAAAAGGCGAAAACAGGTGCGAGTTGTGCGGAACCCTGAACGTACGCTTACATCTAGCTTACTTGGTATCCGCATTATTGTCGTGCGTGGAGCTGCTACCTTGTGGTAAGTTTTAGTTTGTTTTTTGTCACTAGAGGCGATACAAGCACGATGATACGAGATACCAACGCGTATGCATGCACACAAGACGTTGACGATGGTGTGCCGAGGGCGAGCATTGCAGCTGTACTGGGGTTTTCAACCGATGAGTTCTTCGAGGTCGAACATTGGCTCGCTCTTCATCGGTCCAGTTTCCAACAGTTCCTCGTCAGGCCATGCGATGCCTTTTTCTTCTCTCTCATTTCTCCTGTCTGCGTCGTGTTCGCTGCTTGACATGCACCCGTTCCTGCTTCGTTTATGCGGCGAAGTCGTCTTTCGAGGAGTTCGCTTCTCTTCGTTGGGAAGGTTGTTTTCGTGGAAAGCTTCGGTCGCATTTGGCACACAGCGGCTCAAATCCCAAGGCAAATCACTAGCATCGCTTATTGCTGCTTTGTCTTGGTTTACGTCGTCCGCGGCAGTCAAATCTTCATAGCGTACAGAGATTTGGTGCGGCGGTCCTACAATCCGAAGGTTTACGTCATCGGCTCGCAGTACCGCTTGTCGTATCGCTTCCAAGTTGAGATTTTTGACATGCAAGGCTTCGGGCCACATATACGCGACCAGAGGTTGAGGCATAGGAGCAAAATGGATATATGACACGCAGATGTTCTCGTATCTTCGGTTTACGCCCACGTAATATCTTTTTTTGCTCTCGTAGTCATTTATCCGTAGTTGCACGCAAACGAAGGTCTTGCTTTTAACGCGAACCAGGATATTCATAAGAACCCCGTTCATTTCTGCGTTGGATATCTCTGCAAACACTGTGTGATCAGGTTTGTAATATCTCGGGTGCCTGAAAACACTGCGTGTTCGTGCCATTCCTTTATAGCACAAATATAAATTTTCTACGATATTCATGTCGCCTAATGCCTCTGGAAAACACAAAAACGGGTTATTAACATATCAAAACATCATCATTTTTTTACATTGGTATAGCTCAGTCTGTGTTATTTAGCGTTCACCGTTTCCGATCATCGCACCATTAGCGCGGCCATTACAACTTCGTTTCAGCAAACTCATCATCCTCTTCTTCATACTTAGAACGATTACATGACGATTCGGTGTTACTTATTTGCAATAAATTACTACTTGGCACAGAGCGAATGAGCCTTGGCGCGTTTGATTTCCATTCAGCGCTTTCTTTTCGGATGTGGCTACTGAGAAGAGCAAAAACATCAAAGTCGTTTGTACGATCGAGTCGACTGGTGGGAAAACGCATGAGACTTGTTTTTGGAGAGTTTACTAAAAACGGGCTAAACGACACATGTTGTGAGCAACTTGGCGTTTAAATTTTGGCCACAACATTTGGATGCCCGGGACCGTCGTCCCGTTCGCCCCGCACTCTTCACTCCCCTGGCTGAGATGATGTTCTTTTTCCAACGTAAAAAATATTTCCTGAAAAATTACTTTTTACAGAAAATAAGTATGACGGTTGCCGCTCCTGCTCAGCTTAACTTTCTAGTCAATCATTTTCATTCAAACGTCTTAATAGATAGAAACGTGGGTATGAGCCTCAGATCAATTGACAAAATTTCTGTGTAAAAATTCTAAACTCGGGTATACTTCAAAGCTACTTTTTTGCTGATGCTTGTGCAATATCCCCAGTGCTAACCATATGTTTGACGTCGTTTCAAGTAAAATCACGAACATCCTCCAGTTACTGTATGCGTCATGTCAGACTAACCGACTTTTTGTGCTGCACGAAGAGCTAGAGGGACGTCTTCAAACGCAGGCTAAGTTTTTACTGACGATGTTTTGCGTGTAGGTTATTGCTATCCTGACACATCAGATGGAATTACCATACAAGATGAACAGCAATTGTTTAAAAATGTCGCAGTGCAACAACAAAAACACCATTTCTTCTTTGTTTCAAATATTAATACCTTGTAATACAGACCCATAATCAAAAGTTGGTTCAAGGTGTGGACTTTGTGTTTCCAGCAGGTTGTCATTATGTGCTCAGTTTGTTCTATCCCATCAAAAATGTAATCTTTCAGGCTGAAATGGATTTAAAAAACTGAAAAATTAGTGGTTTTTTTGCAACAAAGGTTTGTCCTAGCAACGTCCATAAATAATTATTTCGAACTCCAAAAACATTTTAAGTTTTGTTTTTGTTGAAGGTAATCTTCTTTTAACATAACACTTGTAAGCGAACACTTGATTACAGATTTATTAGTGAGCTGCAGCCATAACTTGTTTGTCATTGTCCCTGAAATATCTGAAAGAATTATTGGGATTCACAGTATCAAAGACCGAGTCTCGGACATCTTGAAAAAAAACAAAAATTGATAGAAACTTCGTAAAATTTTCAGCAGCCATAAACCTTAATTCACAAAATGTAAGTTGGCGATGGAAATACTAACGTCAATAAACGAGTTTTTCCAATAGACAAATATTAAAGGCGAAACACATTGTATTTTTGCCTTTTTGTTTCAGATGCAAATGACCTCGCGCCATTTGTGTCTGCTCAGCATTACTATCCTTCCCATTTTTGTTTCTTAGCTTTCTTGCAAATTAAATTTTCTTTCGTGAAGCCCGACTTTCCCAGCTGTTTATAATGGGCCATCAATCCCGTAAGTACTCAGGGAAGCAAGCTTATCAAACGTACCCTCTATAAAAACTTACGTTCTGGTGGATCGAGTTTTTTAACCAAAATTTACTTTGGCCACGCGTCACCTGCAAATCATAGACCTATCACGCATGAACCACTGAACTCTCCGAGTTTTTCGCAAGATGTCCGTGAATTGTGGCTTGGCTTGCGTTGGCAATTTCGACGTTAGCTTGTTTCTAATTAATGGAAATAGAGATTTTTCAAGCAGTTTGTCCGAGCTACTAGCAATGCATATAGGTAGTAGCCCGGTTGAAACGCTTTGCGAAAGCCGAAAGAGGAAGTTTCTGTTTGCGAAAAGTTTTGCAATAACGGCGAAGCAAAGCCGAAAATATTTAAGAAGATTGAAACAAACAAACCATTTATTCCTGAAACAAACAAACAAGCAATGGTTTTGAAACAAAACCAAAACCATTGTTTTGAAACAAAACCATTGCTTCCTGAAATGTTGTAGTGAAAACTCAAAATTAGTTTGTTATTCGACTTCGTGCTGGTGTCGTGTACGGTATGACATCATGTGAAGCAGAACGAAAAGTGCTTCTCGTTTACAGTGGAGTGTGAAGGAGAACACAATTTAATGTTCCATATCTGTTGCCGAATCAATTATGCAGCGTTTTGAACAAAGATTCTAACCTGAACACTTAAATATCGGATGCTTTTGCATTTCTTCATGTGTTACCATTATTCAACACTTCTGTATGATGATGATGGGAAAATTCCGCAACCTACAGTCGCTGCTGTTTTCTTATTTTTTTTCGATGTTTGTTCTCACCCAGATTTGCTTGAATATACAAATTGACGCTTTCGTTTTGGTGGTTAGATTGTTAATGTTTTGCGTGCGTTAAGTGTACTACAGCTGAAACTTGTGACATGGTTGTTGAGCTTGCGATACACAAATTCATAAAATAAACGAAGTAAATGCACAAATAATAGCGGAAATGACCTTGTCTATATTCCCTTCGGCTTTATAGTTGAAATCTTTGCGATGCAGATGTGAAGTGGTCGAAATTCTGAGACAGTTTTGCTCAGAGCGTAGCCTAGACGCCAAAGCTTGCTTATCAAACACTGTCTGGAGCGTTTTGCATCATTAGTTAAACAGCGAATCTTTGCAAGTCTTTGCCTACGGTTGTGTTCGTGTTTGCTGCAAATCTGCCTTAACGTTGTAATTAAGTGAAGTGGTTTTTACAGCGATCGAAATAAACAAGTTGCCTACCAGGAACTGTTGTGCTATCAGTTAATTGGAAAAAATACCGAATCTCCTTTACTCAAGCACTGCTGGCGAGAAAAGACGCATCTAATTTCTCTACCGTCTGTGCTGCCTCGCGAACATTCTCATGCGATGAGTCAGCGTTCCGCATTAGCTTTGCAAGAAGCAATTGCCTTGCTGGAAAACCAAGAAGGCATGAACCAAAGCTATCTCATCCGAGAAGGCTAACGTGCGGCTTGTAGATACACAAGCTTTATCTGCAAGAAGATGTCCTTTGCGTTATTTAACGAAATGCAAGGAACAAAATCTCTTGGATCTCCTAAAACGTTTCCTAAATTTGCTAAATAACACAAATCAGTAGAAACCTATAAGACTTCAGGTTTCGTTGGGTGCACAAAGTGGTAAGCTCTAGCAGAAACGCGAAGACACGACGCCCCAAGTTTTGTTTAAGGGGTACGTTCTTTTTCTTCTTATAGTGACATCAAACTTTTGGCATTAAACGAAGGCATTGTTTGTTACATTATCAAAAGAATAATTTCATATCAACTAAATTCTAGCAAGCACGTTTAGCCTTTCAAAGAGCGTAATAAGCTTATTTTTTGTATCGTCACGCCATTATTCGTTACTGTTACCAATACCTTTTCCCGAGGCTTATACTGTATGTACTTAACCTCGTCGAAATGCACAATATAGAAGCTGTTGTCAAAGCATGTTTCACAGTTTAGGGTAGCCAGATATAGTTGTTTGCAGGCATGGTTGTTAGCATCGAAAAAGTTGAAACCCAGTCACATGGTAACTATACTTGCTCCTCCTGACAAAGACATTTGAGATACAAAGTTGAGCTCAATCATGGATGTAGGTAGTTGTGTCTTCACTAGTTTCGAGACAAAACGCCCGATTGCAGAACTTTAAAATCTCAATCCATAAAATGTCACAGCTAGAATGTAAGGCTATAATATTTGATCCATGTCAAAATTTTGTGTTCTTCTCAAGTTATATTATGCGGATGTCCGTGTATATTGTTAATGTTATCCTTAGGACCAACGCATAAAATTTAAAATTCTTTAACAAAACATACGTTTTCAACTCCTGTCAATTGCAATGGACGTGAACTAGAATATTTCTATGATATCATTAGATTGTTCAATTCCCTAAAAGAGTTGCTGCCGACGTAGAAATTCAGAAAATATTCTGTCATTGGAGATTGGACGAAGTAATGTTTCAAATAGCAGGCACGAAACGTTGTAGCGGAAGTTTCACTTAAACTCACTACAAAAAAATCAATCAAATAAAAGCACATAAAATTTTATTGCATATTCATTGCTTCTAAAGACATGCTTGGCTTGCGAAACAACTCCAAAGGTTTCCTAAAATGTATCACAAATTTCAGGTAGTTTCTAACACGCCTCATTTCAGTACAAGTACTCGGCATGGCTTTTTCAGTGCTGCCTTGCGGAGCAACCTTATTTTTAGTTCACTTTAGGCAAAAAACGTTTTTCCTCTTAGCTGTACATGCAGCCGAGAGGAAGCGTGGAGGAATCACGTGACGTTCCCTGGTAAGGATGATGCAAGGAGCTGAAAAAGTCAGCAGCTGCTACCGCTGCCATCGGGTTTACTGGACCACTGTGGTGGCGCGGTGGGGGGTGCATCGCGTGCGAAGGGGGGTAACCGTACTGAGGGACGGTCATTACCGGGTTCATGTCGGGCATCATAGGTGGGGCGTGGCTAAATGGGTGGTGAGGGTTGAGGTGACCAATGCCTGCAGCTGCAACCAGTGCTGCTGCTGCCGTGTTGGAGTAATGCGCGGGCACGCCCGCATGGTAAGTTCCCGGATGTGCCGTGCCAGTCATGTGACTATGCCCAATCTGGTGGAGTTGGTCATGAGGAATGGCATCGCGCATGCGTTCCTCCTTTCTTTCCTTTTTCCATTTCATTCGGCGATTTTGAAACCAAATTTTCACCTGGCGATCGCTCAGTTTAACCGCTTTGGCAACCTAAAAAACAAACGTTGAAGTTTTTGAAAAGACAAAGACATCTCATAGTCTTGCTCTCATTCGCAGTCCTTATACTTCTGACGTCTCACACAACAAACTGGTGGTGAAAAAACATGTTCCAAAATGGATTTAGCTGAGAGTTGCAACAAGTTGGATTTACAGCATGATTGGGATTGTTCTTTATGACATAACGCCTAGCGTTTTTAATGCATTTTTTGAAAACAATATCGCTGGAGCAAATTCAAGTACTTGCTGTCAAAACATTTGCATTGCAAGCCGTATCACTCACTTATTTTTGGTTAAACATACTGTTATCAGTTTGTATAGTTACATCAATGACTGTTGCCAACAACACCAGTAAGCATGCAACTCTTCATTAACGAGCAGAAAAGCCTTTCGCGTTTAAACATTTTCTTCGTTAAAAAATATTCGCGCTTTCTTGAAAGGCTTCTTCGCCTTGTTGGAATGGCAGTTATTGTTTTGAAGGGTACATGAATTGTTTTATACGAGTTTTGTTGGTAAAAAACTGTTATGTGACTTACCCAGTAAAGGCCCTTAGAGAGATTTTAAGGTTTGGAGGGGTAAAATGAATTTTTAATGGGGAAAGATTTTTGTTTTGATTATATATTTGAAACAAATTTTTCTAGGCACAACAAAATTTGTGGGTGCAAAAAATTGGGTGGGCACTGCCCTCGAATACCACCCCTGTGGCTATGGGCCTGCCCAGTAGATTTTATTCATCTGCTTACAAACCAGAGTTGCTTATCTGGCCAGTACGTTGGTAGGAAGCGGCTGCGTCACAGCGATCGACGAATTTTCGTCATTGCAATTCACTTTACTTTGTTGCAATACTGGTCTTATCATGTTAAAGGCTTAAATTACAGTAATTTTTTTACCAACCTCTAGCCTTCGTTCCCTAGAAAGATATTGATTGTAGTGAAATTCCTTTTCCAATTCAAGCAGCTGAAACTTTGTGTATGGAACGCGCTTTTTGCGCCCACTGGCGGTCAGCCAGTTCTTTGTTGGATCTCCCTCTGCGATTTCAAAAGAAAATATTGAAATAGTTTTACAAACTGGATTTATTTAAAAGTTTAAAACTTGCTAAAGTTAGAACGAGCCTGATAAAGACAAGCTATGCGAACACAATTTCTGACAGAATATTAAGTTGTGAATGACATTTATAAAGATGATTGATTTAAGCATGTTTACAATGTCGATGACCAGCCAATACGTTTACCTACTGCAAACAATGACTAGACCATTGCCGTTATATTTGAGTAGAATCAAGAGAAGACACGCAGCTCACAAAACACAATCCAATCAATTCCCTGTACAAAAGAGGAAAATGTTTTTGCGTTTTTCGTGTTTCTCAAAAAGCTCGGTTTACAAGACGCTGGACATGATTATCGCAACAGTAAACGTAAGGTTATACGCAAAGCTTTTGACACAATAGATCTACTTCGATATTAACGAAACAGCTTCATGTGTGTTTGACATTGATGTTCGCATGAAATTCCTGCCTGCCTAAATCATCGAACCCCTGAGGTGACGAGATATTTTTTGAATAGTGTCACTCACGATACGTACCTACTTCAAAGGTAATAAACAAAAGTTCAAAAAGTAAAACGTATTAAAATCCTGTTTGTTTTTCATCAAAACTTCGGATTCAAATTTTTTTCAAAAGACTGATAGCCCTCATTTTCCTGAGCTCGTTAGAACTAGACAAAATAATTGATTCTACCTTATTTAACTTTCTGAATTTGTACCCATTCTTGGCAATGTTTTTCCGCTGTGAGTCAGTATGGAGCCTTGTGATGCACATCAAGCCTTATCAAGTATTTAGCGTATCTCTGAAAAAACGTTTCAAGAAATGCAAGGTTGCTGGAGTCTTACTGCAGCGCATAAACCAAATTTATAAGAAAACGTGGTTTCACAGTAAAATGTTAGGGGGTGAATTAAAAGCTTCAAATTCTTAAGCAGAGGAAAAACAAGCTTGAATTTAACATGAGATGAAAAAGCGCATTTAAAACGTTTATTGTCACAAACTCCACTCATTTTTATTCAATGTAAAGTCAAGACACCGAAAGGTTGAAAAGCGTGTTGTCTGGGTTTTTCGATTGAGCGCTTGTCCACAGTTGGTTGCTCTTGCTCCGAACTGACAGTCAAACTCTACTTCCACTTGGTTTGAGCTGTTGCCGCTTGTGTGCACAAGAGGTGAAACGAAAGAGCCTAACAGTATTACAACATCTTCGTTTGAAGGAAGCAGACAGAGAAAATGTCTTTTGTTTGTTATTCATATTTTTATCCAAAATTAATTCGATTCTTAAATTCATAATTATTTCTCTTGACAAACGTTACCTTCAAAAACGTCCACATTAGAGAAATTAGATTTGTGGTTTCGTGAACATCGACAACGCTTTGTAAAAAAAATCAATTCAAGAGCTTGTCTGATTTTTTCAATAGCTTTACTTAACAGCATATGCCATTGACACAGGGAATTTTGCATTAATGGTTGCAGTTGTTGTCCCGGTCACTTGGCAATTAGCCGTGTGTTTAGAAGCTTGATGTGGTTAGAATGCAGTGTACCTTGTTCAAGGACCACCATTCAATTCTACTTCGAGAGGTTTGCGTGTGTGACCTTGTTTGACCTTTTTTACAACAAGTTCAGGGTACATTGGCAGTAAAGTTGAACAAGCATGCTGAGGTTAAGCATCAATTTCTTGAAGCAGCATAGAACTGCCTTTCTAATCCCTCCATGAAAAAATGCAGTTGACAACTTGTTTCTTGAAACCGAAATGACTAAACGCGCTGACTTAGCCACTGTTTTTGTTTTTTTGTGACGAATTTATGGCTTTGAAATTGGTCAAACTAAAACAAATCATTAAAATGATGAGCAGGCACATCAAACCAGCAATGATAAAACTTGCGTTTTGTTTGACATTAAGTTGATCTTCCCGAAATAACACTACTACAAGTAAATAGCAGTGCTTTGCTTTTGTCCCAAAAAACATTAAAACTTAAAGTAGGCTTTCAGTATCTAGGATTTTCTTGGGGGGGAGGAATGACCGCCAATTCTCTACTTTGTCAGGGGGCACAATTTAAATGTGCAGTGTGAGATCCAGAGTCATCGGGCGTTAACGGGGCACTGGGGCTTCTCTTCTCGAACTTTGCACCTGAAACTTTTTCTGATGGCGACAGTGGTGAAAAGGTGACACCGTAATGCAGGCATCAGTAATTGTAATCAACATAGAAAACAAACGAATAAACAAATTTTTAATAAGCGGAAATATGAAGTTATACGTAAGCTGCATAAAGTTTTATCTGGGAAATGTACACTAGACTAGTCAATCTAATCTACATTTTCTCACTCACGCTTTCAAAATTAACGCAAGATCTGCGTCCATCGTGATCTCAAACATTTTATTGATCTTCATCACATCTTACTGCTAATTTTTTTCAATAATATTGCATAATCCGCTCGTTTTCCATGCTGCTTGCTTTCTACGTTATTTGGTATGACTGCGAATCCTTGAAATAATTAAATATTTCAACGAAATCCATATTCGTTCAGTATTCGTCATAGCGCTTTGACGAAACAATAATGAAATAGCAGACCTAGACTAGAATCATTCATCAGGTTCACTTCACATGACATTTTGCTGAAACTCATCAGTAAAGCTACACATTTAATGTCGCAAAAGCATCTAGGTAGCCAGTACGACCATTTCTTTATTTCTCGTGCAACATAGCAGCATGTCATCAGCTTCGTTTGTCAGGAAACAATAAAGGTAGTCACTGTAGATGGATCAGCATTGTTGCATATAAATGCTTTCACATTGTCAATGGTTCCTTTACCCCGAAGAAACATTGCGTACTGAAAGTTGCTTGGTGGCCGCTGAATGCAAAATTTAAAATTTAATTGTTCTCCCTCATACAATGCACACTATCTGGCAAGATTTGAAAAGGGAGGACGAATAAATGCAAGGCCGTACAGAGGACAAGCGTTTAGATCAGTGTTTCCCAAACTTGTTCGAGCCGTTACCCCAGTGTTTTTCAACCGGGGTTCGGCGAGTGGCTGCCAGCCAGGGGTTCCGCTGGAACAGACCGAAATTGCCTGGGACGAAATTTGCAACCACAGTTCTATGTGGTTGTAGCAATATAGACACTTGGATCAATACATAGGGTTCCACGAGCAACGCAAACATTTACGGAAGGTTCCGCTGCAGCAAAAAGGTCGAAAAACACTGATTTGCTCTCATCAAGGTGGCAATTATGTCTCATTATCTTCAATATTTCGCAGCAATCACTCATAATACAGAACAATATTGTAGTTTTGGTTCCGCGTTATCCCCCAAAGAATCGCATGTTACCCTCGGGGGTAATTACCCCGACTTTGGGAACCACTGTTTTAGACAGAATGCCGGACAAACGGCCACCTACGTAACAGCACAATTATTTCTTCCTGCTTTCCTACTTGCGCAGAGCGTTTCTTCCGCAGGTGATATATTCGTTCGTACTACTTAGGGAATAGTGCGTCGTCTTCGATAAGCCTCGGATCACTGCTGCCATCGTCTTGGAAACGGTAGTGCAACACTGCAGGTGGAGACAGTGCTTCGTGTTGCGTGCAAGAAGTAATTTGCCTGATATTTATGCTCTTCTCGTGTCGCTTAGCAAGTTTCCGCCAATGTTAGAAACGGTTTTTAAACAGATTTGGCAAAAAATTGATCGAGCCGTTAGAAGTGCCTTTCAATTTCTTTTGATGTAGAATTATTACGTCATTTGGAATCCCCCACGAGTCATGTTGGGGTGGCTTAAGTCCCCAAAACCCTCCCCTAGAGACGCAACTACTTAAGCATAAAGCACTCATCTATTAAATCACTGAAATTTCGATATAACACTTTTGAAGTCATGAAAGTGCTCGAGCACCGAAAGATTTACTTAAAGTCCCACTGCTCTACGGACGCAATTTGGTTTTTCCATTTTTACCCACAGTTCAGCTTCAAATCCTTGTTTTCTTTTCAAAACATTAGGCAGAGGTTTCTAGTTGACGGCATCTTGCATCTTCTGAAAATCGTACCTGCATGAAGTTTCATAGCATAAGGTTGGTCAGCGCGGAAGGACGGTGTTCCATGAATGTGTCCTTATAGCCAGTAAGATCCTAAGTTTGAGACTAAGATTGTGTTTCGAGGTCTTGCTTTCAACCTGTGAGGTTGTGAAAAACAATCCACAGGCCGCTAGTCAGTTGTCTCGTGTCGGTAGTGTTCTATACATAAGGCCCGACGCCAGACACAAATCACGCTTTTTTGGTCTTTTAATCTTTGTAAGCAAGAAAACGCTAATTAGTAAGTTAAATATAAAATCCGATATCGAGTTTATAAAATTTTTTTAATTCCTAAACTTTGTGACAAACGAAATGGAGAGAAACTGCAATTCCTAGCAATTATCTTGAAGTTTCATCACATTTATTCCAGCTTTTATTTATTGAAAAACAGCATAGATAAATGCAAAGCTTTTTTCCGGTTTTGATTAACTAACGTGTGGCCAGCTTGTGATTTTAAATTTGCAGCTGCATTCTGTATATATTAATTACGGTATTCTAATGTCTTAAAATTATGTTGTTTTTTTAAGATTGAAAAAATTCAAGCTTGCGCAGGAAGTTTTTTTCGCGAACAGCCGGACTCACGAAAGAGACCGACTGTTCTCCGATTGTCATTTCATGCAAACTAGTGGTCAAAATGGTCAAAACGCGTAACAACTACCGCTTAACACCTGTCTCTGAGCGCGGTTCAGCAGAATGGCCCACTTAGTAGCAAACTTTATTACCCGCAATTTAAGGCTAACAAGGCCACCAGCAATAAAGTCGCTTTATGATGTGTCGAAACAGAGGTTGGCCTTATGGAATCGAAACTTGTGATGAGCACTGTTCTCGCTGTATTTATGGTTGCTGGTGTTTGAATAGGGTTCTGTACAGACAAATGCAAGCGGTAAGTTAAGGGTTTGCCTTGTGAAAGAAACAAAGTACCATTCACTTCTGCCAAGAGTAACTTCATGTACGCGTACACCATAACATCTTCCTCCAAGTGACGAGAGGAGTCGATACAAGCGTGTGCTTGAAAAAAGGCAAGACCGACTCAGCGCTGGAGCATTTATTTTGGTTGAAAAGTGTTAAAATCGTTATTATCAGAACAAATACAATAGAGCAGCTTGCTAGATACACCGGGTCTTTATTGAGTAGTTCATTTAAAAAAATCCTTTCCTAACATTGCGTCCTTAATCAGTTCTTATCAGGTATATCGCTGCCAGTGCCCTTCACAACATTGCTACTAAAATGTATCTCGAACATTTCTTGACCCTAACTTTTGTCAAACAAAACGACGTTGAGTGGTGGTGTAGTTCGCGGTGTAGTTACTAAGAAAGAACACTATTACAAGTTGCTTAAACTTATTCCTCGGTCTTTGAGTGTTTGGTAGTTAAAGATTTTACAGTACTATCTGCAAATGATCGCTTAATGTGGTTTAGTGTCTGTCAGTAATCGCCTGAGCTCTTACCATCACTTCGGAGTAAATTTAGAAAAATTTGCTTCGCAGTGGTGACCCTAAGTTATAAATGCAAATGAAGTAAATACTTGCCATTAGATTAATACAATCACACACTCTTTTCGTGTTTTATTTGGGCAAATAGGTGCTTTCGCAATGACCTACACTAAAGTGCATTGCAATACAGCGTTAAGAGTCGAAAGTCAAATTAAAGAATCTACATTGTGCTGAAAACCGACAGACGTTTTCTTGACATATTTTGCTAAAGCCACTTAGGTAAGAAATATCTCCACCTAAACCGTGCTATTTTACATGATTTGAATTGTTGTCAATCGACTTGATGAAACTAACAAACCTCAGCTGAAAGCAAACCGATGCCACAGTCCAAATGCATTTGTACTAGATAGGCTTTGGTGGGAAAGACAACAAAACAACCGAACCGGGAAAAGCGTCTTTGCCGCGAAATTTATCAAAAGCTCTGAAAAAGGACAGCGAACCAGTATGCAAGAATATGATTTGTAGTAGCGTAAGAAATCAAAGAAAAGCATGGTCGTTTCGGAAACATGTTTGCAAGAAAATGAAAACCAGCAAGATTTTCTTGACAAACAACAAATGGTAACGACTCTGCAAAGCTTTCCGCCCGTTTGGCGGTTCTTTGAAGTTCAGGAGACTTTCGTTTGTTGTTGCGTTCACGTTTCTTTTTATCCGTGAATGCAGAAGTTACATCAAAAATACTGTGCATGGGAATTTTGTAAATCACTGCGACTATGTGGGAGTTGGTGCTTCGAATAAACAAAATTCCTAGACAATTTAATTTTTGTTTCCGAGTGTCAAAAATCAAAAACGCGGTAGCCGTGAGTCATCAGCTTTTCCAGCCAAACAAGCGGCAGACCAAGCCCTAACCGCCGGTGAGTCACGCCTCGTGCAGTTCCGTGCCAAGGATTTGCAACATTCGGTTGCAGTGTTCTACGGATAAACACATTTCCATTTTCTGAAGTTATTTCAACGTTAATTCGTCATTCCAAATTGTTGATCGGGATAGGTCAAGCATTCTGGTCGTAAACAATTTTGTTTTGCTGCACAAGGTAGACATTTGCTGTACGACCAAATGCACCCAGGCCGGTTCAAATGCAAGCATGTCCTCGAGATTCAAGCGGCTTTAATCATCGGCATTATGCAATGGCCGACATTGTTTTGTGCTTGCCTACAGGTAGCACGTCATGCGGATGTGATCTTTTTGTCGAGGACGCATTCAAAATATCCATCAGGGGAAGCAGTCTCTTAAAAGTATTTTCTTTGTATGTTTGGGAAAACTACACCCGGCCTTATATTTCAGATGATTCGCAAACCTTTAGCTTTGACGAACAAAATGGCATCTCCCAGATTGAAGTGTCCTTGTTTCAATCTAGAAAAAAGTGTATGAAGAAACTTGGGCACCAAATCATTTCATCCCAAGCTGCTGCAATAACGTGCTAGTCTACACAAGGCTTTACCTACGACCGATCACCGATCAACATTTTGCTGCGTTTTATACCTGTGTAAGAAATGAGTTGTGGTGCTTGATGTCCTCTAACCTGGCCTTTGCTTTTACTGTTTCCACAACACACTGGTCGGCACCCAAAGACTTTTAAACGTCTTTCCACCATAAATGTACATGAAAGAAACAACTGTGCACCTTAAATGAGAAATCTGAAATTTGTTTTTGCACTGCAGGCTGCAAACGCATAATCACAAACCAGCAATTACAGCGAAAAGCGTGGTGATTCTCGAAGCTGAGACATGAAACCAAGCTGCTTTTTGGAAAATATCTTTATTCGGTGCAGATCGTAAGTTCCGTTAAAGGAGTACGTACAGTATTTGAGAGAAGGGTTTGGGATCTTGTGTTGCATGATTTGACTAATTTTGTTGACTGTTACTTCGGAATGACAACTGCCAAAGAGATGTGAATTATTTTCTGTAACAGAATACGACACAGAAATGTCGAAAATCGTTTTTGAAGGATAAAAGTTGTAAAGAACATAACTTGTCACCACTTCAAATTTCACAAATATTTTTAGTTCGAGTGAATTGCCGTGCACTTATTTTACGTGTCTAAATTTTCTTAGAAAACTTAAATTGTTGACGTTACTCTGTACGTTTATGAGATTTTGGGCTATTCAATATTTAAAGCGATGTTTTGCATGTTTCACTGTTTATTATTGCACAGCACATGCCGCCAGCACTAGATCGTCACAAACGCGTTCCTAAACAAAGCGATTATGCAACTCTGGTGATCTGTTGGTCGTGTGAAGTTTTTCAATTTTCTGCACATGGTTTTTGATATCTCATCAATCACCACGTTTCCTTATTAGCACTATGGATATGTGGAAGATGCCCTTATGTTCCTTCCGTGACGTACAAAAGACTTTAGAAAGTCTTCCGCATGAATTTCCAGACACAAATCAAATGTATCAGTCAATAGCACAGTATACCTTAACCATCTTTCGCAAACATAAATTTAATAAAATTTATGGACAATTAAAGCACGACGCAGAAAATTCTTCTCAGCACATTTTGGTATAAGCATCGAAAAAGTGCTGGTAGATATTCAAAAAGAATCAAGTGAAAAGTGAATCAAAAACTTTTAAATGTTGTGCTCTTCTTACAGATGTGTTATTCAGATTCGCTACATTATAAGCCCAAAGATATTTGGCTTAAAACTGATTTTTACTTTACATGGCAATAAACTCAAAATCCAGTGTTTTCAGAAAAAAAATCTTTTCAGGAAGTTTTTGCAGAGTATGTATTTGTAGTGATGGAGTTGGATGTAAGTCAATATTTTATAAGAAGCTATGAACATGAAAAGCAAGTTACTATATTGCAAACAAATTGATGGACAACAATGTAATGTCTTACTAAGACTTATTTTGGAAAATGTGCTCCTATTTTTGAGGAGAAACAACTCACTGACACCTTTCAGGCTGTTTTTTAAGGCACACAATGCAACCTTTAAATTTTAGGCCTGATGGTATTGATAAACGCGCAGCAACAGTTTAATACTTGCATTTTGAGACAACGCTTTTCATCAACTCTTTCATCATTGCCGTAAATCAAGCGCTTTCAACATTTTTTCTGGCCATTCCCCAAACATGAGTACTTTGTTTTCATTAGGGTCTTATAAGTGCCCATAACAGCCGTTATACGTTTTCGTTAAAACCTACGTTAACTTCCACATTATGCAAATTTTAATTTTAAATGAATCCCATGCAACATGGGCACCTACAAATCTGGATAAAAATCACGCAGCGCTTTGGGTCTAATATTCCTAATCGCTTGTGACAAAGTGCAGTTTTTGTTCCAGACGAGCTTACCTTCATTTGATGTAGGGTTAGTTTTGTCGTCCGCGTTGACAGGTGAACAAGATGGTTGCGCTTTTACAGTTGGGGACTCTGTTTTTTCAGATTTTAATTCACTTTCTTGGTCTAAAAGTTCATGCTTGCTCGAGTCAGTCTGATCGAAAGTGCTACTGTCGGAGTTGAGCGACCATCGAGAGTCACGATCCTGCTGCCTGTGGTCCTTCAAATCGGAAAAAGCAGAAGAAACGGAGTTAGGAACATGAGCTGGATTTTCATGCTCCGGCAACGTACTCGCAGGAATTGGTGGTAAAAACTGGTTGACCTGCACGGTTCTGGAAGCGTGGAGGTCACCGTTTTTTTCCGACGCAACTCCAACAGTTTCGCCTTTTATTTCTTTATCGTGAAATCTCCTTGCGTGAAACTCCTTCGGCGGCTGCAAAATTGCTGGTACTTGGGAGGGAGGTATGTGTGAAGATGGTGGCACACATATTAGAGGTGGTACCAGCGTTTGAGCACCAGCAGCACTGTTGTACTGCTGGAAGCGCATATGATTTTGGTAGGCTAATCCGTTGTCCGTGTATGGAGGGCTTGTTGCGTATGCCTCCTGCTTGCCAACGTCCCGTTTCTCCAGAACAAATGAGTTTGAAAAAGACGAGTCAACTCGTTGAACTCTACCGTTCCCCCCAGGGTATCCGCGCAGGACGATATCTTGCTCGTCCGTGGAAAATTTTCCTCTCTTAAGACATGTACCCTCCCTCCCCAATCGATAGATCGCCGTTGGCGGAGTCGCCTTCACCAGGTCAGGATATTTTGCGTTTGTCACAGGTTCGCTCATTCTTTGTTGCTCATTAACAAAGCTATTTTTTACTTGACGACGTTAATCATTCGGAAACTGAAAGTGAATTCACAAAGCAAATGTTTAAATCATGAGCCTGAAGCAAGAGCACCATTTTTGTTAGGTGTATTCTTTGAAGCCTCTAGTAATTCTAATTGAAGAACAAGTAGAATGTACCTGCATCAAGCACTAATTTCCATAAATGAATACGTGCGGGTTTAAGTACTTGAAGCACATGACAAAAAAGTTTCATTGGAGCCAAACGCGTCACTTCCGACATACCATCATACAAAAACCACCACGACAGCTATTGCTGTACTTGGTGTCCCATTTTGAGCTTCATATTTCCTTTGCAAAGTACACACTTCTCCACTTAATGATCTGTTAAAAATATTTTTATCTGCAGAGTCACGCTTGCGTTCTTTCTGGTTTAAAATCGTAAGTTTGCATTTTTGAAGTGATGGGAAAAGTTATTTATTTCAAACGCTTTGTAGCACTTGTTGTTTTTATCTATTATCTTATCTATTGCTTTATATCTTTATTAAGGTTACAAACATCGATAAATTTTTCAAATCTCTAAAAATTTCGTGTCAATTGAACAGATTTGAATATGCGGAGCAACAAAAGAATAATGATTTACATTAAGCAATTTTTTTCCTTTTGTCTTGCGAGATGCGTAGAATTTTGAATTTTGAGCTCAAAATGCACAGGATTTCCAGTAATCACGAGAGTATATTTTTAAAATTACGTTTCTGATCTTTCGGCTGACATAAATTTCCAGCCATACCTTGTTCGGAAAACATTAGTAATTTCAAAGCGTTTGTGTCCTTTGCACTTCAGGTATCATCTAGCATTTCTTCAAAACGGGGAATATCGAATAGTACATGGTTTTTAGATAAATACTTAATATTTTCTGTAATCTATTACTTTCTATTGACAAGATGCGAAGTACTTTTTGTTGCTTTCTTTAACTTACCCCGTTTTTCTTTTCGGAAAGATATGCAAGTGTATGGTGGACAGCTTCCAAAAGCATCAGCCTCCTTCCACACAGGTCTAACGATTTATTAAGAATCAGCTCATTTTGCCGGGTGAGGTATTTCTGCAACGCGTTTCAAATTTCAAACTTCAAACAGGGCGCTGCCTACCAACTATTTCTTTGTGTTTTTGTGGACCATCATGCGATGCCGTACGCTTAGCATGTTTTCAATGTTAGGAGAACTTATTGAAAGTTGAAGCAAGTACCCAGGACGTCGTCAACAGAACAAATGGTCTTCACAAATTCACTAAAAGCCGAAAGCAAAAACGTTAGAAATTAGAATGCTAACATAGATGGCTTTGACAAACATCACTCTGTTGCGTCAAACATTGCATCAACTAGAACCCTGCATGGGCTTCATGGAACAATTACCAACACAAGTTTGCACGTAAACAACGCTTTAATTTGCCTAAAAAGTGATATTTCAAATATTTGACTGGACTTGCAGTGATTTAACTTGGTGCTTACAATAATTTGCCATGCCTCAAACCTCGTCAGCAGGAAAATTGTACGTTGACGATGACAGAGGACACAGGTTGATATACGGCATATTTAACAATAGAAATGGCTACTCCTACATCCTTAAGTGCATTTCAGAAGAATCACTCTAGCTGGGAATAACTGAAAGCATATGACTCATCGAGCAAATATGTTAAATGCAAAAGCTGCAGCAAAGTCGTCATTACAAGATGCACAAGTATTGTTGTTTTCCAGTTTTCAACTTGCGACAGACGCGCAGTGCAATTGTTGCTCTAACGGCTTTCATTGCAAATTTAGCTTCATCAGACGTGCTGGGTCAGGTTTTTGTTGAAGGTGATGTGCAAACGCAAACAAGTATAAATGGTTATCTGTTTTGGCGGCCAATCATTCCCTTTCTAAAATACGTTTGACAATGGACTTTATCGCACGTGAGTTGTTGGTGAAAGGGATCCAAGATAGTTCCATTTTTGCGGTTTGCTGAATCTTTCAAATGTTTCTACCTTTGTGAATGAAGACTGGCTTGAAGAAATAAGACGCATCTACATACGTGCTGACGGATAAATCTATCAACTGCTACGTAGGGCACGTGACAAAATGGCCGAGCTGCTGACTCAATTGGAGCTCAACTGACGGCGAATAGCTTGTTACAAAAACTTTTATCATTTCACGTATAATGTTTTCCAACATGTTATTTGTGTTAGACAAAACTGTTCAGACAAACAAAGACGTTAATTATTGTTAGAATCTGTCATAGCATTTGATTTTTGCGCAGGTAGGCTTACTGGTTATCAAGGAACCCAGAAATCTTTCCAGACATATCTGCTGATTGTAATTTTGCTCGACAATTAGAAAGCTCTCATGCTTTAAAATTAAACAAGAACGATTTGATTACTTTGAATTTGAAACAACCAGTGAAGTGCAATGCATTCCTTATCTCTCAAGTAATACTATTTTTTCTGACAACCACGAAATCATTATCATACATATAAAGAAATTATTTAGTTGCTGTCAGTCTAGTTTTTCCAAGAAAGCTAATGTAAAGGCAGATATTCCACAACTTCATTTGTGAAATAGTTTCTTTCCAGAAACATCTTTCATTAAAGGACTTGGACCACATGGTGAGCATCACGTTCCATGAAAGACAGCTTCATATTTGGTTTGATGATTTTATGTTACATCTAATAAGACAAACCAATCAACTACCTGTCTATTTTGAAGTGTTAAGATAGAGTATATTTACACCTGAATCAATTGCCCACTCCAGCTTTTTATTAGAAACAAGCTTCAAAACGAAGTTGCTTGCACGAGATATCTATTTCAAGAACAGGTTTAAAGCAATTTTTCATGGAAATGTTTGTGCCGGTAAGAAAAACTTTGTGCTGTCGTAAATTTACTGCTGTGATGATTTTGCAGAAGACAGTCTCAAGTGGAGAAAATTGGAGTGTTGAACAACTCTAATGTATTGTGAAAATGTTTTCAGTCAATGTTAGCAAAAGATATAAAAACACCTCTTATCAATTTAAATTTCACTTGTAAATGATTTTCTTAACATGTTTAGCAAAAAACCTTTAAGGTTAAAAACAATAACTAAGAAACCACTTCTCAGACGTAAAAATTATAATGAGACTTTAAGATTGCTAAATTGAAATTTATAGCAGCTCATCAGCTACTTTCACTTGTGACGGGCGACTCTTATCATTGCTGGATATATGAATCACCTAAGAGTCGTTATCCACTGCTTGTAGGCCCCACCATTCACAGCACTTGTTTTAAAAAAGGCTTTGAAAGCATTTGCTTTATGTTTGTGACAAAGATAAAAGATAAAAATTAGAGCAAAGCGTTTACAGTTGGACTTCAAAATCAACTTAGTGAATACAGAAAATGAATATATGGGAAGATTTTTCTGTAAAAAGTCACTGAGTTGTTTCTTTGAACTAAAGCTTTTCTAAAATATATACTTGCTTTCTGATCAGGTTCAGCACCAATTTTATGAATAAAAGTACTTTAGGCCTGTAATATGAACCCAGAGCAGAATACAGCGCATTTCTGAAGTAGAAAGACCTGAGTAACACACAGCTGGTGATTTGTGACTTGCAAAATTTTCAAAAAATTTTTTGCAGGATTTTTTGTCAAAAGAATTGATCCATACTATAGGTTTATCTCTATTAACCACTTTAATATTTTTTTGGTTGAAGCAAGTACACGTTTCATTTGATTGAATAGCCGAAGTTTAAATGTAAGTTGAGAATCTTGTATATTGTTTAACTCTCTTTATAGACGAGACGCAATACTACACCATACTTTACCACTTGCAGCCATTCTTACCCAAAGATTGTGGTTCGACTTGTTATTTACTAGATGTTATAAGGAGGATAGAACAACAACCTCAGTATTGATTTTCCAACCGCTATCGTGTAAAAACGTTTTCGTTGATTTTGGTCTCGTATCACGCGGTGGAAACTGCCGAAATTTCTATACTGAAGAGCACCTGGAAATAAATGCATTGGTCAATTTTTCGTTGAGTTGCTGAATGAATGCTGTCAGTAAACCTGATTGAGCAAATGCAATGCTGTCAAACGAAAATGTAGTTTTTGCGTTGAAGTGTTACTGTTTGGACATTACACAGCTTGTTTTGGAAGCGAATTAATGTGGAACACTTCATACAATGCCTGTCTCAGTAAAATTATAACGAATTCAACGATTTCTTTCAAAACTTCAGGAAAATATACACCGTACAACCCGTCTGTAATTTCGACCGCTTACTTGCTTTCAAGCAGAAACAAACTGCTGATTTGTTTTAAAGCTCCTGGGGTTTTCTTAATCGTCTCTGCCGTTCAGCTGTTTTCTGCTGTGGTAATGCTGCTTCCATGCTTCCTGGCTACGCTGAGGGCTGAACCTGTGCGTGCGAATCTTCCCACACATGCTAACAAACGCCTAAATGGCAGAAGCATTCGTGTGGTCTCGTATAGCGACGGCGTCGTGTGACAATTGCGACACTTGTGGTTGGTTAAAAATTCAGTGCGAATAGGTTTCAGTTAAAGAAGGAAAAAAGCGCCCAGCCGGCAGCCGAAGTGAGCACAGATATTCACTGAGTGGTGCGGATTAGCTGTTTTGGTGATAAAAGTCGGATAAAAATTTTTGAAATGTGCGATGACTATGCCTGACGGTCGTAGATATTAATGTTTTGCATTCCCAATTGCGTGATTGTTAAAAGCGTTGCAAGTTAATAAATCGGTGTTGAATGTTTAAGTTGCACGCATTTTCACGGCTTTAACCTGTATGCAGAAGATGCTTCCGACAATAATAAAATCACTTCAACTGTAACTGGGTGGTCTAAACGGAAGAACAACTATATTGCGTTTTTTTTATTGAAACTGGAAAAATTCAAATGTTTTCTAGGATTCAATAAAACTTTATACGCCCAACCATACCAGCAATAAATGTTATGATTTACGGTAATATCCTAAATGATTTTTTAAGTAACTGCTGTTACCTTTGTTTCTCCCGAATCCTGACTACTCGGATATGAGACTTACAACACCGTACAAGCACGGGGAGAGCAACGCTAGATCAATGTCACCGCATCCCAGACGGTTGTGAATATCTCGTTAGAGCTTTATGTATTAACAGTAAAATCTATTGAGACGGGTGTAAAGAGATCCATAAATTTTATTCGGGAATTTTATGGCAAATCGCTCACTGTGACCGAACAAATGCAATCCAAAAGCTTCACTGATCTGTCCACGCAAGTCGAAGAAAAGGCATATTGTTTTTCTTGAGCGTATGCATATACAAAGTTTATTTTGTCCTGAATGCAAAACACAGATATTTTTGACAGATTTCTTTTCTGAGATTCTCGGACAAACATATATGAAAATATATTATTTTCATAATATATTTTACAATGCATTACTTGGTCACTACTATCATATCATATCACACCTAATTAAAACTTGCAGAGTTTTCTTTCTACCCCAACTGTAAGTTCCTCAACATTAAAATTGATTACCACTTTGCATCCATGCTTTGTCCAAGTGAGTGCTGTTAGGTTAGATCAAAAATCAAAATTTGCAAAACATTTTCGTTGATAATATTCTACGCAGACCTGAGCACATCTGACCATAACTAAAGTGTTTAAAAGTGTATGATGTCCACATTAGACTTTACCTTCTAGAGCTTCATTTGTCGCATGTCGAGTTGCGTTAGAAAGCATACAATGTTTTGACGAAATTTATACCTAAATATTTTACATGTGATGTGCATTCATAAACCTCCTTTTGTTTCATTGTCAGAAAATAAACAAGAAAAAAATGGAAACCCTGCTGGTTGCTGTTCCACATTATAAATACCTCCTATTGTTATGTTTGTGAGTAATTGTATTGATAAATTCATCCAGTTAAGAGTATTAGACAGGGTATGCATCAATTTGCCAAAATGTGCACAAGAAATTGTTACAATACTTAGTCGTCGTCCTTGCAGGCATTGGAAAAAACCTCTATAAATTTGTCACCATTCTTCACAAAAATGGAATGATCTTCAACGGAAATTCCCACATTCCAAAAACATCCTGACATTTTTCAGAAATTTTTTGATGTAAAAAAACACTTCGATGCGAAAAAGCACCCCGCGATCGTCCACGCGGTACAAACGAATGTGACTCGATGTAGCAAATGTTCTCATCTAATTTTTTAGCATGATTTACAACTCCTTTTTCGAGCAAAAAGTAAAATACTTTTTGGTACAGGCGTTTGTACTGGTCATCAATCAGTGTTTTAAATACAGGAGTTAACATCTGCTTTCCTTCAACTGTTCCTCCAGGCATGGAACGTGCAGTGCTTTTCCCGTGCCATAGACAAGTCTAACATATGTATTTAGACCAGACACGTAAATTTGAATCACGTAAAACGCAATGATTTACGTCCGCGTAAAGACACGCTCGTAACTCTTGCTTAAAGCTGGTCGGGACACTTTCGTCTCATCTCCCTCTGTACTATACCATAACGCCAAACAGCAGTTTAAGATATAAAAAGGATTGAGCAGCTTTGTTATGGAAATGGGTAAAATGAAGCTACTGCAGAATTTTGTTTCGAAAATATTTACCAAAATCGCGTTTTGTCCGGTTTTGTCTCCATTTAACGATTTCAATGATTTGAGAATACTTTTCATATAAAACATAATCCCGAGAAACCTGAAGTTTACACTTGAGCAGACTTTGGTTAGCAAAATATTGCTTAGAAACTGCTTCTTTGTTGTGGCTATTTATGGTGGTGTTCGGAGATATCCCAAAAACACTCCATTTCGCATTAACTGGTCCGTGTAGTAATAAACTTACGCTCCACGTTTGCACCAAAACTGGTCTTAGAGCATAAATTTTACTGGAGTTGAATGGAGATGTTCTTCGAGTGTCGATTTGCGGGAAAACAAAATATGGTCAAAAAATATATGAAGACTTTCAGTGCTTTTTACCCCTGAATTCGTAACTTTGGATCAATTTTGGATCTAAATTTATTGCTTTGCGAAATTCCCTTTTCTAAACATCGTTGAAATTCTAATTGCATTGTGTCAAGACCAAAAAGAATTCTGTTTCCTCTCTGGTTGAAAAGGAAACAGCCTGGAAACACCAAAACATTTTAAACTCTAGAGTCAACAGTTTCGTTTAACGATTTTATGATACACATCGTTACACGCCAATATTAATGTCGTTTTTATTGCTCATCGCAGATGAATATTTCCTAAAACATTTTGTGAAGTTGATATGAAGGCAGTGTATGCGCAAGGTCTTCGCAAAGAGGCTGAAGTGCATGTTGTCACGATGGCTGTCAATAAAACATGGTGAGGTGCTTTGTAACTCTTTTTTTCATCCTCAATGTCTTCTTCTTGATGGCCGTTATTGCAGGTCATAAACGGCAATAATGTATTTCATTGGGGGTGAAATGACTTGAATTTATCGCAGTCATGTCTCATACACGATCGACGTATTTGCACGAAAAGGTAAAGCAAATAACATCTAACTTCCCGAGCAAAGTTTGCCGTGTTAATTCGACACTACCCGGAAATTTCCATTAACGTTCATTCATAAGCACATTGGTGTCGCTGATTGCTGTGACGCAGCTTGTGGTCAAATATGTTAGGCAGGGGCACAGTAGGTATACCTCAAACGTTTCTGCATAAGAAAAGTGCAAAGCATAGTTTGATAACGTGAATCGTCAATGAAACAGAATTTTTATTTATTTATGATCAAAGATGTTGCGAGCGAAGATAAACGAAAAAACTAGAATTTTTGGAATGCGTTTAGAATCGTAAACCGCGGCTTCAGCACTTTTTGTTATGCATAAGCCAAATTGATGGAAATCAAGGTGATGTTATATTTCAGCCAAACTATCATCATATAAACTATTTTTCACTGGCTGAGCCTGCGTCCTTTTGAAAATTTCACTGGCACAAATGAAGATTTCACTGAAAAAATGAGATCCCGGTGTTGAGACATTCTCCACTGGATATAACAACTTCGTTGTTTCTAAAAGACTTTCTACAAAAGCTTCTGCTTTTGGTCAGTGGTTTTGCTAAACATAAAATGTTTGATCTTTATGTGCATATCAACATCCGCGGACTCACCTACGTCTAAACTTCTACATTCTTTTTGATATTAAAATAGTTTTCAAAGTTTTGTTAATGGATTGTAGAAACTTCAATTTTTACCATGTTTAGGACAAGCAGCAACACATAATTCAATTAAAATCGTTTCTGGTACCAACGAAAGGTAAGCAAATTTAATGCAATCAGTGAATAGGCCAGGGAACTGAACTTTACTCACTGGTGTACTTTACCGTCGTAAAACGCTTTCACGCTTTTTATGAAGCAGTAAACCCTATACTGGGTAAGACTGCATGCGTCTGGGTAAGCTGAATTCGATAATGTGTTCAAACACTGAAGATCGCGCTGTATATCAGCACGGGCACCAGGTAAACAATGCCAGTAGTCGCACCGTTTTACCGCTTGTGGGCACACTGGTTTGACTGGCTGGGCGAACGGAGTAAATCAAACCTAATAAACGTCGTGCCGGGCTTCCCTACCGACCAGCTCTGGCACAGGGCGCCGTGAAGTCAGTGAGGTTTTGCGCTTGATATTAATTTATGATCTTTGCTCCGAAAGCAGAGCGGGACATCTGGTAAACAGAAACGCAACGTTGCGCTTGCTGCCAAGTCGGAGGCGGAGATCGGCCATTTTGACCAACAGACTTGTTTCAGTGTTTGACAACATATTGTACCATGCTGCAGTAGAAACCTAATGGCCATCGTTTGGTCTGGCTAGGTGTTAAAGTCAAACAAACACGCTTAATAGAAATGCAACTGGGGAAACAATCAAGAAAATTTTGCAAAACGAAGAAAAATAGCAAACGGCAGATTGACTAACAACAAATTGCCTAAATTATCATGGTAAAAGCAAACGCTTCTCCACGATCAAATTTTAGCAAAGTTTTACGTTTCGTGAGAGCAGGAACATATTTGCATTTTTCGTGAGGTGTTCATGCAAGAACTAATGTTACCTGTGACACTTTTAGCAGTTATTTGGCGCCTAAAACAAAACAACAAAAGACGTCTCTTTCAGCTTATTGCAGCAAGATAATGACCTTTTCCTTTTCCTTTACAACTGCAATCTGAAATCAGTAACTTCTTTTGTTTTCTCTTTAAGAAACAGACTTTGCTAAGCCAACTAAAGTATATGGAACCTTAGGCAAAATAATAACCGTTTTCAATGTAACAAAATACTGGGCACTATTTGCAATAGGTGATCTCCGAAAATTGCTTTCAGAATGACTGCAGAGCTCGGTTATATACTTGACCGAATGCCGATTGCCTTGTCATAATACGTGGCCAGGAGTTAGCATGGGAAGGTCATAACGCGAAAAAATAAAGTTATTTTTCGTGGCTCTAGCTGGTACGCACAGCTACATAGGCGCGTCTGGAGGTGGGAAATCACAAAATGATGAGGAAAACAAGAAGTGCGTTATTTCTTAGTATTCGATGAATCACAAACCACTTCAGTTTTATTTGTAGCTGCCTTTGATTATGCTCCAAATACTGCGTCACAATATACGTTTTAAAATGTCCGTTTTTGCATTTCAGAGGCTTTAGAACTATTTCTTTTTTCTGTTGCACAAAACGATGCCAACTACCATGGAGGACTGCAGTAAACCAGGGATGTCTAGAAAGAGTTTCTTGATATCCCTGCAGAAAACATACTCAAAATCATAGGCGTAGTCAGGGGAGGCCTACAGGGCCATGCCCCTTCCAAACGTTTAGAACATAGTCATTTTGTGCTTTGAGAGGCGGTATCCTACATAAAATAGTGTTATTCGCCTAAAATCAAACATATTTCCCCAAAAAAAATTTTTGGGCTGGCTACACAACTGCTCAAAATGCGCCTACGCCTTTTGAAGCACTATGCTACAATCCGTTTAATGAGCAGTCGCTGGATTCCGTGCTTGTTGCTTGAGGCTAATCGGTGGTTTAATCAAATACAACGTTAGCTTTGCTGACATATGCAATAGTCGACCCTGTAGTGCTCATGGCCATCATACAAAACCACTTTTACTAAAAACGCACACTTGCATAGGCCTTTGCTCTTCAACCCACTGACGACATGCATTGAGCCAAACAATGAGATTCAGTTCATTGACATTTGCTACACCCCTAAGCGTTGTTGAAAGGTGATTAGTGGCAAAAGAGAAGAGTGACAGCTGACTGAAAAATAACCTGTCTCACTCCAAACCATGCAATTAGTTGCGTCTTAAAACGTTAACGTTTCAACTTAAAACATTCCCTTGACTTTGACTCAGATTTGGGGTTTAAGCCCTGTTAAGCAAAAATCATCCCCTAAAAACGAAAAAATAGATTATTTAGTATATTCGGAAACATATTGCGTTGCTTGGATCGCATTAAACGCAATCGCAAACCTGATAAAGCGTGCTTCAACTCACCATTAGATCAATTGTGAGCAAAGCCTCAAAAAAGACCATACTCGTTTGCAAACGCTGCTTTAGCTCTGAGAACATTGGAAACGACGTGTGAGCTAATGAGACATGCCTTATGTTTCTTTCCAAAATTTATTTTATGGTGGTACATGTAATGCCATTTTAAGTAACTCTTCCACAGCCAGCTACCAGGACGATTTCACAGAGTATAGAGCTGCTCGTTTTTATTGTTCAAGTAGAAAATCATGTTATGGTACGCTTGTGCATCTTGTATAAAGGAAAGTATCACAATGTACAGTAATATCCGCTGACATTTTGCAAGACGATTCGGATCTCGTCTACAGACTAGGCATTTTGTCCGATTATTCTCAATAATTGCAGCTCTGCTTTTTGCGATGAAGTCTGTTCTCGGATTGTGGTTACCAAGAATGCAGGTTTTCGTTCTGAATTAGCGAACAAGAACCACACCTCATCAAAGCACGCTGAAGCGACTACGAACGTGAAGCGCTGCAAGCAATTCCCTTTCCCTACGCGCTTTGGTTTCCACTACTTCTGGTTGTTTTTACTCATATTATGCTCAGTAGTCCATTACACCCTGCAAATTTGTGGCAAAAATGTGAGTGAAAACATTTTTAGCCGCTGTGCCTGCACTGTGCCCAAGCATACTTCTTAGGGTCTTTGATCGTAAGTTGGACTTTCATTTGCACCTAGGAAGCAAATCGAATTCACACCTTAATTAAAATTCTACAAGGGGTGCGAAAAAATGCTTTCCTTTTAAAATGATAGTTAGCCATCGACATGGAGAAGAATGCAATTTGAAACTTATTGGGAAATAAGAGAATTAACTGCAGTCAGCGTTCTTTCAAATTTTTTTTCACAAACTCAATTTTTGCTAATATTGCAAAGGCTTTGACCTTTCCTTGTAAGGTCATACAACAACAAAAAGAACAACATGATTCATCACAAAATGTTTTGTTCGTTTGGTCTGGGAGGTTTTCAGCAAACAACTCTGAACTGCGCTACATTTTCAATTTTTGCAGAAGAATTTTGGGAAATGTAACCTTGGCTTAGCCAAATGAAACTGCCCAAGTTTATAAAATCTTTCATAAATTTACATATACCTTTTTCTCACAGTTTTGAACCAAATCTAAAGTTCTTGATGGGGCTAGAGTTATTGATAGAGGAAGTTTTCATCGGATTTTTCTGTAACAAGCAGATACTCCGTTTCTGCATTAAAAATGTTAGCTTTTACAACTTTAATTTTGAAGTTTTACTGAGCTTGACATTCGTACTTAAACAGAAAAGATAACATGGCGCCTATAGAGGTTACGTTATGCTTTTTTACAATCAACCTTTAAATTTCTTTACTTACACCGTACTTGTTGACCTTAACCACATATTTTGCATTTTTGGACTTTTCTGATACACTTCTTCATTACAAAATTTCGCATTTGGCACAGGTAGGAAACACCTCGAATATTTTATCGATAATTTGGTTCATAACAAGGCGAGAAAAACAAGTACGTATCGTTACATTTTCAACGCTTGCAGAAAAGTGTGGAAAGAGGGAATTTGAACTGCACACCTGATCGAAGATATTCTTCAAAGAACTTAGAATAAATTTTTAAGTCTCATTACTGCTCCCAGCAAGCATTCTTTGACCCCCAAAACCTCCTGAAAACGATATCTTGTTTCATCAAAACAGATGCTGGGGAAGGTGACAGGTCACTATGAGAACAACCACTGCTACCTGTGATGGATGAATACGCCCTTTGCAAGGCTTGGCAACATCCCTGCTGTTGAAGATGGCAGAGGGTCCAGTATAGACCGAGAGGCCCTATACTATAGACCGAGAGGCTCTATACTGGACCGAGAGGCTCACCGCAAGCAAGTTCAGCATCATCAAGCAGCTTGTCTGCACGAACAAGGCACTCGTCATCGTCATTCAGGAGACCCAGTGCACGACTGCAGACAAGCTAGTCACAACCAACTTCTCACTATCTGGGTTAGTCCTGAGCAGGAAGCATGGTCGTCTTACCAGTTACCACATTTGTTCAAGAGCAGTTGGAATGGACGCTGGTCGAAGTCTTCAGAGCAACCAGAGACTGAGTGGTGGCGCGTAGACGTCGCACGATATAAGATCATTAACATCTACAACGTCCACCCTCGCCGCTCACACCTGCGGCCATCCCGACGTTCTCACACCCCAGTCTGTGTGCTGGCGACTTTAACTGCCAGTGGGGTTATAGCACATCTCCTGACAGTGATAGCCTTGACTCCTGGGCAGCAGCCAACAAACCTGGGCTGTTAAACGACCCAAAGGGAGTAGCCAGTTCTTCTCTCACCGATGGAACGTCGGCACCAACCCGGACCTGGCCTTCGCGAGTGTCAGCCATGGCAACCGACTACCTGACAGACGTGCTCCAGGAAAGTTCCCGCGGTCACAGCATCGACCCTCTTTCATAACACCACCGAAGCTCAAGATTCCTGCCCACAGCGATCCGATGAAGCGTTGAAGCATTCGATTGGAGTCGCTTTTCCCTCTTACAGGATAATCCGTTGAGAGATTGCCAGCTCCGATAAAAAAAACATCAAAGAAGGCATACCAGGAACTACCCAAGAGCCTGTTATTTGTGGCTAAACAATGTATCTCACGTGGCCGTTTCAAGAACTATGTGCCATGTTGGGACAAAGACAGTGAGACCCTTTATCTCATCTTCCTCCGAGCTCCAGTCGGGACTGAATATGACTAAGCCGATTCGTCCTTACTTTGACGGCTGGACCAGAAGCAGCAAGATCGATGGGAATAAGCTGTCAATGCTTTCAACTTGTCGCATTCCAGCCTCAAGGAGAACCGTCGATAAACTTACTGGCAGGTCCGGACACTCACACTCCATCACTTCACAACACCGTAGACAAAAAAGCGAGGCACACAAGCTGGCCCATTCACGCCAGAGGAGCTTGCTACCACCCTCAAGCCCCTGGAGCCGGACAAATCTCCAGGATTGGATTCTATTTTCCCGGAATCTACACTCCACAAAGGTCCAGTTCTTAAATCCTGGTTATGCGATTTCTTCACTTCCTGCATGCATCAACTCACAATCCCTAGGTTGTGGAGAAGAGCACCACCGTAATAGTTGCAACCCCTAAGCTGGAAAAGCCATTGGGAGACCCAGAGAGTTATGGTTGCAATCCCCATGCCGGAAAAGCCATTGGTGGACCCATACAGAGCTATGAATCCTGAACATCTGGTCCACTCAGCGCTCACCTGTCCACCGAGTGGGAAGGCATGGAATCTCAAATCGAGTCACTGTCCATTAGCACCACCACGCAACAACTTATCAATTTTATCTTACGACAACAGCAGAAGTGCGGCGCTCTGGGCTGATCACCGATGGAATGCAGAGTGTTTCGAGAACACTACGAGACTCCGTACTTTCATCCCCGACATCGGCACCCACCCTTCTGGAAAGGCCCTGCCAAGAACAGCGTGGGTCCAGCTTAACCGCCTTCGCACCGGTGTCGGACGTTTCCACCCCTGCTTACACATGGTATGGCGGGATTGCCCCTTCTGCAGTTTGCGAGTGTGGTGCAGAGGAACAAGTCGTTGACCGTGTTGTCCTTCACTATCAAATCCATCGACCTCCCTTTGGAGTGCATGGTCTGACGGTTCTGGATGATGGGACAATTGATTAGCTGCTCATCACTTGCCCCGAGATCTGGTGTGGCCCAACAATGGATTGAAAGAACTGCTCGAACGATGAAGAATATATGCCTAATTAAACTTTGTAATGGCATTAGTTTGAAAATGGCTTTAACTTAATTTTTTGTCTTTGCGCATTTTTTCGTGATTCGTAATTAATTAGTAGTGCAGGAAAATCATCTAAATGTTCCAACCTCAGCTCAATGGCGTTTTTTTAGACTCTTGGCAAAACTTTACTGTGGTACTATAGAGACAAGTGAGTAATCAGAATGGTTTTACACATTTGTTAGGGTCACTTATTTTAGAAACATTTTATACAAAGTTGAAACCTGACTTTGACTCAGCTTCTTCGTAGGAGCTTCAAAATGTAAATATATGATTATTATGCTTCCATACACGGACACAAGTGGCTACAAACCGGAAAGTCAACTTCTCAAACGATTTTTTCACCTTGTGATCGAGTGTTAGCTGATGCAAATTTGACTTGGGACGATCAGGTAACGTTTCATTTGTTGGATGGATTGCAGACCCTCCTGGGGCAAGGTCCTGAGAACTGAAGTGAGGTAAAACTGTTCTTTTGAATGCTCGATTGTTTTACACTGTTTTATGGTCGACATCATTCTATCGAGCTTTCTGTTCACACGCATTGATTGTGTCATCTCGACTCGACGACTGAGAACTACTTCCTGCATCATGCTTTTTTGTTCTTGCTTATGAGATATACAGTAGCTGAACTTTTTCTGCGACAAATGAGTCAATGACCGTCATAACGCAAACAGTGCAAAGCCACGTTGTACAGTACGTCGCAAAATGGTCAGAATTTTGATCACTTCGCAGTTCAAAATCAAAATGATGCCAGAACGAATAGTACAACGATTCGACGACAAACTGTCTGCAAAGAAAACGTTATTCGAAGCGAACTTTATCAGAAGAAAGCGTAATTTACATAGCAAGTGTTTTCAGGTCCTGCAAACCTGCGACACACACGGAGGCTCACTGGAAAGTTTTACGTCACAGATTATTCGTCCAACGCAATGCCTTCACGTCACAAAGCTTTCGCTGCAGCTCGTACAATTTGAGAGCGTTTAAAACAACGCCAGATGTCCACGCCGAGAAGTCCGGTCTGCATATCTGCATTAATTTCAGTAAAAAATTTCAAAAAACTCCATTAAATTGTTACACGTTGTGACCCTGCGTCACAACGGATGTAACTGGAAAGTTCACACCAGGGCGCGTATCAAGAGCGCCTGCGGTAGATAAACAGCAAACAAAAACAAAATTTCAATCAAGTGTTTAAAGAAGTTAATTTCAGAACGCACTTCATTTTTAAGAACTGCTTGAAATGTGCTCGATGTTCGTAACTGATAAAAAAGTGTGTTGCACTGAAGAACGCTCCATCTGCATTGAACATAGTCTCCAAAACTTTCAATCTTGCGATTGCGTCGAAGAAAACATTTGCCTAAAAACAATGTGCTTTCAACTCACTGTAACCAGAAATCTTGAATTTTCAACAGGTACTATGACCTTATCATGATCATGACTGCATCCGCAACCTACAGTATATCTGTCGTAGCTGGAAGCAGCATCTTCGTGTAGGAGAAATATCTACTGGTTTCAGACACATCGAGTCGTTTTTGTGTTTTAACGGATTTTGGGAATAGACCTCTCTTAACTGCATACTTAAAAATGAGTGGGGGCTATTGCAAAATGGGAACTGTTTATGGTACGATTTACGATATGTTTATCGTTATGGCAGTTAAAAAACATTTTGTAAACTCTACTTATGTATGCAATTAGAAACTATGAAACGGAAAGAGAACTATAAAGCTTTGATAGTGCAATTAAAGTGCTATGACTATGCACTGACAGATTTACAGTTGCCGCTAGAGGTTGTCAATAAAATTTTCTCCGTACCTTCCAAGAAATATCCTGGCATTTGTTACTTTTTTAAATGTCTGGTTAGCGGCGTTGTCCTCTTTTGAGGTCGATGACTGTGTTCTTCTTTTCTGAGTGATTGCGAAATTTTTGCAAACTCGGCTGTAAAATGAAACAAAGTAAATAGCGCATAGACGCGGCGTCGTCATTGAGCAATAATTGTTGGCAGCGTAAAATGTTTGGCTTGTTAGTAATGAACCGACCATAACTGGGCGGTCTGTTTGAGATATAATGTCACGCGCCGCATCGCCACGGCTCTCATCAAAGACTTGAAACATTGTTTATGGCATTATTTCTCCACGCATTGGCACGCCAGCCCAACCAAGCGTTTGCAGAATCCTCACCTTTTGAAACGGGCTGTGAGGTCAAGGAACGTTTGTGCGTAGAATGGATCTACTGTTCTACAAAGACGAGCGCTTACTGTCTTCCTGCAGGTAGTAAGCACGCACTGTTTTCATCAATCTTTTTGAGGGTATACTTGGGCCGATTCCCTCTGCTGATATCCTCTCTAAATTTACGAAAAAGATCATACTCTTTCAACACATTAACGAAACGAGTTTTTTGAAAGTAAGTCAACCCTATATGATTTTCCCAATTTGATCCACTCCATTACGATTTTTACCCACTTGAAATTTAGCAATTTAATGCACCCTTTTGATTTTCCCTCGCAAGAACTCACTGATATATCCACGGCGGCATTTTCCGTAGGACTCATTATTTTGAATAAACGGTATCACTGTTAACATTCCTTCATAAGAAATCATGGTCAGTTGATATTTGACAACAATATACAGAGCAAATTTATGAAGAGAAAACTTGGTCGCAAGCGGATGTTGACATTAAATAACTTACTGAAAGGAAACATCCCCCGCATACCGTGTGGTGCTGCCTGAGCCACCACCGTGCTTGACCAAATCATATGCATAGTAAAAATGGATTATAGATCAGTAACGTTCCCTAAATTAGGTTGAATTTGATTTTTCACTTGCTGATCAACCAAAAGTGTTTTGCTTGTTTTCTGAAGCACAGTACTGCCACCTGGTGATAATACTGCAATGAAATGTTTGTTTTTAATGTCAAGCCGTGGACCTGTGGCTGTGGGTATTCCTTTAGTCGATGGAGCACGATGGCTAGTCATTAGTGTAAGAGGTTCTATGCAAGTACTAATAGAAGATAAAAGAAACTGTATTGCTTTGGTTTAACGAGTGCTATTTTTTGTAGGTTGTTAAAATATTACCTGCGGCGGCTACATCTTTTCCTCAGCAACAGAACAGTTTTAAAAATCTTGTAAAAATTGTAAGAAACTGCATAGTCAACACAAAGTTAAAATGGATTGTTGGTAAATTTGCTTACCACAGCTTGTTGATACAAAAACAGCTGTCCCTGAAGGTAGCGTCATCACGCTAGAAGGATTGTCTGTCCTATTGCTGCCTGGACACCCTTACTGCATTTGCTGATGCACAACTTTGACAACACCAAGCACACGTTCATTGCCTCTATTTAATTGTTAGTTTCAAAATATAGGTGCACCGCGTACATTTTAAGTTTTTGCACAAAACCTAATAATGCACTTGAATCAAAACAGCTGTTTTTGTCCTTTGATTTTTTACGGACGCGTGTACTTTTTACATTAAAAAGTGCTCAAAATAATGAACATTACATAAAAGTATTTCAGATCTGCAAGCTGTGATTAACAAACCGTTCTGTACATTCTAAGTCCCAACACTATTACGCACATAATACACTCCCCTGAAAACATTAGATCTAGCAGAAAGGCCAGGCTTTGCTGAAGTGCATATGTTTGCACTTCTGCTTTATTATAAGTTCCCATTCATTCCAAACAAAACACAAAGCAAAAATTCAACTAAGTCATGAACTGAAAAACTGTTTTCAAGCAAAGAAAGTAAAAAATTGCCTTCGGGCGGGTAAGCACACGCCGAACCATTTTTATCTGCAAATGTTACAAAGGTTTTATACTGAAATTCATAAATTGCGAAAAACCCAGGAGTCAAGCAGCAAATTGCGTGGAAGCGAATATTATGAAAATAACCTAAACACATAATGACTCATGCAAGCAAACATCAACAATCTGTGAATGACGTTCATTTAAAAAGATAATTATAATAAATACCAAGTCAAAGACAAGGCTTATCCAATATTACCCTCATGCTGTGCATAAATCCGTCTTTCTTCAAGCATTTACCAAAAGAATGAAAGATATTGCCATCAAATTTGTATTGGTATGATAACACAAATATGTGCTCGATAACGTTGGAGCTCTTGGTCCTTTCACATACGGGTCAAACGGCAAAGTGTAAAGAAGTAGTTATAAGCTTTTAATGTATGATGTGATCCAGGCCTTGGATTAAACAGGTTGCTACTCCTGCAGGACCAGATAGCAGTTAGAAATAGTGACGAATGCAAACTCTTTTATGCAGACCCGTAACCAGGTGGGGCGAAGCCCCCTTAGAAAATTTTTCGCCCCACCTGGAAAAGTGTGTTGGATATACTTTGAAAATATTGGACGTATTTCAAAATATTTGGGCCCCTCTCAGAAAATTCTTCGCCCCTCCTGGTGTCCCAAGCTGGTTACGGGCCTGCTTTTATGTAAACACGCTTTTAACTTTTTAACCTCCGCGAAAGAGTAGCTCTGTGCTGCATTGATGAAACGGCTAACGTCGAAACTGTGCCGTCTGTAGATGGGGCCACCGGAGCAATCGCCCAACGCTTTACAGAGTCGCAGTGAAATTATTATTTTCAACTCAATAATATTCCTATGCGATCTAAGATAAAAATGTTTACCAAAATTATTGGGCAAATTTGTCCACTCACGCTCAAACCAACTGGTTCAGATTGTCAGCTCTGGTTGGTTTGAATCTTTATGTTTAAGCTTTCATCTTTTAAGTCTTTTAACCACTAAATATTTCGTGCAATATATCGTCTTAGATGCAGGTCGTTTCTGGGTCTTGCAATTTACCAGTCGACTGTCCATCCCCTGAATATTTTATTAATTTTACGACCATGCAAGAGAGTGCTAACGTCCGTACAAACATCCGTCAATTTGCCTGGTCATTTTTTCTTTTCGTTCCCAGCAATTGAGCGCACTCTCTCCTGCTGAGACTGATGTAACAAAATGGTCAGAGCGCACATCGTTCAGGATTTCGCAATAGGAGCAAGTGTGCGATTCGACACGCAATAACATCCAAGACAAGCCACTATCAGACATCTGCCCCGTCTGTTTGTAAATATGTATTGCTTTGCGCAGTTGTGCAGTCCTGACACGTGATTCGCGTGCTCAGATTTCACACCAAAGTTCAGTCAAAGGTCACAACTTTGAAGCAATGCAACTTGCTTCTTACACGACGCCATACGTCATTCTTGCAAGTTTGTAAGTTACCGTGATGCAAGCATACTGCGTTGCGAGATTGTATCGTATAGGAACAGTTTCAAATTTTGGCTAATCCAGATGATCTGGTTGGGGTTAAACCTGCTTCATGTAACGCGGGGTGTGGAAAAGACCAAGATTTTTTATTTCATGTAGGCGTACTTAGGATTTAGGACACGTTAAAAATCTGATCTTCTATACCTTTTCCTAACTTTTGGAGACAAGTGGAGTGTTGGATGAGTTTTCTTCAAAAATGTCCTTGCAAACCAAAGAAGAGTCAGGTCTTTCAAATACCTGATGTGACAGTTGTGCATACTTCACTGAGTACTTGGGATGGATCATAACCCGCTAAGCGAATTGTTTGCAGATGAAACGTCGGAATGTCGATATTTTTACAGTTAGCTAAATCCTGAATTGATATGAAGACAGGACAGATCGGAAGCGCGCATAAGTTTTTTTACAGTCAAAAGAAAATTAATCCCATACATCCGTCGTGGTGGGGTATTGTGTATAAACATTAAAAAAAAATGCTGTGTCGCTGCGCACATACGACTTTTTGTTTGAAAATGAGTAAAAGCAAATGTTGTTGCGGGAAAGTTAAAAAAGCTTGATCTGGCCTTACAGAGGTCACGTGACCCAGAAAAACATCATCTAGCTTCAGGTCCCATTAAACCAGCAGTTTACTTACGCGTTATGTGTACTCAGCGTTACCTAGACGGGATAACGCTGAGCTTTAATCATTCACACTTGCGATCTAAACAAAACCAGATCAGAAGTTAACGACTGGCACATTGGACCTCCAAGGTCACAGCTTATTTAAGGTATGCGCGTCTACAGACTTCCAACATTGTTGTCAACGCTTGGGAATTTAGTGACCACCACATTTTGCACCAACGCCCAAGCAACGTTTCCGCAAACGCCGCTCCCCCATCTATTTCTGCAGTAGCCTACACCCGACAATCCGACTAAACCTTCGTGCGTTGTTGCAGCTTAAATAAGCAATA
>Ga0210059_1000909_pt1 | contig 42071 bp, 19 predicted proteins | sample Ectturendosymbi2_FD_188042 | JGI IMG/M metagenome (GOLD analysis project Ga0210059, IMG submission 188042) | Ecteinascidia turbinata endosymbiont from Florida, USA - Sample 2 (SPAdes) (version 2) | ecosystem: Host-associated > Tunicates > Ascidians > Unclassified | place: Key West, Florida... | reverse complement strand
AAAATTGGGGGAAAGAAACAACAGCTCAGTTAACATCAGATATGCTGCCAAAACATCAGACATCAGAAATTTCTCTCAAAACATCAGAAGTGGTAACACTGATGCATATCATCTACGTGTGTACATCAGGAATGTCCCAGCTTTGTGACGTTTACACTACACATCAATCGACACTGTTGGTAGTTCAAATGTTATGCTTGTTTCCACACTGGCAGAGCACGGCAACACCCAGCTCTTGTTATATATGGTAGTGCAAAACACGCAGGAATGAAGAAAGCTGCTTCAATATTACTCAAATCTCGAAAATTCATAACCGCTTGGTTTGATAACGAATGTGTTGCTACGCCTGTGGTACTGCCAAAGAACGTTTTGCAATGCACCCGATCTCGACTTACAGTACAATGTTGGTGAAAAACTAAGAAAATAGACATCAATTTTCTGATCGCTAAGGGGTGGCTTGAGCCCCTTCAGCTCCCCCCCTGGCTGCGCCTTTGGTGTTACGTGAAGTCGACTTGCTCTAAAAACATTTGCCGATTGATTCACCTGCATACTTCGAAACGTCATCTCGATTCATAGCTACAGTAAATAGTAGTGAAAAAACACAAAGGAAGGAAAAAATTAACAATGCACTTGTGCTGATGAAGCAGCAGCAACAGCAAAAATACTAGTAAGCTTTCATGTCATTTGCAAAGTGCCTTCAAACTATACCAGCAATTGCTATGTTTTGCACCCTGAACGAATGTGAGTCAACTTACATATACTATCTTCAAAAGGCATCACCAGCTTGGATGTTTTGATAGTTCAACTGATACATTGCCCAAAATAAAATTGTGCGCATATTAAACCTTATATTCACAGGAACAGACTTTTACTTACTGCTATAAGCTGTTCCCTTTGCGCTATAAGTGGATGCGCCCTGCAGAAGTTTGCAGCCTGAATGACCCCTTGTTCTTTTGCAACCTCGCACCCCCCACGTATTTTATGAATCGGTCTACATGGAAGTCATCGCAGCATTACACTACAGCCAGTGGTGTAGTGCAGCCGGAGCGTGCCGGAGCTCTGCTCTACCACCTCTCCCAGTGTATGATGGGTCGTTGCCTACAAATATAATGGAAAAACAGGCGGTCCCTGTGTGAGCTCCGGTACCTGCAAGAGCTCCGGAAGATATGATGTTGCGACTACATCCCTGATTATAAGAACCATCAAGGCGCTATCCATGCGTTTGCCCTTTTCTAGCACTGCATAACTATGTTTGTGTTTTATCAAAGTAGTTGTGCTAGCGCCATTGAGCGTATGCTTTTCAACTGCCGCCACGTATCTTTCGTCGTGTTCTTTCATGTATTTATGCATTCCTTGTTACTGCCATGCATGAATCCTGCTTTGAGTGTGGGAGTGAACACGTTGCCCAAAAACTCGTGACGCTCTTCCTACGCTGTTATAACAGCGTTTTCGTGACTACTCGATGGCTTGCTAGGAAACTATCGCCCACACTGTTTCTGTTTAATCATTTCATGTGTCACATTTGTTGCAGCCACGTGACGTATTTGACGCAGTAATAAATTGGCACTACAATGGATGCATTGCCCTCATTACAGTATTTTTTGGTAAGTTTAAGCCAATAAATTTTGAAGAACATCGAATAGTAAATATACCATGAACCGATCACAGCCAAACTGTTACTTGCCCCATGCGGGCTCGGAGCAAATTTACGAAATTCCTGCAGCGGTTCAAGTTCCTGCAAGTTCATTTGACAAAAGAAATCAAGGTCAACCGACAACGGGTGAGTGCCTTTTTATTGGTACCAACACAGCCTACTTGAGATATCTTAAGCAGGTTGTGGGTACCAAGATGAATTGTTTAGCTGGAAAGAATGCAGAAGGCGCTTTTGGTGCAGCTGGCGAGCAAATATATGGGCGAAGTGTCAAATACCACTGTCTAGCATGTGAATGATTACGTACGGAATTCGCAAAGTGGCAAGCTTTAAAACATTTCATTCTTTCGACACAGATGTAATCGGCAAAACAGTTCATTAAAGGTTTCACAGTTTGTTTACAAAAAACTTTGGATGCAAATTGCCATCAACAGAGTTTGCAATTGTGAAAATATTGTCAGCGATTCATCGAGGTATAGTAAATTAATTCAGCAACCTTTCCAACTTTCTTTTTAAGCATTTACAAACGCTTGAACAAAAGCTGTATTAAGTCTTGTATTAATAAATGTAAAACCATTTGAATGAATTTTTATGTAGCACTTTTACATCACTGTAACTTCCAAACTAATGCATCAGTTTGTTAAAGTTATTTTGCTTATAGCAGCGTAAAATGTTTTATTCAAATATGAAACGTGATAAAGCAAGCTGCTGTTGTTCAACAAATCAGGATGTTTCTTGTTTTAGGAATACATATCCTTTATATTACAGCAATTGAAAACGAGTTGTCAATTGTTCTTTTATATCTGTTATTTGGTGTGTTGTAGACAATTTGTGGGTTTTATTAGGTGTTTTACCTTTCTTCCAATAGGTTTTCAACATTGTTTCTTAGTTTTTGTTGAGAAAATTGAAATTGAAAAGTTTTTAGTAACAAAAATCTCTTTCAGTAATTACCTTTTTAGCATTTTTGTTTGCAGTAATATTATACTTATTTATTTATTTAACGATATCTTGCGAATGACGCTGGCCTGGCTGGTGCAACTTTGTCGTGTCACGTCGATCTTTCAAATCAACAACGATACACGAAAACTAACAGCATGAATGAAGCAGTGCCAGTTCAAAACAAACCTGACCACTCATAACAGACGATTTGAAACAGACCACGTTCGTAACAGACTCATTATGAATATTGTTTGTTTTTGTGGATGAAGTTAACTCCTTCAATAACCTTAAATACTCAATGACCACTCAGTCAGGGTCTGAATTGTTGCGATTAAACTTCGCATACTTTTTAACAGGCATCAAAGATGCCGTGGGGCCAAGATCGTTGCGAATCGGAAACCTGCTTTTCAAGGTGTTTTTGCTCCTGTTCGTAATTTCAGCAGCAACATTCTCGATGTTATCATACACACGATCACCGCCGGAAGTAAAAATCAAAGAAGAGGTACCTGTAAATGTTTTGTGTATTATTTTTTTATAACGATGCAAACACGCGATTGGGGAGACTCTTTTCTTTTTTCACAAAGGTTGCAAAGGTTACTGCTTCATTTAAACAAAGAACCTACAATTCATGCATCGAGCTGAGAAAAGATGGATTTAACATTTCGAAGATCTATGAAATACAACCACATGCTGACTATCCCAGCTATAAGGTGCAAGTTTTTCAACAAAATTTCACATAAAGTATCTTATACATACTGCAAAACTCATAGTTGCGCAATTTGGATACCTCTTTGTTTTTGGCAACTTTACACCCTTCAATAATTGCCTAATTGTGAATTCAAGTTTTGAAAGCAGTTGGAAAAGTGAGGAAAGTTACTGTTGGGTGTTTGTTCAAAATGTACAATTTTCAATAATTAATTTCGAAATTGGAAAAGAAATCCTACCTGAATAATTAATACATTTTAATTTCAAACCTGCATTTGATGATGATGGTGATGGGGACAGGAGACAGCAGACCTAAGTTGTCTTAAAACATCTTAAATTTTTCTGCCATCTCTGATAATTATGAAAGCTACAGACCAAGGGTATGAATGGTCGTAGATGTAACCAAGCCACTTGATCCTTGTCCGTACTTTTGCAATATTTTCAGTGGGGTTAATCATTGATTATTGATCTATCAAATATTTTTATATTCAGGTCTACTGCGACATGGTGTCTGATGGCGGTGGATGGACTCTTGTAGCGTCAATTCATGAGGACAGCATTTCGTCCAAATGCACGAGTGGTGACAAATGGTCTCTGACAAGTGACACGTATGGTTCGAAAGGTAAGAACCAGGAAAACTGTTATGAAACAATAGATTTGGTTATTGAATTCTTGCTTAAATGACACGTAAAGTTCAATTACATTATTCCTTGCTTTAGAAAGCTTTTGTGTGTAATTCCAGTCATATGCTTGTTTTGGAAAATTCTCCTGGATCGCTAATCCTGCTTTTTTGTCACATGAACGTTATCACCTGGTGAATTTCATCCGTTTTTGAAAAACAAAAAAAATAATTTCTTTAAGTTAAGGCTGATTACAAAAACTACACTGGAAATGTAACTCGTATTCCGTGGTTAGTGCACTAATAAAGTACTTTGCACTTTAATTTGATGCTGTAATTGATGAAAAAGAAAAACACACCTGACCGGGTGGAAATCACTCAGCATTAGTAGAAAAAATAACGAAACCCGTAGAAAAATAACGACAATTTGATATAAAATCGCTCATGAAAAAATATACTGGATTTGAAGAACTTATGTTTCCGCTGGTAACGAAATCGTGCCCTGAGTGCATGACCTGAGTGAATCATAGCCCTTCATTACCACAATTACAGCCTTCACTCGAAAAAGAACTTATCCTTACCATTACGACGGGTGATATTCACACACAATCACAAACTTTTCCCCATAGTGGAAAAATCGAAACAGCTGGCAGAACTTTACACACGCCAGTCAAAAAGTCAGACAAACAACTGCAGCTACTAATACGTGGAGAGCGCTCCCACGCTTGCTTACGTAAGACTGCCTGGTCACCACACCTAACCAGGTGGGATTCACACGACAGTAGCGATCCAGGGATTTATAGTACAGTAGTTTGCATGTATTTTGATGAGTTCCACCACATTGAAATCGCGTATAAAATTCGGAGGTTCTATATTCGAACAATATTTTTCACCTGAAAATTTGTTGATGGATTAGACTTCGCTGCTCATATGGAAACGTTTTACTTGAACAGATAAGTGCAAATCTGAATCACTGCAAAGTCATGAAAGTAGAGCCCAGTCGGTTTCTTTTGTAAAGTTTGTAGCAACCAAAAACATTTAAAACCTCAAAATACCCCCTAAATCCGTGTTTTTCGCCCTCTTGGACCCACACCAAAAGAAGTTTCAATTTTTTTGATCATCATTGCAAAGGTAAGGTTTTCACAAACATTTCTATGTAGACAGTTTGCTTCCAATGTGTTTGGTCTGAGCTGTATGGCTGTTTGAACGGAAGCAACTGGTTTTCCTAGCCTACGCAAAAAAATTTCACTGAAACGACGTCACCATGACATCACAGGTGGGCGCGACCTATCTCAAAATGTGTGGTGCTGTCTTACGGATCCAATGATACCTTCAGTGACTCTCTAGTGCAATGCGTTAGTGACTCTCTAGAGTCTAGATCAATGCCACTGTTGTGGCCGGCGCGGACATTAAAGGATCTAATCGCCTCATGTAACGTGTATTATAAGATGAAACAATACACTTACTGTATACACAAAAACTTGTTTACTTCATTCTGACAAAATTGGACAAATATTCCTTTCACAGTGTGAGAAAATGGCTAAAATTTACGCATAATCAAATCAAATAAAATTTTCAATTATTTTGATGTGTAAATTTTGGCCACAATTAACCGGAAATTTAAAAAATATGCACACACGTTTGAAAGCAAATGAGATCATGCCACAATAGCGCTCACGAGCCAAAAAACAGAGAAAGTCACCACCTAATTTTGCTCACACACAGTAAATTACTTGATCACTAGCATCCTAAGCAATGATCTACGCTCAAATGGAACAAACTGTACGTTCTCGCGCCAAGTTAACTAAATATGAGGACCACCCTTTGCAGACCACTGCCTAAATGGCCGCAACAAAGTATTTGAAACAGTGCTTTAAGTTTTGGTTTGATGACGCATTGTGACAACGACAGTCTTGGAGCACCACAACATTTTTTTGTTGAAATATGTTTGCCAGTTTCTGTAATGAAGCATTCTATAAGTGGGTGGTAGTAGTATGGCGCAACCCGCTGTTTGACGACGTTACTTCGCAGATAAAATACCACAAGAACGCAAGCATCAGTGCATACGAACAGTGCGCAAGACCGCACACACAATAACGCCTGTGCGGTTTTTTGTCGGCTGATGTCTGTGCTTCAGCGGTACCCACATAAGGTTCACTTAAAATTTGTTAACTTTGTTCAGATTTATTCAAAGATGCCTATTTTTATTTTTGCCTATTTTTGAAGTCATGGAAATGGAATAGGCCAATTGTACTAAGGGCTCTACATAAAAAAAACATTTTGTGCAAACCAAGAAGGATAAATCAAACGCGGAGGAATCCTTTGCAGGGTTTCGACTTCATACGTGACATTGTAGGTTGAACAGTCACAACTGCAGGCCTGGACTCAATTCCAATCGATTATACGAACATTTACAGCGCCTCAGAAACAGCCAGGAGTAACTTTCGAGTTAACTTTTCGACTTTCGAGTGACCTGGTCCAAGCATTATTCAAACTGCTCTCTCTTTAAATAAATTCATCCGTGATTTATAATGGAACTGAGTGCGAACGACTGCCCTCCGCAATGACGCACTGTAATATAAGGGTTTGCATGGACCTGCGGTGCAAGTTACACCGTCAAAGTAAATGTTTGGGTGAACACAAACTTAACTTAATAAATGCTTTAAAACACACAGATTCAAAAACGTGAAAAAGTAATTTGAAGATTGATATCCTGGGGCTCGTGTTTTTAGTAGGGTTTTTAATATTTTATTTCACCCACTTTTTTGATACTACGATATTTTAAAGACTACAAAAACAAAGTCTTAGTAAGGCATTTAAACCTATGTCGTCATTGTCTTATGCCATTTCTTTTCCGATACTGTTTTATAACATTCCATGTGACATCACAAAATTGAAACTTCTTATCATAACAAAACGCAGCTTTCACATTTCAAGCGTGTTTACTGAGACTTTGTTTTGTAAAATCGTAGTATAAAAAAAGCACTTTTGAAGTTTCAAACATATTTTTAGCCCAATTTTTCACATTTCCAATGCACATTTTCACATTTCGATTTCACTTTCAAACATGTTTTTATTTTCAGACAGAGAAAGATTTAATTTAGTTCGTGAATGCATCCAATCATTTTCTTTTATTCCTTATTAGTCCGTATTTTTCAATTTTTTTCTTTTCTAAAAAACGTTTATTAGTGAAATACAGCTTTTAAACAAAAGTGAAGCTTGTATTAAACAACAACGAAGACGCTAAGTCTTACTTTTTAAAAACACCTGATACATCTAAGAAGATAAAAAGACTATTTAGTGTGCTTCTTGATTACAACAAGCATTTAAAACAGATGTTGCGAAATAATTTTGAGGCGTTATCAGATCAATCCTAGTTAAGCGATGTCATGTGACTTTATCAACAGGTCCATATTTGTGGTCAAATCTGCTGACGTACGGAAGCATCGAATCTGCATCCTCTGAAGATTTCAAAAGCAAAGCATACACCTTGCCTGTAAGAATAAACGAAATTGTGCAACTGTAGTTTAAGCGTATAATTTTTTTTAAATGTGTCCATTTGCAGCATTAATTTCATTTTACCGTCATTCTTACAACTTTGAGCTTAGATTATGCCTTCAAAAAGTTATAAACGTCCGATGCTGAGATCAAGGGGTTATCACTGTGTGTGAAATAATGACAAGTAGCCTTTCACAAAATACAGCAGCAATGTTTCTAACGTTAGTTCAGTATGCACTTCTGCTGATAACCCCAAATAGTCTTGGAAGAAATTAAACAAAACCGGCTGATTTCCTTTACAGGCTTCTGATGTCCTGATTGCTCATGTGCCAAATGACGTTAAAGTTGACGAAATAGAAAACTCGAGCATCACCGTCTATCATACTACTGACGGTTTTCTCTTGAAGTACGGATCGTCGCTGCAGACATTGTACAGAGATTATGTCCCGCTGTCGACCAACACTATGTTTGGTGAGCAAAGCTTTCCAAACCTGTATGCAGCTGCTATTTACAACTGACACCAACGTGAAACTTTAACGTCATACTTTTAGGTCTGTATGTATGAAAACAGGTGATATGGTGAATATCTGAGCTGACCGTGGTTAACTGTAGGTTACATTTACCAAAAATATCAAATCCTAATGTGAACAATGCCTTAATAGCCAGAGGTTGTTGGGAACAAAGAAGACATTAAATTTTTGTTTCCAAAAAAATATGAAAAATATATTTTGGTAACGACTTTGAGTTTTTGTTGTAAAAAGCTGCGACTTCTTCGAATAGACTCTTACTATATTGAACATGATTTTGTAGATTTTTTAGATTCTATAACATGGTTACTTAAAAATTGTCAAAAAGGATAAAATTCCAGCTAAGTTGTGTCCATATCACTTCTATTTCAACATTCTAAAGTTTTTACGGCAAACTAAAGGAAAAAAGGATACCAAGTAAAAGAAAGTTTGGTTGTAAGATAGATTCTATTATCTATAGCAAAGTATGTAGCGGAACTATACATCGTTAGCGTTACACTTTTGGATTACTAGAATGCTTTTAAGATAAATATTCGGTGTTTTAAAACATTGATCTCTAACTAACCAAATTTAAAATAACCATCTAGATATTGAACACAATTTTATAGGTGCATTAAGTATTTGTTGCTCTGATCAATTTCTGAGCAGGTTACATTTGTATTACGAAAGTCAGAATCACAATATTGTTTCTTTTTTTAATCAACTGCTTCTGTCTAGGCCTTGAGGAAAAAGTAGTTCACCTGATCGAAAGGTATGGTGGAATTACTCAACAAATTTCAAACTGGTACAACTACAATTACGACGCTGGAAAAAGTGCGAGCTACATCATTGATGGAGGAAGTGACATGTTTGACTATGGAAACAGGGTTAGTTTCGCCGAGAATTTTTCCTATTATCTACAGATGCAATGCAATGATTCATGTGTATGTACTCGCAATGGCAAAAGGATATCAGTAGCAAAAGCACATTGCCGTTTCTATTGTTTTTTCTCTATGCGTAAATACTGGTAAGAAATAGAAAAAGACGTAGAATCGTTTTTAGGTAGTGAAAATTGAGTGCAGAAGAAAATGTTTCATATTCGTGGACGCCATAAAACCACGATTCCCAGAAAACAGCAATTTCGGGTTTCCCCGTCATTTTTGCGCAGGCAGAGATTTAGGGAAAATCCGCCTAATACTTTCGAATATGACAGTAAATTTATAATGCCACAACTTCAGTGGGTGATACAGTACATAACCGCGCAATACTTCGAATGTTATTCTAATTAGAAATTAGGCTCATGCCCACAGCTAAATAATTCCTGTAAAATTTCACGACAATAACACAAGCTATTGAAAATGTACCTGTGTAATCACCAAACATTTTAACAGCGTTTATGAGGGTCTGGTTGTTGTAATTGAATATAAAAAAAACAAAGCAAATGGTCAAGAACGCTGACGATGTGTTTTGTTTGTGGGTAATGTGACCCTATGTGCTTATTTACTCTACATCATTTTTTTGATTTCAGAAACTTTTAACGTAAAATATAGCACCTCCTGATTTTATGCAACGCGGCGATGTTTCAAAGCAGTTCGTAATTGGGCCTAAAAATCTCTACTGACACCAAATGTGTTTCTTTTTTTGTCATTCCATCTAGAAAAGGTGTTTCGGGTTGAGAAATGCTATTATCAACACGAACTCCCATATTTCTCATAGTTTTTTTTTTCTAGCCCAACAGAAAATGTTTATCTGTACACTGAAATAGAAAAAAGATAATGATATATGTAACAACCAAAAAAAATCAAAGGCATATCATGACGTTTCGGCAAATTGACATCGCTATTGTGAATGGCTGACGTGATATTGTTTCTAACCGTACTAATGCGCAATCAGCGTGTTCGCCCGTCCGTTGGTATTTCACTGGTTAACGCTATATTTCAGTTTAACACAGTACTGCCTCGTGCCGGTGGTGGCTATAGTGACATCGTTCATATATCCAAGACTGGTGCTTTTGAAAACTGTTTTTTGTGAAACCCTGAGTTAACCAAATTTTGTTCTTTTTTTCTCTGATGCAGCACCGTTATATTAGTTCGTAAAACCTAAACTGGCATTGAGCATGTTGCATTGCAATTTGCAATCAATACAATGACATGTAAGCAGCAGTGAGCTTGCCGCAAGTTTTTGCAGCTAGCAGGGACATTGACGCTGCAAAATGAATGAAAAGCGCGAAAAATAGTGACTTCAGCGATATAGCAGCGCGACGGGTTGGCATACCCTTGTCAATTAGTGGGATTTACGCCAATGTTGGCGACGTGTGGCGTCACGTATGATGCACGAAGCTGTGCTACAGGTTAAAAATACGTAGAGGCATCGGTGGGTTGTTTCCGCCAACCTCTGGTTTGTACTGTATTCTTACATCAACAAAGCTTCAATAATCTCCAACCCACGCCAATTATTATTACCAGTGACCTCGAGGTTGTTAAAATGAAGCCGACGATTTGGCCTGCAAATGCCTACAGAGAACAGACTGACGAGTTTATTGGAAGTTCAGTACTCCTTTGTAGTATTCATTACAATGCGCTGCGCTTGTCCGATATAGTAGGCACCACAATAGCAAGCAAACCTAATTCAATCTGGCGCCGGTTGATAAAACTTGTCGGTCTTTCACCATAAGCTACCTCCGAGATTTTGGTTGTTTTGAGAACAGCGTTTGTACCTACAGCGTAGGTAAAACACTGCAACAACAAGGTACAACGTAGGTAAACATCCCAGTTTCATAAGCACAAGGTGACAATGAAAGCATGCTGACGGAGACTGGCAGACCTAGCAATCATGCATGCTGATAGAGATTGGCAGGCGGTGGAAGGGGTGCTGAGTGAAAACATGGCAACCTTAGGTGAATACCTCCAGACTTGCAAGCTGAAGCTCAGCACTACAAAACGGTGTAGGCAGCCTTCCACTTTAACAACAAGGAAGCTAAAGTAAGATGAAATTCAACTTCAACAACGAAACCCTGCCCTTCTGCTCCGAGCACAAATACCTCGGAGTTAAGTTGGGCAGGTCGCGCATGCATCGCCGACACCTTGGGGTCACTTCGCAAGAAGATGACATCACGCGTCGCGCTCCTGAGGCGGCTTGCTGGCTCCGCTTGGGGTGCTGGACAAATCTGCGGACAGCCACCCTAGACCTGGTCTATTGAACCACAGAGTACCGCGCCCCTGTCTGGTGCCGCAGTGCTCATACACGCCTCGTCAACTCCGCCATCATTGACGCCTTGCGAATTGTGACTGCATGCCTGCATCCTACACCAGCGGACAACCTCCCAATCCTCGCAGGCATCCAACCCGCTGAGCTTCGTTGCAAAAGGAGCCACACTGTCTCTAGCACGCCGTGCCACGGAACCTGGACACCTGCTCCACTCAACGCTCACCCGTCTATCGAGGGTAGATGCACGGCGCCTCAAATCGAGACACCCATTTGTGTTCGCCGCACAACAACTCATCAGTTCATCTGAAAACAACAGAATTCGTGCGGCGCACTAGGCGGATCACCAAAGGAATGCGGTGTGGGCGGACAACTCCGCAAGATTCCGCATTTACATCCACGACACCCGGCACCCATTCCCACGGAGCGACACTCCCAAGAAGAGCCTGGGTCCGGCTTAACCACCACCGCACCGGTGTCGGGTGTTTCCGCTCCTGTTTGTACAAATGGGCTATGGCCTCTTCTGCGACCTGTGAGTGTGGCGCAGAAGAACAATCGACCGTCGAGCATGTTTTCCTCCAATGTCCAATTCATCGACCTTCTCATGGATTGCACGGTCTGACGTTTCTGGACGATGAGACAATCGAATGGCTGCTCAACATCTGCCCCGAGATCTAGTGCGGCCATGCAATGGTTAGAAAAACTGGCTCAAAAGAAGAAGAAGACATAGAATACAGTCGTTCATGTTTAGGTCTTTGGCAAAATCAGTGTTCTTGCATTCTGAGTTAAGATAAAAGAAATGGCTTTTGTTCGGAAATAGCAAAATAAGCACATCTAAAACAGAGTCGAGGATTAAACTGATGGTGAAAACAACTGCCTCATTTGCGTAAAAATCGGATTAAAGATTTTACCCATGGTTTTATCAATACTTCAACACCCCCTTCAAAGAGCTTTAAACCAAAACACCGAGCAGAGCATTTGGTTTGCTTTTCATTTCTTGCTTTAGATCAGAAATTTGCAACTTTTTTACTCCTGCACCCGTTAGATTTTTTTCTGACCTTGCACGTACTGCAATTTATACACAAAAACTAGCTTTAAAACGTGAAACGGAGTGTACACGCATCCTTTACCATTGATTCACCTTAGAAATATTTACAATGAATGGTGAAATGCGGAATCTATTCATATATGATATATATATATATACTACGCTCATACTTTTCCAGAATTGATCAGAAAAGTTATTTCATATCACAAAAGCACAAATATACCTGGTTCATTTATTAAAAAAAAGCTGTAAGCTCGTGATAAAGCATATATTGCAGTTAGCACTATCGCTCTCGATCGACGTGGATCTACGTCGGAGGTATGCTGGCCACTGTTCTCGGCCGACGTTAATCTACGTTTCAGCATTCAAAACTTCCCGTCAAGGCACGTTTCCGTTTTTTGAAATTTCGTTACTGTAAACGGTCTAAAAACGATTCAGAAATGTTGTGCTAGACTGAGTTTAAGTAAGATTAAGTTTTGGAGTAAGAATTCAAGCTCTATGCGGTCCAGAGACTTGTTTGAAAGCATCGTACTTTTGGGTCGGCCCACCAAGGCGGGACCATGTAGAATGGACCAGGACTGCAATTTGTGTGAGAGAAGTGCTTTGATATGCTGCCAATTTTTAGGAAAACATGAAGGAATGTGTTAGAAACGTTTATGTAAGTATAGCTTGGCACGTCGATAGAGTTTAATTACTTAATGTCAGACTTACGTACTTTAACGCCTAAAAAAAGGGAAACTTTTGCATACAAAGTGACTCCAGTAGGCCGAGGCTTGTTTTTAGTGGTATGTAGCCTGAAATGTTTTGGATATAATTCGATATGTTGACAACTGTTTAATGTAAAGGTAACAAAACGTTTACCAGTTTCACCATTTTTGTTTATAGCTGGAAACGCCTAGCAGTATCTACATTCTGAACAAACAGAAGGCATTTGAATTTCCCGCTAAAACCGTGCAGTAACAGTGGATATCGTGGTGGGGAAACCACCCGGATTTTTATGCAAAACATTAATATAGCGACACATAGGTTTACAAGGACCTCACGTTTTTGTCTATAACCCATTGCAAAAGAAAACAGAAATACCGTAGGTGCGTAATAAGTAGATCGTTATCATGTCATTAAGACGGAAGCTTCTCGCACGCCCCTGGAATTGTGTCTCGCATCCCAAAAAGTGCACGTATCCCTGGTTGGGAGTCACTGTCTCAGATAAACGATCCATCCTTAGACATATATCAAACAGATAGCGTTACCACATGGATCGAGGTTTCTATTGCAAACTTGTTGTTGATTTTTGACATCTACCAAGGCTAGTCGTCCGTGTACTGGACTTCTTATATCACACATGGGACTTCCTCTAATTGAAACATCTCGATGCAATCGACGAAGAACTTGACATCACATGATTTGCGTTCTTTAACCAAGCATCAAAAAGCAACGGCCTTCACGATAAACTTGAAGTCTTTGCTGTAAGTTAAATTACCTGCTGAACCTGTCACTGTGGACTATACATTGCAGTCGCTGCAGAAATTCGCACATTAACACCAAACGGTCCCCTGCAAACTGCTTGTCGCATTAACTACATTCTTCCTATTCATGAATATTTCTAGATTGATATATACTACAGGAAGAAACTTGAATATAGTCACAAAACTTATGCTGCAAGAACACACGGTGGTAAGTTTTTGTTCCAGCTTTGACAGACCTTCTTTCAATCGCCCTGGCAAAGGCTGTCACAATATCATGGTTGCGATATGCATCGCATACACATAATACAATAAATTGACGAATTTAACAAACCTAGCAAAAAGAATTAATCACTCTCGTTTACTTAACGATGATAATTTGGAGATTTTGTAATAAAATGCAAATGTTAGCAAAAATTTGCAGAAAATCAGAGTCAGGCCCATCGTTTAGTTAAGAAAACACCCCGAGTGAACAAACCTGAGGCCGGTCAAAGCAGTGCACCACGTGAACTTTTCTTTCATTAGCGCAAATTGACAAACGTTTCCATGAGCTTAAGTGAATTTTATTTAAAAAGCATGTGCATCATGCTTTCAACGGGCAGAATTGCTCATACATAAACTTTTCTCGTATCTAGACTTGTCAATCTCAGGGTGTTTTGAACATGTTTAGATTAATAACGTTTTGTATAACAACTAGGCTATAAATGTTAGCAAATATGACTTATGACCAACATCACTGGGAATGACTTCCACGAAATGTGACGTATCTAGGTTCTGACAGGCAAGGATCTTGCCATGAGCACTGCTTTGAACTGGGGGCAAAAATGGTTTGTAAAATATAAAAGTTGTAATTTAGAGTTTCTTCAACGTACATTTTGCGTCCATACAACCATTTACTGCAAACCTGTATCAACACAGGGCCCTTATCTAATGCTATTGAAGTCGGGCGTGTTTTACCAGCACCACCATGCATTACGAAAAAACTTGTGTATATTGTGACACAATTCGACGGTCAAACATTGTCACAGAACAAGAACGCTTGCTTGCAATATCTACAAGACCTCATCCTTCCCACGACATAAGAAAGGCTAAGTCAGTCCGTAATGCTGCATTTCAGCCAAGAGGATGTTGATCAGATTCTGGTTGAGGCGAGTTTAAGTCCTGGCTGCAGGAACTCGACTGTTGCGCAAAGAGCTGTTTCTAAGTGCCCACACACTTGCAAGCTGCATAAGCTGCTGCCCCCCAATCCGACTTCACAAAACTTCTTCGATGACCGCTAACGCTTGATGGTAGGCTAAACGCAATGCCCTAGTCCAGAGACAAAGGAAGAGAACATTAGTTATCCGTTAGTCCTCTAAACATCAGCAGCCAGTATTGTTACCTCTAAACATCAGCTAGTATTGCATGATAAAAGAGATTTGTCAGTCTTGTTCAGAGCTACATTTTTTCAAAATAAAAGTAAATGAGTATAGAAGCATGTTACGGTCTTTATGGATAATTTTTAATTTTTAATGCTGAAAAGTAAACATGTTTCTTATTTCAAAACATTTTTGTCCTTCATGGTTGATATTTTGTAAAATTGTGCCGATATCTGATATAAAGAACGGTGTCCGCTTTGAAATTGCCAAAATATTTACTGGACCCTCTTCTGACAAATATTATAAACGAATACATATGTGACGGCGATTTTTCGGACAATATATCTTTTAAGCAGTACAAATCTTTAAGTCAGGAGATAGGGGAAAATCCCACTACTTCAAGACCGCATTCAGGGCTCATATACCTGTCGATAATATTTGAAAAAAGTGCTGTACGAAAGACTGAACGATTATTTTACCATAAACAACTTGTTGAGTCAGCAACAATACGGTTTCGCAATAACCATTCCACATCCCTGACTATGACAGACTTGTACGAAGATCTTCTTCAAAACCTCGATAAAAAGGTATATCATGTGCGGTTTTCTTAGATCCAAGAAAGAAACTTAACTTAATGAAGCACTCCACTTTGCTAACACACTTGAGCATTACGCAGTAAGAGGAAATGCACTTAACCCTTTAACTCCCGCCCAAAGGCCCATGCGGGCCACTTAAGTGGCCGGTACGTTTTTGGTTATAACTCGCCAGCCACTATAGCTAGAGAGCCGTTAAACCCTCTACGGATACGACAAGTCTTCTAGATTCGATTAAAAAAAAAATTCAATTTGGGTTAGGGGTTCTCATGGGAGGAACTCCCAAAGTGTTTTTTTTTTATTTTTGACCAACTTTAAATAGCCCTGGACGCCAATCCAATGAGCCAAAATTTTGGCTCAAACCTTGTTTGGAAATTGCATGATCACCCGAGTCAATAGAGCCATTGATCGACCATTTAGCATGTCTGGAACCAAAGTTATGGCCCAAAAAACATTTTACCCCAAAATCAGAAAATTGAAGAAACCCCATTGAGTCATTTCGATTTTCCCCGCTGGCGTCATTTCGATTTTCTATATCTCGCCGGTAGAACATGCTAGCGAGCTATTCGAACGTCGAAAGACTCATGAAGTCTTGTAGTTATCACTGAAAAAAAAACTTTTGAGATTTGGGTTCGGGGTTTTCGGTGGGTGTCGTTAGAAAAAAGGTATGTTTTGCTTTTTTTGGTTGGTCTTTTATGACGTCATCGCCTGGACAAAGGGCCAGAATTGTAGCTCAAAATTTGGTTGTATTTTAGGCTGGAATATGAAGCTGTAGAGGCCTAGATCGACTTCCTAGCGTTTCTGGTGCCCAAGTTAGGGCCAGACGACCCCAAAGCATTAAGGACATGCCTGAGTAATTTCAGGAGATTTCCCTAATTAATTTCTGCTTGTTTGGCCAAAACTTTTGAACCAGGAATGCTAGAAAGTCCATCAAACCCTCCAAACACTCGTATTGTAGCCTAGAATCCCAAAAACTTTGAGTTACAAAATCTGATGGATTGTTCGATTCCCAGGATATGACGTCATTTCCCAAATGTAAGCAAATATGCATATACATCTTCTCAATATGCAAACATCAACAAAAAACCCGAGACCTCAAGATGAAAATTTGTTTTTCCTGTCTAAACCACTAGTTTTCTCGAGTCTTTAGAGGGTTTGAACAGCTCTCTAGCCCAGCGCTTCTCAACCGGTGGGCCGCGAAGCTCCTTCAGGTGGGCCGCAAAATGTTCCGAAATGACTTAAATATTTTTTGAAAAAAGTTATTGGTTCATACAAACTGCATTTTTTTAGAAAAACGTATGAATTACGAATACCACAAAAGTATTATTGTCGCATTCCATTCAAGGAATGCACCTTGTCATGAGTTCTGAAACAAATTTTTCGTAAAGTTGGCCCAAAATCAAAGTCTCGGCGAAAAGTGGGCCGCGACATAAAAAAGGTTGAGAAGCACTGCTCTAGACTATTCTAACGGCGAGTTATGGCCATGTACAAACGGGTTGTTTTACACCCAAGGTTAGTGTTTGTAGGGGTAGACATTTTGACCACTTTTTGGTTTTTGTGACATAATTTTGGATCCAGATATGCTAGAAAGCCAGTCAAGGGCTCTAAAAACGCGTAGGATCGCCTAGTTTCTAAAAAATACTTGGGCCAAAATGTTGGGCCATTCGATGGGCGTCCAGGGCCGGTAAAGTAGGCCATAAAAACGTTGAAACACCCCCACTTGGGACGTCCACCCAAGAGAAGCCCAAACTCAAAACTGAAAATTTGTTTTGACTCGGCGTTAGAAGTCTTGGTGAATCCGTAGAGGGTTTGAACACCTCTCTATCTGCAGCAGCTGGGCGAGTTATGGCCCAAGGAAGCGAGCCACTATCTTGGCTCGAGCAGGCGTTAAACTAATACAGTCGTATCAAACAGAATGTTCAAAGAAGAAATAATGGATTATTTTTAAAGTCAATTATTTCTGGAGTTCCCAGGGATTGGATTTAGGCCCATTGTTGTTTTGGTTATTTATAAACGACTTACCAAATTCAAATTTTATGAAGACTATACTTTGCGCTGATGACAAAGTTTTAGTTTAGAGGGACAACCATCTGGGAAAATTACAAACTTGGTTAATTGTGAAACGACAAAAGTAATGGGCTTGCTAACTGCAAACAACTCTCACTACATATTTCCTTAACAAAATATTTGTTAATCACAAATAAACATCTAAGTACAAAATCCTTTGCAATAAATGCAAATGGTAATTGTATTGAAAGAAATTTGACTTAATTGTATTGAAAAAAATTTGAATCCATGTCGAATTGACTGGCTTAAAGTTACTGCCCAGGAAAGAGAGGATAAAACTACCATGAAAGCAAAAACCTACTTGATCAACTGCAATTACCCACAGAAGCCATGCCCTGTCAAAATTTTAATTGTACAGATGAGAAACATTTAGAAGAAATAGAAAATTTGTGTGCAGAGCTGATCAGTTCTCTGCTTGCTGCTACTTCCTTTGAATTTAAAACAACAGGTAAAAAGAATGCTGGTAAATTTAACATTCCTGGTTGGAACTTGGTAGTCAAATCAAAACATCAAATTGAAAAGGCAGCCTTCTGGCTATGGATAAACTGCAGTAGACCCAAGACTGGTAGCATATACAGGAATACGGTTAAAACAAAAAAATATTTCAAATATTCACTGCGGCAATGCCGCAAAGATGTTGAAATACATAAGGCCAATGGCCTAGCAGCTGCACTACAGGCTAATAAGACCAAGAAGACAATTTGGCAAAACGTCAACAACAAAACCAGATCCCCATCACTGCCAACAGTGATGTGTGGGGTAGATGGTGGTACAGAGATTGTTAAAATATGGAAAGACTTATTCAAAGAAATATTACACTCTAAAAACTCTGGCAATGAGTCTGCAGAGTCTGTGGAACCCAACATAGACTGCAAAGAGAACTATACGGGTCTTGAAATTTCCATGTGTTCTGTTGTTTCGCTGACATAAGTTTTTCAATAGTTGCCCTTGAACAGGGCACCAGGGCCTGATTGTATCTCCGCAGAGCACTTGCTCTATTCAGGTGAATCTCTTCGTTTTTCTCAGTGACATGTTTAATATGTGCATTGTTCACGGGTATGCACACAAATCCTGTTTAAACGCAGCAAAATTTCCATATGCAAAAACAAGAATGGGAATACGACTGACATATCAAATTACACACCTGTGACAGTGGCCACAGTGTTGTCAAAGCTCCTTGAACACTTTGTATTATCTAGCATCTCTCCTTTCCTTGGAACCACAGACAATCAGTTTGGTTTTAAGGCTGGTCATATGTATTGATCAATGTACATTTTTGTTGATGCAAACTGCTTCATACTTTGTAACCCATGGTTCATTTGTGCATACTGTGTTTTTAGATGCCTCGAAAGCATTCGATCGAGTACTACACATGAAATTATTTGAGAAACTAATTCAAAGAAAGCTGCCAATGTGTTTTGTGCGCCTACTGAAATATTGATGCAAGGAACAAACAATGCAAATAAAATGGGGCAAGCATTTTTCTGAACCGTTTCATGTGTCTAATTGGGTTAAGCAAGAGAGAGTACTGAGTCCATACTTTGCTGTTTACTTAGATGGTTTGTCCAATGAACTAAGTAACAGTAAAGCAGGGTGGTACATTGGTGAAGTCTCATTAAATCACTTGATGTTTGCTGATGATATTTGTGTGTTCTGTTCAAGTGTACGTTGGTTACAAAGAATAATAGATGTGTGCCAGGCGTATGCAGAATCGCATGGAATTATTTTCAACTGCAAAAAAACTGTTTGTATGACGTTTAAGGCCAAGAGTGCAAAAAGCTCAGCTACTCCATGATTGAAATTGGGTGATCAATACGTAAAATCTGTTAACCAATGCAAATATTTGGGGATTGTATTGGATACTGAGCTCTCAGATGACAAGGACATCCCGCGACAACTGCGATATCAATATTGTGCAGCAAACAAGCTGCGACCTTCCTTTTCCCATGTTCCAATGTGGTTAAAAACGTGCTTTCTCGTTCCGTTTGTACGCCCATGTATGCATCACAATTATGGTGTATTTCAGGAAGTCATGCATGCAGAGATTGCATGTGGCATATAATTTTGGATGTAGAGCTCTATACAATCTGCCCTGGAGAGCGAGTGTTAGTAGCCACCAGGTTCAATGTAACATTCCTACCTTTGAGGCTTTGCTACGAAAATACACGTACCTATTTCTCGAAAGATGCAGAAAATCTAACAACATATGGTTACGTGTTTTGATGCAGTCAGATTGTTTGTATTCGTCCCTATTATTTGAACGTTACAATCGTATTTCACTTTGTGAATGAATACTCGAACATTGCAGTGTCTGCTTGATTGACGGCGTGTCATGTCACAATGCATTCGCATTTTACCTGGACTCGACCAGTTTAGGAATTGGCGCCCTACTCTGCAGTAGCGTTGTAACGTGTGTTGCGTGTTAACTAACTAACAATAGTGTTAAGAATGTGTCTGTAACCCTGTGGTTCCGCCTTCGACATAGTTGCAAAAAGTGTTTGTAACTCTGTGATTCCCCCGGATCCAATGCCTTGCATAACAGAGTGTGTGTATTTATACTATGGACTTAGTATTTGCTCACAAACAAATAAATTAAATTAAATCTGACACTTTAGAGACCTTGATTAGCCTGCTAGTCTGAGGAGTTGCCTGCAACGCATTTTGCTTCAATAAATCATGTAACCGCATTGCGCATATTAAACGTCATACTCAGAGCAAAAGACTGTTACAGTACTCACTGCTATACACTGTTCACTTTGCCTTATAACTACCTTCGTCCTTGGGAGGTCCTCAGCCTGAATGACCCGTGGTCTTTTGCAGCCTTCCATTCCCCCATGTATTATATAAATCGATCTACTTGGACGCCATCGTAGCACTACAATATAATAATCATGATGGCGTCATTCACGCGTATGCTCTGCATGGTTGTGTTTCAGCAAAGTAAATTTATTAGCGCCATAAAGGGTATAGCTTTTTACTACTGCAAAGTTTTTATTTCCTCGCTGTTCGTTTATGTATTTGTATGTTCCTTGTCATTGCAATGTATGCTTAAAGTCTATCGGGTTGCATGTGGCAGCAATTCGCAAACTTTTTTGAGCGCGACGCAAGCTTCAAACAGGGTTTGAAAAAGTAAAGATTGTATGGATGATTTTTGGCCGTAAGTTACTACGTTCTTTTTCAATGTCAGCAATTTTCTCTTTTCTCAAGTACCTACGCGACAAACAGACAAGCAGCAGTAACCTGGCAACTATACAACTCAGGTTTGGATCACCTCGGCGTGACCCATTTTCTTACCCATCGCGACCCTTGTTTGGGTCGCGACACATACTTTGGGAACCACTGCGCGTGGGAGTGACGACGTTACACCACACAATACAGAACACGTCATACGTGAAAAAGGGCAAACAATTACAGCTTGCTGTTGTTTAACGAGGCAGCACAATCCTTGTTGGTTAAATTCAACGCACTAGCAGAAAGGAATAAACATGAGAGTCAAAGACCTTCTTGACCAAATAACGCTTTCCTGCAGAAGAATAGGACATGGCACTGTGGATAAGGTGTAAGCAACTTTGTTCACATCAACCATACTCCTTACAATAAAGCAGACAAAAAGTTGTTTTGCATCAGCCTATGTGGCCCAAATTAGTGACGAATGGTGGGATTCCAGTTTGTGAGCAAATAGTCTTTTTAAAGGAAGGACAGAGGTTTTGCACCATGCAAGGCAATCAATACAGGTGTGAGAAGGCGTTAGACGTTTAGGAGATGTCCCCTCTGTGCCAGCCCCTGCAAATAAAGCTTGCCTCAGAGTATTGGCTTAGCCTTTCTTTTGAAAGAATCTAGACTATGGGATGGGAAGTTAGGTCTGGTCGCAAGACTAGACCACCGAAAGGCTGTAAAACTATATAACGAATTTGCTTTAGACATTCTTGATTAACTTATCTTATAAATCCTTTGCCACACTACTATGCAGCATTCTACACTAGAACAGACAATCTTTTGTTTACGCAATTATATTTTTAGGTTTATTTCAGCGTCAACAACGAACCCTACAAGTTGATCGATTACGGTAGAGCATACACGTAAGTTACTGGAACTGTTTCAATCAATCAACACTGATTTTTCTACGCTAATAAATCTTCTGCATGCTTTGAAACTTTACAGAAATTCTTTATCTTACCGTTTGACAAGCGCTGCCATATATCCTTTCATCAGTTTAGCCACAGTATCGACAGGCAATCAATATCTACACTCATTTCGCATCAAAGTAAGTCAAAAGTCGAAAAAACTTGCATGATATTCTTCAGGAATGTTTCTAAAACAGCTCTAGTTTTGTCATGGTTTAGGCTTAAATCTTTGACAAAATGTTTTTAAAGCTATGATACATTTCATGCGAAAATGTTTATTTGACGAAAATTGTGAATATATTTACAAATGCAAGGTCATTTCTTGCTTGCATTCAGTGTAAATTAATCGGCGACGTTAGCAAACTACTTTGAAATGATTTTGGTAATGGTATTAACGGAAAACACACGGATTTAGATATTTTCAACAAGTAGGATCTCTGATTGCGGCCTAGTGAATAAAGACGATTGCATTAATTATATACTTTGCTGTATTTAGGCCATATCTTTTGAACCAGAAAAACTAGTAAGGCGATCGAAAGCTCAAAAGACTTGGATCATGGCCAAGCTTCGAATAAAAACTTGAGTGAAAAACTTCCCTCTTACAGTTGGGGTCTAGGGCCCGACGACATACGCCAAACAAGCCCTTAACCTAACCCACTTATGGCATCACTCACAAAAGAAGCGAAGTTCACAACTTTCCAAATTTTTCCATACACAGAACTAGAAAACTAACCCAATCTTTTGAGGGTTTGAACAGCTCTCTAACACACTCGGGTTATGGATTTGTTACCTGACGCTAGAATCGTAGTTCACCCGAAGTGTCCCGGCTCCTAAAAGTAGAAAACTCCGTAGGTGTTGTGGTTGCTCAATGATTAAAGACGTCGCAAATCTTGTCTTTATGCGAATTGAAAAATCAAGAGAAATTTAGTCAGCTAAATATTTCAGAAAACAACCCTGACTCAAACATAATCTACAGCCGTGTTAATTATTTGCGAACGTAAAATGCGTACATTTAGCAGTTTGAAAATTAATTAACTCTCATAAAAGTAAATTCAATGCAAGTTTTCAAACAACCGTCAAAAACTCGAGGTTTGCTGAAAGCTTTCATGGTATAAGTTAGTCCTGCCTTAATGACTTTGGAATGATTCAGACTTCTACATATATTTATTCGAGTACCTAGTCTCCACAAAGGCAACGAAATTTAATCAATCAACACTTTGTTTAAAATACGAAAAAAACTTCATATAATGCTACGCATCGTCATTTCTGAAATCCTATTCACACAAAATTTATTTAGGAAGACTTGTTCACTTCGCTGTCATTTCGCCAATCGTCGCACTGTAACTTTGAAACATGAAATGTTTTATACCACGTGCAAAAAGGCAAGAGATATATAGTAGATAGATTGATTGATTGATATTCGAACAAAACCTCACCATTTTTGCGCTGGGATGTAAGAAATAACAACTTGCCGATGGAACATACGAAAGTTATCCACAAAAAGCAACATGGAAGCTGTACATTACACAAAATTATCTTTCTTGATAAATATAATTGTGGGCAAAAATCTACAACACTTGTAATTAAGATTTTGTGTTTTGCGTGGTAAAAAGTGTTTTAACCTTGGCATTTGTTTACCAAATCATCAGGCCGATTCAAAATTTTATACGTCAATTTTTGAGTTAAGCCGACATGTTAGACAGAATGTCCCGTGAAAAATTGCTTAGGAATTTTTTTCCATTAAACAATGACTTCAGACTTTTCTTGAAGGGAAATCAGCATTTATTAAAGTAATTTCAGCGATACAAACATTTTTGTATAGTTGTTTTTATTCAACTCATTCGCAACCAACCGCAATTTTATTAACCACAATAAACAATTTTATGAGGGAGCAACAATTTACCATTGCTGCAACGCTTGATTAATTTGCAAGTTTGTTTCTTTGCATTACAAGCTGAGATCTAGCTCTCAACAGGTTGTTGTTAATTTTTGTGCAGCTGTTTACATAATCTATGCATGGATTTATTAGAAAAACAGCACTCCACTTCTATAATGTATATGCAGAAAGAATCCTATTTTGTAATATCTCGTATGGTAGCAAGGATTATTTATTCAAAAAGTTTATTTATTTAAAACAAATGGTGTTCCTTGTTTAGGGTTTTTACATGAAATCCAATAAGATTTTTTAATTATTTGCTGCAAACAAACGCTTTATTGCTCGAATTTAAAAAACATAATTGCATATTTTCTTTTTAATTTTATGTGCTACTAGATTCAAAATGAGATTTTGCTTTGAAGTAAGTGCTAAGTGTATTTAGCAATTTTTACATTTATAATTCTTGCACGTGCAGTTCAAAACCACAAACTTGTTGACATTATTGTTTTAAATTAATAACTGATTTAATTAATGTTATGTGTTGCAAAACGTGCAAAAAACGCAATTGTTATGTTTGACATGCAAAAAATAACTTATATTAGATATTTTGTAACAACGTTTCTAAATTTATGTTATCTGCGCCTCTGCGCAACCACTTATTTTTGATTAGATGCTTTTATAAAACTTGATGCATTCGTTTAAACATTTTGATGCAACTGAACGTTCCTTATTCCAGCTACATGAATCAACAATTAAAGCTTGTTCTGTTTAATAATGTTCAGCCTTGTTTGAGTCTCCTGCTAATAAGAATGGTGGATAAGTTTTATATTTGCAGAATAATCTCTGCTAGAATCAGTTCCAACTGGAACAAACTTTTAAATAGTCTCATATTTTTGATGCAGGTGGAATCGAATGTAGACACAGGCTACAATTACGACAGAGATTCCTACAGCGAATACTACAGAAAATATTATTATTACGGACGATCTGCAGAAGTATACTACAGTTCTTCAACAGGAAATCCAACCATTTGCAAAATGTTCTTTTTCATTAGAGGCTACATGGTGCGTTTTTGACATGATGAGGTTACATATATTTGTTTAAAATTTTGTTTAATGAAGATTGTTTTCGTTATGGTAAGTTACACGAGTACGAGATACAGGGTGATAAAGCATGACTAATTGAAAAAGATTGAGCTGCTGCAGAATTTCTGCAGACAACATCAATTTAGTGTGTGCATTCAGTTTGTCAATCCATTTGTTTTCACAAGAATCCAGAGAGTCAAAACTGTATTGTTCTATGAAATTCATCAAAGTTAGAGTGTAAGTCATACGCATTTGGGATGCCATGAAGCACTGCATAGCACCGCAATCAGTACCGTGGCCAGCTCAAAAATATTTTGGAACAAATCGTTTGACTTCAAACGAGCAACAGTATTTTGTTTGGGACACCACCACTCAAAGCACAAAATGAAAAGATATGCTAGAAATTTAGGGGGGCATTCGCTACTTAGTGTTGCTGGGAAAGTCCTATCCCACGTGCTTTTCCCAAGATTGCAATCATCGCAGACAGGGTCCTGCCGGAGAGTCAATGTGGTTTCCGTGCATCGCGCTCAACCATTGACGCGGTGCTCACATTAAGGCAACATCAGGAAAAATTTATCGAGCAACAGCGTCCTCTGTACGTGGCGTTCATACACTTGACCAAGGCTTTCGACCTTGTTAGTAGGTCTGGTTTATTCGCGATCCTCAGGCGCTTTGGCTGCCCTGACACATTGCTCAACATTATACTGAAGCTCCACGATGACATGCATGCTACTGTTCAGGTCAATGGCTCGAGATCTCGTCGTTTTCCAACCAAACGCGGTGTCAAGCAGGGGCGCGTTCTTGCTCCCGGCGTCTTTGCAACTTTCTTTACAGCACTGCTCGAAAAAATGATGCGAAAAATTACACTGTCGCTTCAAACAACCGAATTTTTATACAAAATGGTGTCGCCACCAGTAGCATTAAGGTACCCTTTAAGTCCCGCACCGGCCACTTTTTTGACCCGACTTTTCAAATTTTTGCAACTCCATAACTCCCCAGCCAATTGAGCTAGAAAGCTGTCCAAATCATCTACGGATTCAGCAAGTCTGGCAGTTGAGAATGAAAAAAAGGTTTTTCGTTTTGGGTTTGGGGTTTTCTGGGGATGACGAAACAACGAAGGAATGTTTTTGCAACCTTTGGGCCAACTTTACCTGGCCCTGGGCCCCAATCCAATTAGATATATTTTTGGATAAAGTTCTTTTTGGAAACTTGGCTGTGATCCGCGTCGTTAGAGTCCTTGAGTGTCTTTCCTGCATATCTGAAGCCAAAATCATGGGCCAAAAAACATAAATTGGCAATAATTTTCACACCCACAAATGCTAACCTGGGGCGGATCACACCCATACTCTAATTGGCCATCACCCGCCAGCAGATTCAGCTAGAGTGCTGTTCAAATCCTCTAAAGACCCGTGAAAACTAGTAGTTTAGACTGCAAAAAAAATTTTTCAGTGCGCTTGTGGGCATTTTTGGCCATGTTTACATAACCACAGGATGTTTTAACAGGTCTTTCAAAACATTGGATGACGCTAACATCCCTTGGGAGTTCAACAATCTAGTCCATTTTGTTGCTCAAAGCTGTACTGGATTTAAATGGATTCTAGGCTACAGTACGAGTCTTTAGAGGTTTTGATGGATTTTCTAGCGTTTCTGGGGGAATCCCCAGTAATTCCCTAGGGGATTACTTCAAGATTTCCGGTCTTTTGGTCAAAACTTCGGCACCAGAAACGCCAGGAAGTCGATCTAGCCCTCTAAAGATCCATAACACAGCCTAGAATTCAACCAAACTTTGAGCCACAATTTCGGCTCATTGTCCGGGTGATGACTTCACAAATGAAGAACCAAAAATAGTAAAACATACCCCAACTCTGACGACATCCACCGAAAACCCGATATCCAAACCTCAAAAGTTTTTTTTCAGTGCAAACTACAAACTTCGCGAGCCTTTTGAAGGTTTGAATAGCTCTCTAGCATAAACGTCTGGCGAGTTATCGCTGGCCGCGCAAGCCGCCAGTGGAAGAATCATGCTTTTTTTGCATTTTTTGAATATTTGTGCACAACGTTTATTTGGGCCATAACATTGGTTCCAGACATGCTAGAAGGTCAATCAACAGCTCTAAAGACGCGGATGATCGTCTAGTTTCCACACAAAGTTTGAGGCAAAAATGGCTCATTGGATAGCAAAATTTATCAAATTACTTGTTTAAAAAGTTTAGTGCGGCTCCCTTACAACATCGTGCGTCTGGGTTTGGCTCCCTTGAAGGAAAATGTTGAGAACCACTGCTACACGTGGTGCTTTGTTTAACACCCAGCAAGAACTAGAGTTTTACTGCTTTTTCCAGGGCTGTGGAGCCGGAACTCAAATTTCAAGCTCCAGCTCCAGACATCTAATTTTTGACTCCAACCTCAACATCTAGGCTTTTTTCCCTCGGACTACAGATTGAGTTTTTTCATTGAAAACTAAAAATCATTGTATTATTTGTACATGCAGTCTGCAATTCGCTTGTCCCGCAACTATTTTTGCGGAAACGGAACCCAAATTGCAGTCTGTGGCTCCACCATTTAAACGTTTTTGGCTCCGGCAGCATCCAGTGGCGTAACTAGAGGTTTGAGCCAGGGTGGCAAAACTTAGCTGAAGGGGGCCCATTGGCCACCGTTTCGGTGTGCAATAATTAGTACGCAAAAATTCATTAACGTTATTCCACAAAAACAGAAAATAGTTGTCGGGTGATGTAATTGGTTTCAATTGGGAAAATGACTTTAAAGTAGAATCTCACGTTGTCATATAATACAGTATATCCAATCTAAAATTGATACCCATCAATGATGTACGGCTGGGTAAGGTCGGCTTATGATTTGTTGTAAGATCCATCACACCTAGAGGCGTAACGAGGCTTGATGGCGCACGGGGCAAGAGGCAAGTTTGGCGCCCCTGTGTTCGAACCTAATGTCTTTCGGATGACAATTTACCGTATTGAAGGAAGTACTTGTGACATTGTTGGAACTTTTTGGCGCCCGGAAAATTGTGCCCCTCTTTGCACCCTTTGTTACGCTCCTGACCAGACCTGAATCTTGGTAATTAACTCCCAAATAAATTCCACTTTTCCTCTAAGCACCACAGCCTTGACGTAACGATGGAGTAGATTTAGGGCACTGCCTGACTAAACAACAAAACAGATGTAGTAAGTCAAAAACGGAATTTTTAGACGTTCATTGATCTCTCCGTAGCAGTAACAAAACCGCATTCATTTAGCAAACTAAGTGAGTGATGCCAAACAATTTTATCTAAATATTGTGCTGCACGCCAAAAAATTACAAATAGGCATGAACAGTGCCCTAAGCCCACCGCAAAATGTTTACAAGAGGCCCTAATGGCGATTTTTAAAAAAGATTATAAACCGTTGCTATATTAGGGGTATTATCCGTCATGATTTAGTTGTCGCTGGTTTTAATCTATCGCTCGCACGGCTACTCAACTGGCGGGCTGTGGTCATATAGCCAGGGGAGTAACGAGGTGGGGGCACGGGGGGCACAATTCCCCAGGCATCGAATCATTATGGGGGCGCCACATCACTGCGGGGGGCGCCGAAAAGTCCTCACCATATCACACGTGCTTTCTTCAATACAGTAAATTTGCTTCCGAAAAAACTCAGGTTTGAACATGCGGCGGCAAAATTGGTTCTTGCACCGGACGCCAGCTAATCTCGTTACGCCCCTGTATACAGCAAAACAAAAGAAACCACTTTATACTGTAGAGCAGCACACATGAAAAAATATCACATAACAATAACCCTGACAATATCATACACAATGTCACATTACAGTAGTATCAAAACTGCTTGGAACGAGTCTTTTTTGGCATCTTCCAAATCTGGAAAAAGCACACATGAAGTTTCGATGGACAAAATGGCTAATAAGGATAGTCTGTCATTTGTCATATGAGACTTGGAGGTTTTGAACAGCTTCAGTTTGTTGAAACTCCTTACAGCACTGGCAAGAGCATTGGGGGCAGTTTAGCATAATTTGAAGTGCATCAAATACGTTAGGATAAACTTCATCAGAATAGAGCTTAACAAAAGAATTGGATCTTAATCATGGTCATTTAATTAACGACGCTTATTTAGAGATGAAGTATTGAAATGCAAATATTAACAAAATTTTGCAGCAAATCAGAATCAAGCCTATTGTTCAGTTATGAAAACACTGTTACCGAAGGAACAAACCTGAGGCCGATCAAAGCAGTGCGGCGCAATGAACGTTTTCTTTCATTAGCGCAGGTTTCCTTAGGCGGATCCAGGGGAGATTAGGGAGTCTGAAGATCCCCTACATTTTTTCAGATACGTTTTTTGATCGATGGTTCCCGAAAAATAAACGTCCATTGGGGTGATTGTTTTGTATAGCCTTTAATTACACCATTTCCTGCATAGGGATAGGGGCGAAAATATTGAATACAAAGCTGGCAATCAGAATGTGTTTATTTCACCGTAAATGAAACCTCTAATAAGCACGTTTGTATATAAAAAGTATGGTCCCAATGTTATATAAATACGTATGTATTTACATAAAGTATTTACATGACATATGCGTTATATAAAGGCCATGTACATAGGCGGAGCAAGGGGGGAGCATGGGCCCTTCAAATTTTTTGAATATCTAGTCATTTTGTGCTTAAGAGGCAGTATCACAAACAAAATACTGTTGCTCGTCTAAAATCAAACATTTTGACCCATCCAAAATTTTGGTCTGGTCAAGCCACTGCGCATGTAAGTATTTCAACTCTTGTTTCATTTAGGTAAGATTTGGATTTTTGTAGACAAAAGATGAATAATCAGCAGACTCCGAACCGCCGCTAGAAAGTTTCTATAGGGGGCTTTGCGTTTATGCGGGAGGCTTGACATTCTAAAAATTGACAAAAACTCCACTGATTTATAGCGTTTCATGTTTCAATTTGTCGGATTGGAGCTTTGTTTGGGGGGTCTAAGTCCATCAAAGCCTTTTCGTGGCGACGGGACTGAACAGACTTTGGACAAAATTTAATAAGCTGCAGATCATACTATTTCTTCCTACAAGCTTTAAAGAATTAGTGCAGTTCATGTTATTATCCAAAACAGCAAATCTAACCGTAAAACGTAGCCTACGTCAGGTAGGCTGAGAATGAAGCGCTCAAGATTAGATGTAGGCTATGCTAAACATGATTGATTAGCATCGGACTTGCCAGCAGGGGTGCAGTTTGTTGGGAACGGATGGTAACGGCCTTTCCACACTTTTTTGCACTAGTAACGTTACTTGAAGATTTAGATTTTTCATTTCGATTTCTACGTGTAGCGCCTGAAGCAGCATAAATGAATAAATGACAAGTTATCTCGTGTGTAGCACAGTAGCACTAAAGTGAATCAGGAAGATTAGTGCGGAAATTCTTGTAGACGAATCAGTCTTCCTTTGTGTTTGGTATGGGAACGGAGTTCCCACTAAGCCCGCAACCAGGGGGCGAACCAGGAAAGGCGCAAAATTTTTCACCCCCCATGAGAAATATATCGGGCATAGTTTAAAATTATTGGGCATAGTTTAAAAAATTTGGTCCCATTTCAAAAAACTCTTAACCCCTTGGTGTCCCAAGCTGATTATGGGCCTGGTTCCCACACGTTTACATTTAGCAATGCACCCCTGCCTGCCAGTAACAATTTTTGGACAAAAGTTCAGCTCAGCACGAAATCAGATGCTTTTTGTCGATCAATATTCTGCTGTCTCTAAGAATTTTTTTTCAACCTACTGTACAGCACTTCTAAAATTTCGCTACCGCCATATATAGTCGCGTTTCGTACAAAAAATTGAATGGATGAGAATGCGGTCATTGACTTACTGCAAACTTCAGGTTTCCAGCTGTGACGAGAAAAAATATTGTCTGATCATCTTCAATGCCCTTGTGATGCAATAAACACCTTCCGGGGAAAAGTACCAGTATAATTATTGCTTTCGAGTTCTTTGGTATGTGTGTTTCTACGCGTACCTTAAACTTTTTTTGGGCGGGAGGAAGTTGTGCTTGTTTTCGATACAATATACCATTTTTTCGACCTTCAAGTCATTGTCTATGGCCAATTGATTTCGATAATCAACAGCATTTTGTTTTAACTTGTTTGCGATTGATAGTTTGCCACTGACGGGCATTCATTTTTGCAAACAAATTTTGCCATTTTGGCTCCCCAATCGTGACGTGCAGGGGCATAACGAGGTTAGACGGCGCCTGTGGCAAGAAACAAGTTTGGCGCTCCCTTGTGCGAACCTGAGGTCTTTCGAAAACAAATGTACTGTTTTGAAAAATTGAAAAAATTTTGAAAAATTGCTTTTGACATTTTTGTGACTTTTGGTACCTCGCACTGATTCGGCGTGCGGGTAATCGTGCCCTCTTGTTACGTCTCTGGTGTTATGCAATAAAAATCGGAAAATTTTCCGAAAATAAACAAATTTTCATGTCCTAACGTCATGGACGTCTATTCCATGAACATCTGCAATATTCGAACACACTGCGGTATGGATCTTGCACAGACTGTCTGCCAACAAAGGTTACTGGCGACATTTGAGGTTTCTTCGCATAAGTTTGTGTCACTTCTATGCCTGCCCCACGCGTATTCTCGGTGTGGACGTGTGCTTGTTCTGCTAATAATAAAAATTTTCCGACAATTAACAAGTTAATTTTTTAAGGTTAGATAAGTTTGAGAATATTTTCTGAATGTTTTGAAGGCCGCTTCAGCTTAGGAAACGTTCCAGTAAGCCTGGGAAATGGTGATATTGCGATTTAGCCAAAATGTGTATGGTTATTTACCGTGTTCATGGGCGCAATTTGGTGGGGGACACGGTGGATGTGTCCCCCCCACTTTTTACACGGGGGGTCATAATATGTCATGTCCCCTCCACTTTTTTCTCTTAGGGTTTGCATTTTGAGACGTTTCAAAACTAAATGTGACGTTTGTCACGTTTTCCGTGAAGATTTTTTCATGTTATATGTTACACATAGTCATGTTGATGTTGAAACAGAGTTTGGTGTTGTATCACTGATTCTGATATTTTATAAATTTTTACTTCAGAAATGATTTTTAGCATTTTGCAAATTTCTAGAGACCATTTTGCAAATTTATCCAGTGTGGTTTATTGTAAGAAAGGTCACTGTCTTGAAACAGTGAAGCTTAACGGCTGCACACGTGTGAGAGACCACAGTACAGCCGTAATTTCTTTCGTTCAAAAACGTTGACTAACTGGTTTTACTGTAACGTTGGTTGTCACGTATTCAGAAACACACAGCGAAAAATTTATGAAGATGCAAGTATATGATAGAAAATTATATTTTCAGGCAAACCTCTGCGAAGTTTTTGCCGAAGACAAACAGCAGCACTATTGTGGAGACTTAGTTTTAGGATGGGCAGTTTTGCAAAGACTGTCTTCAACCATTAGTAAACAGGATTTTCATCAAACCTTTTGAGAAGTATTGACCTAGCTATCGCGTATATTGTCCTATAGCTCAAAACTTAATGACTTGACTAGGAATAAAACATAGCTTAGGCTATATACTTAACCCTATATCTTGTATGCCACCACAAGAGTGACCAGCAAATTTGAAAGATACTTGTACCCTCAACGCAGTAATGTTTTCATCCAAATGCGAAACATTTCGCTTCACAGGTAGCCTACGCCTTGGTGGCGGAACTGTTTTCAAAGTAGGGGGGCACAAGTGCACGTCAAAAAAACTAGAAAAATTTTATGATTTGAATTGGCAACTGACATCACAAGCACTGAAATATGACACTTTTATCAGCATGTCTGAGTTATTTTATTCAAAATTTGATAAGCCCTCAACGATTCCTATCTACACAACACCCTATCTATCATGCACTACATTGACTTGAGCACATAAATGCAACTAGTTGTTCTTAGTCTTACACAAAAACAATTTACTTTAACAATGGACCAAATACGAATTTTGTTGGTTAAACTTATTTAGACAAAATTCGAAATTTAAAAGTGGGAGGGCCGCGCCTGGTCACCAGATGATTAGGTAACGCAGACATCACATTGCAGGCTAGATTGGCATGTGGATATATATTCAGAAAGACCTCTGGTTCGTTTTCTTTTGGAGATCTTCTCTAGTTGGCTTGGATAATTCTGCTTGGGAGTTTGATTGATGTTGGGAAAGACTATTAGACAAACGGTGTTTGGACAATCGAAAGGATAACCAACAGCATGCAGGGGCTGACAAGGGAAGATTGAAAGGATACATCATCCATCCATCAGCAGTAAAAATGAATTGTAAATCATTTTGTGAAGTAGGCTAGCTACGCTAATTTTGGCCAAACAGTTTTTTGCTACTGGTAGAGGATATCAATGGAGATTTGGCTAGGGATGGGACTGTATGCATGATGCCCAGTAGCTAAAGGTTTGTAGCATTTTTAAAGAGCGGAAATGTGCAAGAAAAATATTTACCTACCATACCTTGCAATATATATATAATGCCTTGCTATGTATCGTCTTTTTAACGTACCTTTGCAATTCATCGTCTTCAAGATTTGATGTCTTGTTTAACAACTTAAACAAGACATTAAATCTCGCTGTAACCCACGTTTATGAAATGGATGAAAATCAATGTGTTCTACTTAAGAGTGATAAGCGCATGCGACCAATGTGATTCACCGTTTTGTGCACTCCAGCTGACAGCTCTGATAATACCCAATTGATGTGTTTTGCTATACTGCTGTTCTTGTTTGCACCATATTCTGATAGTAGCGCAACCAAGCTGAACTACAGTACCATGTCCGACAACAAAATTAAGTTTATTAATTTCTAAATCATTTGCAGGAATAAAGCAAAGCGTGATTAGTGTTGCTTTGAAAACACCTCTAAAAAACAAGATTGGGAATCTGTTTTTACCAAACTTCACTTACTCATCGGTCCGATGACTCTATTGGTTTCACATCAAGCTATCCCCCCCACATTTTACAATAAAATTGCGCCCATGACCGTGTTTGTTAAAAAAATTACCTGAGCAGTTGGGTCTTCACTTATATGCATTCAGTACCCATCCGGATGAACTCGTTCTTGAGCATCCGCCTTAAAAAATCCTGGATCAGCCTATGGTTTCCCAAAGTGTTCACGGTCTTGTATCACTTGGGCTTCCCGTATTTTTAACGCGTGCCACGTCTTCCAGAACAACTAATCGAATCTTAGTTTATTCAGAAGTAAATTATACATTAAAATAACAATAAAAGATCACAACTAATTTTAATGAAATATTAATTTTTGTATTTGTTTTCCGTCCACCAGTTGGTCGATGCGTAGCGTAAATTTGCTAACAGCGCGCATCGAATATCATATTGTTACGAAACAATAGGAATGGCAGGCTGCAGGAAACGTTATTTATTTAGAAACAAAGCCCGATTACGTAAACTGGAAAGCTGTGAATCCAGGTTTTTGTGAAAAAATGGAAGTTACTCGCCTACCACCTGGAAGATCTGCGCGTACCACCTAGTGATACTCGTACCACAGATTGGGAACCCTGCATTAGCGCTTAGTGAATTTTGCTGAAAAGCATGCCCATCGTGCTTTTAATTGGCTGATATACGCATGCATAAACCTTTCGGATGTCTAGACTTGTTATCTCCTCATGCATGGCACATGATTAGATCAACCTTTTGTATCTGAAATAGGCTATAAATGTTGACAAATATAGACTAAAGGGACCTACATAGACGCAACATATTTAGCATCCATAATCCACTAACTGCACTGCTCGGTTGGGACAAATTTAGCAGCGCTTGCTAAATAAACTCTGCACTATCTTGCTGTCTGAACAGCAGTCTGTGCAAAAGTTGTAACTTTGGTCGTAAGCATCAAAGGTATCTTTCTTCTACGCAGTGCAAAGTAGGCGAAGACTACATGAGGCAGCCAAAATACATTTTTTAACAACAATCAATACACAAAATATATTGATCAGGTGAAAGTCTGACTTCTGGACGTATACACGTAGGCACACAGGCTAGCTTCACGCTCAACACTCCAAGCAATGAATGGTGCAGCTTTACGCTCAAGCCTCAAAAACGTTTATTACCTCACAACCAAAAATGATCAGGCGATGTTATTCTGGTTAACAGCGGAGCGGCAGATACTGCACTGTCTCTAAATTACAGGACATAACAGAACACGAATTGATAAAAACTACACTGATTTATAGTGTTTCACATTTCAATTCGGGGGTTGAAGTTTTGTTTGGGGGGCCAAGCTCAAAAAAGCCTCCTCGTGGCCACGGGACTGCATTTTGAGCCCCTGTGTCGCTAGGCGGAAAACTTGCGGATATTTGCAATATGTGGATAATCGAATATTCCGGTTTTTGGCAAAATTGGGTATGGCAAAATTGGTTTTTGGCAAACTGGTTTTTGGCAAAATTGGTTTTTGGCAAAATTGGTTTTTGGCAAATTGGTTATGCGATTAACTGGATTTGTCTGCGCTAACACCCGAAATCACTGGAAAACACTTCGAGAAATTTTTGATAAACGCTATAAACAAAATTTATTAATATCAAAAGAATACCAATTACCAAAATACAAGCTTGAAAGGGGCCGTTTTTTTCATTTTGCCTGCCGGGGGACGGCACGCAGCCCTGCTCCTCCGTCAACTACGCCACTGGATGCAGCCATCCAAAATTGCTTGGACTTCGGGCTCCGGTTCCACATGTTTTTTTCCAAGCATTGGGCTTTATTGCAAAGTTATAGAAACCTCCAGACAACTTGCACACTTTCGTGTTGCTCAAAAAACTGCACTTATCCTAAGCGATCAAAAAAAGTTATTACTTACGAGGAGAATCTTCTACAGCAAAATTTCATTCACTTCAAATAAAACAAAAAAGCGTAAGGAAAATGCGTTCCTGTAAACGTGACTTTGCAAAGTATTCGGATTGCATTTTTCAGACTAGCTAAAACTATCAATTGAAACTCCTTTGAAAATAAGGGAAAATTTTAATAACAAAATTCGTGACAACTTTTAACAATCACAAAGTAACCTAATAATTTCTTGGTAACATATTACTAGACGAAATCCAAAAACTCACAAATGGCTGTATAAAATATGACCTACGATTAGAAAAGTCTGACGATTGTTTGAATGTTGCCACTCAAGGTATGGTGCAATTTTGACATTTTAAGAGGATTCCTTATTATCTTTGATTGAGTAATTAGACCCCATATTGCTGAAAGGTTTGAATCCATCAGAAAAATTTTGAAAGAAAATCGATTTCACGTAACAGTACGTAGCCTGTCAAAGAAAGTTCATCGCTTTTATATAATACTGTTTGCTAGTAATGTTAAAACAGTGATGAAATATTAAATATAACTGTTAACTTGGCACAGTGACTACAGTACAAGCAGAATATCACGCATAACATACACAGCGACAGCAGAGCATTTTCTTTCACAAACGTCTCGTCACACTGACTAAACTGATTGCCACGGGGGGACTTTTGTGTTATCCTGTAATCATTGGTTGCAAGTTTCCTTCTCCAGATTACGTAAAACTGCTCTCATTTAGGTGCAATTTGCCTTGTGATCTTAACACATAAAATCCATTGTAAATATTATAACCAGTTCTGAAAATTTCTTCAGGGTGACGTGTGGGATTGAAATGAGAGTTAAACAGCTTGTTTTTAGTTTGTGACATCAGTTGTTGCGTTTTTGCATGGCACCAGTTGGCACGAACTGTTGTTTGGTTTGTGCTGTGTACCTAGTAACGCGCTCAGCTTGTACGAGATGTCCAGCGGGAGCCACTATCCTCAAACCATTGTATTCTGTTGAACTTTACTAAGTATTGTATTTCTGACTTTCGGTTCCTAATTTCCCAACAAACGTGCAAAAACACGTGTTAATCTGTTTGGAGTTATGTCACGTTTAGACTTTGCTATAAGTGCAAAAGAGAAAACAATCAGTATAGAATCATTTGGAATCGCTTTTAGCATCTTTTGAGACTTTTCTATGTGAACAAATGACTTAAAGTGAATGAAATATAGAGGGAAAAGACGTACATCGTACTGATATGAGCCAATACGGCATTTATTGTTTTTTGAACTGGACCAGCATTCCTGTTTCTTTCACAACTAGAATTTTTTCGAATGTTCTTTTTCAACAGGGTTATAGCACAAACAGCTACAACTATCCGTCATGGTCTGCATCAGGAACAAAATTAACGTTTACATGGGAAGTGTACAATCCAAAAAACTTGCTAGTTGGATACATGCTGCTGTCCAGGTTAAAGGTTACGTGCTATTCATGGCTAAAGCAAACATATCTTGAAGCTTCATCGTTTTAAACTGAGTTTCTTCACGCTAACTACGATGTGATATCTAATAAACGTATGTTAGAATATTTTTGCAGCAGTATAAGTGTGCCACATACACAACTGCATTTAAGATAATTACACTGTTTTCGGTTGAAGCTGACAACCACAAACTGTTTGGAACCTTTAACGTTTTTAGAAAAAGCGGCTACGGTTTTTCATCAACTGATATTCGAAACGTTATGAGAAAATTGGTGGATTACACTGGTACGTATTCCATTATGTAGTTTCAAGTCTAAACGTCGTGTTTCAAAATGTGTTTTAAAGGTATTTTCGCATTCATTAGTTTCTTTCTTCAGTCATTCTATGCTTCTACAAACTTAGCAAAAATGGCAGAACATAACCAACTCATCTTTAGTGCAACTCTAAAAACGAGAAACGGTTGAAGCTCACTTTTAAAATATAAATACCTGCATGTTTGAAAAGAGTACAAACAATATCACAAATGATTGCAACAAAGTTTTATATTTTCGTTCCTACTTCTATTGTTTCATAACTGTTTTCCTCTCGACATTTGCTCATAGGTTTTAGCTAATTCGCTTAAATTACTCCACTACATAGCTCATAGTTTTACTTGTAAAATGTTATTATGTTTAAGAAATGTTTTTTACGTTGTGTGTAATGGGTAGCTAATGTTTAATTATTGTCGCAGAAGCGACTTCAAATTTGTTGTTTGTGGTTTTCATTTTCTTGTTTCTTGATTTTAACAACTGTTACCTACTGTACTTGGTAAGAAAACATGAACACTCTGTTTAAAGTCACGATGCCTGATTGCTTTTTGAGAAAGTGCTGCGTTGAAAAATATAGAATGTACAGTATATGATATGATTATATGAGCTATTAAGTTACTTTGCCATGAAACGTTCAGTAAAAAGTGCATTGACGTTATAACCTGGCAAAGTTGCAAGGCACCACTGCAGCATAGGTAGAGCTAAATCGCGAATGCTAGTTTTGGGTCAACAGGTTCACTGAATTAAGATGTTTATACTGTATATACAAATTACCAAGCCAGCCCTAAATTCTTGCAGGGTGTGGCAAATAGAACGGTGCCTAATCAATAACTTTTTGTGCAAGCGCAAATGTTATAAACGTATATTCAAATTACGGCCATTGATCAAATTTCTATTTCGTAAGTGGCACTGGTATTTTTATATATTTGCACAAAGCCTCTTCATTTTCTTGCAGATTCCGTGAATCCTTCTGAGCTTGCTGGACCTAATCCTAGTATTATTGTTCCTGTTTCCTTTGTGAAAGGACGTATTAGGTACAGTAACCAGAATGTCACTTCTGGTTTTCTTCAGCTTCGTGTCTTTGACAGAAATGGGGCATCTTACGCCATGTGTCCAGGTGTCCAGTAAGTTCAAATGTTTTCCTCTAAGAACGTTAACATTTCATATGCTCTCATTCCAATTGTAATTTTCATTTAGAGACCACAAAATACTTGCCGAAAATGCTAGAATTCGAATGAGTTCCTTTGTGGCAATTTCTAAAAAAGAGTCACGTAGAAATTGGCTTTTGTGGTTAGTTCGCCTGTCATAAAATTAACCATCAATGTAAAAATACTTTTTTGTGTAAGGTCACAGTAAAAACAGATTGTGCTACTTGCTCCAAAAATCTTTCAATGAAGTAATAAACAAAATGTTTTGATACTATCGTTTTGAATTGTTCAAAAATAAGTGTAAAAGAAAGGCACATTTTGCAAAGAATATAAAAACGTGAATGGAAAAATCAATAGACGCATGTAGAACTCAAAATGTTTGGCTGTGGTGTCACGTTTGTAAAAAAAACACGTTTCAACAACTGATGTTGCCAAGCATTCCTAGCAAAATGTACACATGATATTTCACGGATTTGGAACTCCTCAAAGTTCTGATTTTCTGCTGGCAATAACACGGAACTGCAAATTAACAGTGATCCCTCATAAAAAGCAGCCATTCAAAATCAACGCGGAAAACTTGTCTGCTCATTTCAATTCGTGCAATACATGCATTCTTCAAGATGTACTTGTATTGTGCATAAATGCTCATCAACGCATGGACATTACACTGAAAATCTGCATGAATAAAAAACTTCATCCCTTTCTGCCGGTCTTGATTGTAAGTGTTCGAAAGCTGTATTTTGGTAAATACCTCGGTTTTTGTCCCGTAACGGTGCAGTATTTCATACAGATAATGCTTAGATGTGCTCACTTATAATTATTATTTCTTCAAGCAATACAGTATAATAAATGGCTGAACTGGGATGACAGAGGGTACCAGTTTTTGAAGTTGGCTTTCAGTTTGTTGCTTGATTGTTCCACAAAACCGAACTGGTTGCAGACAACAGTATGTTATGTATCAATGTTTGTGAAAGGGGTGGTCGAAGTGCTTTGTACTGTCCTGATTCTGTTTTGCTTAGGTAAAAAGTGATTACCCTCAGGGATGAGGCTTCGAGAAACAACGCAAAACTCATTGAAAAGTAGACGTAGACATTCAAGCTATTTTTAGTGTTGGCACGTTTAGCATTGGCATAAAACTGAATAAAAACACCGGTTTCATCTACAGTATACTGTTTTGAAAAGTTTAGGTGTTAATTTGATTGTTGCTACTTCTCAACAACTCATGACTATAATTTCTTTTTTCTGAATAGATTGATGGAAAATGCTGATCCAGCTCTTTACTGCATCGGATCTGGAAGCACAAAATCATACGATTCAAGTAGATGTGGAGATTTCGCAGGTGCGTTTCTGTCACGAAGGAACGCATTTACATTTGTTTTTGTTCGCACACAATACATTTTTCTGCTTTTTTGTACAGCCTGGGATAAGCTGCCAGAGCACTACGAAATCAACCGAACTCCAGGAGGCTTGCGTTTCATCAACGACTTTGAGTCAACAATCCTCATTTTTACAAGATAAAATTGTGTGCTTTTGTCGAAACGAAAGAAGAGGTCATTTATAATGGGAAACGTATTTTAAACATTTTCAATGATTTAACGTACTTTCTAATATTGCAAGAGCATTCCTGTTGAGATGCTAGCCACCTTTCTGTAACAACACAAAGGTGATTCTTTACAGCAACATACAGTATAAGTGCTGTTGCAAAACGGTTCGTGAGTCTGTACAAATTTTTAGGATGAGTTATTTTTATTTCGATTTCTTATTGTATTATTTTTAATTAACATCTTACGCGTTCTCTGCATTGCTGTTACAACTTAATTTTATGCGAAGTGCGGAAATAGAGAATGATAATCGTAAAAAAGTAAACCTTGTTGGAAATCGTCTAAAATGTTGTTTGGACCTACATGATGGAATTTGTCTGATAAAAATTAATTCTACGTAATCTACGTCGGAAAACTTTGCGAAGTTGTGTTTTTACAACAAATGTTGTAGTTTCTGGTTGTTTGTGTACCGAATGATCACACGTTTCAGCATAAATTACTGCGTTTTTCCTATTGAAGCCACATAAATGCTAGTTCAAAATGGTCTAAATTGCTTTCATCATCAAAAAAATGGCATCCTGTTCAGCCTTTGTGTGAATGGAAATGGGACGGGTTTGCAAAATCATTAATGTTTGAATAGATAAATATGAATTACCAGCAAGCCATTCGCATACTGTTCAAACATAAAAGGAAGTTATTCGTTACGGAAATAATGTTGTATATTGAGTTTTGTTCGAATGCAACGTTTGGAATGACATCTTGCATGGCATATCATCAAATACAAAAATAAAATTAAACACGGTTAATGTTTTCAGCAGAGAAGTTGAAATCTAATACCAGTTTACTTCGCATGGGAGTTGCGTTTTTCCGTTTTTTTCTGACGTTATTGATGTAGTCTTACGCAGCAAAATTTTACTCACCTCCTTTTCAAAATGAGCAAGTCCTATTTGCTTGTATAAACTGCATTTTACTTCACACAGGCTAAATGTCGTGTTTTTTCGGCATCACTCCTGCATCTCCAGTTAACGGATTGGGTAGAAACATCTTTTACGTTATGAATATGTTATGCTATGACCATTATGAAACAGGGTCCTTTGGTATACGTACACTTGGTACACAACGACATTTTAAGAGCCAAACAAGTATTTGATAAACGCACACCTCCAGGAAGAAGAGACATAGAAGTGTAACCACCAGCCCTAGTCGACGTTTCTGGGTATGCTGATTACAAGTTTTCCAAACAACCGGTATGAATTTATTTAAGATGATAACAAACATAATGAGCTTTCGCTGTTTGTTCTCTTTTTATTCTCATCAAAGCTAGATCACACAACCTGCCCTGACTTATTGCTAATTAATGAGGCCCGGAGGTGCGAAGGACCAGTTTCAGTTTACTGAAAGATCATTCGCAGCTTGCAATGAATGTAACTGCCAGTTTCAGTTTACTGAAAGATCGTTCGCAGCTTGCAATGCATATAATTATTTGCAAAGCAATTCGAAGAATGTCAGGACTTCAGTATGCGATAATTTTAAGTTAGACGACTTGAAAACAGCATTTTGCAATCTAGAATCTTCTCGTACAATTGCTAGCCATCTACATCTGAACTGTACACAGCTCCTAAAATGTCACGCGTAGATTTTAGTTTTTCACGGTCAGAACCCTTTTACAAGACCTTGGACATCGAACAGAAAGCCATATTTGGACGGAAAAAGTTAGCTCTGAACAAGACTAACAAATCTCTTGCATGAGTTAACATTTTTTGCTCAACTGGTACGACAACGATACTACAGTAACTGCTAATTTTTCGACTAACTAATGTTTTCGGAGTAAAGTCGGAGTGGGCCGCAGCTGTTTAAGTAATTTCTAAATCTGTACGACCTCAACAGCGTAACAGTCAGATTCTCACAGCCACGGACTTAAACTAGTCTCAACCTGATTCTGACTAATATCTACTTGCCTGAAATGCAGCAGTACGGACTAACTTATCCTTTCTTATAGTGTGAGAAGGACGAGGCATCGTGGACACTGGACATGGCAAGCGAGCGTTCTTGT
>Ga0210059_1000908_pt1 | contig 42096 bp, 20 predicted proteins | sample Ectturendosymbi2_FD_188042 | JGI IMG/M metagenome (GOLD analysis project Ga0210059, IMG submission 188042) | Ecteinascidia turbinata endosymbiont from Florida, USA - Sample 2 (SPAdes) (version 2) | ecosystem: Host-associated > Tunicates > Ascidians > Unclassified | place: Key West, Florida... | reverse complement strand
AGAACTATCGCAGGAAAACCGAGAACGCTGGTCTTAATCGGAGTTGGAGCGCACATGGTTTACGATCCGGATGTTGTTATAAAAAAATACTTGCACCCAGCTGTTCAACAGCTCAACGCCTATAACGTGGCTTGCTCGATAGAAACGACTTGGCCCAAATTAATGTTTGTCCACCCGATGCGGGGATCACTGCTGAAGCCCCCAGTTTATTTCAAGTACCAAGACAACAGAAAACTGTCTCACTTTATTTCACGCATAAATGAATACTGTTCTGCAATGGGAATTCCTGTGTTCGATTTTCGACAGCTTGGATACTTCGTGCACAGCTTTGATGGGACACACTATGGTAGGGGAGTGAACCTTATGAAGAATCAAGTATTTCTAAATTATCTTTCACGATTGTAGAGAAAAGAGAATGGTACGGGAATAAGTAATGTAGTACTGAAATTTGAAATATGTGCTAATCGCTTCAACCAACAGCGTAAAAAACAAACGAATTGTTTTTGAATTTGTGGCTACGTTGGCATTGCTATAAGAAGAGAGTTTATCCGGGTTTGGCAAAGCGACTTTGAGGGGTACACAACGTGACAATTATCTGTGCCTTGTTTTGTTGCTGAAAATGTATAGCTCAAACTCGCCAAATCCTCTATTAATGCTGTGATGGCAACGAGGTTTGAAATGTTTTTCCTTCAAATTGCAATAATCATTAATCAAACACTGATTCGATCACTTATCCTTCCCATTGCGAAAATAATTTCACTGTTCAAACGCTGATTGAGAATGATTGCATGGCACTGTGACTAGTGGATTGGACACTATGCAATACTTATACAAGCAACTTAGTTGTGCCAAACAGTAACCCTTCCAAGGTGTGCTGCTCAATGTGGACAAACCGCTTCGTCCTGTGGTTCATATGAAACATCTCTTGCAATCTTCTACAGCATTGTTTCAGTGTTTTCTAGTACCTTTCCGCTGTCATTTCACTTGTTACAACCGTTTCAGTTGTCGTGCCCTCTGCATTTACTTTTCCAGAGGTTTCTCATCTCAGCTGTGACTTCGCATCTAGTTTTGCGCTTTCATGTCTAATCTCCTCGCTTACCTTCCCCTGCCCAGTTGTATGCGTTAGACCGCACCCAGTTGTTATACAAACCTTATTTCTACCTTTTTAAGAAGAAATTGCGGCCGTTTTTGTAAGTGATGGTACTTACTAAATGAAAAGATTTATTAACGCGTGAGACAGCTTTGATTTATTTTGGACAGGGCAGACGACATGTGGCCTCTGTTTCAATAGAGATATCATTGATCTTGTAATCACCTTTTTGCGTTTTCTCTTTTACAATTTATGAAGTGATCCATTGCTTCACAGTCTAATCAACCAGTTCAGCTTTTTTGCATCTCTCCTTTTCCCTTGACAATGCACAGTCCAGCTCTGGTTAATCAATGTGTATTCTGGAACTTCCCCTTTCTTCGATATGTGTTTCGCTGTTTCGAGTTATTGGGTGTTTGAAATTTTTTTAGAATAAACTGTGTCATGGTCAACACAGGTTTCCGACACCGCTGTGCTGATATCTATTTCAGGAAATCCAAAAACCAGCATCTTAATCTGAATCCCAGAAACTACTTGTTTGCAGTATATGTCCGTATAATACTAGATCTGTTAATAATGTCTTTGTCCTTCACTTAGTGTCGGTACTTCCTTAGAAATTGTTTTTTAATCTCATCAAAGGGACTTTTTTTGCTAAATCCACGTTGCAACAACCATTTTCTATTTCAAGGACTATATGGTGTGATTACAATTCTGACTTTGTTTGGTCCCGTCTTGGTGCGCATACAGAGGAACTACCGGAGATTGGTGAAAGCTGTGTGGGGTATTTCGATTCCACCAGGGGCTTTTGTCCCCCCACGACCTTCCCCAGAGGAAAAGCTGGTGTAAAAATGGATGACTGAATAAATTGTTTATGATAACTACCAGAAGGATAAGAAAATCTTGGAGAAGCCAACAAGTTTCCAACTCTCAGGACACTGTTTCGCCTCGATTATCCAAGTATTGGTTTCAGTTATTTTGACAAAATCTTCATCTCCAATGTTAAACCAATTCTCGGTCTCCGAGAATACTCCACGTCATCTACCTCACTTGTGAGGTGGATGCGAATGGTGAAAACACACCTTTGTGTACGAATATTATCTCAAAAGCTAACATGATTATTTTTCATGATTATTTTTGTCTCGAAAAAATGTCTTCTGAGGAAACATTTCTTTTCATGTGCTTTTTACGCCCTGTCAGGGCGTCGCTTGCGGTGTCCCGACGTATAAGCTACGATCCGCGAAGTTGTTCCACCGAATGCTGTGCAGACCGACTGCATAAGTATTAACTAAACCACCCGTCTATACATCACCGGTGCATGAGGAGCGTAGATGAGAACTTCCATCACACTTAAGAAAAACGAACAAATACATAAAAAGTCATGAAGTACATGGTACTTCACTGAAACGATTGCCACAATTTCATGATGGCTGAGTGCACATATGGTTTCAGTTTCGTGACTTTCTTATTGATACAATTTAATTTAAGCATAGTTCATCATTTATAGGCGAGCGGTAATTACCCCTATGAGCCAGTGCCATGGCAAATTCGAATTCAAGTTCAAATCAGCCTGAAGAGAACACATGTTGCAGAAATGACGTCGTTGATACTGCACAAAAGGCGCGCAATTCGACAGTATCACGTTGGATATTTGTACATTAAAAATGTATTAGCTTCTGTTGTAGGCATGACGCATTGTTTTGGTTGATGGGCTAGCCGACAAGAACAGGCAGGAAACTACCAGAGCACCACCTACCGCCTCCCATCATTTTTGGAAGCCCTAATGTTCCTGCTTAAAACCGATGCCCTTACGTTCTCCTTACCAAAAATGGGGCATGACCTTTTTCGTTAATGTGGATGAAACTGCGTTTGTTCGAATTTTTTGAAGTTGATTATTGCTGAAAATGTGTGCAATGGGGTTTGTTTTGGGGTTGTACAAGAACCGACAGGAAACTACCAGAGCAGGGCCTATCGCACTTACAAAAAATTGTCAATAATGCGTCAAGTTACTTTTGTTGAAACTGCATTCCATCCAGATTTGGTGAAGTAGATTTGCTGCATATGTGTTCAGTGGTGTCTGCTTTACGCGCGAAAGTCAGTTATGATAATTTGCGTAAATTTTGTCATCGTCTGTATCGTTTACGTTTTGGTGAGCTCGATTTTCAACGCCATTTGTTCGTAAGGTTCCAGCTGCAATACAAAGCCGTTGTAACTTTTAACCGCTCACTTGGCTGTCGACTCCATTTCATACGTGTTTGGGCTTTGATTCCTGAAAGTACAACTGCGTGCCTGGCACAACCGTATGCAGTAAGTTTACTACTAGCATTGAAGCTGAACCTGTACTCAAATTATCACTTATAAGTCATCAACACGCAGTGAATGTTGGGCTCAAACGCTGAAAGAGAAAGTAATTTAGTGATTTTTTTGCCTATTTTTTTACTTATGTTCACTTTATTTCTGCTGGAACATAACACGAGTTTGTTACGTTGGATTTTGCATTTTTCTTCATTTGCAGTAACGTGGTAAAAGAACCGGCCTTGCCGACCACCCACCGACATTTTTGAAACTTTTTAGGTTGGTCAGGACCATTTGAATTAATTTCGAAAGGTTTGACACGCACGTGAAATTATCTTGATCACCTAAACAAGGGGCGTCCGAACGCAGTCAAATTTGAATATATGAAAGCGTCCGCGCGCCAATAGTCTCTTCCGATATTTTTTAACCGCAAACATGTACACGAATACATCCAAGTTTTTCATTCAAGGTTTCAAGCAGAAACACTGCTTTGCGACGCCTTTCGTGCTCACATGTGCTGTCAGCACATGAAACCACAACGGGGAACCTCATACATGGTGAAAAACCACCTCGCTCCCACACTGAAGCGTGATCCACAGGATTTGGCAAGCCGTATACAACACAATTTGCAACCGCAGCCTAGCCCTACGGAGCAAGATGAAATGTGATTCGCCAGCTGCACTGTAGACACCCCTGATCTGAACTCGCTAGAGAGAAGTGGGCCAGTTTCTTATCAACTTCGAATATAATGCTGAAAATATGTAAAAATTGTTCGATTACTTCACAGGTGATGCGAATTAAAAGATTGACAGCAACATTTTTGGAGCATCCGCTTATTTGTCACAAAAAATCTTGAATGATTACTTTCGTTTTTTTTCAGTGGCAACGTGTGATTTTTTACGTTTTAACAACACAAACAACAGTGGCTTCCGTTAATTGGCGATATACTTTTAGGCCGTGAAAATGCACAAAAAATATACCATTTGCTTTCTTCTCGTTCACTACACGATACGCTATTGCCTAATGTTTTCTTTTGCGTTGTAATTCATTAAAAAGAAACAAACGCAACTTAGCAGCAGAAAATCAAAATCTGAATAATCGAATTGAGAACAGAAAGGAATGCTGATAAAATATATCAAAATCTTACGCAAGAGGTAAAAAATGCAATCAATTGCAATAGCCAGAATGGCATATTTATTGAAATCTAGGATCGCATCATAATTTAAAACGTCATCTAGTAAAAACAGGTAATAGGGAGTTTTGCAAAAAAAGTGAATGAAATAGACGATCATATTATAGCTTGCAAGAGTCTATCGTGAGAAACGTTTCAAATCAGCGTCTGAACGCAATCATTTTTACAATGAAAAACACCTGAACTGCAAATATCACGAGGAAATGTGAAAAGCGATTTCTTCAGCAACTAACGCATTTTCGTTTCAGTGCCAATACGAACGATCAGCTAAAAAATCTTATGGTAATTTAATGAGGGGTGAACGCAAGTGAAGGGTGCACGCAAAACAAATCACATACGGTGCTCGAACCAGCAAATGAATTATGGAGCGGGAATCTTGGGTTCATAAATAGAAAGTTTTGTTGGAAAATATGATTTGTAACAATCCAGATCACGTGCCGAAAATTATTCCACGTAAACCAAAGTTAACTATGACATTTTCTGAAGACTTGAAGGTAAACGGTGATTGATATAATTGAAGTCTTCGTAAATATGACCGAATATGATCACGTTTGCCACTCGAAAAGAAGTGCCAGCAAGCAGTCATAAGTTAATTGCTCCCTTTGACGTATTCAATTGGACTTATGACAAACATCAACGAAAGTGTTTCATTGAATATAGATAAAAATTTGTCGGTACAACAGATGAACTACTTTTCGACTCCAATCTTACAGTTTTTAAACGCAGAAGGTATCACTGATATGAAACCAACATACCATTGCCTTCTGTGTTTCCACGTGGTAAAACAAGTCTTAATTTCAAGCAGCAAGTTTTGAAGAAGCAATAAAATTAAGAAGAACTTGATTTTTCATTAAGTTAACTGACATTCCATAATGTGTGCCATCAAAGCTATGGACGTGTTCGGCAAGTTGACGAAAATCAAACACGGGTATCTGTTTGAGCGCGCAAAATTGACGAACATGCTTAGCGAACGTTTTTATCTTCACATCATTTTGCAATGACAAAAATGCAGGCGGCTTAAGAAGTCCTAGCGGCATTGGCATAACAAAAAATATTTGTGGCCATCTCGTTGAATTGTTCGCATGTCGATAAAAATTTTCAATGTGCTTGACAGCAGGTCCAAGGTAAGAATTTAAAGTCTTTTCTGCTTCACACTGCATGTGAAAACCGACTCCGACAACAACCAAGGTACCTGCTTTGCCTGTAAGGTTGCGCACCAAATCAAGAAAGTTGTCCTTAAACTTCGGGTTGTAATAAGGTTTCATGGTGATGTTAAACCTCGCCTCTCTGCCGCCGCATAGCGCTTGAGGATTTGCAACCTCTTCGAGGGATGTTATCAAGTGGCGGCATTCCTTCCAAAAGTAAAATTGCTCTGAAAGGCACTTTTTCCGCAGCTCGTCGGTCATTCCTTTTTTCCAAGCGCCTCGAACAGGGTCATCCGAGAGCAGCATCAAAAGTGTGACGAACATGTGGCGCATAAAAGAATCTCCGATCAAGTATATGTCTCTGAAAATCGATCTCTCAATGGCGTTGCAAGCGCTTGCACCAGTGTAATTGACCCATGAACACCTGACGTCAGATGTCCTCCACTTTGATACTTCAGCGTGTTCGTACTTTCGAAGATCTACACACCTGCATCAAGTTGTAGGCAAGACTTCTTATTTAACCACTACTGCGCAAGGGTGAAAACAACGAGTTGAAAATGTGAAATGTGGATTGCGGTTAAAATACATCAACGCATTTCTTCAACGTATTGGTTTACTTTTGTTCAAGCTTTGTATTCCTATCTCGTGGAATAGGGTAGTCCACTAAAAAAAGCGAAAAACAGTAACAATATAATCAACTCAAACAAAGCGTGTGTGTAACCATTTGTACCTAAAAATTCTTGGAGAACATGCTCACTTAACATCGCACCAGAAACTTCAGTAATTTCACGCCACCATTACTGTACTGCAGGGGACTCCAAACTTTTTTGTCCAAGGGACACATAAGCTATTACTCCACAGTCCGAGGGCCGGACATCTTTCATAATGTGATTGTTTCGGTACCATGTCAACAAATTTTTCGTTATTTTATTACTTTTTAATTATTGGAAATATACTTTCGCAGGCCGGATAAAATGGCTTCGCGGACCGGATTTGGCCAGCGGGCCGTAGTTTGGAGACCCCTGCTGTACTGTAATCAACCTAAGAAGGTTTTACTGAGAATCTACTAAGTAATAAGACCTGTTCAACGCAGCATGGGCTGTATTTGAATTGAGCAGATTGGGATGTTGCGTGAAGACGCACACCACAGAATAGATGATTTGTTTTGAATCAAGCATCAGATGGAATCACCCTTTTCGTGATTGTGGCAAGAGATCTCAGTCTTGGTCATTCATATCGAGACAGCATTAATATGATAGTTCGGACGTAGAAATAGACACGCAAATGACAGAAAAAAAAACTACAAAACTGACATCTTTCGATGATATATGCAGACGGTGTATTAAAGTATCTAACTGTTTCACCAAACTCAATAACACACCAGGTAGACAAACCTTCAGTGTACCATTTCATTTGCTTGTTTTTTTGGGAAACTGGGAAAGAAAAGCTATATCGATTTTATTCTTTTTGCGGTTTGGGAAAACAATGGTTTTTAAGAACAATACGAACAATTTTGTTTTTATGTTACTTAGCCACGATATGTCCCAACGTTGTTGAAGACCACTTATTACGATGTCAAACATGTACTGTACACATCATCAGAAAACATGAAATTTATACCACCATATTCCCGTATCCTCTTTTAGCTCATTGTGCATAGCAAATAGACGAAGACCCAAGACTAATCCCTATCTTACCCCTCAATTGCAGTAAATGTGTTTGAAAGGCAGGTGCCATAACTCACGTGCATGTCCTGGGTTCTCTGCATAATCAAATCTCCTAAATTCTTGCATGGGAGGGACATTATATGTTTTCGAACGGAATTAGTTTGTTTGAATGAAACACAAAGTCCTGCCTTTTTTCTTACATTCAAGATGCAATCAGAGAGCTTACGTTTCGAAAAACATCCCAAGATCGTCTTGATCAACGCTACTGAAACAGATTAGTTTAGCACGTTCCGCCATGCTGTGACTTTTTTAAAGATGTCTCAGTCTCAGCGGAAAACACGTTTGTGTGCCATTGTTCAACCTGAGAACTGGAACTCCCATTTGTTGCTTCTTGGAACAAATAAAATTGATGCTTGCTACTTACGCGGGACATGTGCAAGTGGATGCGTCGGAACGAATGCAGCGTCCATAAAAACGGTTGCTGCAGCAAGGCGTGTCGCTTGTGGGATCACACCAACTGCCTGTTCGGGGCCATGTGCTGTTGGGGACCTCGGGAAGCAACCTGAACAAGCACAAGTCTCACAAAAAGGTATTTTCTGAATGAAATGAGAAAGGTCTAGTAAAGTGGATGGCAAAGCTTCAAGCCTTGACTGTGTTTCTATAACCATCAAACATATACAACGGCCCCATTTCGCTTTATTTTGCATTTTAAATAAAAGATATTTCCGCGTTTTCATTAAGGGCGGAAACTGCTCCTTACATGCTTTAAGCAGCACTGAGCTGTAGTTTCAATTACAGAGCAGCTTTGCGCTGCTTCAGGCTATCAACTCAAACCAGTACCTGATCGATATATTAAAAGCATGTGCTGCTAACACGCTTTTCTGTGCATTCGAGAGAACCACACTTGAGGAACACGAGGAGAAAAAAGAATGCGTTGAGGCAAAGAACAGTGGCACTCACCGGCTGTAGCCGCACCTTCCGTCGTCTCGCCATTGTTTCACAGAGATTCCTCTTTTTCGCCAATAACGTCGCAGCAGGTTGTCGTAATGCTTCGTGTCGTTTGGTGACGTCAGTTGCCACAACCCGGTCGTCATGTTTTCAAGCAAGTTATCACACTGTGGCCTTAGAGGTAAGCCTCGCTGCTGAAAGCTCTTGCGGGCGATGTTACGAACGTCGTACATGGAATTAAGAGGGACGATAAAGTATACTTCATCTCTACCAAACATCATGCACACAATGCCAAGGAAGAATATAGTGCTCAACGTCGCTATTTGTAAAGCTTTTAACGGCGTTGGATATTTCATTTTCACAAGATTAAACCGTTTTAAATTGATGGAACTGCAAAATTGTAAAAAGTCGAATATGTAACTCGTCATTGCTCCAAATTACTTTAACAAAGAATAGTGCAAACAAGGACAACGTGATGGAACGATATTTGAAATTTGACACGCTTTGCGGTTTTGCAGTTTTTACAAAACGTTGCTTTCAAGACAAACTTAATATTAGTGAAGAAAAGACCGTTATTCTTAGGTACGGACGAACACAAATCAAAATCAGGTATGGACGAATCAAAATTACCTTTAACGACCGCGCAGGCCACTATGATGGCCGGTACTTTTTTGGCCATAATTCGCCAGCCGAGTGAGCTAGAGAGGTGTTCAAACTCCTTGCGGATTTTTGATTCGGGTTTAGAGTTCTCTGGGGGAGAAGTCACAAGTTGGGGTGTTTTACGTTTTTTTGGCCAATTTTACCTTGCCCTGGGCGTCAACCCGAATGAGCCATTTGTTTGGCTCAAGGTTTCTTTGGAATCTAGGCTATCATTCGAGATTTAAGAGCCCTTGATTGACTTTCTAGCATATCTGGAGCCAGAATTATGGCTAAACATAAAAAATTGGTAGAAATGCTACTCCCACAAGCGCTAACCCTGGGTTTATTACACCCATGGCCGTAACTAGCCATAACTCGCCTCAGGTTGTACTAGAGAGCTGTTCCTGCCATCCAAACATGGGGAAAGTTTGCAATAAAAAAAACTGTTTCAGTTTGGATGACGGGTTTTGTTTATGTTTACATGATGGCCGGATGTTTATGCACATCCTGTTTACATTCCGATGACGTCACCATCCCATGCGTGGCGACCAAACGAGCCGAGTTTGTGGCTCAAAGTTTTTTTTTATTCTAGTTTATACTACGAGTCTTTAGAACTTTGATCAACTTTCCAGCGTTTCTTGTTCCAAAACTATGGTCAATCGTCCGGAAATTATTTAAGGAAATCGCCCAACTTCCTCTCGGAAGTCGTTCCTGTATTTGGAGTTTTTCCGTATAACTTTGGAACCAGAAACGCTAAAAAGTCGATCAAGGACTCTAAAGACTCGCATTACAGCTGAAATGGCTAATGTTACGTCTCGTGCAGCTTTTCCAATTTTGACCAAAATTAGGTTTTTGAGTCATGATTTTGGTTACAGCCAGTCAAAGGCTCAAAAGACGCGGATTTTAGCCTGGTTTCCAACAAAAACACGAGCCAAAAATGCCTCGTTGGTTTGGCGCCCAGGGCCATGTAAATCGGCCGAAAATTCGAAAACATTCCCATTTCTGTTTTTCCCCCACAGAGAAACCCAAGATCCAAAATCGAAAACTGTTTTTGTCAAACGAAACTAGACGACCTGCCAAATCCGCAGAGGGTTTGAACAGATCTCTAGCTCTAGCGGCTGGCTATTTATGGCCAAAAAAGTGTCGACCATCGTTGTGGCCGGCGCGGGCGCGAAAGGTTGGTGCCTTCGCACACATTCTGTTCTCACGCGTAACCAGAAATTTTAATAGGAGGGGGTAACCAACTACAGACTCTCGACATTTGAATATTTAATGCCCCTTGTGTTGAAGCATCATCCGTAAAACGTGCATTTGTTTGGTGTTTTTTCCTGAAAAATTGCGTTCAGACTTGACGCCTGCAAATGAAAAGATTGCTTTCATTGATTTGACAAGTTTCTGAAGTTTTGTTAGTGGAGTCCCAAGCTCCTGCTCCGGATCAAACCCACCATTATCTTGTGAAACGTTCCTGCACAAGTGCTAGTGAAAAACCTGACGATACACAACACGATCTGCAACATGTCTTTGCAGCCAATATTGCAGTTGAGCAAGAAATCATCCTGGCCGCCGTTACGATTGCCTTTTTTTACATTCACATGCTACTGATGTCCACCAACGCACGTTCAATCGAAGCCGAGTAGTGACTTTGATCAAAAGAACGAACTTTTGAAGCAGGCATTCTTCTACAACACTGCGCGCATATGAGACGTGGATCGTGTTGTCGTCCAATTCTTGAGCAACTAATTGACGTATGCAGCTGATTAACGTGAACGCTGGAGTCATTCAACGCGTTTGTAAAATATTTGGATTTTTGATAATCCGTAAAATGTTTTGGCCACGCTGGAAGTACTGCATTTCGTAAAACTTTTGTAGCTACCTTAAACGTACTTTGTTTAAACTGGTTTGATGAGACTTTGCTAAATTAATTGACTTCATTGGGATACAAAATGGAATTAAATATAAACACCGTCGTAAACCCAGTATTACAAAAATCGACCACGATCAGCTGCATGTAAAGATAGATTAGTACTACACATGATTAAGTTTGTGCAAATCCCGGGCTTCTAGGAAATATAATAACTTGGCTGCAGGCTTTGAAGTCCTAATGGGAAACAGTTCCATTTAGTTTCATTTTAGTCACATGCGCTTTTTCGGGAAGACAAATTGCAAGCTATTGTAAGCAACGGTAATGTCAGTGCCCTCCAGGGTTGATGTAATCGGAAGAAACCTAAAAAACGCACCCGGTTTCGTTTGAAACAAACTGTAAAAAAAAAAAAACCCACACTTTACTTTTCCTTTGAAAAATCTTCCATGAAGAAACAAGTAAAATAAGAAGCACACTTGCACAGTTAACTGTAAAGTTGTTTTTTGTTTAATCAAACAACAAGAACAGCATTGAAATTTGAAGGACTTAGTACAAAAGGTATACCAAGTTATTATTGTGTAATTCTGAAAATGGTGATATTGGAGGATGCAATAAAAAATCTCGGAGTGGGGCTTTTGTGTTTTCCTTTAAAAAAGAACAAAAACTTGTTTCTTAATAAAAAACAAAAAAAAGTTTTTAACACAAAAAAACAGTGGGTTGATTTTAAAAAAAAACGGTTCTTCGCAACCCTGATGCCTTCAGAACACACTACATAAAAGCACCTTGCTACTAACGTTATATATTGTGATGCTGACTCTTCCCTTTGCAGCTGAATAATTTCAAATTGGCTGTAAGATAGGCTTGCAACTAACACCAGATGGATGTTGAAACAATTTGAGACTATGCACAGGTCGGACCCTGACCACTTGCCAAGACTGATTTTTTACTCGCCGGCAAGGTAACGGGAAATAATTGATTAAAACGTTAAAGCTTCACATAATTTTGATTGAACCGTCACAACACACGTCATTACAAACAAATATCCAGAATAAATGCTATTGCTTCCAGCCAGTCACTATGGTGTAACAACGAAACCTTTGAAACTGAAGGGTTTCTTTGCCAAAGCTTGAGCTGCAAGACAAAATGTAAATCTCCGCCATATTCACACATTTAGTCTCACAACTGTAGACACAAAAACGTCTACGATATTGCTTTAAGGCTTCGGTTGACACTGCAAACAAGGATAACTTATACTTGCAGCACATCTGAGATATCAGAGAGGCAGTTTTTCGATGGTCTTAAAATGAAGCGTACAGTACATCACCATTAGGTGGGAAACAGCAAGCTGGTGCGCCAGAAATAACTGCGAAAAGCGTTACTCCTTGTTTTACTTGCGGTTAGTGACTACAAGCGGTTGCAGTAGATACAAGCATGGATGTCGAAAAGAGGGGGTGTTGTCCCCTGGATTTTGACATTTTCAGCAAAAAAAGGTTGTTTTCTTGGTTTCGAATGGGAAAATTCAAATTTCACCACTTGTGGCCCTCCCTGGAAAAATTTAGGAAATATCCCCTAGTGCCCCCCCCTGGAATAAATCCTTCTGACGCCCATGGATACAAGTTTGTATTTCATAAACACCAACTTCTCCACGGAATTTAAAACTCAGGTAAAGGTCAGTCATGATATGAATTCCCTAACACTTTACACTATACATAACGTTTATTAATCACGGATAATTGGAAAATGATTCTGTTTTGATGAGGTTCGACTGAAAACTGAAGTGTAGAATAAGCTCCTCAAGCAGTTTCGTTGATTTCCACTGAAGTATGTCTGGATCATAAATCAAAGGCTTGATTACTCTGAAAATTGTTGGTGCATTTTTTGTAATTGGCGGTGATCGACCCGGTTGCCCCCCATGGCTACGCGCCTGATTCTTCTCAGGGTTCAGTTTATAACAGTCACTGCGTTTAGCAAGAACCTTGAGTGCGTGAACAACTGATCAAGAAATATTACCTCAATCGAAAAGACGTACTAGAGTCTATTAACATGAAAGTGTTCCACGGCAGACAGTGATTTTTCAGAGAGCTGAAATCAATTTGCACTGATTTCGATTTATTTCTCGACAGGATAGCTCAACATAAAAAAGAGCCACGCTCAGCAAAACAACTCCGCCGATCCTGTACTGGCCTGTACCTCAAGACTCACATTAATGTGGAAAACACTGAAGTCGGGTGCTGAAAGCAGTAGACCTTCAATTCAACATATCCTCCGTCATTTGCTGGGACATCTTTCCTAATCTAGATGTTTTTACAGGTTTTGTGCAATTGAACTGTGTTTATTTTTTTATAGAACCTGGACGCTCACTTCAAAGCAGCTGATATTCATTGAAAATACACATTGATGGAAACTAAGGGAATTTGAAAAAACTTAAAGAAAATCAAAGATATTAATGAAAGGAAACAGGTTGTCTGGAAAAGAAACTTTTAATAAGTTTGATTTCAACTGGACGCAATTTCACCAGCAATTCCCTGCGTATTTGTCTGAAAATAATACCACCGGTCCATAATACCAACTGCAGCTGTTGTTTGTTGCTACCACCTGATCTTAAATCAACTGTAACAAACGAACCATGGCAAGACTGTTTTCCAGTTGCAACCGGCTTCAACCATTTCAGTTTCACAAATGCCAGCACGAGAACTCTTTGGTAACGTCCATGCTGTACTTGTGCCAATGTCGATCGCCGTAATAATTATAATTGTTTCTCACCAAATACACAGGCAGCTTGCCCAGCAACAGGGCGACAAATTGCCTGACACGGTTTGTTGTTGGTTTGGCCGACTTCGCGGAAACGTTGACCATAGCGAATGAATTACTATAAGCCATTTTTTTCGCAAAAGGCTTCGCGTGTGCGCTGTTCACTGCCGAAAACGAGAACGCAGGAATTGACGGCAATTCGCAGCAACTAAATTGCAGGTCGAAGCAACTATCTTGATCTTGATGTTCAGAGTTGAACACGAGACGCATCCATCTCTTTATGGCCCGAAAACATTAGGCAGGTTGTTTTTGCACACTCTGTTTGCACAACTGCCAGATACGTTCTAGTTACATCAATTCTGGGGGCAAATGTTTGTCGCTTTTGCAAGTTGCGAGATTTAGAAATGTGTTAAGTTTTTCTCTGAGAAAAAAACAGAATAAAAAAGATAAACGTTTGATGCGATTATGCATGAAATCGGAAACACACCCGATTTTAACAAATTCTCCGCTTGAGACAAACTGAGAAAGTAAACCTGTTTTCTTATCAACCCTCCAAATGACACTGAAACATCGATAATTCATAGCATGCAACACTGAATGGTTCATTTCATGCTTGTTTAGACTTTAGACAGTGGTAAATCCACAAGACGGTATCTTAAAACCTAATGTTTCTGCCTTTCTCAAACGTTAAATTTTCACAGCTTAAATTTTTCGGCCTCAGTACGGCCCCAGGCATTGGCAAGAACATTAGAAGAACACGTCTTGTAACTTCGCACTACCTGCTCATACCATGGTCTGTTGGCTCTTACTGTGGGTCTCCCCGTATTTCCTAACTGAACAAACCAATGAGTATTGATTATATTTAATTATTCCAACACTTTCAGCAATTGGCTAATAATTCAGTTAATTCGAAACGAATACAACTACACGAAACGTTTTGTTTTGTCAATTGTTGCTGTTATAGAGTTTTATCGTAATGCGAAATGCTAAAAGGTACGTTCATCCACTATACTGTGATGAATTGGTGAAGAGAGCATATTAAATCAGTTCTGTTCGTTGATCATGGAAGCGATGGAGAACATCCGAAGTAACATCTGTAAATAACTTATCCAAGCAGGCTCTAATAAAATTTTACTAACTAAAACCTACGTGGATTGTTTTAAGAATTTTCAAATTGTCTTTTTCTTTAGCATGTGCAAATTGCATGAAGTTAGAATCTGCCTGAAACCAGAAAAGAACTGCATTTTTAATAGCATCATAAAATAACTGCTTTCGCTGCTGAATCTCCAAAGAGTACAGTTTTCTTCTGTAAAAAGTAAGATAATCAAGGAATGTGTGCACGAATACCTTGCTCAAAACCAAAATTAGCTTGCCTTTTTTGATAAATTCCACTCACAGTTTCCAGCTCTCCCACACATTGTGTATGTGATTCAAATCTGCACCAGCTTCAGCAACAATCATGATGACATTTCCGTCTAAACCTGCCATGCCGGTGGCAAGCTGCAAGTATTTCCACTGCACAGAGAAAAAATCTCCGGAGCAAAACTTTTTTGTTCGAGTCTGAATAATATGAGCATCAATGGAAGAGGCGGCTTACAGCTATTTCGAGCATCGCGAGGCTGCGTGTTCACACCTAAGTAATTGCCCTTTCATCTAGTTGGAAGAATTGCATTAGTTGTTTGCCAAGTTTGTTTGAAGCAAAAAAGCACGTTCATTTGAAATTTGCAAGCATTGGCTAAGGAATGACTCGTGTAGAATTTTTGACAATGTTCAGTTACAACTGCGCAGTGACGTGTTGGTGTTTTATACACGCCACAGCTTATGCACACCAACATTTTATGTCAAGGTGCTGAACCAGGTCTCGCTTACTGTTGTACAAATATCATGTACCCATTTCTAACTAGTCCCAAAATGTAAAACAGCAATTTTAATACGATTTGTGACGTTTGATGAAACGCAGCTGACATCTGTGCGAAAACAAGATCAATTTTGACTAATAATGGATACAAAGCCGTTCTTACAGTTTTGCGCTTTCTGAGCAGTACAAATGTTGCACGTTGTGTGTTTTGAAACTGTGCATTCCAATTTGACATATAATCTCACGAACGTCATCATCCAAAGCCAAGATAGACATTGGTCAGACCTGCTTTTCCGTATCATATCTATCAATGTTTGTCGCCAAAGTTTCTTTTTCGAATGTCAATCTATTCATCTATTCCACGTTGCACCAATCTCTGCGTCGCACTTGCTGTTGGCTTCGCGTTAAGACATTCGTCCCAAAAATGTGTTTTATGTTGATCTGAGTTTAATCCAAAAACTAAGCCTGCGTCTGGAGAGGACTGTGAACTGCAAATTGGTGAAATCCAGATTCGGCACAATTATCGTTTGTATTTGAGCTTAGTGTATTTAATTACACATTTTCAGTTATTGCAATTATAACCAGGTTTTTTTAAGGTGTCTTAGGGATCCGATTCGCGTCCCTGAAATCAGAGAAAAATATCATCGGGCACCGAGAATCAGAGATATCGGGTCCCTACAGGTCCATACCGCGTACCTCACATTTTCCTTAAAAAAAAAACTGTTGTAGCTGTTATTGAGACGCTTTTTTTTATAGGCTTCATTGTAATTTGCTAAAGTTTCTAATGTAATAAAATTATATTTTGCTTCTGATAACTTCACAGAACTCGAATAACTGCATAAAATAGCCAATGAAAATCTTGCCATAAAACCTACTAAAGTTTTCTTTTTTCAGCCAAGAAACGTCCAAAATTGGCTGTGAGTTTGACTTGGAGGGTGCATAAGTCAGGGTTTAATTAATTACCCTTTGTAGTTGAGCTAATTACAGTAAAATATACGTTAACATGCAATTGTAATTATCATGCAAACTGGTATTTGCGTGGCGACTTGTGTAATATGCTACCATGACTATGTTGGCCAAGCAGTAAACAAATCTTTCATGGTATAGTCATCGCACCGAAGTATTTTGACCAAGCCTGATTGTAAATATGACCAAGAGCAAATGGACTTTAAGCGGCCCTATTCCGTATTCCATGACACCATAACTAAACCAGCTATCTACGAAGCTCACACTGCTAATTTTGTAAAACAACCCCATTTCAACTCCTTGGATACCTGTGAAGATAAATGGCTTAACAAATTTAACGTACAAATTAATATTCAAAGTATGATCCGCCCTCTATGAAATAATTCTTCTACCCTTTTGCGTTGTTCATTGATGATCCCATTCGGCATTGCCCGCTTCTTTTGACCTTTCCTAGAACCTGGGTAGCTGCTGATGTTGGTACTTACCTTCACCACGCTAGCATTTAACGTCAAAGACGCTCTGTGGAGTACGTCTGACAACCTTACGAATTCTGCCAACGCTGTGTTTTGAGTCATAGCGGCGTGTTTCCGTCAATGCGGGTTTGTTGCGTTGCTCGATAATTGGCGTCAGACGTTTTCTAATTTCAATGAAAGCAATTATTTGGGAATTACGTAATTTCCAGTTTTGTGCTTGCCGCAGCCTCTGCTTTGATTAATTCATTTTAGTCTTGAGTTTCTTTCGTTTTTCTGCTCTTTCTTTAGCCTTTCAAATTTTCACCCGAAAGCATTGCGTGCAGATTTCAGGAGTGAAGATGCGTAGCCTTGCGTGAAATCGATTTCCTGTAAAAAAGTGTCGATTGATTCAACTTCGTCGCATTTGCTGAGACTAGCTACGTGATTGACTGTAATTACATTGTGCTGTAATTTAGACATTTTTGTATGTTGCAGTTGTAATCACTCACCTTTCAGATCCGCTTTTCCTCTGGCGATGGTCGCGGGGCAGCATCTCTAGGAGGTCCGAAATGCCTCACGATTTTCAATAATCGCGTATATTTTGCGTGGCTCGACACGCTATGCCACGACGGGATCAAGCCAAGCCGATGATGCAATCACGCTATATGTTTCTTGGCCGACCTTTGGGCCACTTTCCCGTCGGTGCAGCCAACATATCTCGCAGCGCTAGTTTTTCCTGAAGCATTCTAGCCACGTGGACGAATCATCGCCGCTGGTATCTTTCTATTCGGAGACGCGACTCGACATCAAGGCTTTTACAAATTTCACAGCTGTACACTTTGTATCATGAATTCCTTATAAAAACGCTATCTGAGCCGCTTGTGCTTGAAATCGCACTCGTTTGGTTATTACCCAGGATTAATATGCATAGGTGAGGAACAAAGACAGACTCAGAAACTGAAAGCTTTGCGGTGTTTAAGAGTACTTGTTTCGCGAACATGGGACGATAAAGTTCACGTAGTTCTGTGTTTGACTTACCAATCCATGAATCGATCTCATTTTTTGTCTTCCGTCATTCGGAAATGCAACTCAGAGGGTGCCTTAACTACACGACTCGGTTTGATGGTAAATTTTATATCCTGAAGCTAGTTTCATCGTCTAGCAGCTGACACTTCGAAAGAGATTACACATGGAAAAAGGGGTAAGAATTGGATAGTTAATTTCCTTCAATATTGTGAGCTTTGAAAAACTCTGGTCGCGGAATTTGGCACATGATCTCCCCGTTGTAGAAAATATTAGCCTAATAGTGCAACTAAAATAACGTTTACTATAAAAACAGCAGTGTGTGAGGCACATTATGACTATAACTAATGTATTTCCACAGTATATTTTAGCTATTTTTGCTGTTGTCTTAGTCAATCAGCAAACGAGGAAAATGATTCGCAAAAATGGCTTAGAAAAAAACGAATTATAGTTCAAATGGAGGCTTTCAAAGTATATACTGTACTAAAGAAGGATTGAAATTATGAGTGCAAACAAGCTCTCGACGCATAAAGTGCTCGTCAGTCACTATATGTGTAAATCGTCATTAGCATTTTGCTGTGAAGAGTGAAGCTACCCAGAACACGTGTTTATGTGGCACAAAATAGCCCTTGGTGTTGTTAATATATACGCAAGGCTTAATCCGGCGGATCTGTATGATATAAAAATCAGGATGAAGCTTTTCGAAACGTCAGAATTAAGGTGTAAACGAAATCCTGCAAGCATGAATGTCACAAAGGCTAAACCCTTGATAGAGTATTTGTCCTTGAGCAAACGTTTGCCAAAGAGTGTGCTGCTTTGAACTCTTAAAACCTGATTTTGAAGTTACTGCGAACTAAAGCTGGAGTGAATGCATAAGCAAATTCCTGCAATTTCCCGCAAAACTGGATTTGCAGCTATGAAGGGACTTGTTTGATACACATGATTTTAAGTAAAACGTAAGAAGAAATAACGTTGATTTTTATAAACTCAGGCAATTAACAAGCTCTCCATTCAAAAAGCAGACCGTTGGCAATGCGCGCGAAAGCAGACACTTGCTTTCATGAACTTAGAACCAGAGCGTTATACAAATTACAGCACTGTCTATGCAAAAAATAAGAAGACACTAGCCTGAGAAGGATTTGAATTCCATCCTCGAAACCTTTTAGTTTCTTAATTTTGTTATCTTTCTGGCTGCAATATCATTAAAATAGCAAATTCCTTGTCTCACCAAACGGAATAATGGCTTAGAGACAAATAATCAAATGGTTAAGTGCCAACAATAAGAGGTTTGCATTGTCCTCTAAACCCACAATTAGAACGCAACGTGGTTTTAACGGCCTAAACTACCTCACAGGACTTCCGAAAACCATTAGATTGACGTGTCCGTTGTTTAACAGCGAAGTGTTTACAGCCACTGCCCGCCATCAATGCATCAACCAATGCTTAGCTCAGTACACCTTGAGGTTGACCTTTTGTGGTTACTGACAACATCTTTTTGGTCTCTCTATTTTATTTGACTTGCAGACTTGTCGGCCGTTCTCGGCATCTGCTGAATTCGCGACCGGACTTTAGCGAAAAGTTCAAAAACTGCTGTCTAGGAAATTCAGATCTTATTATTCGGTGGTTACGAGCATAGGATATCTTTGTGGGAAACTAGCAACGTAAAAAGAATAAAAAATTCAAACCTCAGAGAAAAAACAACGCTTTATTGACCCGGATAATACTGTCTTCAAACCATTCCCAAATATAAAACAAAACATCACAGAATGAAACAATTCAACTTTGCGTGAGAGTTGCTTTGAAATACTGATTTTCGCTCGTTGAACGTCTCAGTTTTTTAATCTGCAAGAAAGTGCACGTCCCGAATAAAATACCCAGCCCACAACTTTGTCGCCAAACTATGTTTGTAAAATTCATAACCTATTTGCTGGATTGTATGGTAATTTTCTTTCGAAGCTACTGCAGCTTTTCTTGTTATCCACAAAAAAACAGACATTCATGAAAGAGGGAAAAAGGAGGGATCATAGGCATAGAAAGGGGAGGCCAATGGGGCCATAGCCCCAAAAAAATTTTAGAAAATATAATCATTTTGTGCTTTGAGAGGCGTTTTTCTAAACAAAATAGTGTTATTCGCCTAAAACCAAACATTTTGCCCACCCAAAATTTTTTGCCACCCCAAAAAATTTTTTGGGCTGGCTACGTCACTGGGAATTATCAAAATATTTTGCTTTTGTCTCACTTATCGATGTCCCAAACAACCAATTACTTTTTTATTCTCTACGGCGTAAGTACGCATTTATGTGATCAGAAAACCTTATCTTTTGTCAGGTTATCTCATTGTCTCGGGGGCTTACGATGCCGCTTGAAACAATGCTTTGTGCTCCGCCTTATTCAGGCAAGTATGGGCCTAATGTTAATTATCCCACTCCAGCAGCATATAAATGCGGACAGCAATTAGACCAGCATTACCTGATGTTTTAGTATAATGGATACATTTAACGAAGAATTCTCAATTGAAGGTGCGCGTCACTCCAACAAATGACGTTTCTCAACTTCGAAGAAAATTTTGATGCGGCACTGATTTCAGCCATTGACATTTTCCGCAGATCAAACCAAGTCTCAATCGGATCGATCGCTTGTTTACGGTCTTCTTCGTGACAAGGATTCGCTTTGCGGGAAACGTTTTCACAAGATCTCCGACTCTGCTTTAACCTTTCAAGCACGTCGAAGCAGATAGAGGGCGTGGGCAAAGACACGGTAAAATGTTTGATGATAAAAATTGGGACCTAAAGCAATGATGGGATGAATGATGAGGAGGAGTTGTTGATCAGCATCATGCCACATCAGCTGAATTCCCATTTTTATGTTGGTTATGTCGGACGAAGTCATTCCTGTCCACTGCGCCGTTTATTCAATAATGACAGATTTTTTCCTTAGAATATGACAAGCTGTTACGTTTTTATCAGATCGCAGTTGCAGACGAGCCTAGGCTTCTCTAAATTCCATTTACTTCTTCTGTTTCTCTAATGAGTATTTCTGTTGCACAGTGCTTCCTTCATTCAAAGGATAGTCTTTGAACTGTTTCAGGCAAAATGCAAAACGTCAAAGGAAATGAGCGCTTTAGTGATTCCCAAGCTCTTCAGGCAGCGGATTAACTGTCAACAGAGAAGGTCTTCGCACACTCGAGTTATTTAAATACCACAAAACGAGTAAACTTTACTTAACTGAAATCACTTTCAACGAGGGCGTTAATTTATGTTCAGCTACTCTCTTTGGCTATAAGATGTTTCGGAATCGCTCAAAACGTTTTTGTTCACTCAACTGAGTCCGCAGACACTGGAGTTAGAGTGGCTAGCAACAAAATAAAGCCTTTAAATCGCATCACCCAAAAACGAAACTTTCGAAGCAACGAGCACGCCATGATTAAAAAACGACAACAAATTGTGGCTAAAGGAAATCTGCGAATAGTTGGTGAAAACAATATTTACGTCGTTTTCATGGGAACTGTTGCCTGCAATTACGTACAAGGTTCTTTTCACTTGCAAATATCATATAGACCTACGTCACATGTGCTTTATGCTCAAATGAACTAAAATCACAGAAATCCGCTTAAGACCTCGTTTTCCAGTCTTAAGTAATAAACTGTAGTACTAAAGCAGAGTTGCACTCTTGCTTCAGGCTGCCCATTTCGCTTTTGTTTCAACGATTCTCAAATTGTTTGCTGTAAACCAGAGGTGGCCGGAGTCACATTTTCAGGCTCCAACTCCACTCCTGCTCCAAAGTTTATGAATCCGGATCCAAAATTGCTCACATCTGAGAACCCGACGCCTGTTCAAACCCAGGCAACCATGGATTCAACCGAAATTCAGCAATATTTGTACTTAATCAATGGGTTATATAAAGACCAAGCAAACTCTTGCTACTGCTGGAAATAAAAAGTGACTACGTATCCGGTGCCGTTTTTTCACAAATTTTTTACTCTGGATGAATCCGGATCCAGGTCCGAAAACTATCGCAGAAACCTGGCGGAGTCGACTCCGGCACTCCGGATCCGTGGCCACCTCTGCTGCAGACAAGATCGTTCACATTGGTCATCATTGGGGTCGACGCAGTATCTGCAAATGTGTGCTTTCTTTAAAGTAAATTTCCTCTCAAAAGAATGCAAGTTAGTGTGGCGACAGGTAGATCGCGCCACATGTAAATAAATGGTCACCGCTAAATGGTGCCCATGAGTAACAAGTCACTGTGATAGTCACCACAAGCGAATTATCGTAATTGTCTTATAGATTTATAAATATAGTGCAACCCAGTAGTAGCAGAGTGAAGTCAGTGATGGATCTCCACTGCTGCGGGTTGCTTTCCTGTTAGTTAATGCCCCTTTCTCTTGTGCTTGTCTCAATAATTCAAAGCGATGCAGTCAACTGCAACATTAGTTCATAACGTCAACCACGTTGGCCTCGAAAGCAAAAACTGCGCAATTACGGAACATAGCAGATAATGTCGCTGTGGAAACTTGTTACAGACTTCAAGCAACAAGAAGAGATTGCTCTTTGCTTGTTGCGTCACGTAGTACACGTGCATGGTGTACTCCGTCATGTAACTATAGAAGTCCTTGCCAGAACGGTTTTCGAAGGAGGTAAAAATTATTTAGAACGTACTTTTAGCTTTGACTCAAAACCTAAAATTAGCTCTTGAATCACAAGCTGATGTTTCAGCTTCCGCTTTTGTTACCAAGCTCTTTACTATACACAAGAGAATATCAATGTCCGGTTGCGTGGGATAACCTCAGAGGTTCGCGCTTGCCTCACAGAAAAGCAAACACGGCCAAGAATGATCATAAAAAGGTAACAATCAAAATTTACGGTCGTCCATGTGTAGGTTAGCAACACGAGATGTTTGTTGAATTCGTGTCATTCAACCGAATTGCTTTCGAGCTCGGACGCAAATCCGGGATCTTGCTTGTGACGCCTTTTCGAGGTCGCGTGTTTGCTGCGGACAAACAGGCCAGGACAGATCGACTGGCTGTGATAACATTAATTTGGGACGCCAAGAAACACAGTGTAGGTTTTACAAGCTTGTAAGCGGGAATCGTAACATCCGTTCTGGTAAGCGCATTGCTTCTGTTTATGCGCCGACACGTACTGTCATCGCGAGCTTGCTGAGCGCTGAGTTCTAGGTCAGGTTGAGTTCCAGGTCAAGAGCAAGAGTTTCCAGCAACCCCTTTTTTACTCGACATGGCAAGAAAGTGCTTGAGGTGGAATTAATATTTGGAACGATGTTTTCTGATGAGGGCAGTAAAATGTCAAATAAAAACTAAAATCTACGACACGAGCTTAAATACAACCGCAGAGCAAGGCGGTTTGTTATGGCAACTGGTGGCTTCTACCGCAAAAATGAAGGGAAGGTGGAAACCGAGCAATTCTACCGCTTGAGTATTGCATTATACCTCTGCTTTCAGAATCATTTCTAAAAATGCGCTTAATGGAGTTATCTGTCTTACGTAAGCAGTTGAAATTGTTTAAAAATTGCCAGTGAATAAGACAAAAGAAGTAGGGTACCATATTTAGAAATACTGTTTTTGTATTTGAATAACAGGTGGATCATCTGTGAGAGGATTTGTCTCAAATGATCATATTATTCAGGTTTTGTGTTAAAAAAACAAGCAGTTACAAACCAAATAATAAAACCGTAATAATATCGTTGCGTTTCGAATGAGAAGCCTTTGTGAAGATTTGAAGCTAAGTGTCAATACAACCTTCCGAAAATGTAGTGTAAATTGTCTATTTGTTTCGTTCACTGATTGCCTACTGTCGTTCAGTTTTAACCGTACACTCGGCTGGTGATACAAAAGCGCTTGCGCGCTGTCACTTGTCCCTGTGTAGTTGTTCCTGACCTGTGGAAACTCGTTAACCATTCTTACAATTAACTTATTCTGTAAGATAAAACGGAGGCAAAGACTAATTAAACCAAAGAGAAATCATCTTATTCAGCTGTAATTTTTTGTATATTCAAGTTTGTTGCTGAGAAAGTGTTGTGAAGATTTTCCTCGCCAGTAAATCAAGCGGTTCTTGGCTAAGGTCGCTGGCAACAGAAAATGTCACATGTGAACTTCCCACATGTTATATTAGCAGTGAAATCACTAACAATTGGATAATTAAAGAGCTGCTTAAGCAGGTGAATTCGTTTTAATATTGACTGAAATGTCATAGAAATTATCTGTATTTTTCGGATTTGAGTTCAGTTCAATGACGCAAATACCAAACAGTTTGAGTTAAGGTCAAAAAATAAGACGCCGGGAAAAACGTCTGAAGAGATTGTCTCGTCGAGCACCCCTATGCAGCATGTAAATATCTTTTCCAAGGCTTGAAGCTGACAACAGACTTGTAGTTGAATGCAGGGTCGCGCAAAAGTTAAATGCAGGCAGATTGAAATAGGCGTAGAGGTTTGCTGGGTCCTCATCACCGATGTCGCATGATGCTAGACCACAACAGGTGTCTATTGTGTTAACACCTTCGCTGCCCGTGCACAAATATATCGTACCTGTAAACGCCGCATGAGCCGCTACTTTCGTGCCACTTTGCAACTGCATAACTCGCGCGTCGACTATGCTAGAGAGCGGTAGAAACCCTCCAAATATTCGGCATGTCTTCGTGTCTGCAATGTAAAAAAATGTTTTTGTTTTGGGTTTCGCTTTTTTGTGAGTGGCGTTATAAGTGGGATAGATTTTTGGCCATTTTAGCTCAGTTTACCTGGCCCTGGGCCCAACCGCTCGATGGAAGTAATGTGCTCATGTTCTTATTGGAACGAGGTCAGAATCCGAGTCTTTTGAATTTTTGATCGGCTTTCTAGCGTTTCTGGTTCGAAAGTTATGGCCTAAAAACAAAAAAATAATGATTTATCTGATTAGAGAATTAAATAATCGTTTTGTTGTTTTTAGGCCATAACGTTTGAACGCGGAACCCCAGAAAATCAATCAAAGGCTCAAAAGACTCGGTTTCTAAGGTTGGTATTTGCTACTGACACCAACAGTAGAAAACCCACGCAGAACCCTTAAAGGCCAATCTACACTGAGGAGTTGCCAGGAGTAGCCGCACACGATTCTTTGTTTGTTTCATTGCGCCCAGGAGTTGCCGTGCCAAGCCGTGCACGAGCGCAGAATTACCCGACGCAACAAAACAAACAAAGGATCACCCCTGGCAACTCCTGGCACGTCCTCAGTGTAGAACTGTAGATTGGCCGTTTGTCCCGTGGTGCTTGACAACTTGCGCAGAGCGTCAGTTGCTTGCATTGCTTCCATCACTCTCTTGCTGAAGCGAATTCAAAACCGTGCTGCAACTGCGCACACACTCTCGCTGATATCTTGCATGCGCCAAGCCAGAAATCCCATCCAAACCATTTTCAGCTTGCCTACTGTTAATGACCACAATAATTTTACACAGAAATATTACCAAAGACTGTCATGAATGCTGCTGCAAGCAAACATTATGCTCACGTTTTATTGCCAAAACTGAACGAACATCAAGAAAGACGTGGCCTACTCTTAAAGCCACACGTTCAATCAAATAAAATTAAAGTCACACGTTGCCACAACCCGTTTTTAACATCACTCTGTGCAGGAATCAAAATGCTATGGCAGAGCAATTTCCAAAACTCAAAAGATTTTTTTGTAAGCGGATGCTGCTTGACATCTTGGCGGAAATGTCCGAACGATGACAAACAACTTAGGTGTTTAAGCGAATACCAGCAGATGACGTGGTTTTGAACTTTTTAAATACTTCACACCCTTTAAGAGCCTCGAAATAAATTTGCAGCGTTGGTCGGATACGCTTTTGTTGCAAAATATCAAAACAAAGTTTTGTGGATTTCGAAAACTCTGCAACCGGAGGAACTTATTCGCAAACACCATCTGATTTTGAAAACAGCTCCTTCGAGTTTGGTAGCACTTCAAGTGCAGTTACATGCAATGACTGAAAGTGCCAAAGCAGTTAAATCAGTGGGGCCCACTTGAGAATAATCTGACGGCAGTGATTGACAAGTGACAAATGCGGTGTTGTGACTACACCAGTAACGGCCGCAGTGTGTCAAATGCAATACATAGGTTTTTCTAGAAAACTTACTAGGCGCCAGAGCTGCTAGTGATTGATAATTTACTGAAGTTCATAACTATCCAATATTGATCTTTGCCTGATTGCGCATAAACAGCAAAGCAGCATGTTTTGTTGCATGCTTGATCCAGTTTCAGAATGATCCAAAGCCAAAATTTGTGACCAATGCAAACGAGGTGGAACGCTACAGTATCTGCAAGTGATCACTTACATTTTATCAAACATTGGAGCAACGTTCTATGTTTAATTGTTATTCAATAACACATTGTAAAAATATTTATTTCAAATGCACACAATACTTCATGCAACAAATAAAAATAAGTTCCAAAATCTTTAGGCGCTGCAGATGATCCTTTTGTGTAGTTTTCACACACATATTCAGTTTTGCAAATGTCAAAAAATTAAAAATCTTCTAGGTGGCGCTGTTAAGTTAAAAACGAAAAACAACTCCACTTTTGCGAGTTGTAGGTTTTGCTGCCGCAACCATAACTTGTTTTTGTTCCCAGATCCACTCCAGGCATGCGCACAAACCCTGCGGTTTCATTAGTCTGTTGAAAGACTTTATGTTGTAGTTTACTGACGCAGCTACCATGGGTTGTGCAACGTCAACGCCGCGGGTGGTGGAAATAAACAAAGCCAACGCTCGCCCGACTGTGAAGAACCAAAACCCGGCCTGTCGGGGAGCAACTGAAGGTGAATTTTGTTTTTTCTTTTATTGCGCTGGACATCGTTTCTAGATGAAGTGGCAGTCAAAAAATAAATAAAAGAGTCAGTGTTTATTCGCGAGATTCAGTTGTACACTCAGAGTTCTCCGACTGGAGATTACGAGCATTCGACGTTTTCTTTATATCTGTAAGTACCCTACTTTAATAAACCTTGACTATCGCAAAATATGGAAACAAGGTTGGGCTTAGAGTGCAAGGAAGAAGTTGGTTACGACGTTTTATGCCGTCCTGAAGTATGAAACCGAACTTTTCCTTACTTCAAAGCCTTTTTGTAAACGAGGTAACTTTTTGGCATCACAAATAGAGTAAATGCTTGAGGTTCGCATCTGATGAAAACGCAAATCGTTGCAGTTGTTCTTGGCAACGGCCTGAGATGCAACGGTTAGTACCAAACCCAGCTTTGAACTGAAGGTTTTCTAGCCATATACTATGCAATTCAAAGTTCCTTGTCGATGCAGAATGCACCATTGGAACAGGCAATCTTTGCAGTCCTTACTTCTGGCTGAAAATGGCCACAGAGTTTCTTTTGCGAGTGCTATGTTGATAAGCAAGCAGGACTATCAGCAGCGATGACAACCAACTGAATAAATGAATGGGTTTTCATAATACCCGATACATTGGCAAAACAGTTTAACCCTCTTCAGAAAACCCAAGCTCTTGTCAGAAAGCAGGGTTGTGGCATATTTTAGTGTCCAGCTATAAGCGTCGCAATCAACCAGCATGTTCATGCGTTGGTAACCATTATAATTAAGTTTTCTACTGCATTCTTTTTCTAATTTCGCAAAAAAAACAAAAGTCCAATACCAAACTAATAGCGTGGTTTTAAGGCAATATACGATTTATCACCCCGCATGAGAAACTTTTAGGGTAGATCTTCTCATACTTTTAATAACGAATATGTTGGGAATATTTCAAAAGAATTGTTTCTGTGCCTCCTTTTAATGTCCTGAAAATGTAACATGTCAATTAGTCTGTATTAATAGAATCTGCAACAAAATTGACACACATGGCAATAAAAGTGATGTGTTTCAGCAACAGTGCAAAAACGTTTTCTTTAGAAATGCAACATCACGCGACATACTCCGCATTTAAACTTTGCTTCATAGTTTTCTGACCATTTTGTCATTCAGTTTTTTGTTAGACTACAGCTTAATGTCGCTTCTATGCACTATTGCCATAATGAATGCATAAAATTGGTATTAGTTTTTGTAATAAATGCAACATTCCTGTTGATTAGCGCTGGGTTGCTGCTTGAGTGTTTTTGATATCCTCCGTCGCACACCATCGCAAACGGATTGGAAATTTCTTTAGCGTGCTGGTTGTAGTCAACAGGTCACTTCATATTTACTAAATTTTTGCTAGTGCTAAGATAATAGTCTGAAAGATCTAATCCGTACAGGTCTGAAAATGCTAAACAACCAACTCAAAGCATGTACTCAATTCGCTTTGTCTTACAAGTCATTGCAAAAAGTGTGGTTTTCACGCTGCCCAGGCACGTAGGGTATGCAGAATAAATTGTAGTGTTTGTTTGTTTTGCAATTATTCTTCCCACTGCTGCTGAAGCATCGTTGCTCGTTAGTAGCTCTTTTGACTTCGGGCTCTTCATCCTTGACTACGTTTTATTCCCTTTGACCACGCCAAAGCTGCTGTGACGTTAATGAAAGTAGGCTATATTTCGTCGTATGTTTCTTTAGTTCAACGGTAGTACTTGTTTAAGTCGCTTGTCAGGAGCGATCCATCTACTTCAGGCCTGGCCAATCCGCGAGTCGCGAGCCGCATGCGGCTCTTTACCCGGTTTCATGCAGCTCTTCCATATATACCGTATCTACTCTTGTACACAAAAGTGGCAAAATTTTGTATCAATTTTTCACCTTTAATGTCGGGGTGCGACTTACACACGAGATACTGCATACACACACATTGCGTGGAAGTGTGCTTGGTGGCTCGTGCAAGCACATACACACGCGAGCGGAAGAGATGGGGTGATGTTCATGTGTGCCCATGTACGATGTGGCTCTTTCCTGTAACACAGAAAGAAATGTGGTTCTTGGTCTCTGACTGGTTGGCCACCCCTAACCTACTTAATCCTTACTTTTGGTTCTGATGGTATAGATTCATGACTGCTTTTACAACCAGAAAAATAAGTTTTTTTTACGCCCTAATCACACTCTGCATTTCGACTTGACGCAGCTAAAATCCTGTTTTCCTGCATTTGTCCTATTAGCCCAACGCTTAGTGCTTGTAATTATCACCAGCCGGACAACAGTTCCACTACCTCCATCTGTGTCGCTGATTGTTTAAATAATTTCCAGTTGCAAACAAGCTGCTTAAATGTGCACCTTGCCTCGGCGAGTACCCCACATATCGATGTTGCATGCAAAGCCTCAGGTGCATGCAAGCGCGCAGCCAACATTTAATGGTCAGTGGGCCATAAAAGATATATGGACCGCCATTATCAGCAGAAGACCTCATAGAAACAAAAACATTCACCAAACATTGCCAGTAGGTTGGCATCATTAGCGAATGGAGTGTCATCCCAGTGGACTGTCACCACACTGGCAAAGCCTCTTAATAGATATCAGAAAAGCATATACAGATAGGTCTATAGAGTTGGATTGCTTTAACGTAAAGGTATACAGTGTTGAATATAGCCTGGTTGTTTTTCAAAGTGAATGACTGCCAGCATTGTTTGCTGTCAGTGCATGTACATTCGTTGCAAATAGGTTTATGTGCACAACCAACGTTTCGTTGAAAATATATATGAACAACTGCAGTAGAAAAGTGCTTTCAAGGTTTCAGATAACTTGGGATGCTGCTTACTCAAACAACCACAAACTAGTGGACACCAGCAATTTTTTATTTGAAGAAAGGCAAACGTCGTTTACGCCATTCCTGTTCCATGTGAAATGCTTGAAATATCAATCTTGCAAATTAACAGCACACCTTGAAACACGAAACACATTTTGGTTGGAATATGTTACAACCCATGTTACCTTGATTGAATGAAACACTAGAGGGAATATCTTTCATAAATGCTCGTTTTTTGATATCAGCAACGAAATGCTGTGATTTTCTCTTTCCAAAATATCTTCATGCCATTCTTAATTGCAATCATTCTACTACTATGGTAAATACCAATACAGAAGCAATGAAAATTTTCGGTAAAACAAACTAAACATGAAGTTGTTGTTTGTTCGCAGTCTTTAGTATGAAATTGAATATTTGTAAATCACACAAGCGTTAATAAAATAATCATACTTCCTCCGTTATGAAGTCCTTTTATGAATGTGCTTCAAAAAAATTTTCATCTACATAATTCAGCACTAAACATTTCCCGCAAAGCAGCGATGGGGTAATGAGATCTTTTTGTGAGTCTCAATCTCGATCTTGAAGGTCTCGGCCTCAAATGGCGTAGGTCGCGGTTTCGATCCCCGTGTATCGAGACTAGGACTGTGCCATGAACTTGGCTGAGCAATTCCCCAGCAGCACAAACTCGTGCCCGTTGGCCCTATCCTGTAGAAGAGAAAAACCTAGAAATTAATAAAACAGAACATTCGCCCACGCTAACACTCAGAAGTGCAGATAACCTTATCTTAATCATTCACGAGAAAAGTCTGACATAGTCAAAGACTCCTACGAAGATCCAGAATTGTGTTTATTCTCGCTAAGCATGGAGTCGGGCTTGAGTAACTCCCTACAGATGTTCCGGTGCCCGTCTCCATTTCTTTGACAGAGTCTTAGTCTTGGTCTTGAAATTTGAATGAGGCCCCTGTCGCTGAGGTTAGTCTCAACCATATCACTGTTCAAACTGGCTGTTCTGAGAAACGTCCTTTGAAATTCGGAAAAAGTTATTCGTCCATTTCATGGACAGTAGAGGGAGTTCAGGTGCAAAACGACTAGAATCGCAATTTTTCTATAACCCTAATGATGGACGATGATCTTGACTGAATAAATCTATTCTTGTTTTGTTTACTTGGAGCACCTTGTGGATTCGGTTGCGTAGTTTGAATACGTAACACAAACATTCGGTTGTGCTATGCACCAAAAACAAAATAGAAACACACTGTTCGCTTCTCGTAGATTCTGGTGCGTCCTTTTGTGCGAATGCTGTTAGGAATGATTGAATCTATGAAAATGTGGCAAAAATGGCTAAAGGCTGTATATGTGCACACAACCAACGCTGCATCGTTACCTTTTACGAACACTCTTTCATAGAACTCATGCTGCAGTTGTATGATTCTGTAGTAGACCACACGAGTTAAACGAGAGGCCCGCGGGCCAATTCAAACCCGCGAATGAATTAATTTTGGCGTGTGGGACGATATGTAAGTATTATTACAACTGGCCCGCACGTAAAATTGCACGCACCAACATAACACTACAAGCCCCACAATACATTGCGAGTGCTTTGTGTGCATCGAAGAAGGGTGAGTACGCTACAGTGCAGCAAGCCCACATCTTCACTATTCAGCAATAGTGAGAAAATAACGATTGTGGTCAATTTTTAGCCACCCCTTTTACCTAACGACTAAACGTTCAATTTATGCAATAATTTCAAGTTTTGAATAAATAATGAACCAGTCCGGTTCTCGGCTTGAACAGTTTTTTTTATTTTGAACCACTGTGAATTTGCGTTTGACACCACTGCGTAGACTATGCAAAAAGTAGCCAAGAAATGAATTACTGAAATAGCATATGAAGCTAACATGTTTAATGGCAATAATCCTAGCTTTGCATTACCTGCCAAATATTCTTGTTCAGTTACAGGCGCAAAACGTTTTCCTAGACTACTTTGCTTCTTAAACCAAGATTACTCAAGCAAGGCCACAACTAACCATTCTACACAAAGGCGACGGGTTTGCATGCATCACCAAAATTTTTAACAAGGAATCGATTTCACGTAACGCTGTACGTTCCCAATCCTGAAACCTTATTCAAATATAATAAAATTTATTCTATTCTTATTCTATTAAAATAGAATAATATTTCAGAACTGAGGATGCGTAATGTCACGTGAAATCGATTTCTTATCAAAAATTTTTGTTGATTTAATTCAAATCCAATGCCTTTGTGGAGATTAGTTACTTGAATACAGACATGTGCAAGTTTGAATCATCGCAAAGCGAAGATGGCAGAGCCCAGCCGGCCGATTCCACGAGACCTTACAGCAAATCAAGAGCTTTTAATTATCACGTAAGGCCTACTACAACAATAAACATGACATTTAGCTACAATAACATTGACTGTTCATCGGCCAATCGCAGGCTGCATGCGCGCTGCTGGTATCCCACACACTCAAGTCCTTTAAAAATTATTTTTATCGCTATCATTCAACACAAGGCACCAGGATTTAAATTAGGTTCGTATGTCCGCTGCAAGTGTCGAGGTTAGCTTCAAGCACTGATTCGTATTTGAATGTATCTGCAGAATATACGGCCAGAAGAATGCAGATGTTTCTTAAAAGAGAAACTAAGCAAAGATTTTAGTTCTCAGTGTCAAAAGCAAAACAGAGTGTGCTGAGGATTGGTTGGAATCCAGTTAATGCTGTCGCTTTTTATACATGCAACCAATTTCAAGAGATGAAATCTGACATCTCAAAAACATTCTTGTTACATAAACACACGAAGATTTTTGTTATCAACTCAACAAGATTCTTGTTGGCGTAAGGTAGCTTTTCAGATGTAGTGAAAGCAATAAATTGAGAATAGCATATACTCTATGTTTTACTTGTCGCAGCTTGCGACTTGATTTAATGATTTTGGTCTTGAGATTGCTTGCCTTCTCAGCTCTTGTCTAATCCTTCATCACTGCACCAATGAACGACTTCTGGCAGATTTCAGGACTGGAGAATGCGTAGAGTTGCTTGAAATCGATTTCCTATTTTAAAAAAGTCTGGTTGATTGGACTGCGTCGCCTTTGCGGGAACTAATTAGGTTGCTTGTTAAAAAATGCAAGATGAAGTAAACCTCCGCCCTGCCGCCATATTTTGCTGCGTTGGACGGGACAGCAGCCAGAACTGGGGTCCCGGACTCACCTTGCTCTGAGACGCTTGTCTTTCGTGCCCCCTGTACATACAGCCCCACTCACTTTTGTTGGAACCGTTGGGGCGATCCGCGGTCAGATTCGGTGCGTGACGCCTGTGCCTCCCAAAGTTGGCCACCCATTGTTCAAGTGAAGATTTATCGCTACAGAAAAAATACGTACTAGCAGGTTTCCAGTCCGTCACAAATTCCGGAATCCAACTCACAGATGATTTGCATTCATGCTTCTGTTTCACAGGAGAAGAATAATAGATTTCTTAAGCCTCTTTACACAGTCTTCGAGCGCTTTTGCAACAGACAACACTCCTTCCGAGAAAGTTTGCAATAATAAAATGCTTCAATCCTAACTTCGCTTGTGTATGGTGCGAAATCGTAGGCTGCTCAACGATCGTGAGTTATGAACAAGCCCGTAACCACGGGGGAGCATACGAGGGCAGTGTTCCGCAAAATTTTTTTGCCCATCAAATTTTGTTGTGCCTAAAAAAATTTAAGTTGTTTCGAATATATAATAAAACAAAAAATACTTCACCCTTAAAATGTTTTTTTGCCTCTCCAAACCTCGAAACCTGGCTACTGGCCTCATTATGAAAGCAGATCTCACCGAGAAAAACAAATCCTAACAGGTCCAACAAGGGGTGGTGCAGCCCCCCGGGGTCCATGAGAACCTAGAGAGCCATGAACCACAACGTTCAAATTTGAAATGGGCAATTATGCACAAAGGTTTCATTGTTATAGTTTTATAGATACAGTCTTGTGCAACAATCATGAATTTTGGAATTTCTGTGATTTTCAGAGGCAGACATCACGCATACAGTATTATAGGAAGCGGAGTCACAATTTCACGCCTTCGGGACACTGAAACTATATCCAAACAGACATTGCAAATGGCAGAAAATATGCACGGAAGACGAGTTTTGATTTACAGAAGGATTTGATGCATGCTGGAGTTCGCAAAAGTGCTACGCCGCTTACTGGAGGATGGCAGAAAGGCTAAAAGCGCTTTTACTGTAAAAGGGAAGCTTCTTTGTCAAGAAATGAAGAAGTAAAAAATTAGAAAGGGCAAAAACATAAATATTCAGCTGTAAGACTGGAAAAAAGTTCTGTTTTCAGGTGAAAGCCATTTTTTATTTGGGAAAACAACAGCAGATTTTGTCGTGATCAGTTTTAATGAAATTAGTGATTTTCTAATAGTTTACTAATATTTGTATGTTTTCTTTAGATTGTAGCCATTGGTAAAAAGGGTTATTAGTGTGTGTAGTCTGTGTAAAAAATTGCGCACAATCATCGAGAAAATCTACCCAAGAAACCCATGGCACATAGGCAAAGATTTACTACGTTGGAAATTTTTGTGCATAATTCTGTGAAAGCTGGCTATTGCGTAGACTCGGTTCAAAAACAAATTTACAAGATTTCGTTTGCATTGCCACCGAAAGAAACGTGACCAGTTGCCATATAACAGACCTGTGCGCGTGGGCTTTCGATACGGATAAAAATACCAGATTCGCAACGTTCAGCAATAAGGGCATGCAACCATAAGTTTCTAATTCCATGGTGAAGCGCATGCTATCATGCACGGGATTAATGTTGGGAAAATCTCTGTAATTGTACGGTTGGACATGCATTAAGTGCAAACTGGTGATTTAGAAGCGCATTTATGCATATCGTTTGCTATTGGTTAGTATGAAAGTAGGCCTGTTGCACTAAAATTCGAAATGGCAAAGTTGATTTTAATTTTTTCCATTGTCATGTGTGAAATGCTAGTACATTTTTATGTTCATTATTAAGACAAGAAGTAAAAATTCAGGGAGTTTTCACTAAATTCTTGTCCCTCTATTACTTTATCAGGGTTATAGAATAATTCAATTTGCTTTTCAAGTGAAAATTGCTACAGCCTAATATTAAATTAAATGTATAGCTGTGAAATTCGCAAAGCAACTGTGTTATATGCATTCTTTGAGATCAGCGTGAGATATTTTGAAATTAACTAATAACATTGGTAAATGGTTATACCGTAAAATAATAAAGAAAGCATATCCAGTATAAATTTTCTCGTTGTGGTATTGAAAGGCTAATTAAGCTCAGTTATGATTTATAATTTATAAGGGGGCCCAAAACAGGTCTCGCACCAGCACTTTTTTTCCTCTCAAGGGCTCTGAATCCTAACCCACATTGTCCGATCCCTCGAAGAAAGCAAGGGTTGCTGTTACAGTGTACCGTGCATGCGAAGCCATTTAATTTAGTCACCGCATGACGTCAACTCACAATTGCCGCGTTTTGCTGCCTGTGCGTTTCTGGCCATCGATGCTCATGTGGTCAACGCCAGATTGGATTGAATCGAGATCATCTAAAAACCACATGGCCTTACTCTTAGTACTTACCACCACCTACTGCTGAAACGTATCGCCTGTTTTTGGTTGATTAGTGCGACAAAAGCCGGATCCGCGAAAGACCGAACGGCATAACCCTTTTTTAGTCGGGTTACAATTTCTAGCGGGATGGCCCGGCACCACAGATCCTCCATTGCTGACGACTCTACTTCAGATTATTCCTGAATGAGCCACTTTTCTCTAGAACCAAAACGTTTTTACGCAACACTGTGCACGTTACAGCCAAATTTGTGCAAAGGATGAAATGTACAGGTTCATTTCAGTTTCTGGTACATCTGTGATGATTTGACAGGTTCCTGACTTTAAAATCCACACTTCCAAAATGGTTCCTTCAAAGAACATATTTGAAAATCCGTATGTTCTCGTTTATGTTTTTCCTCTAGCAAGAGAAAAGCTTTTTTTAATAGGATTCTTCATTTCAGGAATAAGCTTCGAGAGGAAGCGGGCTGACGTGATTATCCCAGCGTTGATAGTCATGCTTTTGTTGATTTGCAATCGCTCATATAATATTTGCTTGAGCGACAAATTCCAAACAATCTTGCTTGACGACCTCCTAAATCTACCGATGAACCAAACCCACGCGCGATTCCCGGACATACAAAGCCAAGCACTGGCCATATTGGTGTTGCGTAAAGGTTTCTTTCCCAGTGTTTGGACGAATCGCTTACACACGTGACGAATCTGACAAGAAATTCCACTCCAGTTTTAGCTGGGTTACGGTATAAAAGCAACGCCTCCTCTTTCTCTAAGAGGTCTTGACAGAACCTCGCCAGAAAGTTTTCAATAGGGGGGTTTTACGTTTGCGCAGCGCAGTTTGACATTGAAATTATGACAAAAACTCAACTGATTTATCGTGTTTCATATTTCAATTTGTGGGTGCTTGGTGCTTTGTTTGGGGCGCTAAACCACCGAAGTCCCCGTGGCGAAGGGTCTGGTCCTTTATAAAAGTCACTTGATCTAACGTCAGCGACGCCAAACTCAACGCGGCGCGGAGTGAAAAGACCAACCACCAGCAAGCTTCAAAATGTTTGCCGCTTTTGCGTTGCACATGCAGATAATTAACACGGCTATGTTGCCAGTCGCGGAAAAATATAGAACCGTACGCGTAGATTATAATTTTAAGCGCGTATATTCGTGGATCCAAACGATTTTGCCTGGAAAAGCTTTCGGCCTGCTCATTACTAAGTGTAGCAAGTTTTCCTCAATCGTACGAAATAAGACGCACAGCAACGCTGTGGCCTGTTTGATATCGAGCGCTTTACATGCGCAGCAACTCTAGAAAGTTGAAGGAAGTAAACGTGGCAGTTGTAAAAGGTCTATCTATACCTGTTAGTGCAGGTGCTGGATCATAGTACACGTTTCTGACGGCACAATGTTTTGGTGAAAGGCGATGAAATTGGTAAACATTTATAACACAAGAAGTTATGCTCGTCTATTTATAACACTGTTCCAGTTCGCCGTGTGATTAGACTGCAAAACCTGCTCAACGATATCGGTACCTTTTGACATGGCCAGACCAGCACTGCACTAATGTGCTTGCCCTATTTATAGCGTGGACTAACAATAGCTACCATTTCCTGCGATGTGGTTATTCCCTTGAGCTCAAGTGAGCACTGAGTGAGGAATAGTGGCAGTCCCAAGCTGCATGAAAAGGCTGGAGATTTTCAGCAGTCCACAATCGTTATATATCCTGAACTACACCGAAGACTCTTAGCACGTTTCGCTGCATACATTGAAAAAAGTCTCCCACAGACGTTAGTAAGCGTAACAAAACGCCCAATGTTTTCGGAATAACAATAAACAATAAACCATCACCATTACCAATACATGGGCTTACTTGCAGTTTAAGGTTAGGTGATAGAGTTTCTGTCAGCAGAGTTTCAGGCCGAGATTTTTGTATTGACCTTGATGGGAACCAGAAAACAGTGCCAACATTCGTTTTGCGGAGAAATATGTAGTGGGGCTTAACTGCGGAAGATTTGTGTCAATGCTGCGAAGAGAAAAGAAGTTAAACTCACTATCAACTTTTTACCTTGTCTCTTGAAAGTACGAGTATCAAGGTTGCCTAAAAATTAGTTTGCAAGCATTTGTTTTCGGCACACGTGTTGTAAAATCGAAATGTAGTCGTTTATTTACCTCAAGACCATTTTTTACTTTATTCGGGGAAAACGACGCAGTGCAGCAGTCACGTACCTGCAGGTGTTCAAGCAGGAACGCTGTAAATTGCCAATCTTGAACTAAACAAATGTGAAGTACAAAAATTTACCAGGTTTTTTGGTACTAATAATTCCTGTCTGTTTAAGCTTAAACATGTGACAGGTTTCCTGTTGGAATGGTGAATAAAATGTTGCCAAGCTTTTGATCCGATGTGCTCTGCACTGGGATTTTAAGTCAAAAGTGGGTAAAGTGGAACTGGACTTTCCATTCATATTGTGCGAAATCTGTTTTTCACATTCAATGTTCAAGAGATATTTATAGAGATGGTTACGCCGATATTACATAGCTCATGTCTTGCTCAGTAGAACAACGTGCATACTTTCAACTTAAGATCTTTGTTTGGACGGTATTCTTGCGTGCTTGAGTAATGTTGTAATTTTACAAAATGTAACAATACAGAAACAGTCTTGTGTGGCACGTAGTTCTGTTGCCCAAGTGTGCTAAGCTCTGTTTTCATTTGTGGTTTTCTGAACAAGCCACAAGAAAAAAATTCTAAAATACAGGAAACCAAATGCTGATCCTTGCACAGAGCGCAAGCTGAACGCCTAACCCCAGGTTGCTAGCATCACTAAGGAAAACATTTGACGCACCATGCGATACATCAAAGCCTATCTTTGTAAAAGTTGGTGAATTTCACAAGGAATGCACTCAGTAGTACATCTAAATCTCTATACTAACAAGAAAAACGTTCACTACTACAGTACTGCGCAAAATGATTAACATAAATTAAATACCAAACAATACCAAAAAACATTATTTCAAGTAGACATGGCCAGTTCTCGAATGTTCAATTACAACATTCCTAAAGCAAAATGTATACAGCAGATTTTGTCTAGCAACAGATCCAGGTCTGATTGCTGAAACGGTACTTTCAAAAAATTAGCTGCGGTAGTTTCAAAATGATTGAATAAAATTCAGGAAGTGGGAAGCGCTGCTGCCATCCACGCGCGTTGTAAAGTAGGACTCGTCCTACACGCAAACAGTTTTGTACATAAATGCTTTTCCATAAAGAAAAGCGCAAAACAGCAACCACATAATAGAGCATATGCCGGGTTAAGGGAAATCTAGTGTTCGTCAAGTTTGCCCTGACAGGTAACCTAAGAAATAGCTTCTAAAGCCTTTTATCAAATCACCATCGCTTTAAACCCGGGACATGCCTTTTGCGTGCATTCGCGTTTCTGCAAAGGAAGACTTTGAATTCTAACTGTTGCAGATCTTGCTTGACGTAACATTGCAGCAGCAGTCTGCGAAGGGATCGCGTATTGCAGCCGTCGAGTTCTTGAAACGGAAAACTTTTGTTTGCTTGTCACTTTTTAATCAACAAGGGCACCGGCGCCTCCGTGACGCCCCTTTCGCCCCGGGAGGCTAATGCACAAGAATTCATACGTGATTTGAGTTGATCGATGCCGCAGAAGTTGCGCGCCTTGATGTTTTTTAAGCAAAATGTTGACCACGAAGCAGTGGTGTAGCCAGATAACATTTTGGGGATGGCCATAATATTTGACTTTAGGCGAGCAGCAGTATTTTTGTTTGGGACAGCGCTTCGCACAAAATGACTAGCTAAGTTAAAAATTTGGATGGGAGCCAGGTCCCCCTGTACCCTCCCTGGCTACGCCTATGCCACGAAGTCGAGTATGTATTAGACGCCTCTTGTAAAAGCCGCTGCTTTGCGAAAACTTAAAAATCAATGTTTTATTGGTCGATAATTGTCATTAAAAGCTAAGTCAGATATACAAAGCGAAAACTGAGCAATTATTATTTTCCAGTGAGTAAATCATAAAATCTCAGAGCAATTACTTCGCAAAGTAAACCCAGTAAATCCACGTTCAATGAAATTCCATCCGGTCAATGAAAAGAACAATAAAATAGCAAAAGCAAACTAATCAAGTTTTGCTATTAATGTGTCAATGTGTTTGATTCCATTAGATATTTGTTGCAAGATTGTTTTCTTCTTTACATGATGGTTTTTGTACGTAGTGTTTCTTTTTAGTAGCTGAGTCATACGAAACTATGGTATAAACCGTGGCAAAAAGATATTAAATTGTGAAAAGCAATGAACTACATGAAAATCCTTTACCTTTTGCTGTAAGCCACTGTTTTCGTAAAATACCGCGAATTCAAGAAAAGTAACTCGATGTTGTATCCCACAGCAGAGTAAGGAAGAAGAAAAACATTAACAGCGTATCATCACACGGCAAGATAAAGCCTTTGGTTACCATGAATCCTTCATGGTTCTGAAGTTGAGGGTTCTTTTTTAGGTAGATACTGTAATTAAACGCCCCGCTCACGAGCTCGTTAGCATTGCATGACGTTTTGGGTTAGTATGGCTCACGGTGCGAGTCTACATCCAGTGACAGTGATTATTTGTTAGAAAGGCACCACTGGCACCTCTGTTTACAATTCTATACACGAGAAACTGAATCCTTGTTGGCCCAGTTTTAGTTTTTTTTACAAACGTACTAGGACTAAACCCTTCAAAAACAGAGGCAAGCTATTCTTATAGAACTGAAAGTGACCTTTCCCATACTTGCCGGCATAATAGGGAGCATTTTATGCATAACTAATCGCGAAAAGAGCAAAATCGATGGTTTGCCAATTGCCAAGACATGCATTTTTTATGGTGTTAGGCAGCATAGCACTGTGACAAAACGCCGCAGTGTGGGAACTGAAAGTCCAAAACTTCAAACACTTTCATAACTTGATCTAAGACAAATCGGACAGATGGGAATCATCAAGGAAAATGGCCCTGCTGCAGCAGAAAATAGTCAGATTTTGGGAAAAATCAAACACAAAAAGCATGAGTGTGGTCCTTTGTCTTTGTTTTCATCGTTTGATATTGTAACGGAAAAACTAGATATTGCCGAAACAATCTTGGTTATTGATATTGTCCCGTTTGTGTTTTTTTTCTTATCTTCCGAAATGTTTGGAGCAAAAGCACAAAATACGATGGAAGTTTCTTAAATATTGTTCCAGTGTTACCACAGTCGTTTACGCGAGATTCGAGAGATTTTATTGTCTCTAAGGCTGCTAGGGGTTTAAAGACAACCGCAGAAAATCTTTCCTGAAGATAACTTTATGTTTTGTAAGGGACACGTGCTGTGAAATGATTTGAAAACCGCTGCTGCAAAGCCACCGGTGCTTTTTCCTACTTCATGTTTTTTCGGCGTCCTGGTTGCGAGTGTACTCTAGCAGTGTTTGCTTCCGTGTTGCTATGTTGTATCGTAACAAATAAGTTTTATACCTCAGATACAGCTAACTTGCATGATTTTTTTTCCTTTGAGAACGTTTGTCGGTTGACCCATTCTGAAATATACCGTACGTTACACCTGGCAGCCAAACGAGATAAAACTTGAATGAAAATCCTCTCTTCTGTGGGTTTCTGCGGTTGTGTATTTGCAAATCAAGTTGAGGTCGCTTCTTTGTGTATTTGCAAATCAAGTTGAGGCCGCATCGATATCTCTACAACATCACGCAATAACGACGGCATGTATCCCAAGTAACGACTATAAAACATGGGGAATAGTGTTCCTTGGCATTACACCACTGGTCTCATCTCTTGAAAACAAAGTTGCAGAAAAGTCGAATCGTTGTGATAACTAGTGATAAGTTTCAGTTTACGTCGACAAGGCTTTCCAGACGAGAAATCACAAATATGCTTTTCTTACATATTTTTGGCTGTTGCCTTTGTTGTTGTAACGACGATGGAAAATTAATTTAGAAAAATGATCAATTGAAGTAAACAGTAAAGAATCGGGATTCGATAACTTTTGATCAAACAATTTCGATTATCCTGCATGTTGTTGAACATTTGCTCAAAACTGCTTCTCTCCTAACGGTATGTTGCTGTGCGATTTCGATTGAAAACAGGGTCATCGCTATTTCGCGCACCTTTACGCACGATCAGTAATTTGACCTGATAATGCTCATAATTTATTAATGTGTGATCACAATCCTTCGGGATCACCGTCATATTTAGGCAGGTTTGCATTAAACACTATTTCGTTACCCAGGCTTAGACTTGCTTAATGTTGTCTCCTTTTTATACTCACCTAGAACATTATTTGGTCAGCTCCGATGAAATCATGTGCAACAGCAGCCTTCCATGGCAATGACAGTATTCGCGGTCCAGATTTTGATACGAAATTTCCTGCAGGCACTGTAGTCGTGCATTGCCTTGCATGCAGCAGCAACAAAATCGACCATAGTTAAGGTATTTGTTCAAAGCCCACATTAATTTGGGTACGAAACAAAAAATGCCTTTTACCTCGTAACACGCACTGCGCATTATGTGATAAGAAAGGTCGTCTGGTCGCTGTAGAACAAGAGCGTGTGGCCCTGAAAAGGCACCTTAACGTTTGCTAAGCAGGAACGGTTGTCCTGCTAATTACATCTCATCAAATAAACTGGCGTGAACCTGTTGCCAAACAATTGCTCGGTTAATGTTTCACTACAACACTGGTGACATCTAACTTCTTCACCAAAGCAGTGCTGTAGAAAAGTAAAAGAAACAACAGCAGTTCATTACAATTACCTGCGATTGATCTTAAACTTGCTGGAACAACAGAATTGCTTGTCATAGAGATTCCTGCAACTGAAAATTTGGCAGGTTGGCTTTCTAGCTGGTAGCAGTGAATTTGCTCAGATGGGGCGCAGTTGAATTTGCTCAGATGGGGCGCAGTTGAATTTGCTCAGATGAGGCGCAGTTGAATTTGCTCAGATGAGGCGCAGTTGAATTTGCTC
>Ga0210059_1000907_pt1 | contig 42123 bp, 12 predicted proteins | sample Ectturendosymbi2_FD_188042 | JGI IMG/M metagenome (GOLD analysis project Ga0210059, IMG submission 188042) | Ecteinascidia turbinata endosymbiont from Florida, USA - Sample 2 (SPAdes) (version 2) | ecosystem: Host-associated > Tunicates > Ascidians > Unclassified | place: Key West, Florida... | reverse complement strand
ATGGCCCCCTTGGCTGCCCCTGGCTACACTTATGGGTTTATTCTTCTGCGCCACACTAACAGGCCGTAGTAGGGGCCATGCCATATTTGCGCAAGCAGGAGTGGAAACGTTCGACGCCGGTGTGGAGGTGGTTGATCCGGACCCAGGCTGTTCTTGGCCATTCCGGGAGGGCGGTTGCCGATGTCGGGGATGAAAGTACGGAGTCTCGTAAGGTTGTCCAACCACTCCGCATTCCAACGGTGATCTAGCCACAGTTTCTTTTTTACCATCATGTCTAGTTTGACGTAAAAAATGCTGCCATGAACTACAACTACCCAAAGTTCTTTAACTTCGTCAATAATACGACGATCAAGCATTAGAGGCTTCGACATGTAAATAACTTATTTGTAATGCTTTACGGCGGGCACTAGCGAGAATTCCCAAAACGTTTTCCCAGCGGGCCATTTCCCAAGCAGTTTCATCAATTTACAAGCAACTTATCAGCAAATAACGTGTAAAACTTATTGTCGGACGTTTCCGCTCTTGCTTGTATAAATGGGGTATGTCCTCCTCTGCGACCTGTGAGTGTAGCGCAGAAGAACAAACTGTCGACCATGTTTTCCTCCAATGTCCAATTCATCGACTGCATGGCCTGACGGTTCTGGACGACGAGACAATCGAATGGCTGCTCAACACCTGCTGCGAGAATGCGGCCAAGCAGTGTTTATGAAGAACTGACTCATGAGATGAAGCGGAGCTTTTGATTCTCTTATGCACTACTCTTATGATTGCGTACCTATGGGTCAGTCAGAGGGAACGCAATCACGGGTTGAAGTAATTTTTTAGCAAAAGTCTGTTCCGCTAAAGAAAGGCAAGAGTTGGATGGTGATTTATGAAATATGACGGATATTGCTTACTAGCTCACAATAGAGTAGTCAAAAACTATCACGTTTTTTCGAGCGGACAAAATATACCCGTCTTGCACCTGGATCATCCACTCATCTGTGAACATATACAAGGCTCTTCAAAATGTGCCGCTACAGTCCACATTGGAGGTTGAAATCAACTATTTCCACAACTTGCGACACATCATTTTGCAAAATATGTTCAGGTTAAAATTGACGTACACAAAATGTAAAGTTCCAGCTCACGTTTAGCTGGTTGCAACCCTTTGCTATCAACTAACTCAGTGCTGACCAATTCAGTGAAAGATGAACGTGGAAATCTATTCTTGTTTTTCGTTTTACACACCTTGTTTTCTATAACAAGTTGATTATTTTGATCGAGGACATTTCACGGTGCTGGAAAAAGTTTTCTTCGTTGAAACCACAGACATACGAGTATAAGAGGCCGAGTGCATGGGGGAGATGGAGCTCCCCGAATTATTTTTCTTTCGGGCAACAAAAATATTTCGAACATGGAAAGAAAGTTTATATTGAAATTTCAATTAAAAATGTTTACATTGTTACGTCATTTTAACCCTTTCCCGGAATTGCATTAAATATGTCTCTTACTTGAAGTTAATTGTAAATTCTTTTTAAAATCGACTTTTTGGCATGAACAAACATTTTCGGGAAAAACAACGTAACCCCAAGATTTTTGGACCCTTCCCCCATGGTTACAAGAGAATTAGAAGTTAACAATCACACCTAAGAATTGTTTTAGTTGATGAACGATCTTGATACGTAGTGACTATGCACTGCACAGTCTGCATACCTCACCGTGATAGGTGTTGCGAGGAGACTTTCGAGACTCATCAATCGTTATTTTCTAACATTAAAAAATAGTTAAAATAGAAATTACAATTTACACACTTAGTTATGCAAGAGATGAATAATTTGATGATGGTCAAGCGGCGCTATCCAGAAAAACATAAGGGATATTTTGTAAAGTCAACAAGCAGAACTTCCACTGTGTTATTCGTGAGTAGCTTTTAAAGGCTCTGCAACTGTTCTTAAACTTAGTTGTGGAGAAAAGTGAATAGAAATACCAGGGTTTTTTTAATTTTGAAAATTTGTTGTTCTTTAGTTGCTTTGATCAGCAATTTAAAGAAATTACCACTTCCTGAAGATTGACTTTGATTTAAAAGTGCCGGGATTAAATGTTTTAATAGAACGAACTAATGGAGTAAAGTGAGAAAGAAGGCCATAAAAACCAACTCGAATTTCAAGAAAAATGTTGGTCTGCCGTTATTATCAAACCTTTTATCTCCATTTGCAAATTGCCCAAAAAAATAAATAGTAAAATATGTTTAAACCGTTTATAGACATTTAAGTAGCTTACCAGCACTTGACAAACAGTGGAGAAAAGTCGTGGACAAAAATAGCAAGGTTATTGTACTCTCATGAGACGATGAAGCTGACTGATGAGTTGTGAAAAAGCGACGATATAAAAACGGTGAACTTGCAGTGAATAGGAACTGCAAGGAGGAGTTGAATCCATTTCTTAAAGTTCATGCACGTTGTCGTAAATCTAAGTTTGTAAAATTAAACTTTTAAAACACATTCGCGAATAAATATTAGGGGATATAGTAAATTTGTGGTAGACCACTTCGAGAGGTAAGTCCGATAAGCCTGCAAATCACTTGAAATCGGATAAAGTTATGTCCAAACCGCCCGACCTGGTTGGTATCTATAAACTACGAAAGCTTTGCCAGGTCTTCATAAGATCAAACATTGGAAAGAATTCAAGGCCGGCAAAATTGATTGGGTTTCATGTAAATTCACTGCAAAAGTTTACAGTGATCTAACGTCAAAAACATAATTGAATTGTAAAGTTAAAGTTAAACATTTACTAAAAGCAAAAATCTCACGAATAGAGTAATTTTATTCAAAGCAATTCTTTGTGTAAAAATTGGTAAAATTAAACTAAAGCGGTAGATTACCACCGAAATACAATGTTGCCCGCAATTAACTTTACCTGCAGCACCGGTTGTTCATTTTGACACATTTATAACACAAGGTCAATATTTTTTATGAAAAAATGTCACGTGATTTGCTGAAAATTGATGCGCGTCTTATTCATGCTTTAAAATCATAGACGAAATGAAGCTATAACTTTTAAATCTAAGAAGAAATGAAGTTATAACTTTTAAATCTAAGAAGAAATGAAGCTATAACTTTCAAATCTAAGAAGAAATGAAGCTATAACTTCTAAATTTAAGAAAAAAAATGTAGCTTTAACATTATGCCGAAAAGAATACCATTCTACATAAAATAGAGTCTTATCGACCGACGACAAACAGATATGGGCGTTTACGATGGAGGTTTTGCGTCAAGGTTGATTGCTAACTTGCTCAGTGGATTGTAACGATACAAGCCAAAGGTCAGATTATTGATCAGTTTGGTCAATAAGAAACGAAAACTAGAAATTGATCAGGAAGATTGATGCCCAACAAGCGTCAGCTAGGTTTTCCCATTTATTATTAACTTCACATTTTTTATTGCAGAGATCAGTTAATTGCAGAGATATTTTGTGTATAGTGCAAAAAGACAACTTTTGCTGTGAGGCTGGAAAATATAAGGTGAGGGCTAGAACAACGGTTGCTAATTTAAATAAAGCAAGTTGTGGCGATTGTAGTCTTTAAGTGAAATAAACCAATTTATTTTACTGTCTATCATAAGTTAATGTAAATTTGTTGTATGAAATCAGATGTGTGCAAATAATTTGTACTAAAGGTTATAAAATCCTCGAAATTAAATTATTTTATTTCTATGCCAAATTACAACCAAACGAACAATACTTGTATAATTTATTACAATTCCTAAAATAGAGCCAGGCTTCAACCAATAGGTTTTGTGAAGAAGTCGAATTAAAATGCTCCAAAAAACTGAAATCCTATTTCATTTCTCACTTTTGTAAAACTATCTTCTCTACTGTATTTGCAAAAGCAGCGTTTCACTGATCTGAATAAAAGAAACAAATACAGTCAAATAAACACTTGTGCATTTTTTGTTTGGTCCAGTTTCAAACCAAGCTTCGAAACATATATTTGTGATAGTCGATAAATGTTTCATTGCATGCATTGTGTCAAAAAAATACAAGAAACCAAAAACTTCAAACCTTCAAATGTGTTTGTCGGTGGCTGATAAAAATATTACCAACTTGTATTTGTAACATTTTCGTATTTTAATAACTAAAAACATACTGATCATTTTAACTAAATTTGGGTAAACATGGAGCACAAAAGAAATAATCTAAATACGTTTGCGACGTACCTTTATAAATCAAAAATGTTAGCCAGGGAAACTTCTGTTATATTTAAAATTAAACAATGTCCTACAGGAAGAAATTGCCCAGTCAGATGATTCATTGAAAATTCTTTGAAACTAGAAAACCAAAGGATTTTAACATGTGTTTAGAAGCGAGAAAATGTGTTTTCATTATAACCCGACCACTGCCACCTTCCGCTACCGACTCTTTCCTTGCATATTGTATTTGCAAGTAATTCAATTAGCAGCCTTGGTTTGAAACATTTAGCTCCATCAGGTAAAGAACACTTATTAGGCATTTTTTTCTCACTACCAGCGGTCAACAGGCTTCAATTAAACATTCCTCAATTTTCCCGCTAGTGACAAAAACTGATGACAGTGGCTTGCGCATTGCATACGTCACAGAACATAAATCGCACCCGGCAAACGTCTCGGGCGGCTCAGGGCCCCCCACCATGGGTGAGGTCCCCCACCATGGGTGAGGTCCCCCACCATGGGTGAGGTCCCCCACCATGGGTGAGGTCCCCCACCATGGGTGAGGCCCCCCACCATGGGTCAGGCTCCCATCGTGGGTGAGGTCAGAACCACCTGATATGATCGCAACTGAAGTAGAAATAAATCGTAACTTAAAAGATCCTGAGATAAATTTTTGTTTCTTTTGTTGGGGTTCTTAAATATTCAACTAATGTTTGTGCAGAAAATCAGAGTTTAAAAAAGTTTATTTTAGTTCGAAAAGTTCTGGAATGAGGTTCTTCCGAATTTGATTTGAAACGTTATCGAAGACTTCGTGAAAATGAAACAGAATTGATTCTAGTTTTAATTAAAGCTTTACCTTCAGAATAAATTAAACTTTCAAAGTTTATATGAAACTCAGACTGGTGGAGATCGTAAATCGATGGATCGGAAGAACTACAACACTTCTCGACTGGAAATGAACAAGAAACGACCTCTTCGCTTCTGCAATATAAAGGTCAGAAGGCTTTAACGTTTTGATTGGTTCACTCATCACCAGAACTACATTGTGTGAAGTGTAGGAAAAATATCCGGAGGCAAAATTTCATTCCTTAAATTAGTTAACACTGTTGATATAAACAGCGTCGTAGCCAGACACAAATTCTGTGGATGGTAGCAAATTCTGAATCAGCGTAATTCCATTTGAGTTATTACATAACAGTGGCAATTGCTTTGCTATCCTGCCAGTGGTAAATTGCACCAACATTTTACCTGAGCGGTTGAAAAAACAAAAATAATGATTTAAAATACTGTTTTCATGAGCAACAAAACTTTTGTCAATAAAGATTTAATATCTTCATATAGTCTGGGAAGCGACCAGTGTTAACTCTAAGAAAATGTTACGCTGAACAAATTTGTTTTTGTTCGCATGTAATTGCGCAACCATGTAGACACACAATCAGTGAAGCGTGTCAAGCGTTACAAAGGCTATGCGATGAATATATGATGTTATATTGGGAATGTTGGAAGTGCGCGAGAATGAGATAGCAGCACTGCACAAATGATCTGGTGGTACTGCGCATGCGCAACTTAGAGGGAACACCGGTCAGAGGTCATCCTCAGCCCCTCCTCAGCAACATTTTCAACCTTGAAGCAGAGTCAGGATCAGCGTTGGGTCGACGCTTTTCTTGTTTACCTGTGGAAAAGTAGACTGAATCAAATTTTGTCAGTCCAAGTTATACAGCTTAAATTTTCATGTGATGGCTTTGGACAAGAACCTTCGTCGAAAACTTGACTTCACAAGTTCATGCGATGTTTATTACCCTTTGAAAGCCATGCAACCAATACGTCTTATAAATTTCGATTTATAGGATACTATGGATTAAGAAACACGTAATCAACGGCGCGAAGAGACAGAAAAGTTAAAACTGAATATTTTTCTATTCCACCGCAAGGGGCTCCAAAGATACAACCAAAATATTTTCGGCATCAAATAATTGCTCTAAATGGGGAACGACGTGTTTTCCAGTTTTTTACTTGTCGCAGCTTGTGTCCTGACTTATTCATTTTAGTCTTGAGTTTGTTTACTTCCCTCCTCTTGTTTTGGCCTTTCAACGTTTCACCCGTTAACGTTGCTTGCAGATTACAGGCCTGAGGAAGCGTAGTGTTGCGTGAAATTGATTTTCTATTTCAAAAATTTGCTGCTGGCTTCAACTCCGTCACCTTTGTGGAGACTAGTTACTTGAATACAGATATGTGGGAGTTTGAATCATCGCAAACAGAGAAAGTAGAGCCCAGTCGGCTGATTCCTCGAAAGCTTGCAGCAAACCTAGAGCTGTTAAATGTCATTTTCTTTCTTGTCAATGTTCCTTAAATTCGCGCCACTGCTTCGGGTCAACATTACTCAGGTGCAAGGGCAGAAGCAGAAGCTTCTAAGCGCGAAGCTTCCATCGGTGGGGAGGAGATGCTACGTACACAGATGTACTTCAAGTTGTTTTCGAAAAGTGTTGAATTCATGCTATTCTTTAAATACGTGAAACTAGGTGCATCTGCAAAAATGTTTCTAGATTTTACAATAAAATGCAGATTAAAAGCTATTAGTTAACACATGTTTTGCAAACCAACAAAGACTCGCAAAAATTCTGATAACACCACAGGTTTTGACAAAAGTAAAAGCCAAGAATTACGAAAAAGTCCTTCACTGGCTTTTAATGTGAAACTTGTGAACTGCGCCACCCTGCGGCCACACAGGTCATTTCCGCCAACACCGCGGTTTGGATCAGAATGAGAGATCTCTCATCGCTCGAGGAAGAAAGGCTGAAATCAACTCTCTCACCGTTCACGTTGTATTTGATACAACTGTGACTCTGCTTCCTGCCTTGACTGATGTTGACCTTAAACAATATCTCATTGCTGGTTTACTTAAATGCCATGATCTTAGCACTATGTCATGCCGATTTGTTTTCTCGATACGGCGTTTAACCTCGGCATCTGGGTAAATTCATGTACCAGCCAGGATATGTTCCTGATTTTGAAGCGAAAGGTTGATTGCTATCAACAAACTGTAGTTCGGTTATGAACAAGAAGTTTATCAGTTGATCAATTCACGCAAACTTGCCGCTCCAGGTGCTCCTGGAATTTCCATGGTCTGCCATATCACGACGTCCAATATAACCTTGCATGCCATTAGTGGCCATGGCTCTCAGCGGAAGGTTAAGAAATTCTTTAACTGTAGCCCAACATAAGTGACTTCATCATCGATTTGTATACAAATCTGCTGACCCATAATTGAAGGATACGTAGTCTGGAAAATTGAGGAACAAAGTACTTAATGGTAGAGAGGAAGTGATGTTTAATGGAGGAGAAATGAACGAATAACTCTTCATATGTTTCAAGAAAAATACATTAGGAATGTTTTTTTAAACTGTAACGGACTGCGTAATTCATCTTCATTTGTTTTTATTGCGTTATTTTCAACTCTATTCAAGTCGAAAAATCTACAAAAACGAAAAGTAAGTGCGTAATTCCTGACTGAATGGTTTGGTTGCTTGCACGCTGTAGTTACGGTGAAGTCATTCAATATTATTCAGTGCTACATCTCGTAGTGGGCCGGCTTATAGTTATCAACGACGCAAAGCGGACATGTGCTTTCTGCAAAACGGGTTGTGTCACGAAATGCAGGTGGAACAATTTAGCCATTATCATGTATGAAGCAAGTGTTAATTTGGGCGTTCTTTGTTACGTAACTATTAATCATGTTGTCAGTCTATTTAAAGAACCCTGAAGCACCATAATGAAGTACAATACACCTAACTGATTCGACGACAACTTTTTTAACAAAAGACACTTACCTTATTCGACAATTTTTTAACAAGCAAAATGTGGAAAGATGGGATTAACAAGATGCATTCAACTTAATCGCAAGTTCATTTCCACAGTTTTTGCTTAGACCCAGTCGGCAGTTTTGAAAACGTGTGATTTTGTATTACAAGGAATAAAGCAATAATCTCAAACCTAAATGAAACTTCCTTCAATGTTTCAAAAATATTGGTTTTAACTGTTGGAAAATTCGACAAGTGACAGAAGGATACGTGAGATGACGTCACTTAAAAGGGTGAATGACGTAGCTTTGTGAATCTCCATAAGATAGATGTACAGAATTCTATTTATGAGGAACTGAGTAAGTTCTAGGAATGTGATAGTTTGATGCAATGTGTATGTTTCTATTTTTACACTAAAACTGTAAATATCAACTTCTCCAGCGCCGGACAGACGTAAAGAAATCACTGCATCGCGAACTACGGAAGTTTTCCATCCAGAGGTCTGAGCGAAAAATAAGTTGTGGGAGGGGGAGGAAACTGGCAGCAATCACGGAGATAATTGAAAACGTAACAATGAAATCTGTCCCAACCAAATTGCACTATGCTCTAAAACACTGTTTTATTCTTCTTCTGATGTCAAGAATTTGAGGAATGCAAAAAAATCGCCATTTCAAGAAAGTTTTTATCTAAAATTTTCAGTTTCTAAGAATTAGTTCCCACAATTTTCTAGTTTGAGATAATTTCTCGGACTGATGCGTCGGGCAAGGTTCAGTTGCAGATCAATTTTCTGATCATCCATTCGTTGTAGATTTACTGCTTAAGCTCTGTATGTTGCGCAACTGGATATATTTTTGAGTTCAGTTATGACATCAGTTATGACGTCAGTTATGACACCGGGACAAACATTGCCACGAAGTTTTGGGTTTGACAAACGGCAAAAGAGTTGCAGTGAGTGGCGGGCGGTACTGAAACACAGGACCAGACAATGTTTTCATTGCAGTTTCAAATGCCTCCTGTTGGAAGAATAACGAATAGCAAATCTCAAAGTTTCACACCAGTTGCAATGTTGACGTCTTATGATCTTTCAAAAATTACATTGGCTCATTGTAAAGATGCGAAAAATATTATTGACCCAAAGTTACATCAATCACAGAAAAGTCCAGTTTGAGTTCAACTGTTGCCGCAGATTCCACCGGAAACTTAGTAGTGATAGAAAAAAATCTAAATCAAGTTTCTTTGATGAGCAAAGCATTACATTTATCTTTCTCTTGCTTCTCTGAACCACATGTACACCTGGTTTAGAGGTTTTGCGAACTTTGGAAAGTTTTGATACAACATTTAATGATAAACAGATGATTATATAAGTTTACAAATTCTTACAACATAGAACGGTTTGAACCTGAGAATTTTTCAAGCTGATGACGTCGCATGACGTAAGCGTCACCACAGGCAACGCAAACATGTCTTGTGTGCAAACAGTGCACCTGGCGAGAGAAAGCTCAGTTTGTTTAATTTGTACCATTCCTCTTCAATTTTCAGAAAGTTATTTTTGCATCTCATGCAATGAGTTGACCTCAGTGTTCCGTTCTCACCCATGCTGCTTCCGCATACTTGGTGCAAAGTATATTTTCCGAACCGTTTTAACATTTCATGGTAATTGGCTTTTTTTCACCAAAGCTGCTGACATTCTGGGAATGTTGATCCAACTCAACAAACCTTCTCCACTTCTTACTTCTGCGAGGCGTTGCCAAACAACAAAACTTTTGTTTTCGACAAAATTAATTTTGTTTTTTTTGGATAAAACAAAGTCGAGAGAATCATCCTCACAACGATCCACACCCTTTTTCAGCTGCTCATAATGCTTGTTTTCGTTCTGCTCGAATGTATTTATTAATTTGAACATGTTCAAATCTTTTTATTATCAAATGAAAACAGATTATAAAGATAATTTAGTTGCTAAATGGACATTTGGTTTTAGTGTTGGCAAATTCAGTTTGATTAGAATTGATTTTGATAGAAACACACTTTAAATTTTGATCGAAACACACTTTAAAGACAAAACCTCAGCGATTTGTTCAATTTCAAAACAAAATAACGACGAAGGTCTTTTATACGAATTTTAGGCGGCGTCCCGCGGCAAATACTTTAAAATGATGCTATCAATTCTTTATTTGCCCAACAAACAAGTTCTGAACGAACTGAATCAGGTTTGGTCAAGAGCAGGGCTTGACTGTTCACCCAAAAACATCCGTCTCGCCAAAATCATCACATCATCAAAAGGATAAGACACTTTGTAAGGTGGTAAATTGGATGAATTAAGTAAACAGCAAATACCTGCCGTAAGAAACAAAAGGCTTTTATGAGCAATTCCTTCTGAAGGGAGGACAAACTTTGGGATAGTCAATTTCTTCTCTGAATAAAAAAACGTCGAATGAAATTGAGAGTTTGATATTTTTGATCAGACCAACGTTTCCTTTAACTGGTCATCGATTCTTTTCGTTTCCAACAAATCAGGTTTCGCTCCAAATTAGTCGCTTGTGTTTCTAATATTCTACTATAATTTCCTCGTTAATTACAACTCGAAATTGATTCAGAATTTAATATTAAGTTGGCTGTTGAAGATCGTGTGTCTAATGGATGAAAATAACTAACGATGTTGAGAAATTAAAGTATTTTGAGAAAGTCGTGATCAAAAGAACTTTCACACTAGATTATGTAGAGAAGGTGTTTGAGGTCAAACTTCCTCGTTTTGGTGTCAGCACCCTTGTGTGGTCAACCTCGTTGAACTAAGTCTGGTTTTTGTTCAGCTGCGACTTCATGCGACAAGGCTATAATTTACTGCCTGGGGTCAAAATGTCAGGCGTCTCTCATCGGAGTGACGTTAAATCACCGCTATTGATTTTTAGCGTTGCTATGCTGTTGCTACGTAGCGAACGTAACAAAAATGCATTCTGTAGAAACGATTTTCCTGCTGCTTCTTTTGAAATAAAGAGTTTCTGCGAATTGTGTTGAATAATTTTCGCGATCTTTTGTCATTTCGAATAAAACAGTTATAAAAAGCCTTTGCACAATTTTTAAGTAAATTTACTCCAATACTGCAGAGTCTTTGCTGGAAATGTCCATGCGATTAATATCTATTACTTTTCATCAGATCACATGTCATGTTTTTCCGTCTGTGAGGACTTTACTGACAAACTTGTTTGTGCAGAAGCGAGTCTGTAATTAACTTATCTCTTGAACATATTTTGTTTGTTTATGTCACAGGTGTGGAGCCAGTATGTATCAAACGTAATGGGTTATGAAATATCACTTGTTTGTTAACGTTACCTTCAATACAGAATCATAAACACGTTTCCACCTCGAGGCAAAAATAAACACAAACAACACTCCTCAAAATAAACAAACATCCGTAGCGCTACTTCCTTGCTATAAACAGTTTATTTTGCATATAAGATTGTTTTGTATCGCTATTAAAAGGGAAAATACGTGCAGGACAATGTTTCCGAAACATATGTGAAAATTTTCTGAATTGTTAGTTACCGTTTTTCAGTCGTTGAAAGCTTTTTCACAGAATACACGGATGAAACTGTAAGGTCTATAGTTCTTTGAGATTTTCAGAGCAGGAAAGATCTAAAATACATCTTAAAATGCACAGGCAACACTTAGCTGTAGAAACACAAAGAAAAGATACAATGCAGGCCAGCACTTTGTAAATTTGCAGACCGCGTGGCAGCGTTTATCTTGAGTGAGCCTGTTAGAAACATTGAATATGTTTTGCCGGCGTCTATTCATGAAAAAGTGACCAATAGGCAGCAGTACTTTTGGGTTGAAAGAAACTGGTTGCTCATTTTCAATTCATTAGATCATTTGCAATATCTTCTTCCCTGAAACAAAGTTCAACGGTAGAGTTTTTTTGGGTCTCTGCATCACTCATCCACACATCGTTTATTCCCAGCTACGCACCAGTTTTCACGCTCATAACGATTGAAATATCACCGTTGCACTTATGCTTATTCGCTTATTGTTCACATGTTTCGTTTTATTTTATACTATTGTTACGTCAACTATCATCAACACATATTCATTTACATCACTGAAATAGCAAGTAAATCAATTAATAAATTAACTAAAGTCATACTATTGTTACGTCAACAATCAGCCACTCCAAACAGGCGAGAAAGCATTCTTTGCAGCTTAAAAAACAACGACCACACAAACAAATACGCCCACTCCTGCAGGTTCGGTAAAGGTCGCTCGTGACAAACCTGCTGTTCGCATTCGTGCATGGTCTTGTTTATAGGAAGAGGATTAATCTTTTATTTCTATCAACACAGAAACGCACGCCTGCTGTTGCCTGGTCGTCTGCAACCAGAAGGGCACTGAAAATAACTTCAAAGTGCGGGCGGCGATAGATTTAACGGGGCGAAGATAAATATGGCTGTGAACGAATATGCCGAATGATTGGTTTGTGGGGGGGGCTCCCAGGAACGAACTTCTCTGTGCTGTTGATATGAGACAAGCTGCAGCTCGCGTTCATTTCTATATTAATTACACTTTTTGTTTACCTCATTCCTGACTTCAGAGCAAGCAGAACATCATGGGGAGTGTGATAAAGAAATGCTCTGATTGGTCGATTGCATCAACACAACTAACATCCCCTCTGCACTATTGAAACAAATTGAGATGATAGCAAAGCTGCAAAAGGTGAAAGGTTAATCGGGCGACCATTTCCTGGAGCGAAAAGGAAACTAAACTATTCAGCAGCCTGGAGCAAAATCATCTGTTGCTTTCCTTTAGGAGTGAGAAGTCAAACTGGTCCTGTTTCAAATAATGTTTGAAGAAGATTTTCTGCTGTGTGATGCATGAGTCTCCAAGTTTGAACTCGGTATTTGTAGGGGTCAAGTAACCCCTCACCTCGTCAAGCACTTGCTCACGTGACCATAGGTAGATTAACGTCTTGAGAATGCCGAGACCTTAATTTTAATACCTCTAATAAATTTCAGTCTATTGTTTCCACCATTTTTTTTACTTCAAGTTGAAATTAAACGTAGACCTACACACACATCCGAAGCTTGAACGAATATATTATAATGATAGTATTAATCAATAGTTCCAAAATAATAACTTACCAGATTCTAATATTTTAGAAAACGTACAGGAACACAGCTCATAGTTCAAACATGATACGGGGTAGCTTTTCTTTCGTGATGAGTGAGGTCTCAGCAATGTGTGTTTATTATTCCTTTTATCTCAAGGTCCATATAACTCCATCAGCAAATTTTTAATTTCTATTTGAATATAGCTGTACGACTGACGATGGGTTGTGTTACGTGGAGTCGATTTTTTTCTGATGAATTCAAACTCTTCATCTACGTGGAGACGAGTTACTTGAATATAGATATGTACAAGTTTAAATCATCGCTAAATCATGAACGTAGAGCCAGCTTGCAGCAAACTTAGATCTTTGGTCCATATCACATGACTTGGTGCACAAAGAATAAGAGAAAATTGCATTAAGTCATTAATATTGTAAAAAGGGTTGAGGAGACTCTTTACCTGCATCTCTTAGAAAACAGGAACTTTTAATATCCGGACTAAACCCATGCGCGATCACCCGTGACGTTGCTTACTTTGGGGCGAAAGATGTTCATTGTTGTTGATCTTAAAAAAGAATATTTGCCGATAAAGATAAAGAACAAGGCGTCAAAGCAGAAGAAAAATAATGCCACTCAAAAGTTACGTTTGTTTTTCGAGCAATTTTATATGTACGTCTTAAGAAAGAGGCAGGGGATCCTGGCACACACTAAGAAAGAGGTAGGGGATCCTGGCACACACTGGATTTTCAAACTTGACGTGTTGTTACAAGTTAGTTTCAGAAAAACATTTCTATGAAACTCAACTTAAAATGAAAACGCTTTTATTACATTTCATCACAGCGTGTGCTTTTCTGATATTACAACATATTTAATGATTAGTACAAAGCTGAGTTGGTGACATTTTTGGGGGATTTGACTGTTTTAACAGCAAATTGTACGTTTTTTTTTCTGAGCAAATAGGCTTAACTTGATTTGGAAAACATAAACAAAAGTTTGGTAATTTTCAAGCGACGAGCGGACTCGTTTGTCTTTCTATGGAAAGCGAACTGCTGACGTCAGAAACCAGGGGAATAAAATTTTTCACGACTGCCGGTCACCTCCCTCTCTGAAAATTGTCTTTCCTTACCCCCCTATGATTTCGACATCACCTTCACAACGTGTTCAAAACGGAGGCATGGTCAAAGATCCCTCGAAGTATCTAAATGAAGCAAGTGCACAGACATTTATTCTGATAATTTGCATTACTTTGATTTATAAATATGCTTCATGAAAGTTCGCAATTTTTCCGCTTTTTCGCTTTTTCCGGTCTTTTCATCGATTTTGCTTCCATTGTTCGCATAACCTGGTACTAATGATTATTATGATTAAGATCAGGTCCAATTACATTGTTACTTCACACCTGGCGCTAACGAACCATCAGATATTATGTCTCTCTAGCTCAAAGACTGAGGCAACTTACTGCTCGGAAGAGAAGGCGATAGATGACACAGTAGTAAACGAATCTGAAGCAACTGCAAATGTAAAACAATCATTGCAACCGAAGTCTTCCTTGTTCTTCAGCAAAACCGTAAAATGTTACTGCGCACAGATAACAGTATCAGCTTCAGCGCAGCTGATTGAGTAGTGCTTGTTCATGTAAAGGAACGTTTGGCTTATGATGTTCCATAACAAACAATAAACCCTCCAAATGTAGAAGTCTGTTTTGTGCCGTCGAATAATTTCATGAGCAAAACAGTTCAAATCTTGGTGCATGCAGTTGTTGAATAGTCCTCACTTAAACTATTTGGTGTAAAACATTTAATTCAAGTGGTTTGATGTCGGTGTGTGGTCAGTCATGCGCGGTCAGCCAGTAAACTTGTGACTAGAAATTTCCGGTATCTTCAGCATTGCATAGCTCTGACGTCAAAAGATAATCTCACTTTTCATCGAATAAGAAAAGTGCTCCTTCTTCTTCACAAACATCTGTGGTTAACGTTCAGTTTCAGAGTGAGGATGTTTTAGTGAGAATGGCTGTTACTCTTGTGATTGTCTCAAAGCTGTTATGAGAAAAACTCAGGTTCTCTTAAAATAGCTTACGAAGCGAGCATTCAGAGAGACAGGTTAAACTTTAAAAAGCAAATAAATAGTCTTTCCTCTCCACTCAGCAACGGGTTTCCAGCTTTAGGAAATTTGTGGAGCAAAGCTCCCTTCCAAAGCTTGAATCAGTTTCTAGCTCTTTTTCCAAATTTCCATTCCAGCTGTACTGAAAACGCATGTTTCCGGCGTTATTTGATATTGTGTGAGAGCCTTGAAATGAAGTTTAAAACTGCAATCACCTTTCAAGGTTGACTAGAACCCTTCAGCATTGTGACACTCGCGCTTCTACTGCGGGCCATGTTAAGCAATACTCAACAAAACCTGGAATATCAGTGCAGTCGACTTTGAAATGATCAACTACGATGAGGATTCGTGTTTGCGTCAACCGATGCAGTTGTTGCTCAACATTGAGTACATTCCTTAAATCTCTCTTCGGTCTGGCCACTGCGTTTGGAGCTACATGGGAACACCTGATTTTGAACTCATTAGAACAGTGGTTCTCAAACTGTGCTACACGAAGGCCTTCAAGGTGGTATGCGAATAGGCCTACTTTCTGTTTATCTTCACAATAAAATACATTCACAGCTATAGTTTTTACTTGTCGGGTTCTGCTAATAAAGTCCTGAATTTTGTGCAGTCTAATTCCTTTGTTGGTTTCTAAAAATGACCTTTTGATCGAATAATATTTGGCACATTGACTTTTCCTGGAACAAGGTGGTATGTGATGACAGTACGGGAGCCACAAATGGTACACGATCAGGAAAAGTTTGGGAAACACTACATTAGAATCTTTGTGGCATTCAGCTCCAGATCAGGCAGAACAGTTAATTGCTGCTTGAGTGCAGATTAGTGACTGCTTCAAGTGCTGGGCGCGGCAGTGTAGATGGTCGCCAGCTGCCGAGGTGTCCATACACCGCCACATCGTGAGCGTGGCGGGATTTTGCAGCTTTTGTCGTTTCTGCTTCGCGTAGTTTATGGACTGTTCTGATGGAAAAGTCCAGTCAGCTTTTTGCAAAAAGTAGATGGAACAAGAAAGATGTCAGCGAAATCCATAAGATTCCATGACTGTCACTTCATGTTAAGCAGAATGTGTTGTAGAGTGGCAGCGGTGCGTTCAGCAATGAAGGGTAATGTTGTCAAACATTCCACATTTTCCCAGTTCGTCCAACGTCGATGCAGGAGAGCGAAAAATGAGGCTAGAACGAAACTATCATTGACAAGCGCAGTGCACCACGGTTAAGAGCAAGTTGATTAAAAAACTTTTCTTTCTGCTTTAAATGGTAGACCAAGTAGAGGTCACTTTAAGAAAGCTCGCCTTATATAGCATATGTGTAACAAAAGCAGGCTGATACACTTACTGTGAGGTTTGCATAGAAAGCAAAACAGAGAGCTTTTCAAGAGTTTGTGGTTGCTGCAAATTAAGGACTGTGGATTTTTACTTGGAAATATCCTCAATATAAATGAAACACTTAGTTATTTAAAAACACCTTGCTGGGCGACCCACTTGCAACAACAATAAATCTTTCAATCATTTGGAAATGTTTCCTTTTGTGTACTTTTTCTAAAGCATCACAACTTTTACAGTTAGAGCATCGGCACTTTCACTGAGTTTTAAATTATATAAATGTCAATGGTTAGCTGCTTAGCTAAGCGCGACAGAAAAGCAAAAGCTAAAGATTGATCAAACACAAGCTGCTTTTTGCAAGACCATGGAAAACTTAAAGTTAATTTTTTGGTTTACCTAGCATAGGTGTAGCCACGTAGGGACAAGTGGGCCATGCCCCCTAAAAATTTCTAGCATATCATCTCATTTTATGCTTTGAGAGGTGGTGTCCCAAACAAAACACGGTTGGTCGCCTAAAGTCAAAAGATTTGCTCCCAAAAATTTTGGGCTGGTTACGCCACTGTTGCATAGGACAGCACTCAGCTTTGCTGTATTTAATCCTATGCACCGACATCACACCTATAGCAACTGGAGAGTTTTTCAAGATTTTGTCGTTGCTGCAAAAACAAAAAATAATTAAATAATTATCGATTTTTTGGCCATAACTTGCCAACCACTAACGCTAGATGGCCAATCAAGAGCTCTGAAGATGAGGATTTTGCCTAGTTTATTTTAAAATAAAAAACGGTTAAACTGCAACTTGAACTTTTTTCCCAGGCCCTGATGACCCTGATGACGTCATCCAAAATTCCCTCCCTCCCGTCGTAACATCGCACCAAAAAAATTCAAACTCAAAAGTGCCCGAATTTATTTAAATCGAAGCTAGAAGACTTTCTGCTTCTTTGGAGGGTGTGAACAGCGCTCTGGCTCTATCGGTCGGCAAGTCATGACTGAAAAAATCCAAGGATTTGAAGTCCTTGCAGGGTTAAGCAAAAAAAAATAAACATTTTCGATTTTTTGCTCCAATCGAAAGTTCACTACTTTGAAAACAAGCAAACAAAAAAGCAACACAAACTGAGGAGTTCTGGACAGAACCTGGGTGATGCGGACAGACGAAAAGAAGCACATTGTTCAGCTGCCATTTGGTTCATGTTCACGCGAATTTCTTATGATGTCCTTTAACCTTGAAGTGGTGAAAGTAATTACTTGCTTTTCAACAATTCATAACAATATGAAACCTCCAACGAAGCACGCAAAATGTCAAAAATTGCAAAAAAAGATTTTGACTAAAGAATGGTTCACAGATCTAAAAAGCAAAACATTTCTCAAGCTCTTGTCAAAGTTAATTAGTGTAGAGTTTGATTTTATCATTTCAGTTTGTATGGACTTGAGCGTCTGGTTTAAAACATTAAAATAAAATAGACTTGTGACTTTCCATTATTATAGGATATGTAAAAAGAAATTCGTTACTGACTATGAGGGAGACCAACACAGTGAACATTAGTTTTACGAAATTGCAGCACCTTGAACTATAAAGAATTAAAAATCATAAAAGTGTATTTGCAATTCGAAGTGATAAAAGTTGGACATAAATCTGTAAAATAATGAACAGTGGAAAAAATTTGTGGATGGTCCCAATTTCATCTTCATTTTTTGATTCCGTACTTTCTAATCAAATCGAGGTTTCTTACAATGTCGTATTGTAATGGAACCTCCCACTGAGTATGCAAAGACGAAGAGCACTGCCGCTGTTCTGCCACTTCCTTGGCTGTAGGAAATCTATTGCCTGGACTTTCCCTAAGGAGTGATGCAGGTGGTATAGGGGGAAAAGAGAGTGAATAGGTGCTGGGTAAAATGGAATGGGAAAAGCTTCAATGAATACAACCTCTGAAAATAAGCGGATTTTTAGACTAGGCGTTTTCAAAGTTTATGTTGAGCTTAATAAGTGGCAAAAACTTTTCTGGTATAAAAAAGACTTGAATAGAGAATATTTGTGAAGACCAGTAATAAAAACACGTGATCCACTAGATCCACCCCATGCACTTGGATTACAACTTGTTCTAAACACATCCCTATTTTTGTCTTGGAATCAACTTGCTTAGGAAAATTTAATGTCGATAACCTTCACAGCAACAGCACATTCGTCCACTTCAGCCACCAGATGTGCTTCAGCTCACTGCTGCCGATCGCAGAACAATGGAGGCAAAGATGGCCGACCGCCTAAAGCGTATTGGCAGGTTGAAATACTCGCTCTTACAGATCGAGGGAGAATAGACATCCAGTGCAGGTCACGTGTCTGCCCCGGATCAGATCAGCATTGGTTGGAGTGGAAATGCAGAAGATAAAACAAATGCAGGCGAGCTCCTCTATAAGAGTGGGTCTCTTTCAGTCGTGGGTTCAAAGCCAAGGTGGACAGGACACACTTTAAGTTGGTTGCTGAGAAAGCTTTGTCAAGAATAACTTCTCAGGAGATCGCAAGCAAGAAAACTCAGTCTTTGGAGAGAATGCTGTCGTTCAAGGTAACGAAAGTTTCATTGTAATCCAATAGATCTTATAATCGTCTGTTTGCAGCCACGAGGATGGCGCACTGCGCGTGTTTGTGCGATACATGGGAGGGGGGAGATTTGTTGCTAGACTGTACGTGGGTGACCGCTGAAAGGGCAAATGTGAGTGAAGCAAAATATCGACGCATGCGCAGAGCAAGGTTTGCCACCGCGCGAGTAATGTCCAGTAGCATTCTGACTAATCGCTTATCGCTCACTTAGTAATGCGTTGTCAGACCATCCTATCGAGGCATCCGGTAAACCATCTCATTTCACGCAAGTTGCGATTCTCCATCGTTATTATCCGTTAATAAATAAGTGAAGAATTTCAAACAAATCGAGTGAGCTGTAGGCAGTTACAGTTGTAAGAGGTTGAACGTTTCGTGAATTTTCAAGAATTTTTATTTATAATAATTCTTTGTCAAACTAAGTCATTATAATACTGCATCAAGAAATAACAGATTTCTATATATTTTGTAAAACAACATGTTTAGCTCGTTTAGGGAACATTTGGTAAATACGCAGTTCACAAGTCTTTTTTTAATTTCGAATGTGTTTGTTTCATATTATTTTGGATGTTGTAATTACATTTTTAATAAAATTTAGTTTCGCACAAAATGATGCTCCATCATTACAGCACCGAAAGTTCTTCAACTAAACACCGGGTGTTACATGAATTCAACTTTTCTATGCTACATCCCAACGTGCAATATGTATGTTGGCCATTATAAAGATTAATCAAATTCAATGGTAATGGTTTATTGTTTCATATGACTCAGCTAATAAGCAGCAGCAATACAAAAGTCTTTTTGATTTCAGTAAAAGAATAAGAACCAAAGCAAAGTTTTCGTAAACTTTCACATGAAACAATGACTCTTTGAGATTTTATTTTTTATTTCAATGGAAGATAATGTGAGACTGATAATAGCTGCCAATCGCAACAAGGCAAGCCACAGCTTTGCAGCCAACTGTCTGAGGAACCTCCTGCCTGGTTCTGCCTCCATCTTCTTGGAATGATTCAAGCTTGTTCCATCCATTTAGCAATAGTTAAGTCACAGCAGTGACCCACACTAAGCGAATCAATCGCAATTTATTTGCACAAGGAAACTATAATTTCGTGTTTAACACACCTTCAGTCCTGAGTACCCAGTAAAAAAGTTACTAGCGGATGTTGACATTGAAACAATTTTAGAAAAACTACGTACTGTTGCTTAGAACAAAACTCAAGAGTAAAGTAATTAAGCCATGTAAGAAACCCTCCACCAGACCGGTTGCAGTACTGCTAACTCTGATCGTAACGCGGTAAGCACTTCTGATTGACAAGATGCCTTCGCGTTTCGCGTGGTCATCGCAGACCGCAACCGGCAGTGAACAAAGTTAGAGGCGTCAAATTGAGCTTAAGTTTTGGCAATACGAAGTGGAGCAATTCGGTAAAACAATTATAATGCTTTTGGTTAGAAAAGTTAAGTTTAAACTCTTGCTTGCGTACAACAAACACAAGTAACAAAGTTCAGTTTTTCAAAGCCATAGCTACTTTCCATTTTTGAAGTTAAGAGGAAATCAATCAGTAATAAAAATTAAGTCTCGTTTTACGCTACCATTAGCAATTCTTTACACAACATTTTTTTATAAATTTAATGTTAATAGGATGGATTTCAGAAGCCTCATCATGGCTGTTTGCTGTTTCTCATTTTTATGAAGAAAAAATTGTTTTGAGGTATCATGAAAAACAACTGCATTGCTTCAACTGCATAATCATCCTTTAGGCTTTGAACCGAGGCGGTACTTACATTAATAGCACTGGACCTACATGTGGTTACTGTCAGTTTCAATTCACTGACCTCAACAAAGATCTGAACCATGATGAGGTGATGCGACATCGCAATTGGAAAAGATTTACCGCAAATGTAGAGAAGGTGGTTTTCAGTCTCTACTCAGTTCTGGGTGCCATGCATTCTTGAAAGTCTATACATGCGTTGCGTATGGAAGTGAAGACGTCATCCAATACTCTGCTTTCTGTTTTTGAACTTTCCGTGATATTAACAAACTTTACCGAAGTAGTGCACAAAATACCAAAGCCAATCGCCGAATATGACGCTTACAATAAATATTTAGACAAACAGGTTAAAAATGTGATCGCAAGCTGATAGGAGGCAATCTTGGTGGTACATTAACGCTGCTGGCTTTGACTTTTCAATGCCATTTCTAAGAAAAGACGGCGTGGGAAATTCCAAACATAGAGTGGCTTGCAAACAAATTCCTGTTTCCAGCATCTTGAACCTGGTACTTCTTTCTGCTTTTGCTACTTGCATCCAACGTTTTAGAAAAAAAGAAATTAATTTGCGAATGCAATCAATTTCTCTTGAAGGTTCATCCTGATTATTTATCACTTTCCAGTTTATAAACATTAAAACTGTATTTTAATTGTGGGAAAATACCGAGATAACAAGCAATTCAGTGATAAACATCACCAGTGTGTGGCTGGGCGTCAATAGGCACCGACCCTGGTTTACTGAATTACGACCTTTATCACATAAACCAGGGCTTCTCAAACGTTTTTGTTCTACGACCCCATTTTAAAAACGTTTTTTCTATGCAACCTCTTCATGGATAGCCTAGATGTTAATGATACATGTAAAGGTCTCATTACAAATCCCAGTAGGCAGTTTTGTCAATGGCAAAATCATACAAATGCACACAACCCACGAAAGTAACTATACAGTAATGAAACTACCACGTAATGGAAACAGTAAGACGAAAAAAATTAACAAAAAAAACAATTCAGGTTGTAGAACTTATCAAGCACAACTAATGGGATGGATGCACTTGATAATTTTTACACAGATCATCCAATCGTAGACTGATACAAGACAACACAGGACGAAGGACATTCTTAACATTTTTCAAAAAGGATCGTTTTTTTAATTTGATGATTATAAATTTTGAGAATATCCCTTCACACAAATATCTTGTGCAAAAGGCTAAGAGTTTATGAGTGGCCAGATCAGAAATGACTGGGTATTCATTTCTTGTTCTTATCCAAAAATGACATCAATTCTGTTTTGAAAATTCCAGTTGCAAACCATTGTCGTCTAATATATCCGCAAACTCATCCTGGACATGGCAGGTGTGTGTCTCCTGAAATTTCAATTGTGTATGGTTTGTGGATCCAATTTTTCCTGAATCGAAGTACAAAGTACTTCTGAAACTGTGTATAAAGCTTTTGACGTTAGTTGGAAACTACTCAGTGTGTTCTCAAAGTAGTTAGCCTAGCACTTAGACTGGACCTAGAGTTCTAAACACAAGCATGCCTTCGTATCGGAATGAATACAACAAGGTCAGTATTGGTCAGTACGTTAAAACAATGGTGACGTAACAACGCATAACTTGTGCTTGGTTAATTATATTATCATTTGATAGCTCAGACAGACATTCTAATCAACAACTGACAGCATAAAGCCCGATAATGCCTCTAAAAGTGCAGTAGAAATAGATTCACTGCAGGCCTATTTTTATTTTTTTTGCAAAGTTCACAAAAATTGTTATATCTGATTTGTCAAGCCAATTTGTTTCGCGACCCCAAAATTACATTTCGAGACCGCAAACGGTCGCGATGGGATCGTGACCCATAATTTGAGAAGCCCTGACCTAAACCACCAAATGCTTCCAGCTCATCTGTATGTCTTCAATTAACACTGGCACATCTGCAGCGGTATCTACGCAACGATAGTTCATGAAAACTTGCACCGTCTTCTCAAAACATTCGGCGCAGGACATTGTCTCACCTTCTGTGCAGACTTTTTCACACCCGCCACATCAGAGCGATAAGAACAAATATTCTCAAACTACTGCGAGAATTTTTGCGAATGTTAATATGTGTAATTTTCAACATTAGAACTTTCATGAAACGCGTTTTGTTACTAATGGCATTTTGCAAGGGCGTGAAAGAATTGCTTGATTATTATCAACTGAACACTCACCATTTACAAAGGCGATAACGTTTCAGCTGTAAAAGCAAATAGACTTGAATTATGGCAACAACAAATGTTGTTAATTACTTGGTTCAATGCAAACAAGTAATACTAAGTGATAAATTAAATATTCTTTAACAGTAATTCAATAATTGACCAGATGGTTTTCCGTTCTGGCAAAAGTATGAGAGACATTGGTAACCTACTAAGTTATTGTCAAACGAATGTACAAAACTCTTATTTATCAATCCAAAAGTTTTCAAAACGTCAGGAAAAAACAAGAGAGCATTGTTTGACAATAGACCTGACCATACTTATGAAATGCGCTTTGAATTCTAATACATCAATCGATGACTCAATGCATAACATTTGTTCTAAAAATCAAGGATGCAATGACGATTTGCAGTCATCCCAAACTTTTTCTGGTGTTTCAGATTCATACGAAATCATTTTTAATTTTTAATTCACAAATTAGTTCGGCAAATATTAATCGACAGCCAGAATTGACCTTCAATGGAGACGAACTCCGAAAAAAATCCGACCTTTTTCGAAACAAAACTTCCTCTTGAACAAAGAAGAAAAACTCGAAACATTTTTACTTCATTACGTTTTCAATTTACTGCATGTGTCGGTTTTAACTTTGGAAAAGCTATGCCGGAGGTCATGTCAGTTCCTTCCTAGAGGCATCCATTGCTCTGCCGCAAACATCCCACGCGTTAATTCACAAAACCGACTCACGAGTCAAGAAACAAAACGTTGTGGCTGAGTTAGGGCTGAACAGCAGCTGCATCGGCTGAAGCAATATCTGATTGAACCAATGACGGAAATTTGTTTGAACGATCACGTGACGACGTTCTTCTCACGATGGGTTAAAATAAATCTACTGCTTATTCAGACTTAAATCGCAAATTTTGTTTAGTACCTTCATTTCTTCCACTATTGTTGGCAGTAAATGTTTCGAAAAAAAGTTTTTAAACATGATTTTGAAAATATCATCCAAGTGTCAACAAGCTGGCTGGTCAATAAAACGATTGCAGGAGTTGGAGCTGCAGCAACATATCAACCAGCATGCTACTCTCAGGACCATTTGATAATCGCGTGTGCAGCTGATTCATTTCTCCAACTTGTTTTGCAGTTTGCTCTTCTTTGCTGTTTATTTCTTCCACTTTTCGAGAACTTGTCAAACGCAACCAGACCAAGGTTCAGCGGCTCGATGAGATCTTTTAAACGTTTGCAAAAACACCGGGAACATCATCACTGGCCGAGACGGTGAGTTTCTGTTGAACATGCGAACATAAGAGCAACAAAAGACCTTCAACAAAGCGACAGGCATCAGAATTTTAATCCGGGAATTGTTTCTGGTTTACATTGAGAAAAATTGCAATCAAAAGTTTTCAAACAAATTTGTTTTCAATTACTAGTTTGCAGAAATTTAGCGTTTCGTTGGGCACCAATCCGTGAATTACGACAAGGATTCTTTGTCGCTGCTACTGAGAATTTTAAAAGGTACAGGACACCAATAAAATTACGAAGCGTATGAAACCAAAGATAAATCAGGATTACACTGTTTATTGCTTCGTATGAACTGAAACTACAAAAACTAACAGCGTTTCGCAACATTATTTTCTGAAAAAAATTGGCCCTAGAATTTTTCGAGGACTTGTCTTCCAACTCTCCTCAGTTTAAATTTGATGTTCAACTCCCCTATTCCAAAACAAAGTAGTTTCCCAACTCATATTTGCACAGCCTCTTAAGCTCTGAAATTGTTCCTGGTAAGTTCTGAAATTTAGACTTCGATCTCGTTTAAAAGTTTCAAAATTCATATGCGACAACTGTACTGTGTGGCATTTCCATCGCTCTAATCATCGAGCAACGTTTTGGATGATTTGCCGGGGTTACAGTCCTCTCAACCAGACGCAGCTTTTTATTTTCTTAAAACGACGCTAATTTAATTTGGGGGGTCTTTTGAAAAGCTTGCATTCTTCGTCAGCTTTTGACGTCACGTGTTCAGTGCAGGTCATCATGGTTTGAAGTTTTTTCAAAATTAAAAGTCTCCGTTGAATAAACCCGACATGCTAGCAGCCTTGTCGCAAGATTGACGTCTGCATTTTGAAATGCCAACACCTGTGCTGACTGAATAGTCGCTTTGCAAATAGGCACTGGTATGTTCTCCTACATCTACTCCTGTAAGTGCTAAAAAGCGTTTACGTTTCCAACCTCCTCTTCGTGACCACGCAGGCGAAGACTGCGTTAGGTGCAGTACATTATTACGTCTAAAGCACGCTTCAGAATCGTCTTCCAATATTATGTCGTGCTTCTTGCAGCTATGTGTCGATGCTTATCAGTTGTACATTCTTGAGCAGAAGAGTGTTGCGCAAAACACTGGCAGCGTCGCAATGGCTGACATACCTCTCACGGATCTCTAAGCGATCCCTACGTAAAAAAACTGCTGCAAACGTATTTGTTTCGCCACAGTTTTGGTGGTTAGGGCCCTAAAAATCGGTAGGCATAGGCTTAAGCCTACTTAGCCTAATGGCAAATCCACGCTTACTCTCAACTTCGATGGTCACCCTGCGTGTTCCTTCGTTTTTGAATATCGTTTGATTTGCAAATTCCGCCAACGCTTCATGCCCAGTACTCTAGTTACAAAATTTTAGTTGAAGAAGACATTTTCCTGCTTTTCTTCAAACATCCGAGGTACCGGAGCTGGTCGATTTGTTTCTATTTAACCACCTTACGCTACCCATGGACCTTCCGGTTTACCTGTGTTGTAGACCCCCGGGGATGTAAATGTTCCTTTTAAAGTTAAATTTGTTTTCCTGTTTTGCTGTTGACTTCATTCTAAGCGGCTTTCTATCATCTTGACGAATCAGAAATATTTCTTGCATTGTGTTGTATTGTCAATCAATAGCGCAAGGCCCGGCGGCCTTGACAAATATTACCAACGGTCAGAACTTCCTGCTTTGATTACTTCACAGTTAAAAATTAAATTGATACCAGGATAAAGGTACGGCGATTCGAAGACAAACGCTCTGCAGAGTCCCTTGTTCGAAACGTGCCTTGTTAGAAGAGACGTGATTAAACACAGCAACTATTTTTAAGGTTCTACAAGGCTGCGGCGCGCATACGACTTGCCGGAAATACGCGTAGTGTCTTCCTGTCACGAAACTTCGCTGTGGTTTGTAAAAACAACAACATCAAAAGTCAGCACTGCACATATTGGCTTCTAGGAATAAAACTTTAACAAAATTCAATAAATTTATCCACATTGTGACACACGTCACAATACCTGCATGGTTTTCCTTAATCTTGTTCTCTATTGGGAGTTTCGATTAACTTCATTTAACTTTTTTTGCGTTTTATTCTGGTAGTATTTTGAATGAAAATATTATATTTTGTCTCTTTAAGGTTCAAGTTTTCTTTCACTTTTTTCCTCCTCATGTTTCCATTTTACAAGTGGTGAAGGTTCGCACTAATGACTATATCAGGCTTTGGCCTTTATTGGGAACAAAGAATGAATGGACATTGAGTGGGAATTACTCTAATTGTTTATTTCAGCGATGGCAGAAGGACAAAGAATTAATGATTTTGAGGTTAAAACTTTCTTTCAAAGCCGCAAATAGCAAAACTACAAGCACACTCGAAAATCTTCAACAAGGAAAGATAAAAACAACAAAGTTTCAAAAGATTTTCACGTAATTTTAGAGCATTTTAGAAACTTCGAATGTTATTTCTTCAAAATAGTTCCTTTGCATCCTTAACTTTATGCCAGCATGACACATACCAGTGAAAATGATAAAAAGTACCCAAAAAGTTTGCAATAAACGCAAAATTTTCACCGACACAGAGTTCCCACGAAATGACCCTGAATGTGGTAAATAGAAAAGTAAATAACTTCATAATAAATGGCATTGCTCAGAAGGATACTTCGTGAACACGATTAAGGTTTTTATTTAAAAATTTCTTAATTGCTGAGTATTAATCAGATTCATCACATGTTTTGACTTTGCATTGCAAACAGTTAAACAAAACCTAAAATAAACTACCGCCAAGTATGAGTGTGATGTCACTGAACTGCTGTAGATAAGGATAAATGACGTAGTTGTAAGTTGAAAATCACGTAATGACCAGGGGCGCCATTGGATTTTGGCCAGCGAGGGGGACAAACATCTCAATTCCAATTTTTAGACGTGCAGGATCTGGGAAGCAGGTTAACGTTTGAATAATATTTCAGAACTGAGGATGGGGTACATTTACGAGAAATCGATTTCCCATAGAAATTTGATGATTGATTCAAACCATCCACCTTTGTGAAATGAAGTTACTTGAGTGCAGGTAATGTGCAAGTTTGAATCATCGCAAAGAGATGAAAGCAGAGCCCAGGCGAATGATTCTTCGAAAGCTTGCCTCGAAAGTTTTCAGAAAATATTTAATTGTTACTAACATTGCGATGAAACCAGAGATGACATTATACAAACCGGGTAATCGAAGCTAAGAAGCAGGTTTTGTTAAACCGTAAATTTAAATGGATCAGCAAAAATCTCAACTCACAACTTGCAGGGAACGTTGAGTTAATTCCATGAACTTATGACAAAACTTAAGTTTTAAGATTCTATAGATTAGTTGGATTATTTGGATTACCTGTCTGGATGGTTCAGTTTGCTTCTTTGAACAAAGACTCGGCAAGCTGATGAAAGTGAGATACCACAAATTCAGATTGTGTTGCATTTATGGCTTCACGATAATTTCACCTTCAAAGCGGAGGAAGAGGTATTTAAGCTCTCAATAGCGGCAATGGGACGATTTCTGTCTTGGCGGGAACGGAGTCCTATCTGGGCGTATTACCTGCGTCATGTATGATTGATTGTATGACATAACTGGTGTTCACTCAACCTTAGCATGTCTTTTTGCTCGAGTTCTAACACGATTGAAATGCGAAAACGCACTTTCACTTGCTGTGTTTTCATCTTACGTATTGTCAAGTTTATTCAGTATCACCATCTCCAAAAGATACGTGGTTCACTGTGGAGCCTGCGATAAAAATAGAAAGTTGAAAGCAATGCCGATAATTTAAGAACCAAAAACATTCCGACACAGTAACGTCATATTCGTTTGTAAGACTTTGTGTACTTAGACTATGGGCGCCAAACTCGTGTGTGCGATATGTGTTTGGTTGGACTCCCCTTAACAGAGGGTTTGCCCCCCCCACGAACCTTTTTGTTCAGCCGCCCACACTTCACGTACCGTAGTTGCATTTCGAAAAGCAAGTCCATTTTAATTGAAAAATATATGTAAAGAAAAGGAGAGGTGTAAAAAGTAATTCTGCATTTTATAGAAATTCCAAGTAATTGAAATCAGTATTGTGCGTCCAATTTGATGAAACGTCCAATTTACTATTTGCATCAAAGTGGAGCAGCAATTGAAACTCTTAAAATTGTGGTATTTCGCCTGATATTAAATAATTATGATGCCTTCACCATTAATCTACATCTTGATGTCAAGTAGCACGTACATCTGAAAAATATGCTTTTTCTAATGAAGTTTTTCAACAAATGTAAAAAGTAATCAGTGGCGAAGGGTGCAACAAACTACGCCCACGTTTTGAAAAAGAATGGTGCTTCTATTTTTTTATGTCTATGCAGGAGTAGAATTAAAAAGTGACCCTTTGCAGACTTCTGTGAAATCTTCAGTCTTCAAAGTCCTAAAAGTGGTAGTAACAAACTTGACTGGTTGCTAGAATAAGATTGCTGGGGTAAATAAGATTTCTATGATAGAATAAGGTTGCTATGGCAGTTGCTACGGTAGAACAAGGTTGCTGTGGTAGAATACGATTGCTACGGTAGAATAGGGTTGCTGTGGTAGATTAAGGTTGCTATGGTGGATTAATGTTGCTATGGTAGAATAAGGTTGTTGTGGTAAGATAGGGTTGCTATGGTAGATTAAGGTTGCTATGGTAGAATAGGGTTGCTATGGCAGGGCGCTCGCCGCTTATCTGCAGAGATTTAACGAAACCATTTCGCGCGCTTTTCGGCGCTATAATTGTGGATATAATTATTCATTTGATTTTGATGAAATGCTCACAGAAAAAAGTAGCTGCAACTGCAGCTCAACTTTGCCGGATGACATCACACTCAAAACAACATCGATAATTCCAAGTATGGAGTTGGTTGAGATCACACTTTTGACAAGACAGGCTGAACTCCTCGCAAACATAACTAGGCAACCCCCAAATGGATTGATTGTTGTGTAAGGGTGGTTTAGAGGTGGAGGTTATTAACTACGTCAGATGTAGCAGACGAGAAGTGTTTAACAAAGATACATTGAGATGTTCTTTGTCATGAAAACGTTTGAACAACTTCCGGCTGCACCGCGTTTTGTTTGGCTCCAATTTTGCGCTCCTCCAACCCATTAGTGAACGCAGTCTCGTCGCCTCGGGGGGGCTTTTGGGGGCTTAGTCCCCCAAAACAAAGCTCCAAGCCCCCCAAATTGAAACATGAAACACTATGAATCAGTTGAGTTTTGTCAATTTTTAGAGTGTCAAGTCCCCCCGCAGAAACGCAAAGCCCCCAATTGAAAACTTTCTGGCAACGGTTCTGAGTGAACGGATGTTATGCACCCCCTCAAGTGCGTCAAGACATTAACACAAACCTGTAACATTCATTTCATGTGAACCAGCTCGCAAAAGAAGTTTTGACAAAACTCTCATTTCCTCTTAGCAACTTGGCGTGGCTTCACAAACATGTTATAACGTTTCAGCTGATTCTTTGCAGAGTCATAAACAATGTGCGGGAAAGATGGCCCAGAAACCATTATCACCTGACTCGCCACAAAGCAAAGCGGATATCGTCCAATCATCGGGTACGTTCCTGGTGGTGAAATGTTAACACTTAGTCTTCATTCTGTAAGCGTGTGGTGGACCTATGAATTGTATCAAACTGATGGCAAGAATTTCATGCTGTTAATGACGCTTTTAATAGATTTATATTCTTAAAGCAGCAGTTTGCGCAAATACGTCATTAATCGCATGCAAGCGAACTTTGACAACAAAGTATTTTGCACCGTGGATGAGATGATCACAATGTATCTCATCAATAAAATAATATTCGCTTTTGCGTTTTGTCCATTTTTGAAGATGTGCTTCGGCAAATTTTCCGAATTTTCGTCATCTTACGTAATTCGCCCTAAAAATCCTTTGGCATAAAGTTACTTCCCGACTACTTTTCCACCACATGACGTCATCAGGTCATACGGCTTTTCATCTTTCCCACTCTGCGTCTCACGCACGTGACGCAACACGTGGCAGCTGGTTGTGTGACCTTCACGCTGGAGGTCAAATGAGACAGCAGGCCGGCAAAACTCTCAGCACTGCGCAACGCCCCGCGGCGTGAAATGTTTTGTGCGATCAGTCTGTGCCGCCACTCAACGTAGCGGAGACGTCGAGCAAATGTTGCACTCTTCACCTTTGACCCTCTTTATGAGACATTGTTGTAGCCATTATGAACGAACAATGTTAATGCTAATTCTGGAAGAAGGTGAAAGTTGATTTCATGTTTCAACTGTCAAAAACAATTTTGCATTTTGGTATTCTACGCGGTATAACTGATATTATCCCAATCTTTTAAGCATCTACCCAGTGAAGCTTTCAGACGCAACTTTTTCTTGAAACTAACGGCTCAACATCTTGAATTTTATTTAATTAAGAACTAACTATATACACCAATAACCTAAGTCGTGACATATACACCTGTTCTGGTTGAGTAAATATGCCCTATTCCTGTGCCCACCATAACCCATTCCTCATGATTCTCGCTGTTTCATCTCCATAACGACAATTCACTCTGTGTAATGTTGTGATTTCATGAAAATAATCTTTGAAATGAACGTCGATGAATTAAATTGCATTGAGTTTCGATCATGGATGTTTGTTTTATGCTGTTGTGAGTAAAATATCACCAAGATTTTGTTTATATCAAAATACATAAAACCTCTGAGCTGAAGTAATACAGAAGATTAGGTCTGCAATAATTTTAAGCGAAAAGAGAGGAAACACCAGTTGTACCCATGTTTGCTCAGGTCGTCGCAGTATGTGTCTGCTTCAGGCAGTTGTTATGCAGATAATATAAAAAATGTAATGCTGGGATTTGCTTCATTTGGAATTTTTTGATTTTTTTCTTTGCGAAACAGCTGATTTCTGTTTCTTTAGGCGAACATTTGTACAAAGGATGGAGCAAATTGCCCGTACATAAATTCCAACGAGAATTGGAAAGTAAAACGCCAACTCAACTCCACCAGTATATCTCCATGGATACTAAGGTGCGAAAAAAGCTAGGTGCGGTTGCCGGTCTTACTGCCATGCCTAACTGCGAAAACCACCCCGGTCTATTTGTCTATTTATCCACTCCATTGTATGATGTGAAGCCGATGATAAAATCCTGAAACTTGGCTCCAGTGAGAGTCAAACAGACTGCGACCTAATGCGCTCGCTACGTAAACAATAAACCGTTTGTTGCGTCACGAAACAGTTTCGAGGATTGAAAAGTTGCAAGTCACGTCTCAAAACGATTTGAATCACAAACCTTTGGGAGGTTGCCAATTCGATATAAAAAATACTTTCAAGGATCAATTTATTGCAAAACTTCCTAACTTTTATAAATAAACTGAAGAAACGTGACCAAAAAAGGACGTAAATGCTCCGGTCATTAATAAGAATTTAGTTAAAAACCTGTTGGAATGGTTGAAAAACTTGTCATATTAACCAGTGTTTATTTCACAGACCTGATTATGACGTTCATCGCTTTCCTCCCCTGATCTACGAAGCATGTTGCGTTTGCCACAACTGTGTCAACCACACAACGAACAGCCGCTTGGAGGAACTAATCAGCGTTCCTGTCAGGCTTCAGCTCCCGGTGGGGGTTTGGAACAGTACAGGGTACCATGAATCGCACCAGTGGGTGGCGGTAGGGTGCACTTGCGTTCCACGTTTCTTACGAAGATTGTGAATAATCTCATGTTTACTTTTGTCATTTTTCGGGCGTTTATTTTATTTGATTAGGTATAAACTTTATTTTAAAAATCTAATTAAGGCCCAAACTGCTCCATGAACATTTGGTCACATACAATCCGCACCTTTATGTAAACACCAAAGGAAAAAAACGTAATAACGAGTATACTTCTATGCATGTATCCTGCCGTTTGAATCTCATTTGTTGTAGTGAACTACACTTAATTTACTGCAAAATTGGATTTCCATTCTCTTTAGCTTATTTATTTACTCAACTATTCGTATTTCAACAAAAACGATATGCAAATTTATCGAAACATGCGTCATTTGAGGTCGTTTTTCGCACTTGTGTGTTACGAAAGAAAGTTTTCTGGTTTTAATAGTTTCTTCTATGTATAGATTTTCTCAACATTTAGTTTTCTTTGTTTTTGAATCCAAAGGATTAATTGAGAAAAAAGGTGATTTTTGAATTTACAAAAGTAGATCCTCAACCAAATTTGGATTGATTTGCAAGTAAAATTTTTGATTAGATTCCTTGGTAGAATTACTTGTTTGCAAGTCAGGTATTCTGAATATTTCGCACCAACCCACTCACCCAGGGGAGGATCCAGCCAGTAAGATTAGGGGGGACGATTTCAGTGATTTGTTAGTCAAGCCCCCATACAGGTTCACTGTTGTAAGAGGGACGAAGTATACTTCACAACACTGCTGTGACAAAATAATGGGCGTCCAGTGGCCTTATATCGTGAATGCTGTTTTCCGAATTGTACAAAATCATGGTGAATAAATCGATCCCTGGAGCCCCCCCTTGCACTCACCCGAACAGTCATCCGCTGTAACGTCAACTGGTGACGTTGAAGTGAAATTGTTTTTGTAGCTGCTGATCTCATGTGTGGAACTCGCCGAAAGAATGTTCCCTGTTGAACACGTTAGGCCACAATTTTGTTTTGCATAAGAAACAAACAATGGGCAGGAAAATACGATTAACTCCAGTTTTCAATAAATTCAAAACAGAAGTCCCGAAAAATTTTGCCATATTTTTCTAGTTAAAAAATCTATCATCGTGATTTACGCATGAAGCATTGAATTAATATTTAAACGTTTTCTATGATTCTGTTGCAACTTACTGATTGCTTTTTAGATCATGCACTTCGCTGACCAGTTCTTGTCAAACTATTGCTAAGAAAACATTTATGTTGACGTTATTGGTTGACGAACTGCTGTTTTAATTAATGTTTACCAAATAAAAACTTTTTGACACAGGATAAAATCTGTCCTACGATCATCAGTTGCTTCCACGCGCTTAAAATTTCTACACATTTTACGTTCGTTTCACTAACTTTTTGGTCGGTGATTTATCAAAACAGGTTCGATGTTTCACATAAAGAGTAAACCAGAGATGCACCAAACAATAGATTTAAGCAACTTTGCTTTCCAGCAGAAACAATAAAACAATCTCAAAAATGTTTACTGTTTTTCCACGTTTGAAACAAAAACAGCATTTTTCCACAGTATACGATGCGAAAGCCTTGTTTAAAAGCTCATGGTTTTGTTAATGGTTTCGTGGAACCAGCCGACAGGGCTCTGCTTTCATCTTCACTCAGTTGCAATGCTTAACACTTTTCAGCTCCAAAAACCTCATCAGCATTTTGTACGTCACAATCGATAGTTATTGCGTCAAAAATTATAACTAAAATAATTTCAGTCTCGATTCCTGACGAAATTACTTTGATTAGTCCACAGGAGGGCGCATGACAAAATTGAGACGAACGACTCGCTATGCCAGAATATGAACAACTTTAAAGTTTAAGTTAAAGGCTGCTTGTGGTGCCATCACTGCTATTGACTCGCCACCAGTGCAGCACTCACTGCAAAAGTAGCTGCGTGGACCACGACGCCAGTAAGCGGAGATCGGCGCCGCAGACCACTCGTGACACTCCAAAGGGAATACAAAGCAAGTGTAATGAAATTTTTTTTTGCCTTTCCTACATCATCATCATCACAGACGCTTTCAGTTAAACGTATAGTTCAAGTTTTGTTCAAAGAACATCACACATTTTCGTTTGTTATCTCCTCCCAGATTGAGCTTCACGTTTTTTTAAAACTTTTTTCGAGTTTATTTGTTTTCAAAATATTTCTATTTATTTTCTGCGTCACAGCATGTAATGTTGATGTATGAGATATTTATTTCAATTTTTTCAATGCTTACACCGTTGAGATTAACTGAATGTCGCGAAAATTGCTTCTAAGATTTTTGAATTAATGTTTTGTTGGGAAGCAGTGAATTACAGTATTTTTTCAAAATAATAGTTGATTCTGGTATTTTAAAACAATTGACAAATCACTGGACAAAATTTAACGCTTCTGAGTGGCGGCGAACTGCTGCTGGTAATTTGTTTCAGTGTTTGTTCTCTGCGTTATTTGCTGCGCGTATCAACTAACATCTTCCCTGCGGTGTGTTGTTGCGACGAAGCATTTTTCTATTCTAGTGTTCTTTGACGAACCCCTGGAATGCTGACCATGTGTCTTTTGAGTGAAATAGGCTTTCTTTCATGTCGGTGTTCATAACTGCTGTGGGTGCAAGCTTCAGATATTTGAATTGATATTTGCTGGTACTTTTTTCAGATGCCACTTTGCTGATGTTAAAGTATCGCTTATCTTTTCCGCTGCTGGATTTTCCATTTTTATCCACATTCCTTCGAGATTAATAAATTTAGCACTTGTGTATACTGAATGATGTATCGCGTAGATTTTTTCGTTTGTATTTATGAGATGTTTTTATTTGTTATTCACGTCATATCCGTTTTCATATTTTTTTCGTCATGATAATATTTATGTATGTATATGTTCTTTATTGTTAAACTGCACTTCGTAATCTTATACGTATTTCCATTCTGATTGCTATCTATGCACCACACCATTGTGGCCATAAAAATCATTATCGTGATTATCAGCACTATTGTTGTGTAATACAAATAAGAAAAGGTGATTTCCTGTACAACAATGCTTTTTCATGATGCAGTTTTTTCAGAAGTACTCTCCTTTCAAAGGGAGCCCAATAGCAAGTGTAATGTGTAAGTACTCTGCTTTCAAAGGGCCTCCAACAACAGCTGTGAAACCAGAGGAGTAGGAGGCGATGCCTGCTTGCAATCGCTTAACTTTTATGTGTTCCTAGCTTTGTTGTCCCAACTTTCAGTGTATTTAAAGTTGTGTATCATAAATACCCTTTTGCAGGGACAGAGTTTGATAGAAAACTTTGGGGGGACAAACTTTGCGTGATATGTATGTTATTGTGCATATCACACAAATATAATATTATTGTTTGCATTTCGATGAGGTCACCATCTTCACACTCATCATTATAGCCTACGACCTTTTTGTGAAATTAGCAAAATGGGAGGCAAATTATGGAAATGATATATTTTGGGGCCATGGCCCAAATTCCCACCTGGCTACGCCCATGGTGATAATGTCCATTTTTCTTGTCTATTCCCTGGCTTTATGCTGGGGTTTTCAACAGTAGTGTAACCACCAAATTGGTACAACTGCAATACTTTTTATCACAAAACATTGGGGGTAGAAGAGATATTGTGCCCCTTTTGTCCAAAAGTTAGGGGGACATGTCCCTCCTGTCCTCTTTGAAACTCGGTCCCTGACCTTTTGCATTTTCTGTTATGTCAGTTATGACGTAGCCTCAGGAATGTATCCTTGGCTGGTCTGCACAGAGTTGTATCAGCCGCACTCCATACCCCACAGTTGAGGGCCTACGCTGTCACAGGGGCCCAATATTCAGTCCCATCACCACTTATCTCCCCAAAGAAAGCTTCGACCCCCCAGATTGAAATATGAAGCACTAGAAATCAGTGAAGTTGGGGGGGCCCTTTGAAAGAAAAAATGCTTATACATTACAGTTGCTGTTGGGCCCCTTTGAAAGCAAGGTATTTACACATTACAAATGCTGTTAGGGACCCCTTTGAAAGCAAAGTAGCCTACTTATACATTACAGCTGCTGTTGGGCCCCTTTGAAAGCAAGGTATTTACGCATTACAAATGCTGTTGGAGGCCCCATTGAAACCAAAGTAGCCTACTTATGCATTAAACTTGCTGTTGGGCTCCTTTGAAAGCAAGGTACTTTACACTTTACAGTTGCTATTGTGGTCCCTTTGAAAGCAGAGTACTTACACAATACAGTTGCTGTTGGTCGCTCTTGTGAAGCAGACTACCTGCACATTACAGTTGTTGTTGGGGGCCCCTTTGAAGGCAGAGTACTGAATTATGATGTGGTTCGGAAAATATTATATGAGCGGATAACAATTTGTTACCAAAATGAGGGGTATATACGCGCGAAATACCTTGAGGGGAACCCTAAAAGGGGGGGGGCCAGTAGTGGCGTGCAGAGGAGGTGCGAACGGGACGACGGTCCCGGGCATCCATGGCAGGGGGGGCATCCAAAGAGTGAAATTACAAAGATTTAAATGAAGTAACTAGATGATTTTCCTATTGTAGGTGTACTAATAGATGCTGCATGGATTTAATTTATCAAAACTTGATTTGTTGTTAACACTAATTTTTATGTATTCAAATGCCAGTAATTCTCAGCTTCTTCATTACCAGGGATTTTCGGCGCACACCCAATTAAACTGATAGTGACGTGACTTTTTCCAGATCGTGCGATCAAGGGAAAATCACAAAAAATAATTGAAAGGTAATCAGGGTTGAGAAAAACCCGGGTTTTTAAAAAAACCCAGCCCTCGTGTTTTCTTTAATCCAGCTTTTTAGTTTTTTATAAAAGAAACAAGTCTTTGTTCTTTAAAAACACACAAACCCCATTCTGAATTGTTTTTATTGCATCATGCATACCATCATTTGCAGAATTACACAATAATAACTTGTTATACCTATTATGGCATTCAAATTTCAGGCTAAAGAAATGTACCCCGTGTTTGTTTTCGCAAAGTGTTGTTGGTCAATTCACTCCGAAGTGGTAAAGCTTAGCAAAAATGCGCACAGCAAACAGAGAAAAGCCACTCCCATACAAACTCCGCAGTTTCACGTCAAGTTCGTGTACATCCCCTGCTAGCTCAAGATATATATGGTGTATTAACATCGGAAACAGCTTGGATGCAGAGAAGGCAGAAAATTTGATTTAAATATACCTATTTTTACAAAGCTGAAGAAGATAACCAGTAGAATTAACTCAAACTGTTCGAATTATTCTTCCCTTTTTTTCAAGTCGATAAAATTTAGTTGCTGTTCGTTTTGTTTGATTAAAAAACAATTTACAGTAACAGTGTAAGTGTGCTGCTTATTTTACTTTTTACTTCATAGTACATTTTTCAAAGGAAAAGTAAAGAGTGGGATTTTTAGTGGTTTTTATTGTTTTTCTTTACGTGGGCTTTTAAAAAAAGGGGTGACTTACTTTGGTTGGATCCAATTACGTGAAGGTAGTTATCGACGTTTGATTGATTTTCTGAGCCAAATTTCAAAGCTGTCCAAGTTCAATTTGCTTGATTTAGCTGATTTTATGATGCATCACTAGTTTCTCGTTTTCGTTTTTTGTGCTAATAAAGTCGCACATCTCTACTTGCAATATGTCCTTCATTTCGAGCTTCGTCATTCGTTGGCAGTTCAGGCTGATTGATCATAATGGCCCACACAAGCCTGTATCTGTTCTTTCGCCTTAGTAATTGGACATATAACAGCCACATATTAAAATACAAAAATTTCTTGCATACTTTATGCGCATTCTCAATTTGTGTGTAATTTACAAGTTTCAAACTGTCAACCCTGGGTGTTCGCCATCCCAGGCGCACACCTTCTGATCGACTGCTATTCGACGAGACATTCGCGCAGCCTTGTATTTTTGCAGTTGTGAACTGCGCTGGTGTAGCGCTGAGTGCGTTCCACGACTCCTCTGTTTCGACGCGTTGCTGGATATTTTTGCAGTTATCAACTGCTCTGTCTTTGGATACCGGTAATAATTTATGTTCATTACAGTGACACACTGTAGCCTAAAACAACGAGTAAAGAGAGTACGTGTAGAATAATATGCATAGGGACGCCGGAGAATGGAGGCATGGCGGGGGATTTCCCCCGCTGTCCTTTCAAAAGTGAGGCAATAGGATCGGAGGTGCCTTTAGATCGTTGGTGTAGCAGCAGGCAAATTTTTGAGAGGGGCGAAGGATCTTTTCCCGAATTTTCCCAAACATGTCCGAAAAGGTTTTTGTGCAACTTTTCCCTACAAATTCTCTCCCACAAAGATGATTTGACCTTTTTTTGGTGTGACCTCCAAAAAGGGTCTTCATGTGTTTTTCTGCAAACCTTGGGCGCCATTTTTTTAAGCCAACTAACTTTTGGTGGCATTTTTACCCAGATTTTCAGCAAATCAAACCTTTTGGGGTTGCGCTTTCCCCACCTCCAACACAACTGCTTTGCATACAGGTAACATCGGTAATTTCGTAGTTTATCAAGATCGACCTGAAATAAATTTACTGCAGCTATTCCGGCACCCAGAAAATTCAGAATGATTTTCTATAATTTCTGTCAGGATTTTTGAAGTCAGCACTGTTGATGAACAGAAACAAACATAATTGGTAACGGTTTTTTTGTTTGTTATAAATTTCCATTGCCCTCAACTATTTTACTGCTCCCCCTGCCCTGCACCCCCTGCCCTACCGCTGCTTCGACGTCCCTGAATATGCATGTTGTGTCAATAAACTTCGCCAAAACCTTGGTTGCAAACGTGAATATGGCGCTATGACGTCATGTTGTGACGTCACAAACAACGTATATCTAGTAACAATGACCACCATAGGCCACTGCTCAATACCAGAATTTGGTAGGGGGGCACCAATCAAGCAGTCGCCCCGGGCATCACCAGACCTCTGCACGCCACTGGGGGCGAGACAAGTGCCTCGATTGCCTTCCCTTAAACACACCACTGTGTATAACCCTGACAATGATCTTATATGCAAATATGAAATCCGATTGAACACGTTCTGCTTCATCCGATATGCATACTTTCTCACCTGATGTGCGCATGTAAACACTGTAATGTAAAGTTATCTTTATATTATTGAACACATTGAAGTTTCTGATGAGTTTATCACTTCAAAAAACACAGATTTAACGCGATTTTTCATAGTGAAACCTAGACACCAGGTCGACTAAAAAACAGATCTGGGTGGAAAAACCCGCAGTGGGAGCCCTGGTCACATGCGGAAAAACGCTACTACCGTAACTTGAAGTGAACAATTGAAGATTTACTGCCGTGTTATTGTTACGCAGTAAAGACAAAGAGTACCACAATCCACTAGCAAGGTTCGCAACCTGCCTCTGCAAGCAAAGGATCGGACATGCGCGAACTGCGCAGCTGCGCTAAGCGTTTTCGGGGGCCTAACGGTCAAGACTTTGTCGTGATGGGCCTCGCGTTCATTTATCCGGCTCTGCCTACATGCCCAGTTTATACGTCCAGAAGTCAGACTTCCACTTGATCAACATGTTTTGTGTAGTGACTGTTGTAAAAAATGTACTACCGGTATGTCTAGCCAGGGTAGTTTTCTCTTATTTGGTACTGCATAGCAGCAAGATACCTTTGGTGCTTACGACCAAAGTTACACATTTGCGCAGCCTGCTGTTCAGACAGCCAGGTGGAGTTAATTGTGTAGTTAGAAGAATCTATTTAGCAATCACTGCTAAGTTGTCCCAAAACAGAGTAGTGCAGTTAGTGGATTATGGATGTTAACCGTTGCGTCCACGTAGACCTTAGTCTATATTGGTTGACATTGATAGGCGATTTGAGAGACAAAATATTATTCATCTAAACATGTGCCATGCACCAGGAGATTAACAAATCCAGACATCAGCAAGGTTTATGTATGCGTATATCGGCCAGTAAAAAGCCCAATGTGCACGCTTTATAAGCATATTTCATGGTGAAGTTTATCAATTTGCGCTAATGAAAGAAAACGTTCATCGCGGCGCACATGCTTTGACTGGTCTTATGTTTGCTCCTTCGGTAATAATGTTTTCATAATGGAGCGATAGGATTGATTCTGATTCCCTGCAAATTATATACATTTGCATTTCATTACGACATCTCTAAATAATCGATGTCCATTAAATGACAATAATTTACGACCCAATTCCTTTTGTTAAGCTCGTTCAAAAAATTTTATTTGGAAACCACGAACCTCGGTAATTGCAAGAAAATATTTCTAATGTAATTTGCACAAATTGCAAATGCTTTTCATGTTGTGAATTAAATATAAATTTTCAGAATGTCTAGCCCCCCCTGCACAAACATGAAGGCCCCCAATGGAAGACTTTCTGACGACGGTTCTGCCCAGGTCCGCAGACACGGTAGGAATTCGAGGGCAGTTACACCCAAATCTTTTTTGTGCCCTCCCAAATTTTGCTATGCTCAGAAAAATTTGTGTTAAACATATAATGAGAACAAAATTCTTCCCCCTAAAAATATATCGTGCACCCCAAACCTTAAAACCTGGCTACGGGCCTGATTCTGCCAAAATTGTGTCTGCATTAGGATATTTTGTTTTGCAGGTCATTCGGACTCGAAATGTAGCATAACGTCGAAAAACACCAATGGAATGCGGAGTGGGCGAACAATCCCACAAGCCTCCTCACTTTCATCCCCGACACCGGCACCCACCCACCCGGAATGACCCTCCCAAGAAGAGCCTGGGTCCGGCTTAACTGCCTCAGCAACAGTGTTGGACGTTTCCGCTCCTACTTGTATAAATGTGGTATGGCCTCCTCTGCGGCCTGTGAGTGTGGCGCAGAAGAACAAACCGTCGACCATGTTGTCCCCCAATGTCCAATCCATCGACATCCCCGTGGGCTGCATGGCCTGGCGGTTCTGGACGATGAGATAACCGAATGGCTGCTCAACACCAGCCCCGAGATCTAGTGCGGCCAAGCATTGGTTTTAACAACTGGCTCAAAAGAAGAATAATTTTTTTTTATAAATCACCTTTAAAGGGGCCCCTGTAGGTATTTTGGGGAGGACCAGAGTTGGGCTGCTACGGCACTGGGTCTGCATATTCCCTTCTAAGGCTTGACTAAAAGGTTATATCGCGGTTGGCTGAGTTTGATGACGTCATCAGAAAGTCCCTATTTTCAGCCTTGTCTCGGGCCCTCAACAGTAAGTCCACCACTGAATGTAAAGTAGCCTACTTACTAGACCAACCTTGTTAAGATGCGTGTTGATCCGACAGTATTTCCGTTTGTTGCAATATGTTATTCAAAATTATAGGCGACAGCGTGTCTCTGGAGCAATAAGACACAAACTGAAGAGACCACTCTCTGCAATGCAACGTTATTAAATGTTTGCGTTTCACGTCCGACTAAAATTGCGTCAATTTCACGGAAGATCCTTTGCGTTTCGTAAATTTTTTCTTTACTCAGCATGCGTCCGACCCGTAAATTGGGGGGACGAAGCCTCCGTTGAAAATTTCTTTCCCCCTGGAAAAATGTGTTGGATATAATTTAAAACTATTGGACACAGCTAACAAATTTGGGTCCCTTTCAGAAAACTCTTCGCCTCCCCTGGTATTCCAAGCTGGTTTCTGGCCTGGCATGTGTGCACTTGATGAGCAATTGTTTCATTGAGAATTCTTGATGAATGCACCTTAGCAGTTTCGATCAAGAGAGCCTATGGTGCACCCAGTCGTTACAGAAGATGTGGGCTTTGTCCTAAAACGCTGACAAACCTTCTTGGGGTGGAAAAATAGGCTACTGTAAAATGTTTCTTTTTGACAGATCAACTCTCAAAAAATGTGTTGAAAATTCAAAATACAAAGTATATTTCCGCTGTAAATACTGTTGGCAAGCACCAACCACCACCAGCCAGGGTTGCGGAGTCGGAGGTAAAATATCTGACTCCGATCTTTCCACAATTTCCGACTCCGACTCCTTGTCCTTTTGTGACGTCTGTGTTTTAGTCCGTGTGCTGTTTTTGGTAATAAATGTAGGAAACCCTACGGTGCCAGAGGCCTTGAGGGCTGGGGTTTGGGAAGGTTTGGTTAATGGTTCTCACACCGCAAACGCGCCCCTGCTAATCTGCAGTCC
>Ga0210059_1000906_pt1 | contig 42129 bp, 26 predicted proteins | sample Ectturendosymbi2_FD_188042 | JGI IMG/M metagenome (GOLD analysis project Ga0210059, IMG submission 188042) | Ecteinascidia turbinata endosymbiont from Florida, USA - Sample 2 (SPAdes) (version 2) | ecosystem: Host-associated > Tunicates > Ascidians > Unclassified | place: Key West, Florida... | reverse complement strand
CAGAAACCGTGCTGACGATCAATCGCCGCTGATGTTTGTTTACTGGATCTGATAACAAGAAATTGTGCTACCTTCGGTTCCGTTGGCCATTGCTGTAGGGAACAAGAAACTACAGTCCAGTTGATGCGCGGATTCGTAAGGGTCAAGTTCTAGGCGAAAGATTATCAGGGCGCGTTTCTCAAATTTCTGCGGACTAGCTCCCCCACGGCTCGCAATAAAGAGGCTAGCTGCCGCAACAGTCTTGAGTTTGTTTTTTCTCTGCTGTTACTTCAGCCTTTCAACTTTTCACCCGTAAGCTTTGCTTGCTATTTTCAGGGCTGAGGATGCGTAATTTTACGTGAAATCGATTTCCTATTAAACATTTGCTGATCGATTCCTTGCTTACACCCATCGTGGAAAGTACACACTTGAAGCTATGGCCTTGTCTAGTGTGGTTCAACTACAGGCCTCCGTGCCGCATGTAGCCCGCCACAGCACTATCAGTGGCTCGCGGCAGCATTCAGGAAAAATCTTCAAATCTGGAATTTGTTGAAAAGTGCGTGAGGTTACATTTGTCTCACTGACCTGCTTGCGCTGAAAAAAGTGCATTTGCACAAGAACAGTAAATAATACATTTTCTGTGTACTATTATCGTTTCATTTATTTGTTTTACGATCAAATTAGAAGGTAGGCCCTCCGCTAACCCTCCGCTGGAGTACCTTACTGGATAAACTCTATGTTGTTCGGTGCCCCGACGTTCGTTCTCTTGAACAGCACATCTGATCTGGAGCAATGAACTCACTACCAACAAATAAATCTGTCTATCTATCCGCTAAACGCGGCCTTCTCAAAGTGCCACCCTAGCCAAATTAATTGCCCTTCCCTGCATTTAGGTAATTCTAATTAGAACAAGCCTAACACCTTTCAATAAAAATGAACAATAGTAACGGTGTTAGATACTGTAGAGAACTACTGGAAATTACGGTAGTCAGCAAAGACAGATTTCCTAAAGTGAAAGATTTCTCACGAAAATGTATTCAACGTTTGGAAACACAAACGCCGTGTAATTTGGTCAAACCCAACAACTCGACCACGGTTGCAGGTGAAGCGGAACACCCGGTCTGCCCCGCTTGCCGTTCGAACTTCCGACCGAGTAAGTGATTAATGCCAATTGCTCGCTAACTGCGCCTTAACCGATTTGACCAAACGAGCGCTGGCCTCGTCAGTTCTGATCGAGGCATTTTGACTTTCGACTTTCACATCAGGCACATTCATCTGAAGCAGTTCCCTCTGACTTAGCCGAATTCCATGTAGTGGCACTTGTGTGGCCACTACACTGGTCACGACGAAGGTTGCAAGTCAGTACTCAACAAGAGCCGGTTTTAAGCCTGTTTGACCTATTTTATCAAAATAGATTTCGCACTTATAGAGGGTTCCACGCAAGTGCCGACAAAATTAACGTTTGAAGCTTTTTGCACATTCTAAGAGAATTAAACCCAAAGAGAGCCGGTGCATGACGTGGTCATTTCCCTCCTACCATGGGCGTCGGAAGGGGGAGGAGAGCCTTGCTCCCTGGATTTTGAAACTTGATATTTTCTTATTACCTTTTTAGCAAAAAATGTTGTTTTCATATTTCGAGAGGGAAAAATTAAAGTTTACCACTTTTCCCCCTTTGGAAAAATATTTTTGGCTACCTCTGGAAAAATCACTATTGGCCCTCCCTTGGTAAAAATCCTTCCGACGCCCATGCCCCTGCCCTTTCATAAAGGGGTCAACGGGGGCGGAGATGCCTTTTTATGAAAGTATAATAGGTAATTTCATGGTTGGCCAAGACCGAACTGAAACAAATTTATTGCAGGTCTTCGAGCAAAAACAAACTTCAGAATGGTTTTCTATAATTTCTGGTATTATTTTTGAGGTTAGCATCGTTTTTGAACAGAAAAATGCATACGTGGCAACGATTTTTTGTTTTTTGCAAATTTGCATTGCTCTCAACGTTTTTACTGTCTTCCCGTGCCTTACCACTGCTCCGGCGTCCCTGATTAAGCTCTTCTGAAGTAAACAATGAAGCGTTCTTTACATCATTGAGATCATATTATCAAATTTATTATTATGGCCTGCTCTATACGGCATATATACTCTTTTCAGTTAAAGATTGGGATACTAAATGAAAGATTGACATACATAAACGTTTAAATTTATAAAGAAGGTATGCCGCCATCACAAGCCTTAAATTTTTTGTTTGATCCCCTAGAATGCGAAAACGGTAAAAGTCAAGTGGTGGGCTTTGAGGAAACTTAAAACCAACAGGAAATAAATTTTGATGAAACATTCTGGGTCTATATCTGCATATGTAAAGATAGCAGAAATTATAGGAAGAGTAATGATGAGAAAGGTGGCGACAAGCAGCAAAAACAAAACCCATTTCAGTTTGTGAGTGCTTGATTGTGAGTTTCACCATGCTTTATTAATCCTTTTATCTTTAAATAAGCACGAAACATGGTCTTTTTCCATTTTAAATTCTTGCTAGCAAATTTTAGGGGTGAAAACGGCGGCAATTTGATGGTCGGCCCCGGGCGGCACTTAGCTTCGCTATGCCACTGACAGAAAGTACAGCAATGTTACTCACTCTTTCACTGGTCATGGAGTTTCTGAGAAACGTTTTTACTAATTGTATTTTTGAAAAACTTATCTTGTATGAAACGCTGGTGACGGGAAGAGTTACAACTATTTTTAACAACTTGTACAATCAAACGCAGCTTTGCAAGGAGCTATAAATGAAAGAAATTGTTCGAGCGATGCAAGCAGCTTCGACTCTTTGACAAAAAATATTTCATGTTGTAAAACACTTTCACTAATTGAATATGCATTTGCAAATTCTTTCAAGTGTTCTTCTGATGGATATGTTTGACCTCAGGTGTAAAGAGCTGAAATGGCGGAAAGAATTGCTCCTTCAATGGCGCAGCCAGAATGATGCCGATGAGACTATGCCCCGCTGAACAAATTTGCTAAGATTTTTACTGGTGTTTTGTAACAAATTTCAGTTGTTAGAAAGACGTCAGTGACAGACGACATCCTTGACTGACCCCTCCCGAAAAAAATTCTTAGCTGCGCTACTGTCCTTAATCATATCAAAAACGGCTGTCTAGTTCTTTAATCACACACTCAATAATTGAATAGAAGATGGTGTACAAGCTGGAGTTTCTCATATTAACCAACTATTCACGACGAGGCTTAAAGAACTCCGCTGCATTCCCACGGTTTACTTGCTTATTCTGCAGTAGTTGTGATACTTTATCAACTTTCACGAGAATTTCCGAGAACAAATCTAGCACTGCCACTAGGGGCGCAGCTAGGAATTTTGTTCGGGAGAGGCCATTCACTGACGTTGTCAGATTTCAAACTTTAGCTATTTTGCACAAAGATCATTTTGATGTCACTGGTCAATTTATGGTCTATTACAACAGGATATGACGTCAAATATCTTCTACCAGTCGGCATCGATAAATTTTAACAAAGACAAGAAAACGTTCGCTTTCTCAGTGATGATTATCAAAGCAGTTATTAATCAAACAGTTTTCAATAAACTTTAAGAGTAGCGGAAAGCGAAGCACCGTGTAATGATGTCCTCGAGAATGTCAGTGATTATGCCTATTGAATAAGTCAAAATCAACTAAAAGTATGTGAGTGGATTCATGGGAACAAATCAGAAGATACCAGAAGCCAAACTTTGACTTCACAAAATACCTGCGAGCACAATTAAAAGATAAAATTCAGTCTGCGTTTCTTTTTGAACAACTCGTCGATAACCATCTCAGGATCAATGCCACATCACGATTATTCGTCAAAAAAGCCAATCCATCAGACGGTTTTGCCCCAGCCCGTAACCAGCTTGGGACACCAGGTGGGGGGAAGAGTTTTCTAGGAGGGGCCCAACTTTCTTAGTTATGTCCAATCAGGCCCGTAACCAGCTTGGTACATCAGGGCTAAGAAGAGTTTTCTAAGAGGGGCCCAAATTTATTAAACTATGTCCAATAGTTTTCAACTATGCCCAACAAATTTTTCCAGGGGTAGCGAAAAGGTTTACAGGGGAGGCTTCGCACACCCTACCCCTGGTTTCGGGCCTGTGTCCAATGGTTTTGAAGCATCTCCAACACATTTTTCCAAGGGGGCCGAAAATCTTTTTAGCCAGTTACGGGCCTGGTTTTGCCCCATAGTGCTGCGTAGATAGGCTAGCAATCGTTGAAGCGTTGAAAATGAACGTTCATTTGTTGATGTTGCGACTGGAAACGTTGCAAATAAGTGCAACAGTGTGTGAATGTTTGAGAAAAAGACACAATTGGAGAGCCTCTATAAGGTTTAACTCGCAGCTCAGAGTTTGGGTTACTGGCTCATGGCCTATGAGAGGGGGGTCCAGCAGGTACATTGTTCCGGGGTACGACAGCTACGAAGGGGCCTGAGACGGGAAGATAGGCCCGTAACCAGCTTGAGACACCAAGGGGGCGAAACGTTTTCTGAGAGGGGCACAATTTTTTTTAAGTATGTCCGATAGTTTTTAACTTGTCCAGCAAATTTTTCCAGGAGGACAAATATTTTTCTAGTGGAGCCTTCGCACCCTGTTACCCCCGTATTTACGGGCCTGCTGAAGAAACGATTGAGTGTTTGTTACTAAAACAATTGGAATAATGCAGATAAATTAATTCTGCCCAGTGATAAAACTGGTGTGGCCTAAAGGATTTCGTAAGAAGTGTTGTGTATTTTAATGTGAATTGCTGGTAGTGCATTTTCCTGATACGATGTATTGATAATTCTTAGCAGTAATTATTGTTGAACTTTAAGGTTTGCCTCTTTTGTCAAATTTAAGACATTCACGATTACTGTCACAGTGTGTCCATTTAACTGAATGTTCCTTTGCGTCTTTCATTTTTAAACATTTTCAAACAAATCTTTAATAAAAACTCTCTAATAAACCAAGAGTTTTATAACTAAGAGATGCTTCAAATGAAATTTGATTGGAAACATGCTAGTTCACAATACAATCTAATCTAAGAGCAGTAGCCCTAGAATATTGCGCATATGTGTAAGATAATAACTGAAAAGTTTAAAATTAACAAGTAAATGCAATGCAGGACGCAAGTGCTGATAGTGCACCGCGAGGGTGTGCTGTGCATTTTGCTGATTGTTAAACTTTCGCCGCCAGCTGATGCAAGGTCGAATCGAATGTGAGTTTAAGTTTAGCGGACATACCCAGAAATCTGAATATTTCGAAACATACAGGAGAAACTAACCACTCACAGCATTTCGACAATGCTTTAAAGAAGTGGTCGCCGCCTTGTGGCCCGTGTGACTTGTGTGAATTTTTTCCAAATGTTTTTATTATCTTGAGAATATTCTTGACAATTCCAGCTACAGTAGCATCTGCTGAAAGATATTTTAGCAAGCCTGAACTTGCAAATTTTTTTGCGATCTGCTATGTCACAAACTTGACTTGTTGACCTAGCAAGATTAAACATTGAGTCTAGAATTGCCAGACAAGTTGATTTTGATAGTGTTATTAGAAATTTTGCCAATAAAACTACCAGAAAATCTTATAATAGTTATATGATTTTTTTCTATTTTTTTCCTTGATTTGATTTTACTATGAACACTTAACAATCATATTTAAAAAATGGTAATATGGGTACATTTCTTGAATACATTTATGTTATAACGTAATGTTTCATATAATCAATAAATGAGCACTTCTTGTTGAAGTACGGTGCACATTAATTAGCCTCAATTTTTATTTATTTCAAAATAATTTTGCAAGTCTAAATGGGCTTTGTTCCGCATAAAAAAATTCCTTTTGGAGGCCTTATACTGACTTACTTCTGTCATATTCTGCTCTTAAGATTAACGAAAAGTCAACACCAGCTTTCACACAAAACCACCATGGCTGTTTGGCGACTAGTAATGGTTTGCTTGCTAATGCTTTTTATATTTGCTCCCTGAAACTGTAAGAAATGTGATATTAACAAAGTTTGTGTGCTGCGCCAACAGTGACTTGCTGTACATTTCACAGATTTCACAGTTGAGACCCTATATCATTACCTGACATCGCATACCCACTAGCCACAATACCAACCGTGCTGTGAAAAACATTGCGTTGTTGCATAACACTCCATTGCGTGGTGCGCTTGGGGTTGATCGTGTCTTGACCAAGTATGTTTCTATTTGGTTCGGAAATACTTCATGCAAATAATCCTCTCTAAAGTGTCTCACCTGAATTTGTACTCCTTTGCAAGAAAGCTGCGCCCTTCCATTTCATTCAGGCTACACCTCAGCTCGTGTTGTTCGCATTAATTGGCAACTTTGCTAACAAAGTTGCATGCTTTAGTCACATAGTTTCGCATCCACTCGCAACAAGTCTCGTAAAATCTTGGTCAGTGAGAGAAATGACGCTACATGAGTCCGACTGTTCCTCCCGTTTCTTTTCGAACAGTTGAGATTGATATAAAACACCAGCGAAATATCTTAACAAGTTTTTTCGGGTGGGGGGGGAATGGCCTCTTCGGCCTCATTCGGGCTGCGCCTCCTGACTGTCACAAAAGTCCATGTTTCGTTCTGTTTAAGTGGATATGGTCCACAACAATAGCTGCTTTCTTTCTCTTTGCTAATAGCTAGTACTTATATACAGTAAAATAGGGCGTTGAGAGACTGCACTGCCGTAGAGTGCTCTGCTCTAAGGTCTAGCTAGATTCTATGTTGTTGCAGAACATTTGTGGGTCGATTTAAAACTGAAGTCACGAACCACTTACGTAAGATGTTTCGACGTCATATGCACAAGGCAGCAGAATACATGACTGTAGTCAGGATAAATTAACTGATTCACAAATATTTTGATGTTGGGACAAGCAACAATCTGCTGGCAGTGTAACATCATCCAGTTCTGCCTCACACTAAAATGCACTGTAGATGAATCTTCCTATTTCTGCGACTGTTTTTTTTTTCAGCTTCGAACTGAATCTTTCTCCACCACGACCGGGTCTGACTAATATTTACGCAGGATGCGAGCAACCAGGGTTGCGGAATCGGAGGTAAATATCCGCTTCGACTCCAACTCCGACCTTTCCAAATTTTCCGACTCCGACTCCTTAACATCAAAGGAAGGAAATTTTGCTGATAAAATCATTGGAAATTGTGGTGCACAGTAAGAAACCTCTCTTTCAAAAAAAGTTTCAAACGAACTTGCAAATTTCAACATGAATGCTAAATTTAAGAGTGGGATGTAAAAAATGATCGAATTGGACCTCCGGAGTCGGAGTCGGACAAAAAAATCCGTCTCTGACTCCCAGTGTTGTTGGAAATCCGACTCCGACTCCACCCAAAAATCTTTGACTTCCTACGACTCTGGCTCCGACTCCGCAACCCTGCGAGCCACCACTGGTGTCCGTCGTCATCAACAACTCCCATCACCCGGCCGTCAAGAACAACAACCCATCTTATCATGCATTTGGGAAATTTGCCAGCTAGAGGGATTTTAATTGATGGTTTAAAATATTGTTGGCTACAAGTTCTTGGCTCTATGTGTCAATCAAACGAAGTTGAACATGAAATTAAGCGCACACCTGGGGAAGACAAACTGGGGGAACCCAAAAATCCGGGGAAGCCATGACCCACCCAGGCCACACCTTAGAATCGCCGCTGGCCGATGTGTTCTGCCGAGTGAAGACATTTAGCACGATACGTTATCGAGCGTCAAAGAAACAGCACATGTGGAGCTACTGTCCAATCAGCATCACCTGGTAGTAGAGTCACTGAACTCGACATCTCAAAGATGACCAGTTTACCGCAACGGACGTGTTCCTTATCACATATGTGGTCACCTTTTACGCTAGTAGCGTTAATGCTTGTTATAACGTTGTGCATCTTTTGTTGTTTGTTTCGTTTTCGTCAAATGAGTGGAGTAGAATTAACTGTGAAATCCTCTTCTTGATGGTTACTAAGTGTGTGTGCCGATTCTACTTGTGAAATGATTACCTTCAGCGTGTGCTTTGATTACTCTTCGTGGAATCTTGTGTGATCTTGTGCCCATTTCTAGTTATAATGGTTTCTTGGTGCAGTTGTCATCTGTGCTGTTGAAGTGCACGTTCCGTTTTTATCTAGATAACACCTAATTTCAGGTTATGCATATCTCTTTTCTGAACCCTAGGCTCTTGGCGCTGTACTGGAAGTGAACTCTAGGCTATTGGCGCTGTACTGCTAGTGATGAGCCAGCATTGCAGCATTCACTACAGAAGTCATTGGGCACAGGGGAGTGGGATGGGTTTTTGAACATAATTCGAATGTTGTTTTGTCATTAAAGACAGCAGTGCAGATTTACAGCTTCTGCTTTGTTGTTTGAAGCTCACACGGACAAATATTACAAAATATTGCTGACACTGCTTGGACTATTAAAAAACAATCTAGTGCTTTGTGTTTAAGGAAGAGAAACATAACAAGCTTGAAAGCACTCAACTTGCCTGTAGAACATTCCTTGTCCGTGTAGCCCAGTGCGCAAATACAAGAAAAGTCGTTGATTCTGTCAACGCATGTCCCATTGTTCTGACAAGGAGCAGAGTTGCAATCGTCTATGTCTGCCAAGTAAATCATATAATCGTTTCAAACATAGTGGGGTATGTGAATTCATGACACTGTCAACGTTTGCATCTTTTGATTTTTATTTTTTCTGTGTTGATCAACAGAAATATTTGCCTTAAGACATCAGCAACAAAATACGAATGTAGAGATTTGCATTTTTAAGTTGTTTGGTAATGTCTTAGAAACCCCAGCGGCAGTATATCATTTATCAAAGTCTTATAACAGTTGAAACAGAAGTTGCAGATCAGGCCAAAGGATTTGTTAGTCCAGTATGCACAGGAATTTAATTATTTATTTGCGTGTTTGGTTCAGACGAATGGTCCATATAAACAAGGGTGATTGAATAACAAAAGAAGACAGAAATTGTTTGTCATATTACAATACAGAGTACTGCAGGTTTTGTTACATAAACACAATCAATGCGTAGAGACGAGCAAAACACTAAAACAGCGCACCAGCCAATCCTGCATTCGCTCATCATCATGCACAAATCCGGGAGTTTGAGAGAAATGAAGGTATTCTAACATCAGGTTTTGGGTAAAACGTTTTGATCAAACTTTCAAATGTTTTTGCGAGATATTTAGCTCGAGGCTGACAATCGTTTTTTTGAACTTAATTTGAAGCAAACGTTTGCGGAATCTATTTTGCTATCTCTATACCGTATATTCACTTTTTCTGTTCTGGCTTGCACACAACGTCGACATGTTGGAGGTGATAGAGGCATTGCAAGAAAATGCAGAAATCGTGAGGCGCCACGAAGCACACGGAAGGTTTTGGTTCCACGGCACAGGCAGTGCGGAAGAAGAATAACCAGCGAAACAACGCACCAGCATCCGCTGCAATTGGTCACCGTCAAGCAGGAAAAAAGATTGGGATTGAAATTCTGTTTACTCAGTTATCATTTTGTTGAATTTACATAGAAGACTTCTTTCATGCAAAAGAAGACAACTATTTACTCACTCGCACTGCAATCACTTCCTGTGTATCCTGCAATGCACGCGCAGGTGTAGTAATTCACCATACCGGTGCATATCTTACGGTTTGCACAAGGTGCTGATTCGCAATCATTGATATCTTGAAAAATATGCAAATACGTAGCATAAGAGTGGATCTTTGTGTCAAAAAAATTATAGGAATGATTAGTTTTTGAAACAGTAGAGTTTTATATTCAAAAACCTAAACGTTTCTTTCAACAAACCAAATAAAATTGGAAGAAACACGCAACAACCGTATTTTGCAATACCATTTGTACACCTGTATTGATGCAAGAACAAAACCAACCTATGGAAAGTTGAAGTATAAAAAATTGATTACATTGATCTATTTTATTATTGAATATTTACTCTAGCGTTTCAAATTACCGGATATTATTGCGTGTTTTGACAAGAAATTGATGACATGTGTAGAAGTGTTCTACTGTATTTTAATCAGCAGTTCGACACAAAAATGTTGCCGACCACTGTAATGCTTCAACTTTTTATACCATCGTAGCAGATTTCTTGCTTGAAAAAATTAAACAGTTTCTCTGGGCCACTGCAAAAACAATGGATTGGGTTGTACGAACATAGTTAGCTCGCATGTAGGACAATGAAAACAATTCTGTGGTTGTTCACAAGTTTTGCCAGTAAAGTTTGTGAAACTGAAATGCGTTTGTTGGTTCCTTCTTACGTGCACTTTTGATATTATTCGCGACTTTTTTGTAGCGTAGCGACTTGAGAACTTTTTCGACAATAAAAATTTGTTATAGGATGTTTCCTACCTGGTGATCAGTGGACGACAAGGGACTGGCTATGAAGTTCTGGAAGTCCACTTTATTCGGGATGTTTTGTAAATGTTACTTTTTGATAAAACATTAACATCAACTTCCAAAACCGATACATTTTTGTAGTGGGAAAACAAGCGATATTTTAACAGTGGATTTTCTGAAAGTCCGAAAGTAGTGAAGCTATATGGGCACTTATTTATATGATAAAATGGATTTGACTTTCTCACGCTGCTTGTGTAGCCTGTGAGGTGTGATGTAGTGAGTGCCATGGAATATTATATTTCGTGGTTTTCCTGTACTTTTAGCTTGATTGCACAATGGTATGGAATTCGTTTGTGTACAATTTCTAGTGCACATGCCACATTTTATATTACCTTTTAACAAAATTAAAAAAAGGACTTACAAATTTTCTTCAACAAGCCAACAACGAAGTAATTCCAAACATATTGTTAATGTCCGTAAACGTATTCATATGTGCAAATACCAACTTTAAGATACCATCTAATGTGTATGTAGTTTGGTATTCTTTTGTTTGCACATAACGTGAGAAATGTAAAACATCAAAATTATAACTTTACTTAGGTCTTCAATAGTTTCTTTACAAACTACTGCTGTGAAATAAAGAGCACCTCTTCCAATTTTGTCTGTGGTTGCGTTCATTGAACGAGGTTTGTATTTTACAACAAAAAGACATTCTGCACAGTAAACCTTGTAAACCACACATAATGAGGGATTTATAGATTTTGGCTATATGTGCCAACAGATTCAAGTCCAGATACTTTGTAAACTATCAGCTTAACGTTTTACAAAATCGGGAAAGAAGATCAGGCCATCAACAACAAAAGTTGCGGAAATCAGGTACGTCTTTGTACTAGCTTTTACAGCGTAGGCTTGACATTTTGCTTTCTATTACTGCTCTCCGTTCATTGCCATTGTTGCAAACCATTGCAAGGTATTGTTTTCATGCGTTACGATATAAAGTTTTGTTGCATCATGACAACTTTTTCGATGTAAGAATGCCATTGTGAGAAAACTCTTCTTTTCTACTCTGGATGTTTGAAATCGCAGAATATCAAAAGGGGTACAAGCATGCTCTGTTCGAAAATTTGCAGTCATACCAACACTGTCCCAGATGACAAAGGACTGACTAAGGTTTTTTTGCAAGGTGCCGTTTAATTAGTAAAACAGCCAAAAGGTGTTTTTTCCTTGAGGCGTCTTAGTTTGTATAATGGTCAACACTTTGTTACGTAAGAGCGTTCAAGTTTTTGCAGCGAAAAATGAACATACTTTAAATATATCAAAGATTCACGCACCTGGTGACATGCGCTGTCAAACACATTGCTGGTACAGCCAAACCAAAGGCGTTACCGGCAGCACACGGGTAATGGTAAAATATTCAGGTTAAACAAATCAGATGTAACTTCACACGACAACTTTTGATTTTAGTTTTCCGACCACGGATTTGAGCGTCTTATAGTAGGCCGCTAACAGATTTACTTTCAAGGTAAAAACTTTTGTACTTTGGGATAGAGCGACACAGATATTTCACCATGTGCAAACATTGGGAATTGCCATATTCAGAACAGCCAAGCTTACTTGCTGAACAGTCTTCTCCTGTGTAACCAGCCACACAAGAACAGGAAAATCCATTCAACAAATCCGTGCAAGTGGCGTTGTTGAAACACAGACAAACCATGCTTACCGCTTTAGCACTCGCATAGGCGGATTCGCTGGGGGGTTAAAGGGCCCATTCCCCATAAATCTCTAGCATACCTTGTCGTTTTGTGCTTCGAGACGGGGTGTCCCAAACCAAATACTGTTGCTCGCTTAAATTTACAATATTTTCTCCCTCCCAAAATTTGGGCTGGCTACACTACTAGTACTGAGTCCTCGTTGCCAGGAAGACTTGTCCATGAAAATCAGTCGGTAATATCTGTGCAGGTTCCTCCATATTTACAAGGAAAAGAAAGTCAATATATCGCGTCTGAAACCAGGCAATTTTGCATTGTATTTCTGAACTTACAATTTTATCACAAACACCTTTATGCATTTGGTTCCGATATGTCCTGGAGTAGATCAAATCTGCGTATTAATTGAAGCGTTAACGCTGTTTACCACATATTTTTGTAACAACCGAATGCTCCATCTTGCCAGGCGCGTATGTCTATACGGAAAATTGAAGATAGAAAATGAATACGGTTGAAAAAGCACAGAATTTGCGTTTTGGGCATCATTGGCGGTTCACGTCGCGCAACTGAATCGGTCTGCAGGTGATTAACACACACTAGGTTTACGTTGCGTAGTTTACGCTATTTACGCGGATATTATTTAATTCGACGACATTTCGCCATACTGCCAAACCAGTCTCGTCGCCACGGGGATTTTGGTGGGTTTGCCCACAAAACAAAGCTCCAAGCAGCCTCGAAATTGAAATCTGAAACACCGAAAATAATTAGACTTTTGTTATTTTTAAAATGTCAAGTCGCCCTGCATAAACGCAAAGCCCCTCTTGAAGACTTTCTGGCGACGGTTCTGTGTCCCATACATCGCCAAAAATTGCCAGCAGCACAACTGCTGTGTTTGAAACAAATAAATCCACCATTTTTTAACCCCACTGCTGCGTCATTAGTCCTTCATGTATGCTGAGGCATCCAGTGGCTTACAGTTCGCTTATGGCACACTGAAATTAAGTTTTGTTTTAAATAGTGTTTCAATCCGCAGATGCTCAGATTTTGCTACGCTCGAATCTTTTTAACATTTTGTGGCCAAAACAAGGCTACAAGCAAATAACACGTTAAACCTCGACTGGTTGTTCCAGCTCATGCAACTTTCTTAGCTTCTGCAACTGCCAGCAGAACCATTAGTATTGCTTCGAGATTTTCCCAGACTGATCTCGATTGGAAATACAAATGTAAAAAATTGCAGTGTGGTTTGGTAAAATTTTGTCATCCTTCATTTTGTGCATGTTTGCCTGCATGCGGCCACAGTTCCACCAATCCTTTTCTTTAAATTATTTAGTATATTATATCTGCTAAAACAAACTTATATGTTTCTAACGCTGCAAATTCAGTCAAGCTAAACCATGACTTCTGAAAGTAATATTGACAATCTAACGCTATTAATCATGATAATAAATCACTGTTGATTGGCTAACTATAGAGAATACTATCTCACTAAAGTTGGATGATTTTGTCTAAGCATTTAAGACAACATTCTCAATTAGTCAAACAGGTTTCATTTGCAGATTTTGTTGACAACTTTAAATGGATTATAAAGTGCTTGTTTCAGGTATCTTAACATGGTACAGTTTTAACCAAAACTTATGTGGTTTTGTAATCATTGAAGAAATGCTGAAACGAATGAAGTTTAACTCATTCCTAAATACTAGTGTCACAAATATTTCAACATCAAACTTTGCTTACTCGAAATGTTTAATAACTAGGGCCATTTTTATGACCTAAAAGATGTATTATACGACTATATTTTAGAAAATATAACTTCCTATGATCAAACAAAAATGACTGAGCTAGAACATATACAACCACTGTACAAAGAAGCATTACCAGTGAAAATAGGCATAAGAGATGGTAGCCCCATGGTTTGTTGAAGTCCCACTAAAATAAACAGCTCAAAACAGGAGCAAAATATATAGTTTGACTTGAACTTTGAAGCAAAGTGAAAGCATGCACGGGCATTGGTTTGTGTCTTTGGGGCAGCAAGAACATGCACTTTAAGGCAGTGCATTACATTTCATCTAAATAACTTGGTTCACCTACGTCTTTGCCAATATTCGCAGGATGCCCATGTGGGTACAATTTGCAGGATGCAGATGAGACCTATGGATGTAGTAGTTTCACCAGATATTTTGAGATTGTTTCAATGGTTTCCTATTAAATTAGGTTGGAAATATTCAAAATATGACTTTACGACTTGACATGGAAAATATGACTTTTTATGACCTTATAACTTATGATATAGACATCATAGGGGTATGAGTTTTGTTTTAAAATTCGTTTCACAGCTTCCTGAAGCACAGAAAAAATATGACTTTTATGACTTTAAATGGCCCTAGTAATAACGCTTTCTTGAATATTTTCTAAAAGTTTTTTTTGGTGAGGAATGCAGTCTTGCAACATTCCGAAGCTTTCGTACTGTGTCGCAGTCACCACGAACGACAAACCAATAATGGGGAGAAATTACACAACAGGGAAGAAACGCGTCACGAATGTTACGGGTCTTAAAGTAAAATAGCCTATCAAGGCCAATGGTCACGATTTTCGAAAAAAAATTCTTTTTCAATACCACTCAACTCGAGCGCGACACTCACGAATCAAGCCACTGTTCTGTCGGTCAAAGTGAAACTGCTACAGGCAAGTGCGTGGGCAACGCCCACGTCTCTGGTTTAGGAGAAATGGGTTTTGCAAAAAAACGCTGTGCCAACTGGCACTTGAGATATGACTTCTAATTGTACCATCACATCGTACTGCAGCCCTTTGCCAAAATCTAGGGTCAGCAATATCCAGAAAAATGCCTGCCCAAACTGTTAATACTTTTTATTCCTGTTTTATTTTTGTAATTTCTCTATTGTCGGTAAGGCCCGAGGGGCCAGTGGCAAATTTTGACAACTTTAAATAGATTATAAAATGCTGCTTTAGTAGTTTACGTGTGGTAAACGTGTTTGACGGAAACATGGTTTTAGACATTGTATGTAACATGTGCCATATTGAACGAGGGGAAGAATGCTTCAAACGGGCTTTTTGTGTTGAGTACTTGCTTTTTTAGAGAAAACGGCTGGACATACACAAACAACATGACGACCAATCGTTGTTTCAGATGTTTCAAAGTTGCATCTTTTTCAAGATTATTTTGTTTGCTTGAAGAATACCTTGTTGCGTGATACCCTTATGAAGCTGTGCATAGAATATCGTATCTCGCACCACAATAAAACGTACCACTGAGTTCCCGAACGAAGTAAGAAATTCTGAATCCTGAGAGAGTTACGCTGCTGTCTGAGCTGAAACGAAGATAAACCTTTAGTGATTGAAAAGTATACAGTCTCCATCCAAGTGAGCCTCTAAGTTTATCTACCAATCCAGTTTCATTGGAAATCTGAAAAAAATTGTTTTGTTGAAGTGTGGTGGGGTAAACTCGTTTGGAAGAATAAATCAGCAAAGTAGGTATTTAGCTTTTAATAATAGAGCAAATTTGACACGAAACGTATACACTACGTCTGAAAACTAATGTAAGAAAATTTGTTAGTTAAAACGTAGTGAAACTTTAGACTTTTTTGACATTTTCCGTACACGCGATTTGTCGTGCTTCTAATAACAGAAAATTTCATTCAACTTTCTCATTTCCCTTCGAGAAAGATGGACATCAACTTTTCTACAGTACAAACTTCTAATACCTTCACTGCTGAAAAACAATCTTTTCGGCAAATAATCATAGGTCATTTTGTTTAAACCTCCACCAACCACTGACGTATCCCCGAATGGAATGTTGTAAAATACAGTGGGGAGAACATTTGGCCAATTTTTATTTCAGTCCAGTGCAGAGTTCCTCAAACTGTGTTCGGCAGAACACTTGTTATATGTAATCTTGTTCAAAGTTGTCCGTGGAACAGAAACATGACGCAACAGGGTTTATTAACTCAAAATGAGCGTCAATGCTACTCTCGGCTTCTCTCGTGTATCGCTTAATTCGCTTTTAGAACGAGAAGATTTCGTTATTTCTTGGTGTTTCATGAAGCAAAACAGCTAGACTTGCTGCTCCATATGGCCAATAACAACACTTGGTGCTTCATGCCTAAAAAAGTTGAGAAACAATGGTCTAGTGCTTTTTTGTTCGGCTTCAAAATGCTCTCTTGACTAACCCGCTGAATTTTTCGTTTTGCGCCATTTAATCCACAAATAATATCCAGCCTGAGCACGCACTTTATTTTTGAGAAATTGAAGTGTTTGAAATATATATTCCAGTCATTACACCATGCAGTAGATTTTATATTTCACCAAAACTCACACTCAAATGATCGCAGCAAAATTCCGTAGCGAAGTGAATGACTTCGATGACAAGTTCCACGCCTGGATTGTTAATTATCCAAGTGCATTGATCATTGTTTTCATAGACACTTGGGTAATTCTTGGAAACTACAAACTGTTTCACGTTGGAAGCGTGCAGTTGCAGTTCGTTGCTTTGGAAACATGAGGCTGGCAATAACATGAGTTCAATCGTAATTGTGGGCAAGATTCTCGCAAATGCAAATGTAAGCGCTGAACAAAACGTCCGTAGCTATTTGCACAGTTCACATACTCGTATTCAATGGTTGCTTTTAAGCACTGCAAAATTATAATTTTATTATTTTTACATAATTTACCACTTTTCAACCAACCAAAATTTGTAGATTTGACGTCTCAAAGCCATTTCCTGCTAAAACGAGGTTATGATTTGTACAGAGTTGATGGAACAGGTGTTCTGACAAGTCGACAAGAATTATCAAAACCCTTTAAGTACCGTAGAGGCCCATATGTCGGCTTTGCGTCACGTTTTTTGTAATAACTCTCGAACAAATGAAGCTACCTCGACACGTAAGACAAGTTACTTTTTTGGTATCGGCTGTTAGTTGTAGTGCTTGCAAGTAGTCAAAACAAAAGAAACGTTTCAAAAAAGCTAAGTTATAGGCGTGAGAAATTTTTATTGAAAAAGAAAAAAGTTTGCCTAAACTGGGCAAAAAAATTAAGTCAATTTTCTCAAACATTTCCTGTGCAAACATACTGTTGTGTTAAACTCATCTGAAAGACCTTGCGAAAACTTTCTAGCAATGTTTTACTTGTCGACGCATCTTCGGTGGTTCGCGAGGTATCGCCGAAAAAACGCCGAACAAGCCGATATATCGACTTCTGCGGTCCCTACTCCGTCATATATAGAACGAATTAGGCAACAACGTCTAATGTAGAATGGGTACTTCACAGCATGCATCAGTCAGCCACCCTCAAGACCCCTGCCTTGAAGAGCACAGCGAAACACACTAGTCACTTAATTTATCCTTCCGAACATTGTCCAAGTTGAAACAAGCTCAAGACATCGTCTTTCGATGTTTCTTGTGTTATCATGAACGTTAAGCATTTGTCTCTGTGCTTGGTGTATTGATTGCAGAAAGGTAAACACTTCTGCTTTTTAGCAGCCCACCATTTTTATGTACCTGTTTCACAGTTTTGTCCGCTAAACGTCATTGCACAGTTGCATTCGTAGCCATTGGACAGTTCCACGCAGCTTCCTCCATTCAAACATGGTGATGAAACGCAAAAAGTTGATACTACAATAACGAAAAATTTTTAAACTGTTGAAAGGTTGCAAATATACATCAGCGGTATGCTGAATATCTTCCTTTTTTCAACGTTTACATTTTACCACGTACGAACTAGGCGTGGATTGTAATAAATGAAACCCTGATGAATAAAAAACTCGTCACGATATTAATTGAGTTGCTTTCACAGATATTCATATGATTATTTGTGATAGAACAATTTTTTTAAAATTAAATTACATTAAAAAATTAGGTTTTAATGTTTTCTGAGTTTCCATGATCACCGGTTTGCTAAGCTTGTACTTCATACTCAATGAAATAATCATCAATGCTTACTTAAATGTTTTAATGCTAACTTTGAAAAAACACAAGAAGGCACTTTCTATCCAAGTTGTACAAGAAATATATTGAAAAAATGATTTAATTTAAAAATAAACACCTAGGTTAAAACTTAAGCGGAATCCAGCTCTGCCAACGGAATAGTCAGAGTGAAAATTAAGATAAATCGTCTCCTCATCAAATTGGTAGCGTTCAGTAGAGTGACTCCCACTTAAGCGATGGATGAGACCTCCGTCGCCGCCTCTAATCTACAAACCATATATATGTTTGGATAACAAAGTAATCAAAAACAGTTTTGCAACAATCATTTGTTTTAATTTTTAAATAGTAAAAAAACGGTAACGTTCAGTAACCATGCCATGACAGTTTTTTCATAAACCCTTTCCGTTCTTCCGAAAAAGTCCAATGAACAGCGTCGGTTGAGATTTACAGGGGATATGAAATTATTACACTTGGATCATTTCTTTCATATTTTAACGGACACGAATTTATGTATTATAAAAATATTGCTAAACTGCAATTTTATCAGCAGCCTGTTTGGAATAAAGTTTGGAATGCTCAAAGGTCTATTGATCAACGTGACCATTTCTTACTCTGCCGACACTGCCATTCGATAATAATCAACATTTGTTGCAATTCATTTGTTGCAATTCGAGCAGTAACCGGGTATTGAGGCCCTCCTTTCCAGTGTACAGTTTGTACACCTGCGACAATGTTGACACTGGTTAAAGATAGATCGATAGATAGATAGATAGACAGATAGATAGATAGATAGATAGATAGATAGATTTATTTGGCGGTACTGAAGTAATTGCGCTAAAGGGCTGATAAGATTGCCTTTCATTGCAAACTTTGCGTACCATCTTTGTTGGTGAATTGAGATTTTATGAACAGATTGAACCATGCTATAATTATTTGAGCTATAGATACATTTTTCTTTTGAAAATATTTGTACTGATTTCACAAGCCTCTCCAGGCTTATTAACTATTTCCAATGGTATCATCATGTACACTATATCCTGGTTGTAAATAATCAAAACGTCAGGAGCAATTATTTGTTAACAACTTACAAACATTTACCTTCAGGAAATCACAGCAGTCCTCTGTTTGAAAGGATAAAATGGTTATGATAAGATTGAAGTTTTGAGCTTTACGTATTGCCCAATTGCAATCAAGGTTTGTTCCGTACCCGCCAGGAAAGTTTGGAGAAGAAACATATTGCAGTTCCAGTGAAGCCGTCAATTGATGAGCGTTTGAGTTGCATTCACTGTGGTCAATGGCACTTCGTCTTAAAACTATAAAAGCAAGATAGTTTGTTAAGGCAGAAAAAGAACATCATCACTGACCAAACCCACAACTGCTTGGATTATAAAAGTTTAGAAATACTAACTGCATGATCATTTTACGGTCTTATTAAAATTCGTGATCGAATTTCATTATCATCCTGTTAAATGTGTTCATTAGTAATTTGTCGCAGAAGACAATTTTTCATTGAATCTTTCATTTCTTGATAGTATCACTATTTTCTGGATTTATTGGTTTGCAGGCACAGCAAGTGCTTGTTTTTGGATTAGGGGTTTGCAGTCTTTTCCGCCCATGCGACTCGTTCAACTAGGAAAGATATTGGTGTAAGCTCATGCCACAAAAAAAGGTGCAACAGCACAAAATATTAATCAGTGGCTGTTTATACAACTTAATGTGAAGATTGTCTCTGCATCATGTCCACAATGCTTTGAATCCTGGGCGCAGGCGATGAAAGTGCGCAACGTATGACGTCTTCAATATCAAGTCGGTTGCACTGCTTGGATTTCACATCCAATAAGGATGTGAAGGCTGACTCACTCAACCATGTAGTGCTGCAAGGCAATAGTTTTTTGAAACAGTTTCTGCTGATACGTGGATAAGATGAGGACACACGTATCCAAAATTCAGTGAATGAATAGGTTTCAAATTGGTCACGACAGCCTAAATCATTTTTGAGATCAATTTTGCAACTCATCATCCACCTGTTCAATAAAAACAAAAATGGATTCCTTACAATCGACAATAAATTTTGGTCAAGCTCCGGAAAGTAGGATTTGAATTCACTGTATAGAGTACTAAGGTGACCTGCTACTTCATCCTTAACCTCATCATCCAGTTCACACAAATATGCAAGACTGTGAAGCATGTCAAATATACTTTTTTTTCCACTTCACGTTTCCAGTTGCACAGCTTTTCAACAAATGCATTTGTTAAGTCCACAAACTGAATGTTATCTTTCCTTTTCCTTGCACCTTTAAATTCAAAACTTCAAAAATATCCGCCAAATATGCCCGGCAAGAAACAAACTTAACCATTTTCAAAATGAGCTGCTGTGCAGGTTTTGCTGCTTCTAGAACAACCTTCAGCTCATCACGGAGCTCGAACACTCTGGCTACAAGGTTGCCTCTTTGCAGGCATCGCACTTTGGTGCGGTAGACAGGATAATTATGATCAGAATTTAAGTCTTCACACAACTTCTGGAATACACGGAAATTTAAAGCACTGCTTTTGATAAAATTCACGGTTTTAATGACCACACAAAAGTTCATTAAAGACCGCCTGGTAAAGTTTTTCAAACTAACGCTTTCCTATGAATAAAACAGTGAGTGATGACAACATTAGGCGTTTTCTCGTGCACCAGCGTCTGAAAACCGCTTCTTGATCCAAGGTAAGTTGGTGTGCCATCAGTGCACACACCAATTTTATCCCTTACACACAATTTTATCCCTTATGTTCGCTTTTCCAGAAAATGCTCTACTTTTGACATTGCGTCTTTTGTATTGGTGGTGGTCTTCAATCCACAAGAAAAGATCAACTTTTCTTTTACTGTTCCTCCATCACGTATAGAACGAAGACCATAAACTGAGATGCTGAAGAAATATCTGTGGATTCATTAAGATGAAGCATGGGCATCCCCAGAAATTTTTCCAGGGGGGGGCAATGTCAACGTTTTGCTAATCCTTGTCAGGTTGCTGATGATGCAATGCAAATGTATGTTCACGAAACGCTTAACTTTTTCTGCACGCCTACACTACAAAGAAAATGGTCCATGTTGCGACAACTGTCACAAAAATGCTTTTGTTTGGCAGTCATAGCCAGGTATATTGCAATAATTTTCTCAATACGCTTATCTGCAGATTTTCAAAGCAGTGTACTTCTTTTCACAGAAGTTCTTTGCCATGGCTATCACAAAAACAGCAAATCAAAATACGCAAGAAAATCTGCCTTCCTCTGCTCACTACTACCATAGAAGCTTCAAAACCAGTGAGGGATTTCCCACAAAAAGTTGTCACAAAGCTTCTAAGACAGTGGTTCCCAAACTTTTCCCGTTAAGTACACCCGAGTCATAAATCAATCAACGCGAACCCCCAGTAAGCTGACAAATCTACACATGAAACTTCAACTGCTATCCAAGTACCCCTGGAAATCTTCCCACGAACCCCTGGGGGTTCACAAACTCCAGGTTGAAAAACACTGCTCTAAGATTTCAAACTCACTCTTCAGAAATTCTGGCATGTTCTTCTCAGACAGTTTTGCCAACAACTTTTTGAAAGTTATCCTCAAAGTTTCCTCCAAAATATTTTGGCTTAAAGTAAAAACTACCTTGACCTTTCCGTGTTTGTTTGGGCTTCTTTGACCGCGACTTTTTCCAACTTGTCGAAACCACAAATTATGACTTTATTTTACCTAGCAAGACTTATCAGCGTCACTTAGAAACTAAAGCTGCAAACTTCTGGGATCTCGTCCAAAGCGATCAACCACCTTTTAATAAAACCCTGCTTGTCTTGTTTGATTTTTCACGGGTAACGCTCATGCATAAGCCGGACAAGTAGACTATGTTGACAGGACTATCGGACAACTTACTCAAGTTAGAAAATAATACCATGCAGGCTTAAAAAAAATTAAGCAATGAAATATGAAAAGTCGCCACAGCAAATGTAAAGATCAAGACTTCCACAAGCGTACATAGACGTTTTCCAACAAAGCCACGTAGTTTTATACTGTATGGAAAGTAGTGGCAGAACTGACGGGATGCCAGAGGGGCGAATCGTACCACCTGGCAAACTAAATGTAAAAACGGAGCTCCCGCTTAGCTTATATTTCGGTTGAAGTGTTCTTTTGGTTTTCAGCAGGTTGTTATTTTGTGTTTTTTTAGTATTTTCCGGTTATGTAGAGATTTAGTACAGTATAGCAATCCACATCCGGATTCACCATCATTTCTCAAGTTCTTTTCTGATTGTTGGCTAGTAGGCACCCAGTGACAAGTGGGCAACTTTCAGCTACGCTTCCACCCTATATCAAAACTCTACTCCAAACATTTTTGACGGTGAGCCACATAAGCCATTACACAACTCTTCGAGGGCTGAACATCTTCCGTAATGTGATTGTTTCGGCATATGTTGCATTCTACCAAATCAACAAATTTTTCGCAAATATATTATTTTCTCAATATTGGCAAAATGTTCTTGCACTCGGTTGAAATGGTTTCGCGGGCCGGATTTGCCCCGCTTGCCGTAGTTTGGAGATCCTTTTCTGCAGTTACGTCACTGGTGAAAAGTAGCCTGCATAAGAGTAGTTTGATTAAGCTATTCGCTCAGTTCGGACACACTGTTCACACTCACAGTCTCACACTAAGAATGGATTCTTCGAACTTGTGGTAGAATTGCTACAGATCCACTCATGCTTTTATTCAAACAGTATGAAACTACGTGCCTTTCCACTGTTAGCAGTCACTGCCTTGCTGCAAAACCCGCGAAGATGTCTGCATTCAACAGCCAAATGCGGCAAAGCGGCTTCTCTCTATATTTGAAGTGAAACTTTGAAAATTTGTTGCCATGTTATTGTTATGCGATAACACAATCCGCTTGCTAGTTTCCCAACTTGCCTCTGTAGGAAAACGAGCGAGCATGAGTGAACTGCTAGCTCATTACTGCATGACACCAAAGTAGTGAGCCTGGCTTTGCAGTGTGAGTGTCATACCGGCAAATGAACTGTCAATGCAATAATTAAATGAAGTAATCGGAATTAAGCTTCTGACTTCAGGTTTTTTAGAATATTTTGGTTCTTAGTTCAAATTTCCAGGGGGGGGGCGAATGTCCGTTTTGCCCCCACCTGCAGACGCCCATGAGCTGAAGTGCGTATAACTCAAATAATGACTCTCTTTAACTTCAGTGACCACTTGCTCTTTCATATCATTCGCAATAAGAGCAATTCTTCTCCGAACAGTGATGTCTGACTTTCTTAGCATTGCTTTATCTTTCTTTCACTTTCTTCACCCAACTCAATCTCGACCACGGCCAGAGCACTTGACTTCACAAGTCTCACCAATGTTGTGGGCCCTTATCAGTTTGGCAATTATTAGGTTGACTTCAAATGATGCCCATGTCAGTTTCTTATCAGCGCATCAAAAAGAGCCAGTCTTGTCAACATGTTCACGTTTCAAACCTTAAAGCTTTTTTTTACTATTCGATTTCTTTGCTCGTAACCACTGTATACTCACACTGTAGATACTGTTCAGTGTTCATGCTTAGATATGCTGTAACACACACTTGGATTGTGCTATATACTGCAACATACTGGTTGATACTGCTGCATTGCGTAATATTTTCCTTCACACTGTTGTAGGAACCTTCATACAACAAGAAGATTTCAATAAAGAAATCTACGAAGACAAAACATACGAAACCATGGATAACACATATGAGAACTTAAACATTGAAATGCCTAAAGTACAGACCGTGTGAAAAGACAAGAACGACCTTTGGACCTGAATGATATGAAGACAGTAGCACAACGACGTAACGAAACAGTTGGGAAATTTACAAACGAAGAAATACTCAATTATGGACATACAATGTAGACACCCGCAAGAATAAAGAGTGAAGCAAGATCACCACTCTAGAAACCTCAAGTGGATTGACGCACGGAAAGCACTGATTTGCGTCAAGCAACACGCAACGGGCAAAAGTTGCATCTACGCACTTGCTAAAATAAGTAAACTGAAAAGTGAACTTCCGAAGCAGGTATTTCCACAGGAAAAAAACTCCTAGAAGACCACTTGTGGGAAAAACAAGACAATAAACGAAGTACGAAAATAGTCATTTCCCGGCGCAACAGTACAAAAGATACAAGCATGAACACTATAAAAAGCCACCGAAAATATCCTTCAAGCAGACCATCACCCACATGGCCTCAGGAACACAAGACGAAGGAGCAACCAACCACGAGAAGAAAGAAAGAACGCTTGAATGACAGCACGGTCACCCACACCTGCTGCTCTTTTGTACGTTTTTTCTGAGAAGAAGTTCGTTTGCTGTAAGTCGGTATTCATGAACAATGGCAGTAGGCGGCCTAAGGTTCAGATCAGTAGAATATGAACGTTCAGTTAACGAGTGACAGACGGAAGATTGTCTAATGACAATTCCAATGTCGTTTGCTATGTTCTATGATTGTCCAAGAGTACACTATATCAGGTACGACTAAAAAACGATATTAATGAAGACTTATGTAAGTTAGAAACTTATTGACTAACCATAGACGAAATATAATGTTCGATTAAAGTGAAGACTTACACGCTTGAAGTGTTTGTGCCATCCGGGAAATATTCAGGTGTGTTAAGCAGTCTTTAGTATTTGTGATAATGTGCCTTGGTACTAGTATGGATCCATTTGAATAAAACACGGTACCTGAAGTGTCTTTTGTCTTTTCGTATGCATTGCAGACGTAACAGTATATGGCGACACAGAAAGATCTAACACTGACTGTTGCACGGTGCTACATAGCGTTTTAACTGCTACAAACTGCAGCATAGTACATCTTATAGTACTATATTCTGCTGCATACTGCTACGCAGGCGCGGACACATGGGGGATGAAGGGATGCACCGCCCCACCAGACCTAAAGAGGTGTTGACATGACACTTGATTTCATTGTAAATCATTGCCAAAATATTTTTGTACTGCAAATTACTCGCTAAAGATGGAAAAATTTTACCTATGCTAACAATTATTCAAAAACGCTTCTTCGCTTTATTAGATGAGCTGGCCTTGTTTATGGAACCTGGTGTAAAATAGTCAATGATCACATGGGCTTCCGCAGGGCAGGGGAAACAAAACGGGCATTTGCCCCCCGCCTGGAAATTGGGGTTAAGAACCAAATATTTCTGGATAAACGTGACGCCGGCATCCTAATTCCGATTAATTGATTTGATTCTTGCAATGAAATTTTTTTTTACCGCCATGAAACTCACACTGCACAAGAGTCAGGTTCACAGTTCCAGTGTCATGCAGTTATGAGCTTGCAACTCACTCAGGTTCCCTCCTTTGCCTGGAGAGGTGGGTTGCGAAAGTCGCGAGTGGATTGTTCTACTGTTGTTCTTAATTGCGTAACAATAACATGGCAACAAATCTGCAAAGGTTCACTTAATATTCCGGTGGCAGGCGTTTTGTTGCAGGAGACTGTTGAACGCAGACATCTTGGCAAGTAATGAAATGAGAAGTGACATGGTGATAGCGGTAGGCCACGTACATTTATACTTTGTGAAAAGAAGCATGAGTGAGTCTATAGCAATGATTCCATAAGTTTAAAAAATCCATTATTAGTGCGAGTGTGACCAATGTGCCTGAGTGTCAAACTTCATGTGTGCAGGCTTCTTTTCATGCAGTATAAAATTACGTGGCTTGTTACAGTAGAATACATCTATGCATTCTTGTTGGAATACGTCTTAATCGTTAAGGTTTATTTCTGACATCGGAGTGAATACCGAGTGCAAAGCTATATTTGTTGTGGCGAGTTTTCATAATTCGTCTGGTCAATTTCACAGAACTTGCGTGGTGTTCTAATTGTAGTAAGTTTGTCCGTAGTCGTGTCCACATACAAGTCTACTTAATTGTCCGATTTGTGTAGCAAGGTTTTATTGATCGCTTTAGACGAGATCCCAGACGTTTGCAGATCTTGTTTCTAAGTCAGTGTTTCTCAAACGGTGTCCTCGTCCCCTCTTGGGGGCCACGTGCAGAGGCCGAGCAGAGGTCACCAGCATACGCAGAGGCCAAAACTAGGTATTTTAATTGATGAGCAGGGGGCCACAAGTGTTGAGAGTCTTTTGAAGGGGACCACGGCTCATGAAATTTGAGAACCACTGTTCTAAGTGATACTGACAAGTCTTGCTAGCTGATCCCGCAATCAGGTGGAGAGCAACTGGGCAATTCCGCCCCGAAATTTTCAAAAACATGTTCACAATTGAACATATCAGTTGGTTGCGGCCCTGCTTGGTAAGCAAAACAAAGTCATAATTTGCGATTTCGTTGAAAACCATGGCAATCCAATGGTTCTTTCTTTACAGATCATTGCAATGCTTACCTGAAAAGAAACGCCCTGCGTTGAAAATCTGCAGATAGCGTACTGTGTAAATTGTCGTAATACTAATATACCTGGCTGCCAACGAAACGTTTTTTGTGATTGTTACCGTAACATGGGACATTTTCTTGGTAGTGTTGAAAGGATAAATGGTTTCGTGAACGTCAATTTGTATTACATCGTCAACAATGTTTCCTCTTAGGTGCGCAAATACTCAGGACCACCAGAACTGTTGCGCAGTGAAATCTCATTATTGCGCACTTGCAACATTCCAAAGCAATGGAAACTCCACCGAAAACAAGGAGCTATTTGAATGAATTGTGTGTTTTGTTCGTATTTTGATAAAATTGTATATTTGTTGTACAATTCACAAAGTTTGTAATTCATTGAAAACTCCACTTAATCAACCTTAAAATAATGATTCTCACTAAAACAAATATTTGTTCAGTCTAAAATTATCTTAGAGGTAACACTGATCGTCAACAATTTGAAAATGATGAACAAAATATTGACCTTGCCCCCACTGGAAACATTTCTGCGAACGCCCATTAATGATCGTGCTTTCTCGCTTTTGTTTTTTGGTGCTTTCACTCATTACGAATTGCTTGTTTCTTTCCGTTCTCTTTCTTTCGGTTGCAAAGTAAAAAGAATCAACCAGCTTCTTGTTATTATTTCATCAAAATTACCTACAATAACAAATGTTATACACAAATTAACATGGGTGTTGCAGACTATTCCAAACGACAATTAAATACTACAAGGTTCCCCCTTTGAAGAAGCACTGATCTAAACCACATCCAAGTGACTATACGCTCACTTGCTGCAACATACAAGTTAACAGCGTTACTACTGCCACCGGTAATTGTGATGTAACAAACGTAACCTACAATAAGAATATGTATTATTTCGTCAAATGAACTGTCTATCTCGAGACCTCGATGTATCTGCGCCGACGCCAGTGACTACGTCAGAGCGCTGTTGTGTGCCACATTGCTTGTTGGTTCCGTAGCGGTGCAGTGTTAAAGTTTGACCAGTTTTATCACTCAAGCTTCTTCCAAACTCAACTTAGACTTGTTTCCTCGTAAATGTACGTGTGCAAAAGTGATTGATTACGCAATATGGTATTGTGAAGCATTGGGTGCATTGCAATTCGACATCGCATTCCCCCCACCACATCAGCCTGTGTCCGCTACTTCTGCTACGTAGACCAGCATAGTGTTGCATACAGTTACAAAGGGCTGCATGCCGCTACACGCTGCTAAATATTGCAGCATAGTGCTACAAAGTGCTGTAGCCTACACTGCCTGTGGCGCAACGAGGGGGGCAAGGGGGGACATCAGCCAACGGGCACAGAACTTTGGTGGCGCCAAATTGAGGTCGGAATGCTACGTACTAATTACGAAATGTCAAATGTCAGCGGATGCTAATAAATGCAGTACAATTTATAAAATGTCGAACAACGCTTTCAGAAACCAGGGTTGACAACAGTGGGATGGGAATCCAGCGTTGACAATGGATGCAGAGTGCTATTACAAAATTTTCTGTGAATGTTAGTAGCGCGCAGCAATTTTTAGTAGCGCCCACATATAAGCTTTGGCATACAGCATTCATATTCGTGAAAAATAAAAGGTAAAAAACGTTAGCCAACCCCGCGTTTTTGGTCGTGAATGCGCGACCGAAATTTTGCACCCCTGAACTAGAGACTTCTTATTGGCTACAAAACGTGCTGCATGGATCTGATGGGAACTTTCCTGATGGAGCATGCAATGTATGTTAAATGACATGAGAGATAGCCGAAGCACTGCCATCGTTACCTTCATTTGTTTTTACTGAAAAAAACATCCTTAGCAATTTCTTTATAGTTCAGAAAAATATAAAGGGCGGCAATGCATCATGTCGCATGGTTGTACTACTTTTTTCAGATATTATTTCTAAGAGAAGCAATAGACAACTCTATCTCATAACGTGCCGCAAGTGCCATCTTCTTTTGGTGGATCTATCTTATATGTACTTGCAGGAATAAATGTAATATCTAATTTCTCAATGCATAGCTCATTCGTGAGTGAAAGAAATTTGCTTGCAAACAGATGTCTCAAGCAGTGGTATGCTTAAGGGGAGGCGAGCGAGGCAATTTCCTCGGGTTCCCCTTTTTGGGGGCCCCCTTGAGGCTTTACGCGCATATATTTTCCTTACTTGTGGTGAAAAACTTATTATCCACTCATATAATGTGCTACAAAGAAAATCATAAATGAATATTCTACTTTCAGAGGGCCCCCTACAGAAACTGTAATGTGCAGGTTCTTCGTTTTCAAAAGGGCCCCCAACAGCAACTGCACTTTGAAGGTAATCTGCTTTCAAAGGGGCCCCCAACAGCCACTGAAATGTGCAAGTACTCTGCTTTTAAATTTCATTGAAAGGGCCCTCAAAAGAAATTGTAGTGTGTAAGCACTCTGCTTTCAAAAGGGCCCCCAACAGCAACTGTAACGTGTAAACACCTTGCTTTCACAGGAGCCCCCAACAGCAATTGCAATGTGTATGTACCTTGCTTTCACACGGGCCCCCAACAGCAACTGTAATGTAAAATTCCATGCTTTCAAAGTGGTCCCTAACAGCAGTTGTTACACACAATGTGTGCAAGTACGTCGCTTTGAATGGGATTCCAACAGCAATTGTAATGTGTAAGTACCTTGCTTTCAAAGGGCCCCTTACAGAAACTGTAATGTGTAAGTACCTTGCTTTCAAAGGGGCCTGAAACAGCAACTTAAATGTGTAAGTACCTGTGCTTTCAAAGGAGCAACCAACAGTAACTGCAATGTGCAAGTGTCGTCTTTCAAAGGAAACCCAAACAGCAACTTTAATTTGTAAGTATTATACCTTCAAACGGACCCCCAAGAGCAACTGTAATGTGTAAGCACTATACTTTCAAAAGGGCCCCACCATCATCTCCAATGAGCAAATAAAGAAACTCTTTAAACCAACTTCTATACCTAAAAAATTGTGGGTTGAAATATCTTCCCAAAAGTTCTGAAAAGACCCTATTAAATACAGTAAACCTCGGTTAATCCGGATTCGGTTAACCCGGATCTTCGCCAAAACCGGCTAAAATTGGTGGTACTACTGATTCCTTACGTTATTCTTTATAAAAATCTTCTGTTCATCCGGATTTTTTAATCCGGATCTTCGCCAATACCGGATAGAATCGGCTCTTTTCACATCTCGGAAACCGGATTTTTCAGTTAAGTAAGTGCACTGACTAATCTCTAGGAAAGATTCGGCAGCTTTCAGACGCAACACAAGCGTGCTGACGATCAACAGCGAACGTTTAGGATCATCATAACGGTGGCTGCAACTGCGCGCAACATTGGACTAATCGTAGAGATGATTATTGCGTCACACACGAGCATATCATCTCACGTTGAACATAACGTTGAAGGCACGCCTCCGCACTAGGGTTTCAGTCTATTTATTAGTGTTGAGTTTGCGTGTGAAGTGCAGAGCATTATCCCTGAGCGTAGTGTACTCTGTAAGATGTTTGGAGGGCATTACCTTCGAAATAGAGTAGGTGCTTGCTGGCCATTCACAAAAATATCTGCGTAAGTCCAAAATCCCAGATTTATTCCCAGCGGAGTAATCTAAAATTATGAACTTAAGATTGTTCATGACTGCCTGGATATGGCGATTACTAGCCTGATGTACCATTGCAAATACATCAATAAATTCGTTTTGCGTCCGCGAAGATCTGCCGTTGCGTCAATGTGCACAATTTGAACGATTCTCACCTATATCGCAGTACCGAAATGACGTCAAGCTATAGAAACAACCATCTTCGGTTAATACGGATCTTTGCCTAAACCGGATAAAATTGTCGGTCAAATCGAATCCGGATTAACCGAGGTTTACTGTAAAAGCAAATGTTTATACTAAATTATGAGTTTTAGAGATTGAAGTATTTGGTATATGGATAATTTTATGAAAATGCCACAGTTGAACAGACAGTATCCAAGTGGAGCAGCAAAAAGAACGATAAAGGAAGAAAGAATAAAAGCTGATGAAAAATGTAAACGTCTCCTGGACAGAATTGTTGTTGTTTCAGGTGGTACTGGTGAGCCTACACATGAGAGTGCAGCTTCAAGCAACCAAGTTGTTAATAGTAGCTATATCTGTGTAGTGCATAAGCAGATGTGCAATACACAAAAACATAAGTTTTGGAAAAATGAAGTTGATGAATGCATGGTTTAGAACATTCATATTTTTATTAAAGGATTTCTTTTTTATGTCTCTGAGTTGAAAATTTTAGACAAATTTTTCATTTCTTGCGATGTTTTACCTTAGTGAACATTTCCATCCGAAAATAAGACAACATGAATTGTTATAGCAGTGACCACGCTACACATTTTAAATCATAGGACATTTTCTTCTTACTGTAGTTTACAAAGCATGTTTGCACTATTGCTGTTGCGCTTCAAAGACTGTTAATAAGCAAGGCTACATTCATGCTTCTTATCAGGTAGCAGAAATGGCATTTTTGAGTATCATGAATAGGCCTACTAATTTTTTCTACAGATATTTTAGGTGGTTTGAATCAGCCCACGCTTCAAGTCAAAGGATTTTTGAAGCTTGACTCGTAAATGGTTGGTTTAAAGTAGGCTTGCTAGGTGATGTTAAAGTTTCTTTGCCAGCTCTTAGCCAATATAACTGAAGCGTTTTATCTTAGCACATATTCAATCAACTGAGTAGGCTACTTGCTACAGTAGAAATGTTTGCAAAAAGATATACGCTGAATTACTTCCTAGTTTTGCACATTTTTTAAACAACTAGTGTCAATGCAAGGTGAGGACAGCCTCGACTCATCCAGCCTCAAAGCTTTCCAAAACAAGTCTCAGGTTGGATGCTTTTGCATGCTATGTTCTTGTAGTTAAAAGGATGAAACTTAGAACAAAGTTAGTGTTTTATATCTTCTTGGTTGTTGTTTGTAGTTTCATGGATTCCCATAAAGGAATGAATGTGAACAAATTCAGGATACCAACTAGGCCTACCAAGCATTTTTTCAAAGAGGGGAAGTGTGAAATCTTCAAAGGGGCAAACAGTGCAGCTTATTGATGGTGAATGAAGAAAAATGGGGAGCTAAAATAAGGAAGTGGAGGCGATGCCAACTTGCTGTTGCGTAACTTTTATTTGTTGCAGCCTTGTCTTCCCAACTTTCTGTGTTTTCAAAGTTGTGTATCATGAACATCCTTTTGCATTCTCTCCTGCTATGTCAGTCATACCGTTGTCTCTGGAACGTATCCTTCGGTGGCCGTATCTTAGGCTTGATCAAAAGCGCTTATCACTGTTGGCTGTGTATGATGACGTCATTAGAGGGCCCCTCTTTAGTCTTGCCTCGCCCCCCCCAACCCTAAACTCACCACTGGATTCAAGCCCACAGAATAAAACAAATTATTAAAAACCTAACATATTGAAAACAAAAAAATACTCTTTGAATTCATTTTAATTCAAATCTTCAAAAGTTATTTATTTGTGAAAACTAGTTTTTACTTATTTCAAATGTTTGTATTTTTTACATTCCTCAATACTAGAATTTGATGGGGGACATGCAATGAAGCAGTTGTCCTGTGAATCACCACACCTATCCGCATGCCACTGGTTGTTATGACTACAGATCTGATGTTTAAAAAAAATTTTGAGATTTTATGATTTGACAAATTCCATGCTGAAATGGATTTGTTGTGGTTCTGAAGGAAGTTATGATGATTTTTGTTTGTGGGATATTTAAATAAATGCTGAATACTTTTAAACAATTCTAATTGCAGCTGTGTAACAACGTTGATTATATTAGTTATTGTGAACTTTTCAGTTACTGCTACATATGCTTTATATCACTTTGGCCTAGAAACTGAGCATTTCCATGGATATGATTGTTGAATATCAGGTCACACAATTGCTCACTTAGAACTTCGCACGGATCGTCACTGGCCTTAGATATGTCGTAGATTAGTGGATGTGACACATTTAATTTAAAGCAGTTTTTTCAAGGAACAATTGACAAATTTACAGTAAAGGCAAAAAAACGTTTTCTGTGAAGTTAGAGATGATTACAGGTAAAGCATACCGCAGCATTTCTTTTATTTCCTGTCAACTTTTCAGGGTGTTATATCCAAGAAAATGCTTCGGGGTTTGCAATTTTATATTTGTCGAGTAGTTTTGCATAAAATCATTTGCCTTCAGTTTTTCATATGCATTCTTCTGTCAGTTCTTCTCTTTTATGTATTCGTGACTCGCGAGTCTCCCTCAGTCAGTCCTTTATGATGTTTTATTACTCAAAACTCTGAGAGTGCATGCTCCAGAAACCCCTAGTCGTTACAGCTCGAGTCAGTGGTGAATGTGATCAGATCTGACCATGGAGTGGAAACAGTGGCATGCAGAGGGGAAGGGCAAACGGGGCGCCGGCCCGGGGCATCCGAGGCAGGGGGCATCCAAAGAGCGAAATTACAAACATTTAAATGCTGTAACTAGATGATTTTTCCTACTGTAGATTTACTAATGCATTGTGAATGGATTTAATTTTTCGAAACTTGTTTTGTTGTCAACACTAATTTTTACGTATTCAAATGCCAGTAATTCTCAGATTCTTCATTACCGGGGATTTTACTCAGGTATACGGCGCACGCCCAATCGAACTGATAGTGACGTGGCCGTTTTGTTTAATAAAACCCTTCTGTTTCTTTTAATCCGTTTTTTTTTTTAAAGAAACAGGTTTGTATTCTTTAAAAAATAACACAAAAACCCCATTTTGAATTGTTTTTATTGCACCAAACAATATCACCATTTGCGGAATTACACAATAATTTGTTATGGCTATTATGGCATTCTGATTTGAGGGTAAAGAAATGTACATCATCTTTGTTTTCGCAAAGTGTTATTGGTCAATTCACTCCAAAATGGTAAGGCTTGGTAAGAATGCGCGGCATGCAAAGAAAGGGTACTTCCACACAAACTCTGCAGCAGTGGCGTGCGGAGGTCTGGTAATGCCCGGGGCGACTGCTTGATTGGATGCCCCGCTTCCAAATTCTAGTATTGAGCAGTGGCGTGTGGTGGTCATTGTTACTGAATATACGTTGTTTGTGACGTCACAATATGAAGTCATGCCCAGTTTGCAAACCAAAGTTTTGGCGAAGTTTGTTGACACAACATGCATATTCAGGGACGCCGGGGCAGCGGTATGGCAGGGAGAGCAGTGCAGAGTTGAGGGCAATGGAAACTTATAAAAAATCGTTACAAATCATGTTTCTGTTCATCAATAATGTTGACCTCAAAAATAATAACAGAAATTATAGGAAATAATTCTGAATTTTCTGGTTGCCCGAACAGCTGCAATAAATTTGTTTCAAGTCGATCTTGATAAACCTGGAAATTACCTAAGATACTGTTATGAAACGGCACATCCTCCCCCGTTGCCTGCCTTTTGAAAGGGCAGAGGGCACAATGCCCTGGCCATGCCTTCAGTCACTGTAAGGAACATCAACTATTATCAGCGGACTCCTAAGACAGAGCAGTTCATAACTGCAAAAATATCCGGCAACGCGTTAAAACAGGGGAGTGGAACAAACTCAATGCTACATCAGCGCAGTTCATAACTACAAAAATACAAGGCTGCGCGAATGTCTCGTCGAATAGCAGTCGATCAGAAGGTATGCGGCGGGGATGGTGGACACCCAGAGTTGACAGTTTGAAACTTGTAAACTACACAAGAATTGAGAATGCGCATAAAGTACACAAGAAAAATTTCGTTTTTCATTATATGGATGTTACATGTAAAATTACTAAGGAGTAAGAACAGATTCGGCTTGTGTGAGCCGTTATGATCAGACGGTCTGAACAGCTAATTTATGAAGGTCGAAATGCTGCACATATTGCAAGGACAGGTGTGCGACTCTATTAACACAAAAACGAAACGGGAAGCTAGTGCGATTCGTCATAAAATCAGCTAAATCAAGCAAGTTGAAATAGGACAATTTTGAAATTTGGCTAAAAAAATCAATCAAACATCTATAATTATCTTCAAGGTTGATGTAATTGGACTCAACCAAGAAAATACCCGTTTTCTTCAAAACGTCCGCTTGAAAAAACAGTAAAACCTACCAAAAATCCCACTTTATTATTTTCCTTTGAAAAAATACTACGAAGTAAAAAGTAAAATAGGCAGCACACTTGTATAGTTAACTGTCAATTTGTTTTTAATGAAACAAAATGAACAGCAACGAAATTTGAAGAGCTTGAAAAAAAGATAAGAATAATTCGAACAGTTTGAGGCAAGTCTACCGGTTATCTTCTTCAGCTCTGCAAAATCGGTATATTTTAATCAATTTTCTGCCTTCTCTTCACCCTAGCTGTTTCTGATGTTTTACCATGCCAAACGCTATGTTGAAAAAACACATTTTACAGTGATGGCATTCGACCGGTTGACAAGAACCTGTTCCGGTTAGTGTATGGCTTATTCCTGCGAACCGGATGTTAGCTTAATCAGGGGTTCTCAAGTGATGATGAGAAAACCTGTTATTAGTGAGACCTGGAGTGAGAGAACCTGTTCGCAAGAAATTTGAATCTCACCACCGGCTGCATAGATGCTGAACTAGTAGGGCAAGTACATAAACTTGACGTGAAACTGCAGAGTTTTGTGGGAGTAGCTTTTCACTGTTTGCTGTGCGCATGCTTGTCAAGCGTTACAACTTTGGAGTGAATTGACCAAAAACATCTGCGAAAACAAAGATGGGGTGCATTTCTTCAACCTCAAATTTGAATGCCATAATTGGTATGATAAGTTATTATTGTGCAATTCTGAAAATAGTGAAATTACATGATGCAATGAAAACAAATCAGAATGTTTTTTTTGTGTTTTTTTAAAGACCAAAAACCTGTTTCTTTTCAAATAACCCAAAAAACGGATTTGAAAAAGCACAAAAAACAGGTGCGTTGGGTTTTTCTCAACCCTGCTTATCTTTCAGTCCTTTTTTGCAATTTTCCCTTGATCGCACGATCTGGAACAAGTCACGTCATTATCAAGTTGATTGGGTGTGTGCCGCACACCTACAGTATAGGTCCCTGGTATTGAAGAAGCTGAGAATTAGGTAAATATTAGTGTTGACAACACAACAAGTTTCCAAAAATTAAATCCATGCAGCATGTGTTAATAGCCTTACAATCATAGGTGTAGCCGGGGGGGGGGCAAAGGGTCCATGCCCCCAAACTTTTAGAAAATATAGTCATTTTGTGCTTTGAGAGGCGTTTTTTCAAACAAAATAGTATTATTCGCCTAAAATCAAACATTTCCCCCCCAAAAAATTTTTGGGCTGGCTACGCCACTGCTTACAATAAGAAAAATAATCTAGTTACAACATTTAAATATTTCTAATTTCACTCTTTCGATGCCCCTTGGCTTGGATGCCCGGGGCCGTCGCCTCGTTCGCCCCACCTCTGCACGTCACTGTTCTGCAGTTTCACGTCAAGTTTATGTGCATGTCCTGTTACTTCAGCATCTATACAGTATAATTTTAACAATATATGGTTTGGTACGGTCCAACATCAGAAAGAGCTTGGATGCAGAGAAGGCAGAAAAATTGATCAAAATATACCAATTTTACAGAGCTGAAGAAGACAACCAGTAGAATTTACTCGAACTATTTGAGCTATTCTTCTCTTTTTTTCACGTCCTTCAAATTTAGTTTGCTGTTCGTTTTGTTTCATTAAAACCTTGCAATTAACTATACAAGTGTGCTGCTTGTTTTACTTTTTACTTCATAGTACATTTTTCAAAGGAAGAGTAAAGAGTGGGATTTTGGTGGATTTTATTGTTTGTTTGAGGAAGCTTTCTAAAAAATCGGGGGATTTTTTGATTGGGTCCAATTACATCCATACAGAAGATAATTATGGATGTTTAATTGAATTTCTGAGCCAAATTTCAAAACTGTCCAATCTCAACGTGCTCGATTTAGCTGATTTTATGATGCATCACTAGTTTCCCGTTTCGTCGCACACCTGTGCTTGCAATATGTGTTTCGTTTCGAGCTTCGTCATTATTTGGCAGTTCAGGCGGATTGTTCATAATGGCTTACACAAGCCCGTGTCTGTTCTTTCTCCTTAGGAATTGTAAATACAAAAGCAAAAACAAAAAATGAAAACGTTCTTGCGTACATAATGCGCATTATCAATCCTTGTGTAGTTTACAAGTTTCAAACTGTCAACCTTAGGTGTCCGCCATCCCTGCCGCAGTGCCGTATACCTTTTGATCGACTGCTATTCGACGAGACATTTGCGCAGCCTTGTATTTTTGCAATTGTGAACTGCGCTGACGTAGCACTGTGTGTTCTACTCCCCTGTTTCAACGCGCTGCCGGATATTTTTGTAGTTATGAAGTGCTCTGTCTTAGGATACCGCAGATTTACGTTCATTACAGTGGCAAGTTGCAGCCTAAAACAACGAGTGAAGAAAGTGTCTGTAGAATAATATGCAGATTGACACCGGAGAATTGCGGCATGGCGGGGGGTCTATCCCTCTGTCCTTTCAAAAAGGCGGCAACGAGGGCAGAATTGCCTTTTCATTATAGGTGTAGGAGCAGGCAAACTTTTGGGGTTGCGAAGAATATTTGCGCGAATTTCCCCAAACATCCCCGAAAAACAACTTTCCGCCCACAGAGATCATTAAGACCTTTTTATAGTGTGACCTCCAAAAAAGGTCTTCATGTGTTTTCTGCAAATCTTGGGCGCCATTTTTTGAAGTCAAGCAATGTTGAGCGCCACTTCTACCCGTATTTCAGGGATTTTGTCGAGATTTTCAACAAATCAAAACTTTTGATGGTGCGCTTGCACCCCCACCTCCAACAACACTGCTTTTCATAATATTATTGCAGGTAATTTCGTAGTTTATCAAGATCGACTTGAAACAAATTTATTGCAGCTTTTTGGGCGTCCAGAAAATTCAGAATGATTTTCTGCAAATTTCGTTGTTATTTTGAGACCAACATTGTTGTTGAACAGAAACAAACATGATTGGTAATTTTTTTTTTTTAGAAGTTTCCATAGCCCTCAACTGTTTTACTGCTCTACCGCTGCTCCGGCGTCCCCAGATATGCATGTTGTGTCATTACCTTCGCCAGAACGTTGGTTGCAAACATGAATATGACGTCATATTGTGACGTCACAAATAGCGTATATCCAGTGACAATGACTACCATACGCCACTGCTCAATACTAGATTTTGGTAGGGGGCATCCAATCAAGCAGTCGCTCCGAGCATCACCGGACCTCTGCACGCCAGAGGGTGCGCTGGATTCGGTATCTTGAAAAGGCTCTGACAAACCTGTGGTTTAGAAAACAAGGTGCAACTCTGGCCAATTTTCTCCTGTGTCATCGGAAGATTTTTTGCCCAAAAGTTTGTCGTTAAAATTCATGCATATTCATACAGATGATCAGGGAGCTTTTTGGTTAGTTTTTGCATTTTATTTCAGTAGTTGGCTGCTACAATTCGAGAATGTATTACTGCAATTTGGAGCGTCGTAATGAAACAGTTTGAATGTTCAATCGTGATCAAAATTTCAGAGGGAATAGCTTCATGCGAAACTATGAGGTTCTTAACTCTACTGTAGTTAATCCAAGATTCGAAAATCCTAACGTCAATACTGTGACGTCACAATCACAGGAAGTTTTCTGACGGGTCTAGAAACAAATCTAAACTTATACAATTTTATGCACTGCTACGTACTGCTACATACTGATTCATAGTGGCATATAGACTGAATGCTGCTAGAAACTGCTACACACTGCAACACAGTACTACATACTGGTAGCAACCACTGCATACTGTTTGATACTGTTCATGCTTAGATATGCTGCAACATTCACTTGTATTGTGTTTTTACTACAACATACTTGAAGGCCTACATGCTGTTGTAGGCCTGTTGCGTTATATTTTCCTGCACATTGTTGCACGGTGTTACATAGCGTTGCACGGTGTTGAACCCACGCAGCCTACAACACTGAGATGTACTATCCTGCATTATGTAGCGTAGTGCATCTCAGTGCTGTAGGCTGCGTGGGGAAGTGCGGGACCCATGGAACACGGGGACCGAAGAAACATTTAAATTATTTCCCAGGTGGTGAACATATTCTTTTGCTATGTGGTTGTGAATATTGTATTTATGGACAAGAGTGTTGTCTGTTAATCGGAAGAATCTGTGCCGATCTGAAAAAATGTAAGCACTTTTTTGTTTTTAAGGCAGCAAAGTAAAATATTTTGCAAACGTTTGGCGATTTCTTTGTCTGTCATAATTTCAATGTAGAAAGATCCAAACGTTTCCCAGGATAGGTTGGGAGTTAAAAAAATATATGAGAGAAAATTGGGATGATAGGTTTGGGATGCAGTGTAAAATCGTGCACTTTTCAAAAAATGGGTGTTGATGGGTCCCATGGAACGCGAGTGTTCCATTGGTCCCTCAATTCATGATTCCTTGTTTTTGCAAAAGTTTATTGCACAAAGTAAAGACCACCTGGGGTTTATTTACTGCGAACAACCTAAATACAATATTTTATGATGTCAAAAAATCAAATAGATTGAACTTCAGACAGGTGCCAAACAATGGGTACTCCACTGGCCACTCTTCATCTTTACAGCCGATCGAAAACCTAAAGCGTTTACACAGAGTAATGGGGAGACCATTTCAAGGTAGTCTGCGGTCGCAATTTAGATAACTAATTTTCACTTTTTAACGTTTTAGCTTCAAGGTAAGGTTAACATAAAGTATATTTTGTGCAAGTCTCTGTGTTACCGGAGAAGAGGAATGTGCTCTAAAGGACAATATGATTTCTTATCACAATCGATGTATTCATTGAACAAAAGGAAAACCTGTCTGTTTGCATTAAAATGTGTTAAAATCAACGATAACAACATCTAAAAATCATCGGAGTGGAAACAAAAAGCAAAACAGGACTAGCTGAGAGAATTTCGAAAGCGACGTGGGAGTCTCAGCCTCAGAAATGTATACTCAACAAGCTTAACAAGAACTATGGCTTTTAATCCTCATAATGTGAAGTTTTTTTAACAATTTGAAAACCTTATACAATCGCCCTGAAGTTTCACTAGAAATGATCTGGAATTTAGGGGCAAACACTGCAGATATTTTCTAAGTGCATTGAATATCAGTGTAATGCAATATAGCCTAAACATTGGTTCCTGGAGGTAAAAACCTGAAAATATGTAATTTTTATTTCGTTTTTATGGTGTTTTTATACAAGATTTGATAAAAATTGTGAGTTCATCTTCTTAGTTTACACATAAAATACGACTTGCAACAAAAATTACAAAGTTTTTGAATGATGCGAATAGAATTTTGTTCAAACGTAGCGAAATGGCATTTGCAGAGCACTCAAATAACTCACATTTTTCACATTTGTATGTTAAACTTATATATGTAAAACAAAAAAGTTTGGCTGATGCGAACTGATTTTTGCTGAAAAGCTATTTTTGACAACGAAAAAGCATACCCAAAAAATTTGGTGAGCACATCGAGAAAATCGCTGTTTGTTATTTATAATAACGAATTGTTCCATCGGTCTCTATGGGGTGTTCCGGTGGGACCTTCGGAACAAAATTGAAAATTTCTCAAACTTAAAAAAACAATACAAAACATTCATTGATTTTTATAAAACTTGGAATGAACAATTTTGGTGCATAAACCATCAACTGAACAAAATTTCAGCAACTTTCGCTGGATAATCTAGGTTCTACGCCCGTTTGAAAAAATCCGTTCCATGGGTTCCACACCTTCCCTACTGCTACGTACAGCAGCTCAGTGCCGCACAGTGCTACATACAGATACAAAAGGCTGCATGCAGCCACACACTGCTAATATTGCAGTATATTGCTACAAAGATTTTTATACTGCTGTACACTGCTACATATTTATATGTACTGTAACATATTGCTATATACGAGTAACTTCACTCCACAGGTGAAACAAGGAAGGAATCAATCACAACTATTCAACAGGAAATCGATTTCACGTAACACTGCGCATCGTCAGTCCTTACATCTACGAGCAATGCTAACAGGTGAAACATTGAAAAGCTAAAGCAAGGTCAGTGTTGGGTTCGAAATTTTCTCTCCAACATCACCAACCTCTAGACCAGGGTCTCAAATACGCGGCCGGCGGGCCACATGTGGCCAACGATGTGTTTTGGGAATTTTCAAATAATTAACATTTACGTTGCAAAGGGCCTTGAAAAAAGATGCCGGAAATAATTGAATCAAAGCTGAATGATATCCAATGCGGTTTTGGTCACGGCCGTAACACTACAGACCACATTTCACTCTCCAGCAAAATTTTGAGAAATCTTGGGATTATGCAAAAGACGTCTTCACATGCTTTGTCGACCTTGAGAGAGCATACGACCGGGTTCTTTGTGAAAAGCTTTGTGGAATGTTGCGTGAGCACGGTGTTGACGGCCGCCTGTTACTGGCAGTCAAGTCACTGCATTCCTGCTCAGACGTTTGTGTCCGTGTAGGGATAGTTAAATTACGACCGTTCACCGTTAGTGTTGGACTCCGAAAGGGGTGTGTGCTGTCACCGCTACTTTGCATAGTCTGCATCAGTGGTTATCAACCTTTTCGCTGAAGGAAGCCAAATCCATACGTACGCTTTTGTTGGAGAGCCTCACTAAATATTTTTAACGCAATTCAATTGACACGTTTTGTTTTACAGCAAAACGAAGTCTGTTACATAAAATATTAGACTTTTTATTGAAAGACTTATGAGGGCCGCACAAAAGGTGCCTGGGAGCCGAGTGCGGCACTCAGAATCGGGGTTGAGAACCACTGGTATACATGAATTGGATAGACAGTCACAGCGGAGTCGATGAGGGTGTCACAGTCGGGAGCTGCAGGATAAACCGTTTACTTTTTGCAGACGATTTGGTACTTCTATCTTCTTCTCAACAGTCTTCAGCATGCACTCGATCGGTTTTCTGCCGCGTGCGACCGATCCTGAATGAAAATCATCACTAAATATCGAGGTACTATGTCTCTCTCCAAACCCAAGGCAGTGTATACGACAAGTCAACGGCAATACACTGCGGCAGGTGTATAAGTTCAAGTACCTAGGGGTAGTATTTACGAGTGACGAGAGGCGAAGCGCCATGAGATTGATACACGGGTTGGTAAAGCTAACACTGTTTTGCGTGTGCTTTATCTGTTGACCAATACAAACATCTGGGGATTTTATTGGATACTGAGCTCTCAGATGACAAAGACATTCAGAGACAACTGCGATATCAATATTGTGCAGCAAAAAAGCTGCGAGCCTCTTTTCCCCGTTGTTCAAATGCAGTTAAAAACGTACTTTTTCGTTCCTTTTGTACGCCCATGTATGCATCTCAATTATGGTGTAATTTCAGGAAGTCATGCATGCAGAGATTGCGGGTGGCATATATATTTGGTTGCAGAGCTCTATACAACTTGCCCTGGAGAGCGAGTGTTAGTAGCCACCAAGTTGTTCAATGTAACATTCCTACCTTTGAGGCACTGTTACGTAAATACAAGTACCTGTTTCTCGAAAGATGCAGAAAATCTAACAACTTATGGTTACGTGCTTTGATGCAATCAGATTGTTTGTACTCGTCACTATTCTTTGAACACTATAATCGCATTTTACTCTGTGATTGAGTGATCGAACTTTGCAGTGTCCGTTTGATCGATGGCG